>Ga0207851_100661_pt1 | contig 15446 bp, 14 predicted proteins | sample A23E3SouthBayCA_FD_187747 | JGI IMG/M metagenome (GOLD analysis project Ga0207851, IMG submission 187747) | Aerobic enrichment media microbial communities from Eden Landing Ponds, California, USA - A23 E3 (SPAdes) | ecosystem: Environmental > Aquatic > Marine > Unclassified | place: Emeryville... | reverse complement strand
ATACAGCGCCGAGACGGGAATGATGATCGCGTACGGCGTGTTGTACAGCGACCCGTCAGCCATCAGCGGCCGAAGCACGTCGAAGTTCGTGTTGAACAGTCGGTTCAGCGGGACGAAAAACGCCGCTGGCGGGAAAAAGGACACCACCAGCACGGCCAGCAACATCACGTTCTTCCCGCGGAACTCGAGGCGGCCGAACACGTAGCCGGCGAGGCTCGCGACGAACAACACCAGCACTGTCGAGACCACCGCGATCAGGAAGCTGTTGAACAGGAACCGCTGGAACGGGACACCGTATTCGGTGAACACCTCGATGAACACTTCCGGCTCGAACCCGCCGGGCGTGAGTACACCGACCTGGTTGAGGTCGTTGCTCGGGGTGAGCGCCACCATAAGCAACCAGTAGAACGGAAACAGCGTCGTGACGAGGAAGAAGATCGTCGCGACGTAGAAGGAGCTTTTGTAGGCTCGATCGGGATTGGAGATCATCCTGGCGGCCCAAGCCTCGACGACGCCCCGATCGAGTTCGGGCTCTTCGTCCACCTGTTCTTGTGCTGCCAGATCCGGGTGTTCCGAGTCGCTCATGTCATACCACTCTCCGAGTCACGCAAGCCGACCAGATACAGGAGGACGATGACGCTTATCACGACAGCAGTCAGGAATGCGACCGCTGACGCCGACGCCCACCGTCTGGTCTGGTTGAATGCAGTGACGACCAGACAGGTCATCGATGGAACCGTCTGACACCCGGCCGTCGCGTCGATCAGCCCGTAGATGCGCATCGCGTCCATCGTGCGAAACAGCATCGCGACCAGCAGCGGCCCCGAGATCAGCGGCAGCGTGATGTACTTGAAACGCTGCCAGGGAGACGCGCCCGTCACCTTCGCGACGTCATAGAGCTGTCTGTCGATACTCTGCAACCCCGCAAGGATGAGCAGCGCCATAAACGCCGATGTCTTCCAGACGTCGGCGACGAGCACGATGAGGAACGCATCGCTAGTAGTCGACAGCGGATTCGACCCGAAGACGCCGATCGACTGCATGAAATCCGTCGCGAACCCGACCCGAGTGCTGAACATCAGGTAGAAGATCATCGCCTGGATGACGATCGGGATCGCGTAGGGAATGATGATCGCCACGCGGACCCATCGGCGCCCGCGGAAGTCCTGATCGAGGATCAGCGCCTGTCCGAACCCGATCGCCGTCTCGAACAACACGCTGAGGATCGCAAAGGCAAGGGTCACGAACAGCGCCTGTTGCAGGACCGGCGTCTGGAAGGACGGGTCGAGGAACTGCTGGGGGAGCAACGCGTCCCCGGTCAGGAGATCGACGTAGTGTTTGAATCCGATGAACTCACCGAACGGATCGGCCGACAGAATCGCGTCCGCACGCAGCGAAAACCGGAACGTCTGCACCAGCGGGTAGAACGCGACAACCGCGAGCAAGAGGAACGCCGGACCTAACAGCAGGTACGCGAACGCCGCGTCACTCCGGGTTTCCAGCCAGTTCAACGGACGCGCAAGCAGGGACGCGCTCGTCCGGTCGGTATCTGTGCTCACGTGTCAGACACCTTGATTAGACGCTCTGCTCAAGCTCTTCGAGTCGGCCTTCGAGGTCGGACATCGCCTTCGACGGCGATTTGTCCCCGAGATAGGCGTTGTGGACTTCCTCGGCGACGACCGGCGACTGGTCGGGCCAGACGGCCGTCACGGGACGGGGCACGGTGTTCCGGGCGGCGACAGCCATCGTGTCCAGGAAGTTCCCGATCGGACCAACGTTGTCCGGGTTGGCGTTCTCGAGGACTTCCGGGACCGGCGGCGGGTTGCCGACCTCCTCGAAGATCGTGTTCATCACGCTCTCGTTGGCGAAGGACTCGAGGACCTGGACGGCATCGTCCGTCCGGTCGCTGTTCGGGTTGATCGTCAGGTGCCAGCCACCCAGAGCGTGGCTCGACCCGCCGGTACCCTGGTAGCTACCTTCACCTTCCTCGACAGCGTACGGAATCGGCATCACAGAGTAGTCCGCGTCGTCGAAGGCACCGTCTTCGAAGTTGACCGGGATGGCGTAGGGCCAGTTGCGGTGGAAGACCGCGTTGCCGTTAGTGAAGGGTGCACGGGCGTCCTCTTCAGTCCACTCGAGGATGTCCGTGTTCGTGATCTTGGGGTAGTCCGGATGGGCGTTGTCCGCGTCGGGGCCGTTCATGAACGACCGCATCATCCGGATCGTGTCGTGGACGGGCTGTTCGTTGACCGTGATCGGACGGTCACCGATCGGCCCGAACAGGTTCTCGTGATCGCCGAAGTACGACCCGCCCCAGGAGGTCATCGTCTCGCTGAACGTACAGCAGGACAGTCCGACGTAGCTGTCGGCCTGGGTCGTGAAGCCATACTCGACGCCGCTCTGGTCCCAGACGTCGGCGGCAATCTCGGCGAAGCGCTGCCAGGTCATCGGCTCGGTCGCCCAGTTTTCGCCTTCGGGGTCGTAGCCGGCCTCCTCGACGAGGTCCTTCCGGTAGTGCATCACCGGGTAGTCCGGGAACAGCGGCAGCCCGTACAGATCGCCCGATTGCGGGTGGCTCGCCGTCTGGACAGCCGCGCTCAGGTAGTCGTTGTTGACGTAATCCAGCGTCTCCTGGGACAGCTCCTCACTCAGGTTGAGAACCTGATCGCGGACGATAAACGGAATCGTCCACCCCGAGTCCATCATAAAGATGTCGGGGTCGGATCGGCCCGCGTCCAGGGTCGAGACGAACTGCTCCCGGCGATTTCCACTTTCGAAGTCGCCGGCCTGGATCGTAACGTCGATATCATCGCTGAGGCCGGCGTCGTGCAGCGCCTGGACCACTGCGTCCTCGGCGTTCTTGTACTGCTGATCCGCCGTGAGCGTGATCGAATCGTCACCGCCACCGCCGCCACAGCCCGCAAGGGTCAACGCGACGCCCGCTGCGCCCGCTGTCTTGACGAACCGTCGGCGCGATACTCCTGACACTGACTCGCTGCTCACCTGATAGCGATTCATTACAGGTGTTGTTATCGATAGACACCCATATAGTTGTTTTGATAACTATAATTCACTATATATAACCATCCTTTCATTGACTCGGCCGCAGATAGGTGGTTTCGAGACAGGAATCCCAGAATAGTCGTTTCGCTGACAAAGCTATAGCCTGCAAAAGTTAAACCACTCGAGTGGGAACGGTAGAGTATCCGTGTCACGAGCAATCGACAGGCGTCGCCGGTCACGAGGAGTGTAAATATGGGTCTGCGCGCGTGGTTGGAGAAGGTATTTTTCGGTGGTGCGGAGCTGTCGGTCCTCTCGACGCCGGGTTTCGCAGTCGTCGTGTTCGCACAGACGCTCTACCCGACTGCCACTCCGTTTGCGGGGACCGCCGCGATTATCGCCGGGAGCATCGCGCTCGCGTCGTTTCGGGAGGACTCGCCCGACGTCGGTGACTGGCCGCGACGCTCGGAACTTACGACGCTGCCACTGCGAATGACGTATTTCAGCGTGCTGTTCTTCCTCGCGTCGATCGGAGTCAGCTACGTCGCAGTCACGCTAGACGCGCTGTGGCTCACCCCGCTGGGTGCGGTTGTACAGGTCGCCGGACTCGCGGCGTTCCCGACCGCCTACCACGCGGTCCACGGCGAACCCGTCCAGAAGCCAGTGCAGCAGCTGTGAGCGGAGACAGACGCGATCTCGCACACCGAAGTCAAACGTGGGCCGCCGGTCACACGAGTTCCCCGCGAGGAACGAAAACGACACTACGGTCGACGACCGCAGGACGCGAGCACACCGAAATCGAGTTCGGTGACTATCAGACGTTCATATCGACAGAGTCGACGTCTTCCAGCGACCGGTTTTTCAACGCCTCGCCGGTCCTGTCATCGAAGACGTGGATCGCTTCTTCGGGGAACCGAGCGACGACCTTATCGCCGCTCTCGACACGTTGCATCCCGCTGACCGTGACGATGAACGTTGTCGGTTCCTCCTCGACATCCTCGTCGAAGGCGAGATACACGTTGTTCGCGTCACCCGTCGGCTCGACAACGTCGACAGTGCACTCGAAGTCGTGTCCGTCGGTGGGCATCGCATTTGGCCGAAACTCGATGTCTTCTGGCCGGATTCCGAGCGTCACCTGATCGCTCCCCGAGACGTTCTGCTCGTTCTCCGGGGAGAGTTCGTACTCGAAGCTCTCCCCTTCGAGCGTCCCACCGCGAACGTCCATCTCGAAGAAGTTCATCGAAGGCTCACCGATGAACCCGGCGACGAAGTGGTTATTTGGCGTGTGATAACACTCCAACGGCGTTCCGACCTGCTGGAGAACTCCGTCGTCGAGGACGGCGATCCGATCGCCCATCGTCATCGCTTCGGTCTGGTCGTGGGTGACATACACTGTCGTGACACCCAGTTCCTCCTGCAAATGCTGGAGTTCGTACCGCATCGACGCCCGGAGTTTCGCGTCCAGATTGCTGAGCGGCTCGTCCATCAGGAACACTTCAGGGTCGCGAACGATCGCACGTCCCAGCGCAACACGCTGTTGCTGGCCGCCCGAGAGTTCACCCGGCTGTCGATCGAGGAGATCCTCGATACCCATCATCGAGGCCGTGTCCGTGACGGTCTCGTCGATCTCGTCAGCGGGCATATCCGTCGACTCCTCCAGGCCGAAGCTCATATTCTGCTTGACGGTCATATGCGGGTACAGCGCGTAGCTCTGGAACACCATCGCGATGTCCCGCTCGGCTGGCGGCGTGTTGTTGACCACGTCACCGCCGATACTGATCGTCCCGTTCGTGATCGTTTCTAGCCCTGCGATCATCCGGAGCGTGGTAGACTTGCCACAACCGGACGGGCCGACCAGCACGAGGAACTCGCTGTCCTCGATATCGAGATTGACGTCGTCGACCGCGACGATTTCGTTACCGTCGTCTTCAGTGAAGACTTTCGTTACCGAGTCGAGTGTGAGTTCAGCCATTAGTTATCACCTGAATGTTGAGATGAGTTCATATCACGCGGTCACTCCTTTCGCGAACCTGTCTCCGAAGACGATGTACACCAGCAGCGTCGGCAGTGCGGCGACGAGTGCCGATGCCATCCGAAGCGGGAAGTTCGTCCCTTCCTGTGAGACGCCAATGCCGACCAGATCCTGAGTGACGACTGCTGCGTCGCCGAACTGGACGATTGTCAGCGCGAACAGCAGATCGTTCCAGATCTGGGTGAACTGGTAGATGAACACGACCGCGAACATCGGGATCGATAGCGGCAGAATGATCCGCCGGTAGATCCGTCGAATCGAAGCGCCGTCGAGTCTAGCAGCTTCGACCATCTCGTCGGACAGTTTCTTGTAGTGTGCCCGGAACAGCAGTGTGCAGATCGGGATCCCGTAGGCCGTGTGGGTGATGATCAACGCGACGAGTTTCCAGTGATAGTCCTTGAAGAACGGAACCATTGGAGCGATCATTTCGACCCAGTCCTGCAACGGGACGATGTTGTACCAGAACTGCGTCAGCGGCACGAGCACGGCCTGGTATGGGATGAAGATGCCTGCGACGAACAGCATATAGATGCCGATCTGGCCTCGCCAGTCGACCGTGGTCAGCCCGTACGCGGCCATACTCCCGAACAGTCCCGAGAGAATTGTGGCCGGCACGACCAGGATGACGCTGTTTATCATCCCCTGGCTTAGCGCGTCCACCGCATTGGCAAACGGCTGGAGACTTATATCCCCCGGCGCTGGGGGCAGATACGGATAATTACCGGTGTAGGCGTCGGGATGGGTGATTGCCGTCATCAGACCCGTCTCGATCGGAATGAGGTAGAACACGACCATCCCGATCAGCACTGCGTAGAGTCCGATTCGTTTCAACGGAAGCCCGGTGTCCGCGTCTGCTGCTGTTTCTTGACTCATAGTTGTCCTCGTTTATACTGTGAGTAGATGTATGGTGCGACAACCGACAGTGCCATAATGAAGAGGATCACCGCGATCGCCGAGCCGTACGCCCAGTTCCCGTTCCCGTAGGCCTCACGCACCATCTGCGTCGCGAGAATGTCGGCCGACGGTCCGGGATTGTACCCGCCGTACATCGAGTACAGGAAGTCGAACGCCTTCAGCGCGAACACGACCAGCACGACCATCGCGCTCACCGTCGCCGTGCGGAGTTGCGGGATGATGACCCGCCAGTACATCCGGAGCGTACTGGCCCCGTCGACGCGGGCTGCCTCGAAATGGCTCGATGGGATCGCACGTAACCCCGCAAGGTAGACGACCATCGCGTATCCGCTATACTGCCAGATCAACGCGAAGGTCACTGCTCCGAGTTTGAGCTCGGGGTTCTGAACGATCTCGACTGGACCCAGTCCGACCGCGCCGAGAGCGACGTTGACAAGCCCGTCGCTGTAGTCGTACATATACAGCCAGAACTTGGCCGTGACGACGAACGACAGACTCATCGGCAGCAGGTAGATCGTTCGGAACGTATTCTCGAACCGAATATTTCGATCGACCAGGATCGCCATCACCAGTCCGAGTGCTAGACAGACGACCGTGAACGCGATCATCAACACGAGCGTGTTCTGGGTGGCGTTCCAGATCGGATCGATTGAGAAATCCGACCAACTCGGCGTTCCACCATCGAATGCGATGGTATAGTTCTCGAAGTCGAGATCGCTGTAATCGGGTTGTCCGAGGCCCTCGAAGTCCGTCAGCGAGAGCATCACGTTCCAGAGGATCGCCCCGTAGACGAACAACCCGACAAGCAGGAATGGCGGGAGCCAAAACGGCGCCGACCGGACTGAATCCCGCCTCAGCAACGACTTGCTCGACGTCGTGCTCCCACCGTCCGTGCGGGCGTCGTCACTACTCGACACACGGCGCTTGATTTTTGCCAGTAAGTTGCGCATAAAATTCGTGAGGGTGTGACTCGATCAGTTGAACGCGTTCATCAGATCTGTCGTGGTCGCGTCGGCGTCGTAACTCTCGATGAAGCTGCTGAAGGCTTCGCCAACGTTTGTCTGGACTGCCGGCACGACAGCCAGGCCGTGCTGGATCGACGGCGGTTGGGCGTCCGCGCTGGTGAAGTCGTCGAACTGATCTTGCTGGAACTGGTTGAGTTGCGAGACGTCGGCGTCCTCGCGCGGCGGGATCGACCCCTTCTCCCGATTGAACCGGATCTGGGCGTCGGTCGTCCCACAGTAACTGAGGAAGTCCTTGGTCGCCTCGGGCGAGGGGTTGTTGTCGAGGTACGGGAACGAGTCCATATTGAGCAGGTAGCTCCCGCTCGTTCCGGGATAGGGAACGTGGTTCCAGTCTTCCCCGTAGTTGAATTCGTCGTTGGCCGAGTAGGCGCCCGCTGCCCAGTCGCCCTGGTGAATGAACGCTGCGTTACCCTCCTGCACCATCGTGTTGGCTTCGGTGAAACTGATCGACGAGGAGTTGTCCGGGAAGTACTCCGACAGCTCTACGACGTTCTCCAGTGCGGTTCGGACGTCCGATTCGGCGCCCTCACCGTTGATGTAGTCGTCGTAGCCGTCCGGTCCGGCAACCGCAAGTAGTACGGTCTCCCAGAGCTGACTCGTCGACCACGCGCCGCTCGTCTGGTGGGCGAACGGGACTGCGTCAGTATTCTCGGCGATGGTCGCACATCCATCGACCACGTCACTTGGCGACTCCCACGTGGTCGGATCGACACCGGCCTCGTTGACGACCGACGTATTGTAAAAGAGGTTGTTGATCCGGTGGATGTTGATCGGCACAGCCACGTACGTACCGTCATACTGGGCTTGAGCCTGTGGGCCGGACCGGTAATTCTCCTTGAGATCGTCGTTCCAGACGTCGCCCTCGATGTCGGCGTAGGCTTCGCTGAATTTCTCCAGGGTCTTCCCCGGCCACGTCTGGAACGTGCTCGGAGGGTCGTTCGACTGGAGGCGGTTCTGCATAACCTGATCGAGGTTGCTCCGGGCCGCCCCGTTGACCGGCTCTTCGGCGAACTCCACGTCCGGATACTCCTCCTGGAACCCCTCGATCAGCGCCGCAATGGCCGCGTTGCCGTCGCCCTCCGACCAGGCGTGTAACAGCTCGATCGGCTCGGTACCGTCATCACCGCCACCACAGCCCGCAAGCATACCGACTGTGGCCGCCCCCGTGGCTCGAAGTACGTTCCGTCTCGAAAGGATGGTTTTGTTGTCTGACATTGTTAGTCCCGAATTGGCAGCAGTGCGTCCACCCCAAATATCCTCAACGGCGTGACTTAGTTCTTGCCTTAAAGTCCGTTATCAATGATATTCTTTCATACATATGTGGGATAAGTCCGACCGTCTGTTTTTACGCGAGTCGGGTCAGCCTGATGGTCGACGCGAAACGGATATGCCCAAGCGATCTATCGGCCGATCGTCACCCCATCTCAACGGGACTACCAGTAGTCGCGCTCTCGTAGACGGCGTCGATGACAGCCATATTTGCCACCGTCTCGTCGGGACCAATGCGCGGGGCCCGACCAGTTTCGACGGCGTCGGCGAAGTGTTCGACCTCCAGCGTGTACTGATCGACGGGGTCGAACGTCTCGACGGCGGTTCGCCCGTCGATAGCGTACTCGATCGTCGCCGGTTCGTCGGGCCCGATGTCGAAGGCCGTCTCGGCTTCGATCCAGCCGTTCTCGGCTTCGACGCGGTAGGTCTGGGTCGCCGGCGTATCGAAGCCCGAAGCCACGCGCGCCAACGCACCGTCGTCGTACTCCAAGACGGCCGCCATATCGGTATCGACGCCGGCATCCCTGCTGTCCCGCGTCCGCGCGACGACCGCGTCTGGTTCACCGAGGAACAGCCGCGCCGCGCTGATCGCGTAACAGCCGACGTCCATAACGCTCCCGCCGGCCAGTTCTGGATCTAACCGGATGTCGTCCGGCCGGCCCCGGAGCGCGAACTTGAACGACGCGTCGACGGCGTGGACCCCCTCCAGTTCCTCGCGGGCGATCTCGGCGGCCCGCTCGGTCCGGGGGTGAAAGCGATACATAAACGCCTCCATCAGGGTGACGCCGCGTTCCGCACAGTAGTCGTGTAGCTCCCCGGCCGCCTCGGCATCGGTAGTCAGTGGCTTCTCACAGAGGACGTGCTTGCCCGCGTCTGCGGCCGCCCGTGTCCATTCAGCGTGCAACGCGTTCGGCAGCGGGTTGTACACCGCGTCGATCTCGTCGTCTTCGAGCAACGCCTCGTAGCTCCCGTAACTCCGGGGAATCCCGAGATCGTCGGCAACGGCCGCCGCCCGATCGCCGTCCCGCGAGGCGATCGCGAGGGCCTCGTGGTCGCTTTTCTTGATACCAGGGATCACGTCTTCGCGCGCAATCTTTGCCGTACTGAGAATACCGAATCGCATACCGGCCGTTCGCCCGCCTCCGCTAAGTATTTGATCGCGTCCCAGTACAGGCGGGCCCCGGACAACAACACCTATTGTTCACGTGTTCGAAGACGCATCTATGGATAAGCCACAGGTACTCGTCGCGGGCGAAGCATTGATCGACCTGTTTCCGGCGGCGTCGGGCCCGATCGCCGAGGCTGAAACGCTTCGGCGGCGGGCGGGCGGCGCGCCGGCGAACGTCGCGGTCGCGCTGTCCCGGCTCGGACACCCACCGTTGTTGTGGACGCGTCTGGGTGACGATCCGTTCGGCGAGCACCTCGCGAGCGTGCTGGCCGAAGACGGCGTCCGCGAGGCGTTGATCGAGACGGATCCCGATCGGAAGACGGCACACACGCTGGTCGGACAGGACGCCGACGGCGACCAGTCGTTCACGTTCTTCGCTGAGAAGACGGCGACGTTCGCGATGGAGCCAGGGGCCGTCGGCGACGAGACGCTCGAAACGGTCGAGTGGGTCCACGTCGGCGGTGTGACCCTGCACACGGAGCCGTCGCGGTCAGCAACGCTGAATCTGATGGAACGGGCGAACGAGTACGGCTGTACCGTCTCGTTCGACCCGAACACGCGTGCGGACCTCTGGCCGGAGGAATCGGTGCTGGTCGAGACGCTCGACCGGGCGATCGGCCTCGCAGACGTCGTCAAGACCGACCAGGAAGACCTGGCGATGCTGTTCGAGGAATCCGACGAGGACGGCCTCGCGGCGGCCGTGCTCGAGCGCGGGCCACACACCGTGATGCTCACGCGCGGTGGCGACGGCGCGATGGCCCGTGCGTCCGAGTCCGCCCCGTGGGGACCGGCGACGGCCGAGTTCGGCGGCTACGACGTCGACGTCGTCGAGACGACCGGCGCTGGCGACGCCTTCGTCGCCGGATCGATTGCAGGGTTTACCGGCGAATGTGACTCACTCGCCGAGACGATCCAGTACGCGAGCGCGGTCGGCGCACTCGCGACGACTGAGACCGGCGCGATGGACGGGCTCCCCACCGCGAGCGAGGCTGCAGAGCTGTTCGAGGACAGCGCCTGATCGAGACGATGAGCGGTCGACTCCGCCGGTCACTCGGTCAGCGGTAGCGCGATGCCGAACACGATCGGCGCGAACAGTCCGACGACGATGCCGAGCATTTCGAGATCGAGGAACAGCGTGTGCCCCCACGCCGGGAGCGAGCCGAGGAGGGAGGGGCCGAGGGCCTCACCGAGCAGACCGGCGACGAGCAGCCCGACGCCGAGGAGAAAGCCGTTGCGAGTCAGCTTCGAATAATCGAGATTACCGTATCGTCCCATACCGACTTGGCGTCGGGAGAGCGAAAAAAGCGTTTCTACTTCGACGGCACGGAAACGAAAAGAGTCATAATGACCACCAGGAGAGAACAGGATATGCTCGAAAGCGCAGCCGAAGTACTCCCAGAATTGCTCTATACGGCTCTGGCAAGTGGTCTGACTGGTATCGGACTGCTTGCCGAAGCCACGAGTTGGCAGACGATCGCGGGCGGCGAGACGGTCGTCGGCGCGTGGATGGCCGCCGTCGGTCTCGTCGCGCTGTACGCCGGGTTCAAGCTCGTCAGTGAGAAGGGGCTTCCGACGCTGCGGTGACGCCGCCGACCGAGAGCGCGGTCGGTCTCGGGGCCACGCACGCATAGCGTAGTGACACGCATACGGATAATCTTCTGTAAGTGCGTTGCCGGAAAGCCGATACCATCAGTACTCGGGTCGGCGCCAGCGCCACAGCGCCAGTCCGAGTTCGTACACCGCGAGGACAGCGAGGACGCCGGCAGCGACCGTCGGGGCCGGCAGGGCGATCGAGTCGGCCGCCTGGATCAGCGGCGGACGGGGGTTCGCGAAGTAGCCGATGGTGACTGCGGTGATCCAGAGGGGGATCCGGGCGCGGCGGAGGCGAAGTAGCGTCTGGTAGCTACGCCGGGTCGCCCGCCCCTTGAGCGTCAGGAGCGTCCCCTCGAAGACAGCGATAATGACGAGCGCCACGAGCGCCGGGAGATACCCGAGCAGTCCGACACCGTCGATCAGGTCGATAACGACCGTCGGAATCGCGTCGTAGTAACTGCCGGGCATCGGGAGCGAACTGAGTACGTAGCCGACCAGCCCGGTCGTCGCCCAGACGTACGGACGCGCGGCCGTCGCGTTCTCCAGAGTCGGGTCGATCGAGCCGTCACCGGTCCAGTACAGCAGGGCGAGCGTCCCTTCGAACAGGACGATCATCGTCGCCGTGACGATGAACGGCGCCATACCGGTCGGATCGGGATTGAAAATGAACGCGACCGTCGCGAACCCGGCCCAGAAGTACAGACGGCGGTCGGCGAGCCAGCGTCGCGAGGTGACGCCCATCATAATCGCGAGCATAATGAACAGCGGAATCTGGAAGATAAAGGCGAAAAATCCGAGCATCAACACCATCAACTCGAAGGTCTGGCCGAGACTGAACGCGATCTCGGCGGCCCCCTCCGAATAGAACAGGAAGTACGTGAAAATCGCCGGGAGCACGAGAATGTGCGCGAAGAGCAGTCCGATGACGGCGAGCACGAGGCTCGTCGGAACGGAAGCCAAGTAATACCGGCGCTCGTGGGAATACAGGCCGGGGCGCATGAACAGGTAACTCTCGTAGACTAACACCGGCAGCGCGATGACGAAGCCGGCGAGGGTCGCGACCTTCAGACGGGCCAGAATGAGCCCGAGCGGGTGATAGACGCGGGGGCAGGCGCTGCTTCTCGCGGCGGAAACGCCCTGTGCGCAGGCCTCCGCGGACGCGGGCTGGAGATAGGAGTACCACAGGAAGTTAATGATCTGTTCGGCGAACGGGAACACGACGCCGCTGACGACCGCCATCACGAGAAGCACCCGCAACAGCCGGCTGAACATCTCCTCGATGTGTTCAGTCAGCGGGAGTTCCTCGTCGTCTGGCGCGCCTTCGAGTCCGCCCTCAGGGCCGGGGTCCGGTTCGTAGGGTTCAGCCGGCGGTGTCGGCTCGTCGCCGGGTACGTCGGCACTGCCGGTTTCACCCTCGGCCATAGTGGACGGCGGTTTGGCCCCACCTATTGTAAGCCTTCTTTTCTCTCCGGCAGGAGCGACAGACACAACCGCCCCCTCGTCACGAGATCGAACCGGCGGAGAACCGTCTCGGCTGTCGATGAATAAATTGATAACACCGAGTCGGTAAATGCCCTCGAAGAGCTATGTCCGGCGCACTCGATGATGACACCCGTCGCGCTATCGCTGGAGGACGCGCTGCGCTCGGACAGACACTGAAGACGATACAGAAGCACTTACAGGTCGTTTTCGTCGTCTTCATTCTCGCGCTGGTCGGAACGATCGTCCTGTTGCGAAACTACATCTGGGACGCCCTCAAACAAGACCTCCTGACCGAGCAAGCGGAAGTCGTGACGATCACGCCGTTCGAAGTGATCCTTCTGCAGGTCAAGATCGGTCTCATCGTCGGAATCATCGTCTCGATTCCGGTGTTGTTGTATCTCTCCCGGGACGAACTCAGGCGTCGCGGCTGGCTCCCGGAGACCCCAGTCGCCCGCTGGAAGATCGGGTTGCTGGCCGGCGGGATCGTCACGCTGTTCATACTCGGGATTGCATACGCGTACTTCCTCTTTTTCCCGATTATGTTCAATTTCCTCATCAAAACGGCGGTGAACTCCGGGTTCAACCCGACGTACTCGATCACGAAGTGGATGGAGTTCATCGTGTTCCTGGCACTGTCGTTCGGGATCGCGGCCCAGCTCCCGCTCGTGATGAGCTCGCTCTCGTATGCCGAGATCGTTCCCTACGAGACGTTCCGGGATCGCTGGAAGGTTGCCGTCTTCGGCCTGTATGCGGGCGGCGCGTTCTTCACGCCCCCGGACCCCCTCACGCAGGCGATGTGGGCGACGCCGCTGGTCGTGCTGTACGCGGGCAGTCTGAAGTTCACGAAGATCATCGTCACGATCAAGCGAAGCAGCAACCAGTTCTCCTTCGGCGAGATCGCGCGGTCGAATTGGAACACTGTCGCCGGGTTCGCATTGTTGGCGTTCATCGCCGTCTACGCGTTCTTCACCACGGGCGGGCTGGCGACGCTAAACGAGCTGTTCGGGTCGGTGTCGGTATGGCCGACGCTGACGCCACTACCGGAATCGACGGGGCTGTCACAGACGACAATCGGAATCCTGTTCGGTCTCGGGACTGCGGTATTGGTGGCGATCACGGTCTTCTATCGGCTCGTCTCAAGAGAACTGGACACGCTGGATCCGCTGGCAGCCGCGCGGTTCGGTGACCCATCGGAGTTGGACGTGCGCAAACTCGACGCCTCGGGCGTCCGGGCCGCACCGCTGGAACCGTTCGAGGAGATGAGCGAAGACGAGTTGATGGGGATCGCCTCCGACGCGATCGACGCCGACGAACCGGAGCGGGCCGAAGCGCTGTTGGACAAGTTCGACGAGGCCCAACGGCGCCTGGCCGAGGAAGAAGGCGAGACTGCCCCGGACGAGGACGCACCCGAAGACGCCGGGGGCGACGGGGACGCCCCGGACGACGACTCCGACGTCGTCACCGAAACGACAGCGGGTATGGTCGACGCATTCACCGACGACGAGACGACCGAGGACGACATCGGTGGCTACTACCACGACATCACGTTCATCCTGGAGTCGTTGACCTCCAAGGCGTTCCGAATCGTCGGGGTATTTATGGCGGTGCTGGGAGGGCTGTTCATCTATCTCTACCGACGCGGGATCAGAGACGTCAACGCCGACTTCCTCTCGCGGCTGCCAGCCGGGATGAACGCCGGTCAGGTCGAACCCGTCGCGTTGCACCCCGTCGAGCACCTGATCTTCGAGATCAAGTTCAGTGCGCTGGTCGCCGCACTCGTGACGCTGCCACTGATGCTGTATTACGCCTGGCCGGCGCTGCGCGAGCGTGGACTCGTCACAGGGGACAAGCGCGTCCTGATCGTGTGGGGCGGCTCCCTGTTCGTCGGAATCGGTATCGGAAGCGCGATCGGCTACTCGCTGGTCGCGCCGGCCGTGATCTCCTGGCTCGCACAGGACACGCTGGGCGCGAATATGATTATCGCCTACCGGATCAAATATTACGCCTGGATGATCGTCTACACGACGGTCGGGGTCGGCCTGCTCGCGGAGGTGCCGGTGTCGATGTTCCTGTTTCACTTCGGCGGGTTGATCTCCTTCGAGGCGATGCGGCGCCGCTGGCGGGAAGTGACGATCGCGATCTTCACCCTCGCGATGTTCTTCACCCCCAGCGGGCTGTTCACCATGCTGTTTATGGGAATCCCAGTGGCGCTGGCCTTTTACTTCGGGCTGGCCGTGCTGTGGGTCGCCACGCTCGGCGGCCGTCGTGGCGGTGGCGGCACCACTGTTGAAGAACCGGCGTGATCGGGTGCTAACCCCTCGGAAAGGCCTGTGACGGTGCTCCGATAGCGTTTTACTATTCGCCAAGGGATATCGCAGTATGCCCAAGATAAGTGTCGAAGTGCCGAAGGAGCTCCTCGAGGACCTCGACAGACACGTCGGCGAGGGCGGCAAGTTCGTCAACCGAAGCGAAGCGATCCGCGCGTCGGTCCGCAAGACCCTGGATATGCTCGACGAGATCGACGCCCGGTACGATCGGCTGGACGATGACGAGGAATAGCTCCCAACTCGCAGTCCCGCAGGTCGCACTGCTCGCGCTGCTCGTCACGGCGCTGATCACGGCGCAGGTGACCGCCGCGAAGGTGCTGGCGTTCGATCTGCCGGTCTCGATCCCGGTTGCCGGTGAGACGCTACTGTTGCCGGGGGCGGCGCTGGCCTACGCGCTGACATTCTTCGCCTCCGATTGCTACGCCGAGCTGTACGGCCGCCGTGCAGCACAGGTAATGGTCAACGTCGCCTTCGCGATGAACTTCGTGTTGCTGGCGCTGGTCTGGAGCACCATCGGCGCGCCGATCGCGGCTGAAGCGTCGAGCGTCTCGCAGGCCCAGTTCGCGGACGTCCTGGGGGCTTCGACCGGCATCGTCGTCGGGAGCCTCGCGGCCTACGTCGTCAGCCAGAACTGG
>Ga0207851_100655_pt1 | contig 15511 bp, 17 predicted proteins | sample A23E3SouthBayCA_FD_187747 | JGI IMG/M metagenome (GOLD analysis project Ga0207851, IMG submission 187747) | Aerobic enrichment media microbial communities from Eden Landing Ponds, California, USA - A23 E3 (SPAdes) | ecosystem: Environmental > Aquatic > Marine > Unclassified | place: Emeryville... | reverse complement strand
GAGCCGTGTCGCTCGTCTCGGCGGTTGTCGCCGTCTTCCTCCCCGGCTACGCGCTGGTCGCGGCGCTTTTCCCGCGCGGGCCGTCGACGGACGCCGACCGCCGATTCGCCGAGCGAGTGCGCCGGCCCGACGCCTTCGAGCGGGCCGTCCTCTCGTTCGCGACGGGGTCGGTGGCGACGCCCCTGCTCGGGATCGCGCTCAACTTCTCGTCGTGGCCGGTGCGGACCCGCGCGCTGCACGCGACCGTCCTCGGATTCGTCGCCCTCGCCACCGTCGTCGCGGCGGTCAGGCGCCGACGGCTCCCGGCCGCGGAGCGCTACCGACCGGCCGGACGGTGGCGCCGGGCGCTCGCCGGACTCGTCGACGGGCGTCGCGGCCGGGAGTTCGACCTCGTGACGGTCGCGGTCGCGGTCGCGGTCGTCGTCGCGGTCGGCGGCGTCGTCACGGTCGCCGGCACGGCCCAGACCGGCGAGCGGTTCACCGAGTTCGCGGTGCTGTCCGACGACGGCGAGCGACTGGTCGCCGGCGGCTACCCCGAGAACGTCACTGCCGGCGATCCCGTGACCGTCGACCTCGAGATCGAGAACCGCGAGGGGGACGGTGCGACCTACACGGTCGTGACGAAACTCCAGCGACTCGCGCCCGACGAGAACGAGACGCGCGTCGACGAGTTCGAGGCGTTCGACCGCGTGAACGCGACCGTCGGGAGCGGCCGCGTCGAGCGCATCGACCACACCGTCAGACCCACGCTGACCGGCGAGCGACTGCGGCTCGTCTTCATGCTGTACCGCGGTGAGCCGCCCGAGCGCCCGGTGACCACGAACGCCTACCGCCACACCCACCTCTGGCTGAACGTGTCCGGGCCGACCGCGGAATAGAGGACGACGCGACCGGGGTCCTGCCGGGACGGCGGGTCAGTCGCTCGACCGCCGGTAGTAGGGGTGGGACTTGATCGTGTGGTAGTCCAGCGCGAGGAGGACGAACAGGAACCCGAGCAGCGCGACGAGCGCCGCGGCGTAGGTCTTGAGGAAGGGGATCCCCTGACCTTCCATCCCGAGGGCGAGCCCCTCGAGCGCGACCCCGAGGCCGACGGAGGTGAGGGCGCTGCCGACGGCGCCGAGCGTCTTGAACGGGTGGACGACCGTCAGCGTGTAGGCGATGTTGCGGACGAGGTCGTAGCCGTGGGCGAAGGGGTTGAGCGTGCTCGAGTGCTCGACGTCGTAGCGGATGGTCGTCCCGACCTCGTGGATCCGGTAGCGCTCGCGGTGGGCGTGGTAGATGATGTCCGTGCTCGCGCCCATCCGGTCGCCGATGTCGGGGTCGTTCGCCAGCGACGAGATGGCGTCGCGGTCGTAGGCGCGGAAGCCGCTCTGGGTGTCCCGCAGGAAATCCCGGGGGCGAAAACGGCCGAGGCTGAGGTTGGTGAGGACGTTGATGACGCCGAGGCCGACCCGGCGGACGAGCGGGAGCTCCGTCCGCGATTCGGGCATGTAGCGGCTGCCGACGACGATCTCGGCGCTCGACTGATTCTGTGCCTCGACGAGCCGGGGCACGTCGGTCGGGTCGTGTTGCCCGTCGGCGTCGAGGACGACGAGGTGGGCGGCGCCGAGGCGCTCGGCCTCCTTGAAAGCGGTCTTGAGCGCGCCGCCGTAGCCGCGGTTGCGGCGGTGCTCGACGACGGCGGCGCCGGCCTCCCGCGCGGCGTCGCCGGTGCCGTCCTTGCTCCCGTCGTCGACGACGATCACCGCGTCGGCGTACGCGCTCGCGGTCCGGACCACGTCTGCGATCGTTCCCACGGCGTTGTACGCCGGGACGGCGACGACGACGTGCGGTGCGCCCGTCTCGTCGGCGCGTTCGCGCCACGTCTCCGGGACCGCGGTCGTCACGAAGCCGGTCTTCGCGACCGCGTCGGCAGTCCGCTCGTAGTCGATCGGCGGCGCGCCCACGGGCTGGACGATGATGCCTGGGTGTCCCTCCCCCCTGGCCCGCTCGACGAGCGTCTCGCGGAGTTCGATGCGCCCCATCCCTGTCCTCGGCGGGTCGACGACGACCGCGCCGGCGGCGCCCGCGATGTCCGCTGTCGTCTCCCCCTCGTCGGCGTAGGTCAGGTACACGCGGTGGCCCCGCGAGCGCGCCTCGGTGACGGTCCGGACCACCGACCCGTGGTCGTCCCCGGTGGCGACGACCCCCACCGCCGGCACGGCTGTCGGGTCCGCGGACGTTCCGTCCTCGCCGTCGAAATCGAGTTCCCCGCCGTCGCTGCGGAGCGCGTCGGCGGACCCCGCGGAGGGGCCCGCGCGGGTCTCGGGCTCGGTCGACGGGGTCTCGGGGCCGGTCGACGCTCCGGCGCTCGCGTCGGCGACCGGGTCGACCGCCTCGACCCGCGGCGGGTCGGCGGCGGTCCCGTCCTCGGGCGAATCGAACGCGACGTCGTACGTGACGGTGACGCGCTCGCCCGGCCCGAGGACCCTGTGAACCTCGAGTCGGTCGGCGTCGCTCTCACCGCCTGCGTCGGTCGCGAGCGGGTCGACGACGCGAACGCGCACGGGGACGTGGTGCGAAGAACTGACCGCGAGCGTCCCGACCGCGCCGTCGTCGACACGGTCGACTGTCCGCGTCACGGCTATTCCCGAATCTCGTATCGTCTCGGATCCTGTCACTACCCACCTCGCGACGCCGTGCGGTCGCGGACCCACCCTCACCCAGCCGGACCCACGGAGCCCACGGTAACGTCGGCTTATCGAGACGTAGTACGCAGACCTCGAATATAGCTCTTTGTGAACGCGCAACCCGGTGTCACGAGTTCTAGAGGTCCCGAAGTAAGACCGGGTTACCGACGGCGCTGCGGGGACGGGAACAGTGATACTGCCCGGGCCCCAGAAGCCTGTATGAAGGCCGTCATTCCGGCAGCGGGCGAGGGGACGCGTCTGTATCCGCAGACGCACACGAAGCCGAAAGCGATGGTCCGCGTGGCGGGGAAACCGATCCTCGGGCACCTCCTCGACCAGCTGGCGCGGACCGACGTCGACAGCGTCGTCGTCGTCGTGGGCGCGCACCGCGGCGACCAGATAATCGAGTACGCCACCGACGCCTACGGCGGGCGCTTCTCCTTCTCGTTCCCGGAGCAGACCGTCGCGCGCGGCCTCGGTCACGGCATCTACCAGGCCCGCGGCGCCGTCGGCGAGGAACCGATGCTGGTGGTCCTCGGCGATATGCTCTTTCTCGACGGCTACCGACCGTTCGTCGAGGCCCACCGCGAGGCCGGCGGGGACGCGACCATCGGCGTCCACGAGGTCGACGAGCCCCAGCACTACGGCGTCGTCGAGCTCGGCGGCGGGATGCGCATCGAGCGCCTCGTCGAGAAGCCGGTCGACCCCCCCTCGAACTACGCTATCAGCGGGCTCTACGCCGTCGAGAACACGAACGCGCTGTTCGACGCCCTCGAGTCGCTCATCGAGACGGAGACGACGGGCACCGGCGGCGAGTTCCAGCTCACCGACGCGCTCCAGCGGATGGTCGAGCGCGGGTCGATCGTCCGCGCCCAGCGGGTCTCGAACTGGTACGACTGCGGCCGGCCCGAGCCGCTGCTCGACGTGAACCGCGTCCTCCTCGACCGGCGCGAACCGGCCCCGCCCGCGGACCTGGACGACGCGGTCGTGATCCCGCCGGTCGACGTCGGCGAGAACGTGACTATCGCGTCCAGCGTCGTCGGCCCGCACGTCAGCGTCGACGCCGGGGCCGAGATCCGCGAGAGCGTCGTGAAAGACAGCGTCGTCGGCCGCGAGGCCGCGCTCACGGGCGCGAGCCTCGAGCGGAGCCTCGTCGGGGACGACGCGGACGTGACCGACGAGCCCGCGCGGCTGAACGTCGGCCCGAACGGCGACCTCCACCTCTGAGCGGACGCCGCCGTCGCGGTCCCGCCCCGCGTCGCCGATTCAGGTCACCGAGGAGACGATCTCTGTGACCTCCCAGCCCGCCGTCGCGACGAACCCGAGGACCCACGCGATCGAGACGAGGCGGAGCCGGCGGTCCCAGCGCGACCGGACGACCGCCGAGACTGTCAGTTCGTAGACGACGAAAAAGCCGATCAGCGAGACGACGTAGAAGAGGACGTACGAGAACGACTCCAGCGCGGCGAGGACGAGCACGGACGCGGCCATCCACGCGACGTGGGCGCCCACGAACTGGAGTCGGCGGTCTATCACACTCGCCCGGCGGAGCGCCAGTAGCATAGCCTTACCGCTCGGTCGACAGTCGCACCGTCGACCGCGCCCGCGGTGACACCAGCCCGCCCGACCGGGCGCCTATCGGACGAGGTGCCAGGGCGTGTCGGACGAGTGCCTGGGCCTGTCGGACGAGATACCTATTTGGCCTCGGGGGTCGGAGAGGGAAGTGATGGAACGGACACTGCGGGACCGGACGGTCCTGGTCACGGGCGGTGCGGGCTTTATCGGTCGAAAGCTGGTGGGGGCGCTGGTCGACGACAACGACGTGCGCGTGCTCGACGACGGGTCGACGGGCGAACCGGAACGGCTGCCCGACGCCGTCGAGTACGTCGAGGGGGACGTGCGCGACGCGGACGCGGTCGACGCGGCGATGGCGGACGTCGACGTGGTGTTCCACGAGGCCGCCGTCGTCAGCGTCGCCGAATCCGTCGAGGACCCCGCGCGCACGAACGATGTGAACCTGAGCGGGACGGTCGCGACGCTGGAGGCGGCCCGGCGACACGACGCCCGCCTCGTCTTCGCCTCCAGCGCCGCGGTCTACGGCCGGCCGTCGTCGGTCCCGGTCGCGGAAGACGACCCGACAGACCCGCTCTCGCCGTACGGCCTCCAGAAGCTCGCCGCCGACCGATACGTCCGCATGTACGCCGACCTGTACGACCTGGAGACGGTCTCGCTGCGTTACTTCAACGTCTACGGCCGCGGCCAGCGCGGCGGCGACTACGCCGGTGTGATCACCGCCTTCCTGAACCGGGTCCGCGAGGGCGAACCGCCGGTCGTCCACGGCGACGGGAGCCAGACGCGGGACTTCGTTCACGTCTCGGACGTGGTGCGGGCGAACCTGCTCGCCGCCACGACCGAGGAGACCGGCGAGGCCTACAACGTCGGAACGGGTGCGAGCGTGACCGTCCGCGAACTGGCCGAGCGGGTCGTCTCGCTGTCCGGTGCCGACCTGTCGGTCGAGTTCGGCCCCGAGCGCACCGGCGACATCCAGCACAGCGAGGCCGACATCTCGAAGGCCCGCGCGGCGCTGGACTACGAACCGCAGGTCGACCTCTCCGAGGGGCTGGCGGAGCTCGTCGAATGAGCCGTACAGCGGCTGGAACGGGCGACGCGCTCGTGCGCGAACCGCTCGACTGGCCCGTCGACCGGCAGGTGTACGTCACCCTCGACTTCGAGTGCGATTTCGGAACCGCGCTCGACCACAACGTCTACGAGGCGGTCACGCACGTCGACGAACTGGTCGCGCTGCTCGAGCGGCTGGACGTGCCCCTGACCGCGTTCGTCCAGACCGAGCTGTTCGACGAACGGCCCGAAACCGTCGAGGCGCTGCGGGCGTGCGGAGTCGACGTGGCCTTCCACCCGCACTCGCACACGCACCGCGGGCGGGACTCCGGCGACCCGGCCCGCGATCACGAGCGGACCCGGGAGGAGATCGAGACCAGCACCGCGTACTACCGCGACTTCTTCGGGCGCGACCCGGTCGGCTACCGCTTCCCGGACGGGAACGTTCTCGAACGCGACTACGAACTGCTGGCCGACGCGGGCTACGACTTCGACGCGAGCGTCTTCCCCTCGTGGCGGCCCGGCCGCTTCAACAACGTCGGCGAGTCGCGCCATCCCTCGTACGTCCGCGAACACGACGTCGTCGAGATCCCGTTCAGCGTCTTCGGCGACACGCTCCGGGTGCCGACCGCGCTGTCGTACTGTCAGCTGTTCGGACGGCTATACACCGACGCTCTCCTCGCGCGGCCGCCGAGCGCCGTCGTCTTCAACGTCCACATGCACGACCTCGTGACGCCGTCGAGCTACGCCGACCTCCCGCCCTTTTACCGGGCGGTCTACGCCCGCAATTCCGACGGTTTCCCGTGGCTCGAACGCGTGCTCACCTCGCTCGCAGACCGGGGCTACTCGTTCTCGGTCCTCAACCACGTCCACGACCTCCTGCGCGAGCGATTGTGACTCCTGTACGCCCGGCTGTGACCGCGACGGCACCGAACACGACCACGCCGAACAGTCCCGGACCGCCGCAAAAAACATTAGACGGGCGAGAGAACCCGCTCGCGTATGCTCCAGGCTGAATTCGAGGTGTGTACAGACTGCGGGAACCTGCACATGGAGGGCGGACCGGCGCCCGAGCACGTCGACGAGTGCGCGGTCTGTGGCGGCCACCTGACCGACGTGGAACTCGACGACCTCGTCGGGCTGTAACCGCCGCTCCGCCACCGATTTTCCGGGAAACGAGCTCTCTCAGACGTAGATGTGGCCTTCCTGGCGCGGGCCGTGACGCGGCGGGTCGCCGGCGGTCGACCGGGCCGCCGACACCGCGGCCGCGAGGCTGTCGAGCGCGTCGTGGCTGGTCTCGTACTCCTCGCGGAACCCGTTCAGGTCGACGCTGCACGTCTCGATACCGTCGACGTTGGTGGCGCGGCGGTCGCGCCGGTCGCCCTTGTACCCCTCGCGGTAGAGGCCGAGCCAGCCGAACGTTGCCGCCGGGTACACCTCGACGACGCGCGTGCCGACCTCCGCTGGCGAGCCGCCGCCGCTCACCTCTTGCATCGGTGAGACGGTCACGTCGGGGTCGTCGACGAACGCGCCGAGGACGTCCCGGACGCCGTAGAAGGTCTGGTACTGGACGCGGGCGTCGTAGGGGCAGAGCGCGGCCCGGCGGAGGTCGGTCTCGCGTCGGAGCGCGGCGGCGCCGTCGCCGGTGTGGCCGCGGGCGCTCGACCGACAGGTCGAGGCGAAGGCGTCGGGGTCGTCCGGTCCCTCCGCCGAGAGCCACGAGACGAAGCCGTCCCAGCGGCCGCCGCAGTGGTCGTCGAGCAGCGCCTGCGGGAGACTGAACGGGAAGTCCAGTCCCACGACGGCGAAGTCGGTCGCCCGGTCGCGGAGGCCGGCGTGGGCCGATTCGCGGTCGACGCCCCACTCGTCGGCGGCGCGGTAGCAGTCCGCGACGACGAGTCCGTCCGGCGTGTGTTCCCCTTCCGTCACCCAGATCGAGCGGCCGGCGTCGCCCGCCCCGCTGAAGTCGACGCCCAGGACGCGCGAATCCATATCACCTGTCTCTCGGTGGACCGATATGAAGGTTTGGCTCCGTTCACCGCTCGAGAGCCCCTGCGCGGCCGCGCTGAGAGGACTGATCGACGAGTGACACCGGATCTGCGCGACGAGCGGCACCGGTCGGACGGACCGCCGCGGTTCCGGCGTCGAAAACAGTATGCCGCGCCGGTCGCAAGGTGCGTCCATGCCACCGACCAAGGAGATCCGCTGTACCGACGACGACTGTTTTCTCGACATGTTCGAGAACCACTACACGTACGACGTTCCGGACGACCACGGCGTCGCTGACCTGCAGTGTCCCGTCTGCGGCGGCACGGACTGCCTCGAAGAGATCGAGCTGTAGCGGGCGGTCGGTGCGATCGCTCCGAAACCGGGTCGGGGCGACCGTTTCGCGACTGGGTCGACGCGCCTGCTTCGCGACCGGACCGACTCGACCGCGACCCTTCTGACCTGTCTCCGCGGGCACAATCCTCAAGGAGCTACCGGCCTAACCGGGAGACATGAACGTCTTCCGCGACATCGGCGAGTCGATCGGTAACGCCGTGCTGGAGAACGTCGGGCGGGCGATGGGCCGCGCCCAGGAGCGGACGCCGCTGCCGGCCGACCTGCTGGAGAGCGAGGACGCCTACCTCGTGGTCTTCGACGCGCCGGGCGCCGAGAGCGCGGACGTCCAGGTGCAGTACAGCGAGGGCGCGGTCGAGGTGCGAGTCGACCGCTTCCGCGGGTTCTACGAGGGCTTCGAGATGCGCTATCCCGGCCGCGGCCTCGCGCTCGACGGGCGCGTCGAACTGCCGCCGGACGCCCGCGTCGACGCCGCCGCCGGCTCCGCGACCCTCCAGGAGAACGGGACGCTCCACGTCCGCGTCCCGAAAGTCGCCGACGCCGACACGGCGGCGGACGACGATGGCGGCGAGAGCGTGGACGCGGACGAGAGCGATGCGGACGCGGACGACGCCGAGAGCGCGAGCGACGACTGGGAGGCACACGCCGACGCTGACGACGCGGACGTTGACGACGCCGACGACGTGGACGACGATATGGACGATTCGGACCAGTAGCGTCCGTCTCTGACCCCTTCTGCGCCCGATCTACTCGTCGACGGTCATCCCCTCGACCACCTCGAACGCCTCGTCGCCGTCGAAGCGCCGCGGGTCGAACCCCTCGATCCCGTCACCGCCGAGGATCTGGTCGGCGACCCGTTCGCCGGTTGCGGGCGCGCGCATGAACCCGCCGCCGTGCCAGCCCGTCGCGACGTAGACGTCGCTCCCGTCACCGACCGGACCCAGCAGCGGGTTCCGGTCGGGCGTCGCCGTACAGAGGCCCGCCCACGCGCGCTCGACGGTCACCTCCGCGCCGACCGCGTCGGGGCCGAGCGTCTCGCGGACCCGGTCGCGCGAGGCTGCGACGAACTCCGGGTCGGCGTCAGCGTCGTAGTCGTCCGGGTCGAACTCGCGTTCCTCGGTCCCGTCGCCGACGAGCAGGCCGTCCCGCCGGTCCGCGGCCTCGTGCGGACGGAGGTAGAACCCGCCGGTGGCGTCGTAGGTGATCGGCACCCCGTCGCGCTCGACCGCCGGAAGCGAGCCGGTCACGAGCGCCTGCACGCGATAGGGTTTCATCGGGATCGCGACGCCCGCGTCGGCGAGGAGGCGCTTCGAGTGCGCGCCGGCGGCGACGAGAACCGCGTCGAAGCGTTCCCGGCCGGACGGCGTCTCGACGGTGACGCCGGATCCGTCGTCGCCGCGCTCGGCTATCGTCGCGGGTGTCCCCGTCTCGACCGTCGCGCCGGCCGCCCGAACGCGCTCGCTCATCGCGCGGACGTAGCTCGCGGGCTCGAGGTAGCCGGCGTCGCGGGCGACCGCGGCCGCTTCGACGTCGACGCCACCGAGCGCCGGGAAGCGTTCGGCCAGTTCGTCCGGATCGAGGGCGGTCACGTCGCGGCCGTTGGCCCGCATCCGCTCGGCGCTCTCGCGGACGGCGCGGGCGCGATGCTCGTCGCCGGCGCGGGCGAACCAGACGTAGGGGCAGTCCCGAAAGTCGATGGCGCCGTCGGCGTCGAGCGCGCGGAACCGTTCGAGGGCGCGGTCGGCCACCGCGGCGTCGACGTCCTCGGCGACGGCGTCGTAGACGATGCCCGCGGCCCGACCGGACGACCCGCTCGCCAGCTCGCCGCGCTCGAAGAGAGTCACGTCCGCACCGCGTTCGGCCAGGTCGTGCGCCGCGGTCACGCCGACCGCGCCGCCGCCGACGACGGCCACTCGTTCGCTCATGCCCGCCGTTTGGGCCGTCGCTGTTAAACGGGTTCGGTGGAAAGCCGGTGAGCGGGGCTCGGTTCGGCGTCGCGACGGGTGGACGCGATTCGACGTCGCGACGGGTAGGTGCGGTTCGGCGTCGCGACGGGCGGCGTTTATGGGTTGCCGGTCCGTGCGTGGACGCATGCTCAGCGAGGGAGACGCGGCGCCGGATTTCGTCCTGCCGGGGAGCGACGGCGAGGAGGTCCGCGAGTACATGCTCGCGGAGTTCACGCGAGACGGACCCGTCGTGCTCGCTTTTTACATGTTCGACTTCCACCCGACCTGCACGGAGGAGCTGTGTACGCTACAGGACCTGGGCTGGTTCACGCTCTACCCCGACGCGACGGTGCTGGCCGTCGGGACCGACAGCGCGTTCAGCCACCAGGCGTTCGCCCGCGAGCACGGGATCGAGTTCCCGCTGCTCTCGGACGGGACGGGCGCGGTCAGCGAGCGCTACGGCGTGTGTTACGAGGAGTTCCAGGGCCACCGGTTCGTCCCGAAGCGGTCGGTGTTCGTCGTCGACGCCGACACGAAAGTCCGCTATCGCTGGGTCGCCGACGATCCGGGAGCGTTGCCGGACTGGGACGACGTCCAGTCGGTGCTCGACGGGCTGTAGCCCCGGCGCTTGCCGCGGGTGTTACCGGGAGTGACGGCGACCGCGCATCCACAAGACATAGGTATGACACGTGTGTCGGTTGCGATACGGAGCGATGGACAGGACCGTCGACATCTCGGGCTGGCCGAAGCGAGCCTTCCAGTACGTTCTCGCGAGTTTCATCGCCCTCGGCGGGCTCGTCTTCGGCGGCGTCGTCCTCGGAAACCTGCTCGACATCGTCGGCGTCTCGCTCGGGTTCGTGTGGACGCTCCCCGGTGTCGTTGCGCTCGGCGCGCTCTGGGTCGTGCTGACGGTGGCGTTCGTCCGCCAGGTGCGCGCCGGCGACGGCGACTGGTGGGGACCGATCCCGAGAGAGCAGTACCTCGGCCGGTTCGCGGGCCACGGCGGCCTCGCGCGCCACAGCTGGGAGCGGTCGATCGAGCGGTTGCACGACCAGCGCGACGACGATGATTGACGGGCGGCTTCCGGCGTAAGTGGTGAACTCGGGCTCCGAGCTCAGCGGAAAAGCGGGATCGGCCGCAGTCAGCGACGCGCTCGTCAGTCGCTGGCGCCGCCGCGGTCGGCGCGCGAGGGCGGCGGATAGCGGTCGTCGCCGGCGGTCGCGGGCGTCTCGGGGAGGACACAGCGGTCGGGTTCGCTGTTGACGTGTTCGTACTCGTCGGGGGCGTTGGCGAGGGGGTGTGCGGGGTTGTGTCCGCTCCGGATGCGGGCGGCGCGGATGGCGTCGAAGTCGCGGAGCCGCGCGCGGATCCCGCGCCAGTGGAGGCCCGTGTTGTGCGGGACGCGGACCGGGTGCGTCGGCTCGAAGTGCGGGTCGCGCCCGTTGATGACGGCGGCGTTGACGTTCGCCGCGAGGTCGTCGTGGTCGATGAGGACGCCGACGCGCGCGTCCGACGGCGAGCGCGCCGCGAGGACGTCGAGTCCCAGGTGCAGCGCGCGGTACTCGGCGACGTTGTTGTCGGGGACGCGATGGGGCACGGAGAGCCGGGCCACCCGCGTGCCGTCGCGGGTCTCGATGACGACGCCGAGGCCGCCGCCGTCACCCGACCGGTTCGCGTTCCCGCTGGCTCCCCGATAGGAGCCGTCTGTGGCGAGGTAGAAGTCGCGGTGGTGGGTGCGCGGCGGGTGCGCGATGTGGGGCGTCGGTGCCTCGTCGAACAGGTCCCGAAGGGTCGGCCGGCCGTATGCGGCCATACTCCCGTTTCGTGATGCGATAATTTAAACGTAGGGGGGAAGCGGGGGGTGTGAACACGCGCTGTCGGACGGTCCGACCGCCCGATCGGTCGGTTTCGTCGAGTGTCTGGTCAGCGACGCCCGTCAGCGGTCGTCGCCGGCGAGTCCGCGGCGAAAGGTTGAGGGGCGTCGGGTCGAACCGGCGGACGTGTCCCGGTATCGGAACCTGTGGCGGTTCGTCGCGCTCGCGGCGCTGTGGGGGTCGGCCTTCGCGGCGATCAAGGCCGGCCTCGACTACTACCCGCCCGTGCTCTTCGCGGCGCTGCGCTACGACCTCGCGGCCGCGGTGATGCTCGGCTACGCCGCCCTCGCCACCGACCGGGCGGTCCCGCGCGGGCGCCGGGAGTGGGCGGCCGTCGGCGTCGGCGCGGCGCTCATGATCGCCGCCTACCACGCGTTCCTGTTCGTGGGCGAGCAGGGGACGACCAGCGCGGCGGCCGCTGTCGTCGTCAGCCTCTCGCCGGTCCTGACCGCCGGCTTCGCCCGACTCCTGCTCCCGGCCGAACGGCTCTCGCCGCTCGGCGTGGCAGGCCTGCTGCTCGGCCTGCTCGGTGTGGTGGCCGTTGCTCGCCCGTCGTCGAGCGCGCTCCTCGCCTCGGACGTGCTCGCCGAACTCCTCGTCTTCGCGGCCGCGCTTTCGTTCGCCCTCGGCAGCGTCGTGACCGAGTGGCTCGACGCCGACCTGGCCATCGAGACGATGGAGGCGTGGTCGATGGTCGGCGGCGCCCTCGCGCTCCACGTCGTCAGCCTCGCGCTCGGGGAGTCGCCGACGGCCGTCACGCTCGCCGGCCCCGGGCTAATAGCGCTGGCGTACCTCTCGCTCGGTTCGAGCGCCGCCGGCTTCCTCCTCTATTTCGACCTGCTCGAGCGGCTGGGGTCGGTCGAGATCAATCTGGTCTCCTACGCGGCGCCGGCCTTCGCCGCCCTCACGGGGTTTCTCTTCCTCGATGAAGTCGTCGACGTCTGGACTGTCGTCGGGTTTTGTTGCATCCTCGTCGGGTTCGCGCTGATCAAGCGACGGGCGCTCGGCCGGGAGATCCCGCGCCTGCGAGCGGCGCTCGGGACCGAATAGCCACTCCTCGCCGGTCGGCACAGATAGACGGGGGAAGACGAAGACGGGAGGAATCGGAGGGAAAACGGTGGGCGGCGGGCGGCGTCGTCAGTCGCGGTAGTGGGGGTGGCCGATGAGCAAGGCGACGACGTTCAACGCGAGGAGGACGAGAAACGCTGTCGAGGTCGCCTCGCTCGAGAGGCCAGTCGCCAGCAGCAGCGGTAAATGCAGGAACGGGAGGGCGACGGCTGACCAGAACGCGATACCGGTGATGGGTGCGAGGAAGCGCTCGCCGATGTCGGGGAGCCCGACGGGCGACTCCTCCATCGACAGCCCGAGTTCACTTGATCGACTTGCCATACGGGGACACCTCGTATTCCTACGATAGGGCGGCGTTACCTTATAACCGACAGAGCCTTCCGGTCATTTTATCTCGTTTCATCCGAGTCACACGAGAGTAGGTGACCTTTTACAACCGCTCGAGAATCCTCGAAACGTTTTAATCGCCGTTCTCAGCCAGTGTCGGTGAATCCGGCGATCGATCAATAGCAGTGGGGAGCGGTCAATATTTGTCGGTCTCGGTACGCGGGGCCAAGCGTCCGTTACCCCAGCACTGCGACATCGACCCGGACGTCTCCGCCGGGCGTTTCGAGGGTGGTCTCGGCGACGAAGTGGTCGCGTATCCGTTCGCGCCACGACGCGACTCGCTCGCGGTGGCGTTCGTGGTGACGGTCGACCGTGTACTCGGCGTTCGGGTCCGCCCGGAGGTCGTCCTCGGTCTCTGCCGGCCGGGGATACGCCGGTGCGTCCCCGTCGACGAGCGCACTCGGCGCGACGTGGAGCGGCGACGGCATCCCCACCGTTCGCTCGCCGCCGGTCGCCGCCTCCGGATCCCCGTCGACGACGTGGAGTCGCGCGCGCATCCGGCCGCTGAACGGCGGTGTCACGCGCAGGACGACCGGTCGGTCATGCTGGTGGCGCGCCTCGAGCGCCGCGACGATATCGTCGGCCGTGACGGCCAGCGCCCCGATCGACCGCGGGTCGTTCGACTCCGAATCCATCGCTTGCATCCTGGGGTCGGACCGGTAAAACCCCACTGTCGCGAACCCCGGCGAGACAGTTCGTACGCGAGCGGCGCTGACTGGCCCGATCTCGCGCTGTGGTTCTCAATCGTGATAATCGACGGGGTGGATTTATGCCCCGGCCGTCACGATATCCCTCCAACTGGTGACGACTGACTCACTGGGTACACGATGACTTCGCCGAACAGCACGTCCGACCGGGCGACAGTCCTGGTCGTCGACGACGAGGAGGACATCGCGGACCTGTACTCGACGTGGCTGCAGGAGGAGTACGAGGTCCGTACAGCGTACGGGCCGGAGGGGGCGCTGGAGCAGGCGGACGAGGCGGTCGACGTCGTGTTCCTCGACCGGCAGATGCCGAAGATGACCGGCGACGAGGTTCTCGAAGAGTTGCGCGCGAGCGAGCTCGACTGTCGAGTCGTGATGGTCACCGCCGTCGACCCGGACTTCGACATCGTCGACATGCCGTTCGACGACTACCTCACGAAGCCGGTGATGCTCGACGACCTTCGCGACGCGACCGAGCGCATGCGCACGCGCGAGTCGTACGACGCGCAGATGCAGGACTTCTTCGCCAAGGCGTCGAAGAAGGCCACCCTGGAGGCCGAGAAGGACTACGTCGAACTCCAGGAACACGAGGAGTACGCCGAACTCGACTCCGAGGTCCAGGAGCTCCGCCAGGAGGCCGACCGGGCCGTCGACGACCTCAGCGAGGCCGAAGACTTCGAAGCGCTGTTCGCCGAGTTCCCCGGCGACGCCTGAGTCCTCGGCTCGGACTATCTGTTCTCACGCTGTACACTCACGTCCCGACTGCGAGAGCCGCTGCTGCGAGATTTGCGACGACGGAAAATGCCCGGGGAGGGCTCCGAACCCTCGATCTCCGCATGACCCAGGTTCGAGGCTGACGAGCCTCGCGGGCGCATGCCGGCTGCCGCGCGTTCAAACCCTATGAGTGCGGCGCTATGTCCAGCTAAGCCACCCGGGCGCACTCGGTCGTACTGTGGATGTAGCCTAAAAGGTTCTCATCTCCCGCGGTGGGTGCGACGCGCTCACGTACCGCGGTCCGGGCGGGTTCCGTCCCGGAGTCGCCGATTCTCACTCGCGCGAACAGGTCGGCGAGTCCACCCGCGGTTTTATGCTCTCGGACAGGCACACAACTGGCATGGACATTCCGGACCTCGTCCAGCGGGCGCTCGACGGCGAGGAGATCCAGGCGGGGGTCTCGCTCGGCGACGAGGACGCCGTCTGTCTCACGCCGACCCGGACGCTGGTGTACCGGGGGGAAGGCCTGCTGAGCGACGAGCAGATCTCGGAGTACGCCCACGATATCGAACAGCTCACCGTCAGCGAGGGCCGCCGCAAGACCAAGTTCACCCTCCAGTACATCGACGGTACCGACTCCTTCACCGTCCCCGCCAACCGCGGCGAGAAGGTCCTCGAACTGTTTCTCGAGGGCGTCCTCCGCATCGAGGAGGTCATCGAATCCCGCGAGTCGATCCTCGGCGTCTATCGGTTCAGCGAGCTCACCGTCATCATCGCCGAGGGCCGCCTGATCAAACACATCGGCGAACCGGTCTGGAACGAGGACTACGAGGTGTACGACTTCGAGGACGTCACGGGCCTCGACTTCGAGCGCGCGAGCGTCGCGACGAGCATCTCCCTCTCGGTCGACGGCCGGCCCCAGCGGATCAAGGTCCCCAACGACACCGCACCCGTCGTCCGCCAGACCCTCGAGAAGGCCCTGTTCGAGTACTACGACGTGGCCTCCCTCGAAGAGCTCAACCGCGTCGTCGACGACAGCACCGGCGGGGACGCCGGTGAAGTCGACACCGCCGAGACGGCCGACGAGACGGACGACTTCGCCTTCGGCGACGACTTCGACCCGCTCGTGAGCGACGAAGACGACGAGGGCCTGACCGAACCCGTCGACGCCGACGACCCGCTGGCGGGCG
>Ga0207851_100652_pt1 | contig 15547 bp, 13 predicted proteins | sample A23E3SouthBayCA_FD_187747 | JGI IMG/M metagenome (GOLD analysis project Ga0207851, IMG submission 187747) | Aerobic enrichment media microbial communities from Eden Landing Ponds, California, USA - A23 E3 (SPAdes) | ecosystem: Environmental > Aquatic > Marine > Unclassified | place: Emeryville... | reverse complement strand
GACGTAGGCGAACTCGAAGCCGCCCTTGCCCTTCTCCTCGGCTTCTTCTTTGTGCTGTTCGATGACGTGCTCGGGAACGCTCCCCGTTTCGTAGAGGAGTCGCCCGACCATCGTGCTCTTGCCGTGGTCGACGTGGCCAATGACGGCCAGGTTCTGGTGTCGTTCGTCGCTCATTGTCTAATTTCGCGCTAAAGACGCGCTCTGTGGGAACTATTCGGCGTTTCGCATTAAAACCATTTCGGTACGCCCTCAGCGCCGCCCCGCCGCCGTCCCGCGGTTTGTGCGAACACGTCACACGAAATTTTGTCTGCGGTCGCGTGACCACCGGCGAGTAGGGGCGTCGACAAAATTCGGGCCCGACCGGAGTTAGTCACCCGCCTAACTTCGGGTCACTCCAGGCGGTCCACGTCCGCGAGGACTGCGGTCGCCGTCTCCCGGCCGCCAGCGCCCCGCCCGGAGATGTTCAGTCGACCCGCGTGCTCGGTCTCCAGCTGGACGATGTTCATCGTCCCGGACACCGCCAGCGCGTCGTTCTCCGGGACCAGCCTGGGGCCGACGCGAGCGCCGTCCGCCGTCACCTCGCCGATGAGGCGGACCGTTCGCCCGTCCTCGCCCGCGAGGTCCAGCGCCGACGGCGGGATGTCCGTGATGCCCTGGACGTCCACGTCCGACAGCGAGTACCCGCCGCCGTGGATGACGTTCGCCAGAATCGCGCACTTCAACGCAGCGTCCGTGCCCTCGACGTCGAACGTCGGGTCGGCTTCCGCGACGCCGAGGTCTTGGGCCTCCGAGAGCACGTGCTCGTAGCCGAGGCCCTCAGCGGCCATCCGCGTCAGAATGAAGTTCGCGGTGCCGTTGAGCACGCCGCGGGCGGCGGTCACGCGCTCGGCGCCGATTCCGTCGATGGTCGCTAGCGCTGGAATCGCGCCCGCGACGGTCGCCTCGAAGCGGACCTCGCCGGCGCTGTCGCGTTCGAGCGCGCGCAGGTCGTCGTAGCGTTCGGCGACCGGCCCCTTGTTCGCGAGGACGACGTGCCGGTCGCCCTCGAGTGCGGCGCGCACGTGCTCGAAACCCGGGTAGGCGTCGCCGAGCGTCGTCGGCGTCGCCTCCACGAGCACGTCGTAGTCCGCGCCGAGGGCGTCCGCGGGGGCCGCTTCGCCGACGCTCCCGACGCGGTCCTTGTGGTCGAGCGCGGCCGCGACGTCCACGCCGTCCGGGTCGACGACGGCGCCGGCGGAGTCCGCGAACGCCGTCACTTCGTGGTCGTAGTCCGCGGCGAGCTCCGCGACAGACCGCCCGACGTCGCCCGCGCCGAGTACTGCCAGTCTCATTGTTCCCCCACGAGCGGTTCCACGACGACGAGGTCTTTCTCGCTGGCGACCGAGCGCGCCTGTTCGACGGCGCGCTCGGCGCTCCCGGACTCGACGGCGAGGCGGACGCGCGCACACGAGACGCCGTCGGTTCCCTCTTCGGTCGTCAGCGAGAAGTCAGCGACCGACGCCGTCCCACAGGATTCCAGCTCCGAGAGCGTATCGGAGAGGTCAGTGTCCACGAGGTCGCCGACGAGCAGGACAGTCACGGCTTCGCCGTACCGTTCGGCGTCCGCCTGGATGACGGTGACGCCGGCGCCCCGGAGCGCCTCGACGATGCTGTCGAAGCGCTCGGGCGGGCACTCCAGGTCGACCTCCACGGGGATGTGGCCGCGCGGCGTCAGCGACCCGCGCTCGTGGAATATCGACAGGAGGTTCCCGCCGTTCTCGGCGATCGGGGACAGCGCGCGCAACAGCTCCCCGGGTTCGTCGACGAGTTCGAGGCGGAGCGTGTGCGCGCGGTCGCCGGGGTCGCTCACCGCCAATCACCCGTGTCTGGCGCAGACGACGCCACTGTTGTCGGCTGCGAGCGCGATAGCCGTCGCTCCGTGCCGATACCACGCGTGGCGTGTCTGCCTGCGTGCATGCTACTCAGTCGGGCGTCTCTGCGGTATAAGCCTTCGGCTCGGACAATTCCTACCGCTGTTCGACCGGGCGCGACTCCGGGGTTCGGCCGAGGCCGTCTCGACGAGTACAGCGGTCGTTACTCGCGGTCTCGACGAGCCAGCAGCACGGCGATGCCGCCGGCCGACACGAGCAGGACGACGAGGTTGAACAGCGCCTTGAACAGCGACCGGTAGGCCGGCGAGATGAACTCCGAGATCGCCGCCGACGTGTGGCCGTAGAACCGGAACGCCGCGAGCAGTGCGAACAGCACGAGCACCGCGAGACCGGTGTACTCGAGGTACTCCCGGATGCGTCGGGTTCTCGCGTTGGCCTGTTCGGCCGTCTTGGCGTCGTCGCTGTCTGGTTCGGGCGATTTTCTGTTGGTGTGTTCGTCCGTTTCGGCGTTGTCGTCGTCTGGTTCGGGCGATTCTGCGCTGGTCTGCTCGGTCGTTTCGGCGTCGTCGTCGTCTGATTCGGTGTCACTCATTGGTACTCCTCCGGACGGACGCAACTGCGAGCGCCAGGACGACGGCTCCGATGCCCAGGCCGAGGCCGAACCCGGGAATGCCGCCGCCGGACTCTCCGCCCTCGGTGTCAGTCGGGCGCTCGCCGGTCGGCTGCTCGCCCTCGAAGTCGCTGACCTCGAAGGCCACCTCGGTCTCGGTCACGTTCGCGTGGATGCGCTGGGTCGGGTCGAGGTTCGCGACGCTACGCGTGCTGTCGAGTAATACGCCGTCCCTGTACAGCGAGACGTCGACGTAGTAGTTGTAGTCGCTTGGCACGGTCACCGTTGCCGTCGTCCGTTCGGTTCGCCCCTCGCGGATCTGCCCGACGTCCGTCTCGGCGCTGCCGGCGACCACGTTCGACTCGGCTTGCCGGACGACCACGACCGTCCGGAGGTCGTCGGAGGGCTCGTCGCCCCGGTTGGTGAGACTCGTCTCGATTCGGAGGGTCGTCCGGTTGTCCGCGACCGACTCGACGGAGACCAGCACGGTCGGCACCGTCCCCTGCTCGGTGAACGAGACGCCGGTCCGTGCGTACTCGGGCGTCAGCGCCTCCATGCCACTGACTTCCCGGCGGGTGGTGTCGACGGGCCGTCCGTCCCGGAACAGTGTCGCTTCCAGCACGTACCCGCCGGAGCGCTCGACGCGCAGCGTCGCGTTCGCCGCGTGCCAGCCGTCCTCGGTTAGCTCCCCGAGGGACGCGCGCTGTTCGGTCGCGAGGAGTCCGGAGTCCGCGTCGATTGCCCGGAACCGCACGCTCACGTTCTGCGTCGGGTTCCCGTGATGGGACACCTGAGCCTTGAGGTCGAGCTCGGCCGTTCCCCCGGAGACGGCCCCGGGTTTCACGGCCAGCTCTTCGATGTCGACCGGACCCGGCGCGCGAACCCTCTCAGTCGGGTCGGTGACGGCCCCCGGCAGTGCACCCGCTGCTACGACCACGACGACGAGAACGACGGCAGCACTGGCGAAGAGTGCTCGGGCGACATGCATCGGTACCAAGTTCTGTTGAATTTGACAAGTGCTTTGTGGAACACAGGGGCGCGGACGGCTGCAACGACGCTGCAGGCGGCGCGCTTTGCGAGGAGTACTCGCAGAAGTCGACTGGACGTAACTCGAACGGCGCGCGGCGCGTATCCGCACGCCGAGACGGCTCGCCGTCTCGACGCCCGAGAAGAGCGTATCTAGAAGTAGTTGATGCTCTCGGGGAGCTCGGTCTTCATGCCCTTGCGCTCGCGGATCTGGTTGATGATCTCGGGCTGGAGGTTGTCGGCCATGACGCGGAAGCCGGCGTTCTCCGTGTTCCAGGACGCGCGGCCTTCCGTGGCCGAGCGGATGTCGCTGGAGAAGCCGATCATCTCCTCGACGGGCGCGATGCCCTCGACGACCATGAGGTCACCCTCCTGGTACATGTCGTCGACGCGGCCACGGCGGCCCTGAACCTCGCCGGACGCGGCGCCCATGTGCTCGGAGGGGACGTCGATGCGGACGTCCTGAATCGGCTCGAGCAGGCGGATCTCGGCGTCGATGAGGCCGCGGTGGACGGCGTCGCGGACGGCGGGAATGACCTGCGCCGGACCGCGGTGGATGGCGTCCTCGTGGAGGCGGGCGTCGTGGAGGCGCAGGAGCGCGCCCTCGACGGGTTCCGCGGCGAGCGGGCCGTCCTCGAGGGCCTCCTGGAGGCCTTCCACGACGAGTTCCATCGTCTCGTTGAGGTGCTGGATCCCCTTCGTGTCGTCGATGAAGATGTTCTTCCCGATGATGTTCTCGACGCTCTGGGAGGTGTCCTTGTCCATGCCGGCGTCCTGGAGCGCTTCGCGGCGCTCCTGCTCGGGCATGTCCATGGTGACTTCGCCGAGGCGGAGCTGCTCGAGCACGTCGTCGTCGAGCTGCTCGACGGTGATGTAGAACTTGTTGTGGCGGTTCGGCGAGACGCCCTCGACCTCGCGGGACTCGCTGGTCGGGGACTCCCGGTAGACGACGATGGGTTCGCCCGTGTTGACGGGGATGCCCTGGTTGCGCTCGATGCGCTGGGTGATGACCTCGAGGTGGAGTTCGCCCTGCCCGGAGATGAGGTGTTCGCCGGTGTCCTCGTTGATCTCGATCTGGATGGTTGGGTCCTCTTTCGCGACCTGCTGGAGCGTCTCGATGAGTTTCGGCAGGTCGTCCATGTTCTGCGCCTCGACGGACTTCGTGATGACCGGCTCGGAGATGTGTTCGATGGACTCGAACGGCGTCATCTCGACGCTGGACACCGTAGAGCCGGCGATGGCGTCGCGGAGACCGGTGACCGCGGCGATGTTCCCGGCGGGCACGCGGTCGACTTCCTCGCGTTCGCCGCCCATGTAGACGCCGACGCTCTGGATGCGGTTCTTCCCGGCGGTGCCGGAGACGTACAGCTCCTGCCCCTTCTCGATGGTGCCGGAGAACACGCGGCCGGCGGCAATCTCGCCGGCGTGCGGGTCGATACCGATGTCGGTGACCATCAGGACGACTTCGCCGTCCTCGTCGACCATCCGCATCGTGTCCGCGATCTCCGATTCGGGGTCGCCCCGCCAGATGCGCGGAATGCGGTGGGGCTGGGCGTCCACGGGGTTCGGGAAGTGCTCACAGACCATGTCGAGCACGACGTCCGACAGCGGCGTGCGCTCGTGGAGTTCCTGGCGCTTGTCCGCGCGCTCCAGGTCCATGATGTCGCCGAAGTCCATGCCCGTGCGCTGCATCGAGGGCATCGAGACGCCCCACTTGTAGAGCGCGGACCCGAAGCCGACGGTGCCGCCCTCCACGGAGACCGTCCAGTCCTCGTCGATGTCGTCCATCTCCTCGGTCATCCCGCGGATGAGTTCGTTGACCTCGTGGATGACGCCCAGGAGCCGCTCCTGCATCTCCTCGGGACCCTCCTGGAGCTCCGAGATGAGGCGGTCGACCTTGTTGATGAACAGCGTCGGCTTCACGCCCTCGCGGAGCGCCTGCCGGAGCACCGTCTCCGTCTGGGGCATCGCGCCCTCGACGGCGTCCACGACGACGAGCGCGCCGTCGACGGCACGCATCGCGCGGGTGACGTCCCCGCCGAAGTCGACGTGCCCGGGCGTGTCGATGAGGTTGATGAGGTAGTCGGTGTCCTCGTACTCGTGAGTCATCGAGACGTTCGCGGCGTCGATGGTGATGCCGCGTTCCTGTTCGTCCTCCTCGGTGTCCATCGCCAGCTGTTCGCCGGCGGTGTCCTCGGAGATCATGCCGGCCCCGGCGAGCAGGTTGTCCGTCAGGGTCGTCTTGCCGTGGTCGACGTGCGCGGCGATGGCGATGTTCCGGATCTGATCCGGGTTGTCCATCAGCCGTTCGCACTGTTCGACAATCTTCTTGCGTCGGCCCATTGGGGAATCATACTGCCAGCGGGTTCAAAAGGGTAGTGTTTTGCCCGGACTACGGCACGGCGGAACACGCAGCCTAGGCGTCAACTCGTTTGATTCTCTCGTCGACCGGGGCGCGCCCGTCCGGCCGCTCGACTACGTGGCCGGTTCAGCCCCGGAGGCTCCTGATTCGACGGTCTCGGTCGGCTGGACGCCGCCCCGGTTGGCTTCGAGTGCGTCGACGTTCGCGAACAGGAACGCCGCGAACCCGACCCGTATCAGCACCGAGATGTACTGGTTCAACACGACCGTGGCGAAGGCGTCGAACGCGCCCGCCAGCGACAGGAACGCGTACACGATGAGCATCCCGATGAGGAACAACAGGAGGTTGCGCGCCTTCCAGTGGAGCAGTTGCCGTCGCTCCGGGAGGTGCGAGCACCCGCGCCAAATCGGCCCGAGGAACAGCCCGGCGAGGACGACGTGGCCGCCGATGACGAACGCCGACGCGGCAAGCGCCGTCGCGCCACTGGAGGTTGCCGCCACCTGGAACGCGATGACCTGGAGGAACGGGAGCCCGGTCACGACGGCGAGCGTTCGCCGGTCGACGTCCGCGAGCAGTCCCGTGATACCCCAGAGCACGGAGTACGCCACGAGGTCGTTGACGAACGACGGGAGCGTGACTTCGTACCCGTTCACGGTCATCGCCCCGACGTCGGCGGCCATGAGCGCGCCCGACGCGGCGGCGAGGACGAGGAGGAACGTCGCAAGGGAGTAGTACCGGCGGACGCGGCCCGGGATCCCGCGCAACTTCGCGACCGACACGACCGCCGCGAGCCCCGACACGACAGCACCGGCCGCGTACACGCCCGTTTCGCTAATCATCGCCATCACCCGCCACGCGGGTCTCAGTTTCTGCACTCGCGCCAGCGACCGCAGTTGCGCCCTGGTCGACGTCCCGCGTCTCGAACGACGACAGCACGTCGCGGAGGGCGCCGGTGCGCTCGACGAGGCCGTCCGCGCGCTCGCGGACGTCACCCATCGTCGCCGCCGTCTCGTCGGCGGTCGCCGCCAGGTCGTCCGCGCTGTCCGCGACGTCGACGGCGACCTTCCGGACGTTCTCGACGGCGGCCGCGACCTCCTCGGTGGCGGCGGCGCCGTCGTCGGTGGCGTCCGTGATCTCGCCCATCGCGTCGTCGACCTCCGAGACAGTCGACGTCAGTTCGGCGATGGTGTCGCCGGCCTCCGTGACCGTGTCGACGGTCGCGTCGATGCGGTCGGTCGTGACGTCCATCTCGGCGGTGACGTCGTCGACGTCCGCCCGGGCGTCCGCGATGGTCGCCGCGATCTCGTCGATGGCGTCCTGGGTCTCCGTCGCCAGCGACTTCACCTCGTCCGCGACGACCGCGAAGCCGTCGCCGGCGGCGTCCGCGCGCGCGGCCTCGATGTTCGCGTTCAGCGCGAGCATGTTCGTCTGCTCGGCGATGTCGTCGATGATGTCCGTCGTCTCGCCGACTTCGTCCATCCTGTCGTCGAGTTCGCCGACGAGGCGACCGAGTTCCGTGATGGTCGCCGCAATCTCCTCGATCGCCTCGACCGCTTCCTCGGCGTGCTCGGCCCCCGTCTCCCCGACGGAGGCGGCGTCGTTCGACCGGTCGGCGACCTCGTCGGTGGTCGCCGCGACCTCTTCGATGGTCGCAGAGAGGTTGTTCGCCTCCGTAACCACCTGGTCGAGCTGTTCGGCCTGGGACTCGATGTCGTCGGCGAGCTCCCGGATGTCCGCGGCGAGGGCCGCGTGCTGCCGTTCCACGTCGGCGGCGTCGTCGGCGACGGCGTTGCTGGCGTCCTCCACGGCCGCCGCGAAGTCCAGTATCTCCTCGACGGTCCCGGAGAGCCCGACGGCCATCTCCTCGTAGGCGGCCGCGATGTGCTCGATGGCCTCGATGTCGGTGTCCGCGTCGAACTCGTGGGTGAAGTCGCCGTCCGCGGCCGCCGTCATCGCCGCGCCCACGTCGTCGGCGTGCGCGAGTAGTTCCTCGCTGCGGCGCTCCGCCTGGGCCTGTGCCGCTTCCGCCTCAGCGCGCGCCTCCTCGGCCTGTTCCCTCGCTTGTTGTGCCTCCTGCTGGGCCTGCTCGGACTCCGTGAAGGCCTCGTCGAGGGACGTCCGCATCGTGTCGAACGACCCCGCGAGCCGCCCGAACTCGTCGCGGCGCTGGGTCTCCGGGGAGACGTCGAAGTCCCCCGCCTCGATGGCCGCCGCGGCGTCCGTCAGCTTCCGCAGTTCCACGCTCGCGTTCCCGCCGAGCACGATGCCCAAGAGTCCGACGTGGAGCGCGAGGACGAACACCGTCCCGGCCAGCGCCGTGTAGCCCGTCCCATCGCCCTGCGCCGCGCTCTCCGCGAACAGGGCGGCGAACCCGACTGTCGCCGCGAGGGCGACGAACAGCGCCGCCCCGATGCGACGGCTGTACTTTCGCTGGACCCACCCGACCGGTGAACGACCTGCCATATGCCGCCCTACCCTGGTACCGTATTTATATTTTGGTCGCCCTCTATCAAACACAGTAATCGGGTCGTCCGCGCCGACGAATCGACGCGGATAGGGCGCCTGTCTGCCGTGCGCTCGGCCTGCCGTGGGCGAAAGAGTCTTTGCCGGCACTCCCTTGCTAAAAGCTACCATGGAGTTGCGCGTGACGGGAGCCGGGCCCGCTGCACCGTTTCTCGGGGCCCGGGACGTCTTCGAGACCGAACACGACCTCGACAACCGCGTCGAAGTCCACATCCGCGAGAACCCCGACGAGCGCACGTGGGCGGGCCACTACGACGACCACCACGTCCTCAACATCTCCCGGCAGGCCGCCACGAGCGCGATGGCGCGGGAGCTCGCCCTCCACGAGTTCGCGCACATGCACCGCCACGAGCACGCACACCCGAGCCACGTCCTCTCGATGGACGAAGTGCTGTTCCTCGCGCTCACGGGCCGACAGGTCGAGCGCCGCGTGCTCACGCACTGCCACCAGATCGCCAACCACGTGAAGGACATCTACGCCGACGACATCACGCTCTCGGTCGGTCCGACGGACAAGCTCGTTGCGTTCCTCGAATCCGAACTCGCGGCCGCCGTCGCCGACCAGCCGGTCGCCGGTCCGACGGTCGGCCAGCGACTCACGGCGGGCGCCGATCCCTCGATGACCGCGGTGAACGCGGCGTTCGCGCTCGCGCTCCTGGAACGCCACGACGCAGTCCCAGCGGACCACCGCATTTACGACCTCGCGCACGCGGCCGCAGAGGACGCCCCCGAGATCGACGTCGAGTCGTTCCGCGAGCGGTTCGCCGCGCTCGCCGACGACCCCGACGAGAGCGACTGCCGCCGCGGCCTCGTCGAGGCCATCCGCACGTACGTCGACGCACAGGACACGACCACCGGCCCGGCGGCCGACTGATCCACCAGCCCGGTAGCCAACTGACCCACCAACCCGGCCACCGATTGACTCACCGGCCCGGGAGCAGATTTACGGACCGCGTTCGGGCCGAGCGCTACGCCGGCGTGATGCGGACGAGCCGGTCGTCGCCGTCTCGAGGGAACTGGTCGCCCTGCGCGCGGCCGTCGCGGTTCGACGTCACCGCGTACACCGATCCGTCCGGTCCCTGTTCGACGTGCCGGACGCGGCCGAGTTCGTCCTCCAGGACGGGGTGGTGGACGGCGCTGTAGTCGCTGTTCATCCAGTCCGCGTCGTAGCGCGTCCCGCCGTTGTCCGCAGACGCCGCCTCGCCGTCCGTCGGGTAGATTGTCACGATGTTGATGCGCTGTGAGATGAGCCCGCCGACGAGCAGCCGGTTCGACCAGGAGGGGACCTCGTCGCCGGTGTAGAAGACGCAGCCCGGCGGAGCCCACGTCTCGTTCGTCGTGTTCACCACGGGGCGCTCGAAGTCCGTTCCGGCGTACGTGTCGCCGGTGCGCCCACGCTCGCCCTCCACGTCCCAGCCGTAGTTCCCGCCCGGCTCCAGTACGTTCACCTCGTCGTGCTGGTTCGGCCCGTGCTCGGTGACGACGGGCGTTCCGTCCGGAAGGAAGCTGATTCCCTGCGGGTTCCGATGCCCGTAGGTGTACACCCGCGGGTCGCCGCCGGCGATGTCGGGGTTGTCCTCGGGCGCGCTCCCGTCCGGCCTGAGCCGGAGCACCTTCCCGGCGAGCGAGGAGGGGTCCTGGGGCAGCCGCTGGTCTGTCCCGAGGTCGGGATTGATCGACGCGGCGTCACCCGTGGTCACCCACAGGTAGTTCTCCGGGCCGAATGCGAGCCGCGCGCCGTTGTGGATGATCTCGTTGCCGGGAATGTCGTCGATCACGACCGTCTCGGTCTCGTCGGGGTCGTCCGCGGTGACGTCGAAGTACGAGAGGCGATTGACGAAGTCGTCGCCGCCGGAGACCGCAGGCTCGTCCTCGCGGGTGTAGATGGCGTACACGAGCGGGACGTCCGGGTAGTTCGGATGGACGGCAAGCCCCATCAGGCCGCCCTCGCTGCCGGCGTCCCACCAGCCACCCTCCTCGCCGGGAGCGATCGAGTCGGCGTGGTCGATCACGTTGGGGGCTGCGACGGTCTCCAGTTCGGCGGAGTCGTACCGCGATATTCGGCCCACGCGCTCGGAGATGAAGAGGTCACCATTCGGCGCGAACGCGAGGTCCCAGGGAATCTCCAGCCCCTCGATGACAGTCTCCGTCGTCACGTCGAGGTTCGGCGCGTCCACGGGATGCGACCAGTCCGGAGCGTACTCGCTCCACGACTCCACGTCGTGGCTCACGGAGAGGTCGTACTCGTCCTGGTCGACGGACGTCACGGTCGTCTGCGTCCCGGCGGTGGTTGTCGACGTCGGGTCGTCAGTCTCGTCCGGGGAGGAACAGCCGGCGAGGCCGGCGAGGCCACCGAGGCCTGCAGCGAGGAACATACGGCGGTTACATCGCATACTCGAAGGTTTGCTGCAGCCACCGTTAACTGTTTTCAGGTATCCGTCCACGAGCACGCCCACCCTGTGCCGACGTCGGGACGTCTCCCTACAACTGGCTGACGGAACGATTCGCCAGGGCCGTCGCTCGGGAGCTGAATCGAGCGCCGTTCTCGAACCGGGAACGGCCGGAGAACCGCTCGGAGAAAGACGAGACTCGCGTTAGCGTGCCGCGGCCGCGACGCGTTCCTTCTCTTCTTTCTGGCCGACCGCGTACGTCTGCACGTCGTAGTCAGCCGCGCCGATGAGCTGGTTGGCGAGCGCCTCCGCAGCGTCCGTCGGCGTCTTGAACGACGACGAGTGTGCGCCGTCCGCGAGGAACTTCAGCGCCTGGTCGACGCGGCGCTGGGGCGCGACGTCGACGGCCTTCGGGACGGAGATGCCGCCGTACTTCAGGCGAACGGTCTCCTCCCGGGGCGCCGCGTTCTCGACTGCGCGCACGAGCACCTGCACCGGATTCTCGTCGGTGCGCTCGTGGACGAGGTCGAAGGCGTCCTGCACGATGCTGAGCGCCTGCTGTTTCTTGCCCGCGTTCGCGCCCGTCTTCATCAGGCGGTTCGCGAGCCGTTCCACGACGCTGAGCTCGCTCTTCTTGAACTGCTTCTGGGCGTGGCGCCCCATCGTGTGCGCGACCGGCGTCACCGCGAGGTAGCGGCGCGTGCTCGGGTCGCTGTACTGGATGTCCGACACGTCCCACTTGCCGAAGAGCTTCGCGTCGACGGTCTCCTCGTCGCTGCCAGCGGGCGCCTCGGGCTCGGGGGCTTCTTCCTCGCTCATGATTATCGCACCGGCTTCTCAGCGTTCCCGCGAACCAGTTCGATCATGCTCACGCCGTTGACCTTCTCGACCTTGTAGTTCACACCGGAGAGGTCGCCCATCGCACGACCCTTCGCACCGCCGATGCCGGCGATGGTGACTTCGTCGTGCTCGTCGATGAACGAAATCGCACCGTCACCGGGACAGAACGCGGTGACCTGCTTCCCGTTCTTGATGAGCTGGACTCGGACGCACTTCCGAATCGCAGAGTTCGGCTGTTTCGCTTCGATACCTACCTTCTCGAGGACGATGCCCCGGCCCTGGGGCGCACCCTCGAGGGGGTCGGACTCTTTGCCGAGCCCCCGCTCTCGCCGCGCGTACTCCGAGTCGGACCACCGTCGCTTCTGGCGGTCCTTCTTGAGTTTCCGAGCGGCGTACTTGCCGTTCGACATACACCCGATTACCCAGCGGAACTACTTAAACTCGGTCTTTCGCTTCCACTTTTTGCTCTGCGCTCGGCGGCTTCGCCGCCTCGCTCGGCAAAAACTTGGGGAAAAAGCACTCCTCCCTCCAGCGCGCCTCCGGCGCTTAGTCGGTCGTCGGCCTGCGCTCCCTGCGGTCGCGCAGTGAATCGCGGCCCTTCCGGGGTCTTCGACCCGCTCGGGCCGCGAATGCCAATAGCCAATTGATCGACCGGGCCGCAAGCATCGGCGAGCGAGCGGTTCGAAGAACCCGAGCGAAGCCGTTCGCCGCGCGACCGCAGGGAGCGCGGGCCGAGGAACCCCCGAAGGGGGTGACGCTGGCTTTTGCCCAAGTTTTTGCCCGAGCGGGACCGCAGGTCCCGCTGGCCGTGCGAACGGGCGTTTGGCGCCCGTGAGCAGACAGGGAGGCGCGGCTGCGCCGCGCCTCCCGCAGCAAAAAGTGGCTATGTGAGCTGGATGTCGTCGATGTCGAAGTGCCGTTCGGCGAGGGTCTTGGCGGCCTGGATGTTCTTGCCGCCGGTGCCGATGGCGACGCCTTTGTCGTCGTGGGCGACTTCGGCGTACGCGACGGTGGTGTCGTTCTCGCTGATGGTGACGTTGTAGACGGCTGCCGGGGAGAGGGCGTTGGCGACGAAGCCCTCGGGTGTGGGGGCGTCTTCGACGAGCACGACGTCGCGGCCGAGCGTGTCTTCGAGTTCGTCGACCTGGCTACCGCCGGGGCCGATTGCGGTGCCCATGTCGCCGGCGGCGACGACGAAGATGACGCGGTCTTCGTCGTCGTCGACGACGCAGTCGACGGCGGTAGCGTCTGTGACGTCCTCGAAGGCCGCGATGTAGCGGCGTGCTTCGTCGGAGAGCCGGACTGTCATCAGTCGGATTTGGTGGTGCCCATGCGGAGGTTGACGTCGCCGGTGCCGAGCCGGACTGGCTTCCCGACGATGACGTTCTCGATGACGCCGTCGAGGTCGTCGCGTTCGCCGTAGATGGCGGCGTCGAGCAGGTGGCTGACGGTGACCTCGAAGGCTGCGCGCGCGAGCACGGAGTCCTTGCTACCGGAGATGCCGTGCCGGCCGATGGACTGGATGGTGCCGTCGTTGGTCATGATGTCCGCGACCAGCATGAGGTGGCGGATGTTCACGTCGCCGAGGCCCTGTTCTTCGAGGGTGGCCATCGTCTCGTCGATGATGGCTTCGCGGGCGGCCTCGATGCCGAGGGTCTTGTGGACTTCGTGGATGTTGTTACACGTCGTCCGGGAGGCGTCGACGCCCTCGATGTTGAGCGCTTTCTTGTACGCCGACCCCTCGGTGTAGAGGACGAACTCCTCGCCATTGTCCGTCTCCTCGCGGCGGATGACGACGCGGGAGACGTCCTCGATGCCCTTGAACACGATGTCGCGGAGCTGTTCGACGAGCTGGAGGAGTTCGCGGTACGACGGTTCGCTCGGTCCGAACTCCAGGACGGTGCCCTGCTGGGTGACCTGGACGCCGAGACTGCCTTCGATGGTTTCGGCGATCTCGCCGGCGATCTCGGTGGTGTCGTCCATGAGCGGCCATCGCTCCTGGAGGGTGTCCTCGTTGAGGTCGATGCGGACGACCATGTCCGCGACGTTCGTGGAGATGTCCCCGAGCGCGAGGATCTTCGTCGCTTCGATCTTCCAGACGACCTCGTGGGCTTTCTCGCGTTCCTCGCCGTACTCGTCCTCGAGGAACACGTGCATCACGGGCGTGTCGGGCGTCTTTCGGGCGTCCACGAGTTCGATGAGTCGCGGCAGGCCCTGCGTGACGTCCATCTCTGCGACGCCCGCGTAGTGGAACGTGTTCATCGTCATCTGCGTCCCGGGTTCGCCGATGGATTGGGCGGAGACGGTGCCGACGGGGTCGAGGGGGTCGACGCGCGTCTCGAGGTACCGCGACTCGACGGCGGCCGCGATCTCCTCGACTTCGGCGTTGGTGACGCCGTCGCGGTCCTCGACGGTGTCGAGGACGCGTTCCTTGAGGCGGCGCGGCAGTTCCGTGTCTTCGACGGTCTGGCGGATGCTCGGTGTGACGTCAGTCATCGGATTCCACCTCCCAGGACGCGCCGTGCTCGGAGAGATTCGTCGGCGGTTCCTGGACGCTGAGGAACGCCTCTTTCTCGTCCTCGGTCTCGAATTCGGCCTCGATGACGCGGTCGGCGATTCCTTCGACGTCGATGTTGTTGTCCTCCGAGGAGGACACTTCGACGGGCGACGTGCCGTCCTCGCCGAACTCGAACTGCACGATGGTGTCCGAGGTGTCCCGGACGGTGCCGTCGTACTGGGTCTCGAGTTCGGAGAGCGCGTTGATGAGGCGCCGCTGCAGGTAGCCGGACTTCGAGGTGCGGACTGCCGTGTCGACGAGGCCCTCGCGGCCCCCCATCGCGTGGAAGAAGAACTCCTTGGGCGTCAGCCCGCTCGTGTAGGAGTTCTCTACGAAGCCGTGTGCTTCGCTGGAGAGGTCGTTGGGCTCGAAGTGGCTGAGCGTGCGGTCCTCGTAGCCGCGGTTGATGCGTTCGCCGCGGACTGCCTGCTGGCCGACGCACCCGGCCATCTGCGTGAGGTTCAGCATCGACCCACGCGCGCCGGAGTCGGCCATGACGACTGCGGGGTTGTCCTCGTCGAAGTTCTCCGCGGCGACGTCGCCGGCGGAGTCGCGGGCTTTCCCGAGCGTCTGCATGATCTTCATCTCGAGCGTCTCGTCGACGGTCCGGCCGGGCAGGGATTCGAGGTCGCCGTTTTCGTAGGTCTCGATGAGTTCCTGCACGCGGTCGTACGCGGACTGGATGGCTTCGTCGATGCGCTCGCGGGCTTCCGTGGACACCGTCTCGTCGTCGATGCCGATGGAGAACCCGAAGTGCATGATCGAGCGCATCGCCAGCGCCGCGACTTCGTTGATGAAGATGCGGGCGCGGGTCTTGCCGTGGACTTTCGCAATGGTGTCGACGATCTCGCCGCCGAACCCACCGATCTCGTCCTCCGCGATGGTGCCTTCGAGGAGCTGCCCGTTCTCGATGACGACGGGTTCGCCGACCGTCCCCGTGAACTCGAGGTCGAGGTCGTCTGGCAGCAGCTCCGAGAACAGCTGGCGGCCCTCCCAGTACGGTTCGCCGTCCGCCATGCCCGCTGGCTCGGGGAGCTCGTTGATGCGGGTCTGGCGGAGCAGGTCGGAGGCCTGCGTCTCGTTGAACGTCGGGTTGGCGTTCGTGAGCAGGTACGTTCCGGAGATGTGGTCCTGGATGGCGCCGATGATGTTCTCGCCGAACCGCGGCGACAGGATCTGCTCCTGGACGCGCATCAGGACGCGGGCTTCCGCGCGCGCCTCCTCGTTCTGGAGGGCGTGCATGTTCATCTCGTCGCCGTCGAAGTCGGCGTTGTACGGCGGACAGACGACGGTGTTCAGGCGGAACGTCTTGTACGGCATCACCACGACCTCGTGGGCCATGATGGACATCCGGTGCAGCGACGGCTG
>Ga0207851_100647_pt1 | contig 15652 bp, 18 predicted proteins | sample A23E3SouthBayCA_FD_187747 | JGI IMG/M metagenome (GOLD analysis project Ga0207851, IMG submission 187747) | Aerobic enrichment media microbial communities from Eden Landing Ponds, California, USA - A23 E3 (SPAdes) | ecosystem: Environmental > Aquatic > Marine > Unclassified | place: Emeryville... | reverse complement strand
GTTCCCATTGTTCGCGTTCCCATCGTTCCCATCGTTCGCGTTCCCATCGTTCGCGTTCCCATCGTTCGCGTTCAGATCGGGTTCCGCTGTCACGTGATCTGGGGAATCCGGCCGTTCGTCCGCTGGGTCCTCGAAGTCGGCTTCGGTCCTCATACCGCGAGTGGCCTCGGGATCCGATATAAACCCCCGCACCAACGTTGAAGGCCCCGCTCGAAGATACACGGATATGAAATCCGTCCTGATCGGCGTCGGCCAGGCCGGCGGGAAACTCACCCGCGAACTGGTCGAGTTCGACGAGCGGATGGGCTTCGGTGCCATCCGCGGCGCTGTCGCGGTCAACACCGCACAGACAGATCTCAGCGACCTCCCGTTCGAGACCGTCCTCGTCGGCCAAGACCGCGTGAAGGGCCAAGGCGTCGGCGGCGACAACGAACTCGGGGCCGAGGTGATGCAGGCCGACAGCCGCGAACTGCTCTCGGCGCTCGACGGTCGAATCGGGGCCGAAACCGAGTCGATCTTCGTCATCGCCGGCCTCGGCGGCGGCACCGGCAGCGGTGGCGCGCCCGTCGTCGCGAAGGAGCTCAAACGCATCTACGACATCCCGGTCTACGGAATCGGGATCCTCCCGGGCCGCGACGAGGGGGCGATGTATCAGGTCAACGCCGGCCGCTCGCTGAAGACGTTCGCGCGCGAGGCCGACTCGCTCTTACTCGTCGACAACGACGCGTTCCGCTCGACCGGCGAGAGCGTCACCGAGGGGTTCGATTCGATCAACCGAGAGATCGCAAAGCGCGTCGGCCTGCTGCTCGCCGCCGGCGAGTCAGTCGAGGGCGTCGCCGAGAGCGTCGTCGACTCCTCGGAGATCATCAACACGCTGCGAAACGGCTCGATCGCGGCGCTCGGCTACGCCGCCGCGGAGGCCGCAGCCGACGCCGAAGACAACATCAACGCCGTGATGAGCACCACTCGCCGCGCGCTGCTCGCCGGATCGAGCCTGCCGGACGCGACCGACGCCGACGCGGCGCTCGTCGTCGTCGCCGGCGAGCAGGAGACGATCCCGCGAAAGGGCGTCGAGCGCGCCCGCCGGTGGGTCGAAGAGGAAACCGGCAGTCTGCAGGTTCGCGGCGGGGACTTCCCGCTGTCGAGCGACCGACTCGCGGCGCTGATCCTTCTCGGCGGGATCGAGCGCTCCGAACGGCTAGAGGAGTTTATGGAACGCGCGAAGGAAGCGCAAGAACAGGAAGCAACGGCGGAAGCGACGCCCACCGACCCCGGGGATCTGTGGGCCAACGACGACCTCGACGACCTACTGTAGTCGCGTTCGCGGTTTCGACGACCTACTGTAGTTGCGTTCGCGGTTTCGACGATGTTACTGCTTGAGGAGACTCGCGCCGTCGAGTTCCGCGCGGGCGTACTCGACGTCCATCAGATCGAGGATCGTCGGCGCGATGTCGTAGAGGTCCGCGTCGGTGATCTCGACGTCCGGGTCGTCGACGAACAGCGACGCGTTGTCGAAGCTGTGCATTCCGTTCCGTGGACCCTTGCCGAACACGTTCTCGTGACCTTTGAATCCGGATTTGAGGTCGAATCCGTGGTTCGGAACGACGACAAGATCCGGCGCGATGTCGTCGTGGTCGCCGCGGAAAGCTCCCTCTTTCTCGACGACGCGGGCTGCGACCTTGCGACCGTCGGGGCCTTCCATCGCTTCGAGTTCGTCTTTGAGTTCCGACCGGACCGCGTCGTAGTCGTCCTTGGGGACGCTACCGCGCGGTTCGCGGCCTTCGAGGTTGATGTAGAATCGCCCCGGGATGAGCGAGTACGCACGCGTGTCGTCGGAGATATCGCCGAGCTCGTCGTGGTCGTCGTCCTCGTAGGAGAGCCAGCCCTGCTCTTCGAGCCACGCGTTGCAGTGGACCTCGTAATCGAGCGACGTGAAGCCGTGGTCGGAGGCGACCACGAGGGTCACGTCGTCGGGCAGGGCGTCGCGGATCTCCCCGACGTACTCGTCGACTTTCTCGTAGAACTCGACGAACGCCTCCTTGTTCTCGCCGTCGCGCTCGTAGTCCTCGAAGAGGAAGTGATTCACCCGATCGGTCGTCATAAAGACGCCAAAGAAGAGGTCCCAGTCGTCGCGGTCGAGGATCGACGTGAACGCCTCGTAGCGGCGGTCGAGCGTCTCGTGGGCGTTCTCGACGAACTCGCTCTTGTCGTCGTCGTGACCGAGTTTGGCGTTGACGTCGATCCGGTAGTTCATCTCGTCGAGCTCGTCGCGGAACTCGTCGGGATGGGCGGCCTTCTTGACGCTCGGCGAGAGGAAGCCCGAGACCATCCGCTGGACGTTTCGCTGCGGCGGGAAGGTCACGGGGACGTTCATCACGCTCGCCTGTCGCCCGTCGTCGGTGACGCGGTCCCACAGGCGGGTCGCCTGCACGTCCCGACCCATCGGAACGTAGGTGTCGTAGGAGCCGTTTTCGCGGTCTTGGAAGCCGTACACGCCCGTCTCGCCGGGGTTCACGCCGGTCGTCAGCGCCGGCCAGCACGCGGAGGATTCCGGCGGCACGATGCTCTCGATCGCGCCGGCGGAACCCGCTTCGGCGAGATCGGCGAAGTTCGGAAAGAGCTCGGGGTTATCCGCGAGAAGACTGAAGGGTACGCCGTCGATACCGATGAAAGCGACGCGCGGGTGGTCTTCCCCGCGCAGCCGGTCGAACAATCCCATACCCACCGTATTCCCTCGTGAGTCATAAGAAGTTTCGTCTCCGCGCGTACCTCTGCCGCTGTCTGGGACGCGCCCGTCGGACCGATTGCGGCGAAGGAGCGAAGTATGCGCCGCGATAAAGACACGCAAGAGCCGTGAAGGAGTTCCAGCGAAAGCAGCTGTTAGAGCGGGTCAACCGCGAGGCCGCGACCGTCGGCGCGGAGATCCCCGACGCGATCGACGTCCAAGGCGAGGAGATCGAGCTCCGCGATTTCGTCTTCGAGATCAAGCGCCGCGACACGATCCCGTCGGGCGAGCGCGAGCGCGTCGAGGAGGCGAAGCGAAATCTCCGTCGGGAGCGTCGCCAGCGACTCCAACAGATAGAGGACGGAGAGATATCGTACGAGAAGGGAGAATACCTCGCCGAGAGCATCGTCGGAATCGATCGGGCGCTGAGTGCGCTCGAACAGCTCCGGCCGGTCGATCTCGAACAGGAGTCGTCGGTGCAGGCGACCGCCGACCAGAAGCGCTGGATGCGCTTCCTGAAGCAGGCGCTCGGCCACGAGGACGTCAGTAGCAGCCTCGGCGGCGGGCGCGGATCGGGAGGCGGGCGACGGTGAGTCGAAACGCCGAGGTCGCCCGGCAGCTCGAACGCTTCGCGGACCTCCTCGAAGCCGACGACGTGGAATACAAGCCGAACGTCTACCGGCGGGCCGCAGAGAACATCCGCGAGCACACCGAGCCGATCGAGGAACTGGCCGCGGAGGGCGAGGCGGCCGTCGGTGAGATCGACGGCGTCGGCGACGCCATCTCTGCGAAGGTCGTCGAGTACATCGAGACCGGTGAGATCGGCGAACTCGAAGAGCTGCGCGAGCGGTTCCCCGTCGACATCGAGGCGCTCACGCGGGTCGAGGGCGTCGGTCCCAAGACCGTCGGCGCGCTCTACGAGGCACTGGAAATCACCACGTTGGACGAACTCGAAGCGGCGGCCGAGGCCGGCGAGATTCAGGAGGTCAAGGGGTTCGGTGCGAAGACGGAGCAGAACATCCGCGAGAACATCGAGTTCGCCCGCCACGCGAAAGAGCGCGAGCGGCTCGGCGACGCGCTACCGCTCGCGGAGGACGTACTCGAATACCTGCGCGGCGTCGATGCGGTAGAGCAGGCGGAAGTCGCGGGATCGATCCGCCGCTGGCGCGACACGATCGGCGACGTCGACGTGCTCGTCGCCTCGGAGTCGGGCGAGCGAGTCGTCGACGCGTTCGTCGAGTGGTCGGCCGCGGGCGACGTGATCGAGGCCGGCGAGCACAAGGCGGGCATCCGCATCGACAGCATTCGAATCGACCTCCGGGTGGTCGTCCCCGACGAGTTCGGCGCGGCGCTGCAGTACTTCACCGGCAGCAAGGATCACAACGTCGAACTCCGGAACGTCGCGATCGACCGGGGGCTGAAAATGAACGAGTACGGCGTCTTCGACGTTTCGGAGGTCGAGAACCCCGACGCGGGCCAGCGCGTCGGCGAGCGGGTCGCGGGCGAGACCGAGGAGTCGATGTACGCGGCGCTGGACCTGCCGTGTATGGCCCCGGAGATTCGTCAGGGAACCGGCGAAATCGACGCCGCGCGCGAGGGGCGGCTGCCCGATCTCATCGAAGAAGGCGAGATGCGCGGCGACCTCCACACGCACACCGACTGGTCGGACGGCCGGGCATCGATCGAAGAGATGGTCGCCGCCGCCGCGGAGCGCGGCTACGAGTACTACGCCGTGGGCGACCACGCGACCGGCCCCGGGATGGTCGGCGGCGTCGGGCTCTCGGACGCGGAACTGCGCGAGCAGATGGACGCCGTCGAGTCGGTTCGGGACTCCCTCGACGCGGAGATAACGCTCCTGCACGGCGTCGAGACCAACATCGACGCAGAGGGCGGCCTCTCGACGGACGACGAACTGCTCGCCGAACTGGATGTCGTCGTCGCGTCGCCGCACGCGGCGCTCGGCCAAGACCGCGAGACGGCAACCGAGCGACTGGTCCGCACCGTCGAACACCCGAGCGTCGACGTCTTGGGCCATCCGACGGGACGGCTCATCAACGAGCGCGAGGGGCTCGATATCGATATCGCGCGGCTCGCCGAGGCCGCAGCCGACGCGGGAACCGCACTGGAGATCAACGCCGATCCGGCCCGCTTGGACCTCTGGGGGGAACTCGTCCGCGTCGCGGTCGAACACGGCGCGACGATCGCGATCGACACCGACGCCCACGCGCCCGGAGCACTCGATTTTATCCGGTACGGCGTCCACACGGCCCGCCGAGGGTGGTGTGAGCGCGACGACGTGCTGAACGCGCGTGGGATCGACGAACTCGAAGCGTTCCTCCACTGAATTGACCCGAGCCGACGACACGATGCCCGAGAGATTCCTCGTCGACGCGATGTGCGGCAAGCTGGCGACGTACCTGCGGATGTGCGGGTACGATGCGGCGTACGTGCTCGATAAGGATGCGAAAACCGAATCCGCCTCGACTGAGAGTCCATCCGATGCCGATATCGCGGCGTGGGCCGAGCAGTCAGACCGGACGCTCCTCACCCGCGACGTCGACCTCGCGGCGCGCGTCGACGACGGGGTGTTGCTACGGGGCCGCGACGTGGAGGCCCAACTCGAAACGCTCCACGAAGCGGGGTTCGAGCTATCGCTCGCCGATCCGCCGCGTCACTGCGGCGCGTGCAACGGGCGACTCCGACGCGTCGCACCCGACGAGTCGCTTCCGGCGGGGAATCCGAAACCCGCGGAAACGCCCTGTTGGCGGTGTCGCGACTGCGGGCAGGTGTTCTGGAGGGGGAGTCACTGGGACGATGTGAAGCAGACGCTCGCTCGCGTCAAAAAATAGGCCGTACAGGCGACGTCGACTTCACCGATCCGGTCGCGGCGTCCACTCCTCGCAGGGATTCATATCGTCCATCAGTTCCTCGTGGGCCGCGCAGTACGGCTGGATGCCAGAGTCGGTCCTGACGTACTCGAACTGCGCGCAGTTGCCGCAGTAGCTGTCGGCGGCGTCGAAGTTCCGGCCTCTGGACCGATCCGGGTTCGATTGTGAGGCGGACGGAGACTGCGAGGACGACGCCGACGTGCCGGGACCCTGTGGCCCCGCGGTCGTCGACTCGTCGAGCGGCGACGAGATCACCTCGGCGTCGCTCCCCCCGTCCGAAGCGGCCCCCGGTCCACCGCTACCGGTCTGGGTCTCGACCTCTCCGTCGGGCGTGTTACCGAAGAAGCCGATACCGCCGAAGCCGCTCCGGGGGCGTTCGACGGGAACGTACCGCGTCTCGTGTCGGCGCGTCACGTTCACCATCGCGGTGCCGCCGGGGTCGTTGCGCGTCTTGAAGTTCGCGACGCCGGCGAACAGGCTCCAGAAGGTGAGCATCACGCCGACGAAGTAGATGCCGATGGTCGGCAGCGTCAGATCCGGGGTGCTGTTGGCACAAAGTGACCCCGACCAGTGGCAGGGGTACGCGTGGGTGAAGAGGGCGACGCCGACGACGGCAATTCCGGCCCCGACCACCGCGGCCGCCTTGGTGAGTCGACCGGACGGGAGCACGGCGAAGATGCCGAGGAACACCGCCGGAATCCCGACGCCCGCGAGGACGGCACCGAGTTGTCGTTTCGCCGTCACCGCTGCGACCTCCGTCCCATACAGGACCTCGGTCGTGGCGACGACCATCCCCGAAACGACGAGGAGGGCTCCGGCGAGAAACAGCCCCAACCCGAAGAGCAGTCGGTGGAGGCTCGCCCCCGTTTCCGTTCCCCTGTAGACCTCCGAAAGACTGGGCATACCGCCCCTTCGTAGGCGGCACACAAAACGATGCGTCAGACGGACGCACGACGAGGATGAAAAACACGGCGGAGGCGTGCCCGATCAGACAGTGACGTCGCGGGAGCCGAGCGAGACGCCGACGGATCCGCCACGGGCAAAGACGGTCGAATGGATAGCGCCGCCGCCCGATCCGTCAAAACCGGCGTTCGGGGCATCAGAGCGTGTCGAAGAGATTATTGCCGGGGATAGACAACCGGCGGGTATGGCAGACGAGGAGGAATCCGAGGGTCCCGTCGTCGAACTGGGCGAGGAAACGCCCGTCGAGGGTCAGCCGCTCGCGCGCGTCGCCGCGCGTCTCACGTGGCCCCACGAGATGAGCCGAATCATCGCACAGGAAGGCGACAGCGTCATCCGGACGCCGTCCGGCCCGCAAACGCTCTCGGACGTACTCGAAGACGTCGACGAGACGTACGTCGACTCCCGACAGACGTTCGTTTCGCTCGTCACAGACGCCGTTGGCGACGGTCCCGTCGCCACCGAGTAACGCCCCGCAGACGGTGTCCGTCAACGCCCGCATCCGGACCGCCGCCGGTGAACTGAGTTGGCTTCAGCGGTCGCTGTTGGTCGGACTGATTCTCTCTATCTTGTGGAGCACGTGGTCGGTCCCACCGTCGAGCCTCCCGGCGCGCGTCGTCCGCGATCTGATACTGTTCCTCTTGATCCCCGCCAGTCTGGCGTTTTCTCACGGGAGACGGCTCGGATTTCGGGTCGACCGAACCACGGTGCGCGACACTCTCCTACTCGCAGCCTTCGTGCTCCCGTTCTACCTCGTCGGGTCGTCGCTGCCGAGCATCCGCACGTACTACCCGATGTGGGAGACGACGACCGCGCTCGGGCAATTCCTCCCGCACGCGATCCAGCAACTGCTCGTCGTCGTCGCCGCCGAGACCTACTACCGCGGACTGCTCTGCGTCGGCGTCAGCGAGGAGTTCGGGTTCAAGAGCGTCTTCATCAGCCCCGTCGTCTACGCGCTGCACCACGTCGGGAAGCCGCCGATCGAACTGCTCCTCTCCGGGCCGACCGACGTCCTCTTCGGCGCGGTCGACTACCACAGTCAGTCGCTTTTGCCCTCGATCGTCGCCCACGGCTTCGGGCTGACGCTGTTAGACTGGCTCATCCTTCACGACCCGCTGTTCCCTCCCGAAGACGTGCTGGCGGCGCTTCGCTGGCTCCCGATTCCGCTGTGAACGTCGGCGTCGTCCCGAGCGGACCGTGGGGAGAGAAATTCTGTACGGACAGTGCATACGTTTTCATCGTCGGACGCCGTACGTCGACGTGATGACGCTGCCAATCGACCCGAGTGCGATCGCCGCGGGCGACATCGGCGAGGAACGAGCGACGCTCCGAATGGAACACGAAGACGCGATCGAACACGTCCGCGAGGCCTTCACGGACGCGGGCTTCGGCGTCGCGACCGAATTCTCGGCCTCAGAGATGCTAAACGAGAAAATCGATGCCGGCCGCGATCCCTACTATGTGCTCGGCGCGTGCAACCCGGCGATGGCGGACCGCGCCCTCGACGCGAGCGATAAAAAGATGGGCGGGCTGTTCCCCTGTAACGTCGTGATCTGGCAGGAGAAGCCGGGCGTTCAGACGGTCTATCACGTGAGTATTATGCGGATCGCTCGACTCGTCGGGATGGCACCCGACACCGAGGAGATGGCGGACATCATCGCCGACACGGGCGAACTCGTCGACGAAGCCTTCGGAAACCTCGACGCCGAATAGCAGTCCGATAGTCGCATTTGCAAGTCTTCACCAACTCAATCGCACGACTGCGTGCGATTTGATGAGCAATCAGGTGCAAATGCTACGAGAACGGCGACGGCCGATATTCGAACTCTCGCAAGCGCAGCGTACGCCAACCGCGGAAACGCTACGAGCGCCCGTCTTCGGTCCCCCGCGGCGTCCACGAACCGAGCTGCCGCATCGTCGCGTCCATCTGCGAGAAGTGTGCCGTCTCCCTGCTATGCGATTTCATATCAAGAACGTCGGCGGTGTCGTATAAGTTTCTTCTGCCAATATAGCTTGAGATACTTAGCACACTTTCGATCGAAGTTAGGAATTCAAACACATATTATGCGTATTAACATACGAACAACGTGTTTCGTTCGGTTATCTGGGCTGATTTGGAATTGTGTACTGGTCGAGAGGAGTGAGTTCTGCGGGAGTCCCGCGAGCGAGTGCAACGAGCGAGGGGGACTACGCCGAGGACACGAACGACTGAGGGAGCGGAGCGACCGAGGAATCGAGTGGACCCGGCGGAAGTCGACAGCGGCTTCACCCATCGCGCTCCGGAACACTTAGCCCGACGCCTGCCACAGCGACACGTATGACACGAAGCGACTGGGGAGACTGGCTCCCGCGCGCCGTCGAAGCAGCGGATCCCAACACCGTCGCCGTCTGGTATCTCGGCTGCAACGGCTTCATCCTGAAAGGTAGCGAGGGCACGACCGTCGCGATCGATCCGTATCTCGGCACCGGCGATCCGCCGCGGACGGTCCGGATGATTCCGGTCCCCTTCGATCCCGAGGACGTCGCGGAGATGGACGCCGTCTTCGCCACGCACGAACACACCGACCACACCCACGGTCCGAGTCAGGCCCCGATTTTGGAGAACACGGGCGCGGATTTCTACGCTCCCGACGACTCGCTGTCGGTCGCGTTCGACGACGAGGCGTGGCTCGACGAGTACGACATCGAGGAGTCGCAGTTCACGGAAGTCGCGGAGGGCGACACGTTCGACGTCGGCGAGTTCACCGTGCACGTCGAGTTCTCGCACGACCCCGACTCGACGCACCCGGTCTCGTACGTCTTCGAGCACGACTCGGGGACGTTCTTCCACGGCGGCGACACGAAGCCCCACGACGACTTCGACGACCTCGGCGAGCGCTACGACATCGACCTCGGCGTGCTGGCGTTCGGCGCGATCGGCAACATCCCAGATAAGCAAACCCGGGAACCCGTTCGCACGCGGTGGTACGCCACGGAGAACGAGGCGGTCAAATCCGCCTCGGATCTCCAGTTTGACCGCTTCCTCCCGAGCCACTGGGATATGTGGAAGGGGATGACTGCCGATCCGAAAGTGCTGCATCACCACACGCGGAGTTACGAGTACCCGCAGTCGCTGGAAATCGTCGAGATCGGCGATCGCGTCGATCTGTAGTCGGGACTGCGGTTTTTCTGGCGATTGGGTGGAAGGGTGAGCAAGCGAAGCGAACGTGGCGGGATCCCCCGTGAGTGAAACGAGCGAGGGGAAGTCGCGTCCGTGAAGCCGAAGGCTGAACGGATGCGGCAAAATTCAAACCACGGTCGGACGTGCTCGCTTCGCTGCGCGCGACCTCCCTGATTCGAATCCCGCAGTGTCGTTTTCACGCCTCGCTGTCGCTCGGCGGAAAACGAACGTGGCGGGATCCTCGCGAGTGATACGAGCGGGGGTACGCCACGTGAGCAAGCGAAGCGCAGCGAACGTGGCGGGATTCGAACCCGCGATCTAGGGGTTAGGAACCCCTTGCCCTAGTCCACTAGGCCACACGTCCCACCGACGAGTAGCGTAGCGGTGGCTTAAACAGATGCGGTTTCGCGAAAAAGACCGGGTGGGAAGCGCCTCAGTTCGTGTCGGTCGACGTCTCAGTCGACTTCTCGGTCGAGGTCGACTCCGTCGACGTCTCTTCTTCCTCTTCGTCGTCATCCATCTGGCTAAGCTCCTCTTCGATTTCCTCGCGGCCGCGCCTGAACTCGCCCATCGCTTGCCCCGTCGAGCGAGCTAGTTTCGGGATCTTGTTGGCGCCGAACAGCAGCACCAGTATGAGCAGGACGACGAGCACTTCCGGCCCACCCGGCAGCCCCGGGAACAATGGGGTGATAGTTCCGTACATCGCTACCAGATCCTTACCCAGTCGTAATTATAGGCTTTTTGCTCGGCCAGCCCGGCAAAAACCACCACGAGACGGGAATCGCAACCAAAGACAGGAAGATTCAACCGCGAGGCCTCCGGATGCCCGCTATGGTCTCAGTCGGCGACGACGCACCTGATTTCACTGCACCGCTCGCGAACGGCGACGTGGACTCGATCACGCTCTCCGAGGAACTCGGCGACGATCCGATCGTGCTCGCGTTCTTCCCCGCGGCGTTCACGGGCACGTGTACCACCGAGATGTGCACGTTTCGCGACCAGATGGCCAACTTCGAGAACGTCGGTGCGACGGTCTACGGCGTCAGCATCGACACGCCGTTCACGCTCAACGAGTTCCGCGCGAAGCACGACCTCAACTTCGGCCTCGTCAGTGACAGCAACCGCGAGATCATCGACGCCTACGGTGTTTCGATGGACTTCGCCGACCTCGGCGTCTACGACCTCGCGAAACGCGCAGTGTTCGTCGTCGACGGCGACGGCGAAGTCACCTACGCGTGGGTGAGTGACGATCCCGGCGTCGAACCCGACTACGATCGGGTCGCTGCCGCGGCCGACGAGGCAGCGGACGACGCAGTCGCCGCAGGCTCCGAAACGGCACAGTAGCGTCGCAGTCAACGAAGCGTCGATAGTAGCAGTTGCAACTGCTACGCTTTTTTTTCGCGCTGTTCGCCCGCAGATACTTTGCCGTCGCCGCAGTACCCGGAGTAATGACTGATTCGACCGGAAACGGCGGTCGCGAGTACGATCCCGACGCCGAACACAACTTCCCCGACGAACGGCTCAACACCGTCCTCGAGGAGGTCCTCGCGGACCCCGAGATAGAGACGTACCTCGAAGCACAGAACGTCAACGCCGTGGCGCGGAAAGGGTACAACGACCACGGGACGAAGCACATCGAGATCGTTCGCAACCGCGCGCTCTGTCTGTACGATCTCCTGAAAGCCGGCGGCGTCGAATGTAACGGCGCGGCCGATCAGGGTCTCGAAGAGGCCGACGAGGCGGTGATAATCGCCCTCGCGGCCACCCTGCACGACATCGGCCACGTCGTCCACCGCGACGGCCACGTCTACTACTCGATCCCGCTCGCGGCCGACCTCCTCGACCGGCTCATCCCCCAGCTAGGCTTCTACGACACCGAATCAGCCGTTCGCCTGAAAGCCGAGGTATTGCACGCGATTCTGTGCCATCACACCGAGGAGGATCCACTGACGACCGAGGCGGGGATCATCCGCGTCGCCGACGCCCTTGATATGGAACGCGGGCGGTCGCGCATCCCCTACGAGAAGGGTGGTCGCGGCATCAACACGCTTTCGAGTCAGGCGATCGAGAACGTCTCGCTCCGGGCAGGCGACGGGAAGCCGGTACTCGTCGAAATCGAGATGGTGAACGCCGCGGGCGTCTATCAGGTCGACAATCTTCTTAAGGCGAAGTTGGAGGACTCGGGGCTCGAATCGCACGTCCGCATCGTCGCCATCAACACGAAATCCGACGATCAGCTGGTCGAGCGGATCGAGCTGTAGGCGGGCGAAAATATCGAGGCGAGATCAGTCGTCTGCAGGCGATACTTCTTCCAGACCGCCGACGGTGAGTTCGCCGCTGAGCGCGCGGTTCGGGTACGGGATGTCGATCCCCTCCTCGTCGAAGCGACGCTTGACCGTCGTCACGTATTCGCCGCGAGTCTTCACGAAGTCCGAGCGGTTGGGATCATCGATCCAGATGCGGGAGGTGAGCGTCACCGAGGAGTCGCCCAGTTCTGTCAGCCGCACCGACGGCGCGGGGTCCTCGAGGATGTCCTCGCGGGCCTCGGCCTCCTCGATGATGATCTCGGTCGCCTGCTCGACGTCGTCGTCGTAGCCGATGCCGAATGGCACCTGCAGACGGAGTTTATCCTTCGCGACGGGGTTCTTGATGACGCCGTCCGTCAGCGCGGAGTTCGGGACCGTCAGCAGTTCGTTGTCGAACGTCCGGACGCGTGAGACGCGAAAACTGATGTCCTCGACGATCCCGGAGTTCCCGTCCCACTGGATCCAATCGCCGATCTTGAACGGTTTGTCGGTGTAGATGAAGATCCCGGCGACGAAGTTCTTCAGGACGTCCTGCAGCGCGAAGCCGATCGCCAGCGTCGCCGCGGCGGCGATCGTCGCGAGCGACTGCAAAAAGTTGGGGTAGCCCGCTGCACCGAACGCGGCCGTGATCCCGACGAATCCGACGACGACGACGAGGAGTCGACGGAGCGGCTGCTGGGCGTGCGTATCGAGGCCGCGGGAGTCCATCATCCGGTTCGCGATCGGGAGAAGCAGGCTCCGTCCGACCACGAACACGACCGCGAATACGATGAGGAACGCGAGCGCTTGCCCGAGCAGGCTGGCGGCCGCATCCGGGATGCCGAATCCGTTCAGAAACCGCGCAATCGATCCGCTCAGTCCGATTCCTGCTTGGAGCGGCACCCCCGCGCTCATCGGTGCAGTACTCCCGTATTCCCTCGCGTTTCGATCACGGTCGCGTTGGTCCGCTCGGCGAGGTCGTCGGTGAGTTCCTCGACAGTCGTGCCGCCGCGAGCGGCGCGGAGGAACTTGACTTTGATTAGGTCGCGCTCTTTCAACTGATCGGACGCCTCTTCGACGACCGGGTCGATACCCCCCTTCCCGACCCAGACGGTGACGTCTAGGTCGTGGGCTGCTTTCCGCAGCTCTTGGTCCGTCATACGCTGTCGCTACGGGTCCAGGTGGTTTGAAACTTAAGACTCCCGACAGGCGTGACGCGCTGTGGCACGTGCGGCACACTAGTCGTACGGATACCGCTTCGTCGCACCGCAGCACAGACACCTGATCACGACGTGTCCCGACTGCAGGCGGACCCGCGCGGTCGATCCCGGACGGAGGTACGCGTCGCACTCGTCGCACGTGAATCGGCGGAATCGACGCGGCAAGCGGACGCGGTTGCGTTCGCTGATTCGGCGCACGAGACGGACGTACTCGCGTCCCCTGTCGACGTCGCCCGCGGCGGTCGCTTCCCGAGCGAGGTCGTGCAGTCGCTCGATTCGCTCCGCCGGAATGCCCATATCGAGGAACTGACTCGGGCGGACAAAGGCGTTCCGAGTCGGCGACGACGGCGATGGACGAGACGCGCTCTTTATCATATTATTGTAAATACCGCACAATATTAGTTCGTCGAGCGCGAACCCTTGAGTATGCGCATCGTATTCGCTACAGACCTCTCGGACGCGAACGAGGCGGCGATCCGCTCTCGGACCTGCTTGGACTGCCTCGACAACATCGGCGTCACGGAGGTACACCTCGTGACAGTCGTCCCGGACACCGTCTCCAGCGGGCTTCCCGGGATGGATACGGCGAAGGACATCCGCAAGTCGCTGGAATCTCCGCGCGCTGTCTTCGAATCGGCAGGCTTCAGCGTCGAGACGCACGTCGCGCGCGGCACCCCGCACCGACGCATCAACGGGTTCGCCGACCGACTCGACGCGGATATGATCGTCGTTGGCTCACGAGGGCAGAGTCCGCTCGAAAACCGATTCATCGGGAGTACGGCCCGGAACATCGCGCGGACGGCCACGCGGCCGTTGTTGGTCGAACGCATCGCACCGCCCGACTCCGAGAAGGCCGTGGTGAAAGCGCACCTCTTCCAGCACGTGCTGTTCGCGACCGACTTCTCGGAGAATGCCCGTGAGGCGTTCGACTACCTCCCGATGCTGAAAGGAGCGACGCAGTCCATAGACCTCCTGCACGTGCAAAAGGAGAACGCGCCCGCCGCCGTCTCCGATCCCGAATCGCGACTGGAAGACCTCGCCGAAGAGGTCGAACAGCAGATGGGGATCGAGGCGGGAGTCAACGTGCGCGAGGGCAGCGCTGTCGACGAGATTCTCGCCGAGGAGGAGCGAGTCGGCGCGACGACGACGCTCCTCGGAACGCGCGGGCGGAGTCGCCTCCGTCGACTGCTCCTCGGGAGCACTTCTGAATCAGTGGTCGCCCGCGGCAACAACAACGTGCTGCTGGTCCCGCCGTCGGGCGGACGGCGGTAGGTCAGCGGAGGCCGTCGCGCGTCGCAAGCGACCGTTCGGCGGCGGATCGGACGGGTTCCTCCGAGAGTCGTATGTATAAATATCCGCGCCGGGAAGCGTCTACGACGTGGCTCTCCGCGCGCTCAACTACCTCGAACTGGAATCTCGGCTGGAGCGAAGCGGCATCGGGACCGCGACGGACCAACAGCGGGCCGCCCTCGATCGGACCGACGTCGAGGTCGTCACCTCGCCGTGGCGCGGCGGGAACCCACTGTCGGGCGTCCGTTCGCTCGCGACGGGCGACGGTCTCTTCCGCGAATACGACGTCGCTCACTGCAATCTCGTGGGACCGGGCTCGCTGGCCGTCGCGCGTCACGCCCGGCGCAACGACCTCCCGCTCGTCCTTCACACGCACGTCACCCGCGAGGACTTCGCCGAGTCGTTCCGCGGGTCGACGACCTTTGCGCCGGCGCTGGGTCGCTATCTCAAGTGGTTCTACTCGCAGGCCGATCTCGTGCTCTGTCCCTCCGAGTACACGAAGCGCGTCCTCGAATCGTATCCCGTCGACGCGCCGATCCGACCGATGACGAACGGCGTCGACGTCGACGCCCTCGACGGGTTCGAGACCCTCCGCGAGGAGTACCGCGAGCGCTACGATTTGGAGGGAACGGTCGTCTTTCTCGTCGGCAACGTCTTTGAGCGGAAAGGGCTCTCGACGTTCTGCCGCGTGGCCGAATCGACCTCCTACGACTTCGCGTGGTTCGGCCCTTACGACACCGGCCCGCACGCCTCGAAGGCGGTCCGCAAGTGGACGTCGAACCCACCGGAGAACGTCACCTTCACCGGGTGGATCGACGACATCCGCGGCGCGTACGGCGCGGGCGACATCTACCTCTTCCCGACGAAAAACGAGAATCAGGGCATTGCGGTCCTCGAAGCGATGGCCTGCGGGAAGGCGGTCGTCCTGCGCGACATCCCGGTGTTCGAGGAGTTCTACACCGACGGCCACGACTGTCTGAAGTGCGAGACCGACGCGGAGTTCCGCGAGGCCGTCGAGCGGTTGGCCGAGGACGACGCGCTCCGCGAGCGACTCGGAGAGAACGCCCGCGAGACCGCGATGGAACACAGTCTCGACCGCGTCGGCGAGCGCCTCGCGGAGACCT
>Ga0207851_100646_pt1 | contig 15654 bp, 15 predicted proteins | sample A23E3SouthBayCA_FD_187747 | JGI IMG/M metagenome (GOLD analysis project Ga0207851, IMG submission 187747) | Aerobic enrichment media microbial communities from Eden Landing Ponds, California, USA - A23 E3 (SPAdes) | ecosystem: Environmental > Aquatic > Marine > Unclassified | place: Emeryville... | reverse complement strand
GCGGGCTCCGGTTCGGTTTCGGGTTCCGGTTCGGGCTCGGGTTCCGCTTCTGCTTCCGGTTCGGCCGCTGGCGTCGAGGCCGCGGACGCGGGCTCCGGTTCGGGTTCCGATTCCGGCACGGGTTCCGGCTCGGGCTCCGACGCCGCTTCGCCGTCCGTCCCGTCGCCGCCTTCGGGCACGGCTTCCTCAGCCGCCGGCGTCCGCCGCACCGCCTCGGGCAACGGACCGAGGGACGTGGTGCCCGTGTCGTCCGGCGCCACGTCCAGGGCGCGAACCTCGTCGCGTTCGCCGGCGACGACTTCCAGTGCGTCGAGGGCCACCTCTCGAACCGCGTCGAGATACGCGACCGTCGTCCCGTAGCGGTCGAGGGCGATGGGGATGCCCGCCGCGAGTGACTCGTCGTAGCCGCGGGTTTCGAGCGCCGCCCGAAGGTCGTCGCCGCGTTCGGCCATCGAGAGCGCGTCGGTCATCGCGGCGACGCGGCGGAGCGTCGCCTCCGCGGTCGAGACGGTCCACCGGTCGCGCGTCTCGGCGTCCACTTCGGCGACGCTCTCCGGGCGGACCGACGTGTACACCCGGTCGCTGTCCTCGGGTTCGAACGTCCGTGCCTTGCCGGTGAGCGCGACGAACGTCGGCGGGTCGGCCCGCTCGAAGAACGCGGCGGCGTCGGGCTGGTACTGCCCGGCGTAGGAGACGAACGCGCCGGTCGGATCGACGACGCGAGCGCGGAGGACGTCCTCGTTGACCGACTCGACTTCGGTCAGGACGCCGACGGCGAACAGGCGGTTCACCCGCGCGCCGGTGGGCGTGACGACGTACTTCGGCGCCCGCTCCTCGTCGCTCTCGGCGTAGGAGACGGTGGCGTCGTCGAACTCCGCAGCGAAGAGACGGTGCGCCACCTCGCGGCGACCGGGGCCGGAGTCCTCGGCGTTCGCACTCATCGCGCCACCCCCGCGAGCAGTTCGCTGGCGCGGTCCGCCGGATCGTCCGCACACTCCGCGAACTCGTCGGCGTCGAGGTTGGCGCCGTACTCGTCGACCGAGAGCGATCCTCGTACCCTGAACTCGCGGCCGACGATCCGGTCACGGATCTCGTCCGCCACCACCGTCTTGTCCATCGCGTCCCGGGCCGCCTCTTTGGCGTCCTCGATGTTGCCGCCGTACACCTCGGCGGTCAGGTCGGTGTCGAGGACGGTCGTCACCGTCCCCGTGCCGTCGTCGAGGATGGCCTTCACCCGCAGGTCGTCTTCGCCGTCCACGTCGCCGTGAGCGCGACACTGGCCGTTCTGGACGACGCGGCCACACTCCGGACAGCGCTCGATCAGCCCCGAGCCGTCGCGCACCTCGATGGCGTTGCCGACGAGTTCCACGTCGAACAGGCCGCCCGCGGCGACGGCCTCGCCGATGCCCAGCCGTGGCGCCGTCGCGGGGGCGGAAATCCCGTGGTCGAGGCGTTCGACCGTCGAGAACTCCGTGACGTTCACCTGCGGCACGCCGCGGTACTCGCGGACGTACACGTCGCCGAGGCGGACGGATGCGCCTTCCTCGACATCGGGGTGTGGGTCCCAGTCGGTGAGAGGAAGGCGCGCCGTCTCGTCCGCGACGACGCCCGACAGGATCTCCGTCTCGCCGTCGCGGCCGTCGATGGTCCGGCGGTCGAGTTCCTGCACCGTCACCTCGACCGACCGGCCGCGGTCGCCGGGTTCGAGGTCGATCAGGTCGCGCTCGCCGCCCACCTCGTACGACGTCTCGACCACGTCCGATGCCGCGGCGACGGTCGTGTTCGTCCCGAGATTCAACTCGGGACTTCCCTCCCACTCGCGGACGTTCGCGTTGCCGACGGTGATGGAGTCGCCGGGTTCGAAGTCGAACGCCTCCCACGCCGTGTAGGAGATGCGCCCCGTCTCGTCCGCGAACTCGCCCTCGCGGATGATCTGGTCCTCGCCCTGATACCGGATCGAGCGGGTGCCCTTGGTCAACACCCGGACCGTCGCGGTGACGGAGCCGTCCTCGGGCGTCACGTCGGCCAGCGACTTGGCCGTCGGTCCCGACGACGACCCGCCGTCGCCGCCGTGTTTCCGGCGGATGCTCGCCTTGGCTTCCTCGACCGGCACGTTGTACTCCAGCAGGCTCTCCAGATCCTCTTTGACCTCCGCTTTGTCTACGCCGAGGTCGGAGGCGAGTTCCTCGGCATGATCGTCGAGTTGCATCGGATCGAGGTTGGGCGTCCGATCTTAAAAACCCGGGCGCCGACGACCGAGTTCGAGCCGTGGGCGCGCGACCCGAGGCGTGACACGCCGTCGCCACCGAAAGCGGTTTGCGCCCCGCCGCGAAGTGATCGGCATGGAAGTCGTCGTCAACGCGGCGACGAGCGTCGACGGGAAGCTGTCGACGCGCGAGCGCCGACAGGTTCGCATCTCGGGCGACGAGGATTTCGACCGGGTCGACCGCCTCCGGGCCGCCGCCGACGCCGTCCTCGTCGGCGTCGGGACGGTCCTGGCGGACGATCCGCACCTCGGCGTGAAGTCCGAGGACCGACGGATCGAGCGCCTGCGCAACGGCCGCCCCGCGAACCCGGCGCGCGTCGTCGCCGATTCCCGTGCCCGCACGCCGCCGGACGCGACGTGCCTGAACGCCGACGCGGAGACGTACCTGCTGGTGTCGGCCGCGGCGCCCGAGGACCGGCGGACGGCCCTGCGCGAGGCGGGCGCGACGGTGATCGAGGCGGGCGACGACCGGGTCGATCTCCCGGCGGCGTTCGAATCGCTCGAAACCGAGGGCGTCGACCGCCTGCTCGCCGAAGGCGGCGGCGAACTCATCTACTCGCTGTTCGAGGCGGGGCTGGTCGACGAACTCAGCGTGTTCGTCGGCTCGCTCGTCGTCGGCGGTCGGGAGGCACCGACCCTCGCCGACGGCGAGGGGTTCGTCGAGGGCTTCCCAGCGCTCGAACTCGTCTCCGTCGACCGCCTCGACGACGGCGTCGTGCTGGAGTACCGGGTCGAGCCGTGACGCTCGTGCATCCGGGTGCCAGAACGGCTCAACCGTTAAGGGGTTCGCGTGGCTACGAGGGAGTATGAGCAAGTCGACTGCTGAGCAGACCGAGCCGATCCACGTCGAAGACGCCGACCACCTCAACGAACTCGTCGAGGAGCACGCCGTCGTTCTCGTGGACTACTACGCCGACTGGTGTGGCCCCTGCAAGATGCTGGAGCCGACCGTCGAGGAGATCGCCGCCGAAACCGACGCGGTCGTCCTGAAAGTCGACATCGACGCACTGCAGGAACTCGCCCAGGAGCGGGGCATCCAGAGCGTCCCGACGCTGGAGTTCTACGCGAACGGCGAGCAGGCCGAGCGCCTCATCGGCGTTCAGGACAAGGCGAACCTGGTCGAGATCATCGAGAACCTCTCCTAATCGTCGGCGCGGTTTCCGTCGAGTTGCCAGGTGAAGAGCGCCCGCAACACGACCACGAGGCCGTTCGCCTCGCCCGACCCCCAGATGGCCGTCTCGTCGAGCGGTTCGGGCGGGTGCTCACCGTCGCCGTCGACGAGGACGCTCACGAGCGTCCGCTCCCGGTCCACCATCAGGAGGCGGCCGGCCGGGGTGTCAGCCCAGTCCCACATCGACTCGAAGGCCGTCGCACCAGGGAGTTGCTCTCGAATCCGGTCCGTCGCCGACGGGGACATCCCGGCGAGTCGAATCGTGACGCCGCGGTCGCTGGCCGCCAACAGGCTGTCGACCACCCCGTCGGTCAACAGGCCGGCAGCCGTCGTGTAGACCACCTCCTCCTCGGCGCCGTCGACGAACTCCACTACCCGGTCGTCGACGGTGGTGCGTCCCGTGACGGTCCAGACGCCTCGCTGTTCTTCGGTTCGCTCGGCCGGTTCGAGCCCACTCAGTGCCGTCTTCAGGTCGCTGACGTGGCGGCGATGTGTTCGTTCGAACTGTCGTGCGGCCGTGTCGACGGAGACAGCCCAGAAACACTTCGGCGTCGCCTGTTGAACGTCGACGAGTCCGAACTCCTGCAGTTCCGCCGCCGCGTCGTAGACGCGCGTCCGCGGCACGTCGACCACCTCGCTCACGTCCTGTGCCGTGCCGTCGCCGAGGACTGTCAGTGCCACGAACATCCGCGCGGCGTAGGTACTCAATCCGAGTGTCGTCAGTTTCTCGACCGCGTCCGATCGTGACTCGTCGTCTGACATGAATCCACTTCCGTTCCGGAGCTCTCCGGGGGGAGAGCGGCGCGCGGGGACAGAACGGTTGGGACCCTGTCTGTGACCGCGCGCCATCAGACGGTTGGACGAGTGTGCGTATATGCCTGTTGTGATTAACTGAGTGAATTTCTATCGAGAATCGACGGGACTGGTCGAATTGACGGCGATACTAGATATCGGATGGAGAAGAATATAGCCGCTAGAACGGGACTTTCCGCCGTATTTTGAAGAACCGATCAGAAACGATACGTAATTTGGGGTGTGACTTCACAGAGGAAAGGTCTTTCCACGAGCGGGGCGATACTCTATCGAGGCCGTCGGATAGTCGACGGTCGGGGTTGGGGCCCATGCAAGACACATCAGACCAACGACAGGCCGTAGAACTGCTGCAGGAGTTCGGACTCAAGGAGTACGAGGCGGGGTGTTTCGTGGCGCTCGCGCGCCGGCCACAGGGGACGGCCAAGGAGATCAGCGAAACGTCCGACGTGCCGCGGACGCGCGTGTACGACGCGATACGGGTGCTCGAGGCGAAGGGGCTGGTCGAAATCCAGCACTCGAACCCCAAGCAGTTTCGAGCCGTCTCCGTCGACGAGGCGATCGAAACGCTCCGCGCCGAGTACGAGAACCGAGCGGAGGCGCTCCGCCAGGCGCTCGTGGGGCTCGAACCGGCCGAGAGCCCCGAACGGACGGAGGTGACACACGAAGTCTGGGCGCTCTCGAGTGCGCGGGGGATCGAGAGTCGGGTCCGACAACTGATCGACGACGCCGAGGGGGAGATCATCATGGTCGTCGGCCACGAGGACGTCCTCGCCGACGAGTTACTCAACCACCTGACGGCGGCCAGCGACCGCGGCGTCGACATCGTCGTCGGCACGCAGGACACGACGATGTTCGACGGCATCCAGAAGCGCCTGCCCGGCGTCGAGACGTTCGTCTCGGGCATCGAGTGGCTCGGTCACTCGACGTTCCCGAACGACGACACGGAGATCGGCCGCCTCCTGCTCGTCGACCAGTCGTCGATCCTCGTGAGTTCGTTCACCCGCGACAGCAACGGCAACCGCAGCCACGAACAGGCGGTGTTCGGCCGCGGCTTCGACAACGGTCTCGTGGCGATCGTGCGTCGGCTGATGGCGAGTGGCTTTCTCGCGCCGGCCGACGATTAGTCGCCCCGAACCGGGTCCCGCCCACACCGACGGCCGAGACTATATACTCCCGGGGGGTCTACCCAGCCGTATGATTTCGCTGGACGAGGCCGTCACCGCACGCCTCGAATCCCACGGCGAGCGTTTCGAGGTACTGATCGACCCGGACGCGGCTCTCGCCATCAAGCGCGGCGAGTTCGACGGCGAGTTGGAGGACGTGATCGCCGCGGAGGATGTCTTCGAGGACGCCTCCCGCGGTGACCGCCCCGCCGAGAACGATCTCGAGGAGGTGTTCGGAACGACCGACCCCCTCGAGATCATCCCCGAGGTCATCAAGCGCGGGGAGATCCAGATCACGGCCGATCAGCGCCGGGAGATGCAGGAACAGAAGCGCAAGCAGTTGATCAACCGGATCGCGCGCAACGCGGTCAACCCGCAGATGGACGACGCCCCCCACCCGCCGGAACGCATCGAGCGGGCGCTGGAGGAGGCCGGGTTTCAGGTCGATCCGATGGAGCGGATCGAGACGCAGGTCGACGACGCCCTCGACGCCCTCCGCCCCGTCATCCCCATCCGCTTCGCGGAGGTGACCGTCGCGGTGCAGGTGCCCGCGGAACAGGCCGGGAGCGCACAGGCGAAGATCCGGCAGTTCGGCGACCTGGACCGGGAGGAGTGGCAGGCCGACGGCTCGTGGATCGGCGTGCTCACCTTCCCCGCGGGGATGCAGAACGAGTTCTACGACCTGGTGAACGAGGTGACGAGCGGCGAGGCGGAGACGCGGATCGTCAAGGACGAGGACGACCTGAACGTCAGGTGATTATCCGCGCCGGAAGCCGAGCAGGAACCCGCCGGTGAAGCCGGCCGACACCGAGAGCGTCGACAGGATGGTCGACATCCAGCCCGGTGGACCGCTCGCCGCCCCTTCGCCCGTTTTCAGCACTCCGGCCGACAGCGCCGCCCAGTCGACGGTGAGGATCTCGCGCGACTCCAGGAACTTGAACAGCGCGAGTTCCAGACCGACGATGATCGCGATGACCTTCGCCAGTTTCTTCGCCGCGAATCCGATGATCCCCCCGATGACGGCGCCGCCGCCGAACTCCAATCCCAACTGCTGTGGGTCGATCCCCAGTTGTAACCCGACCAGAACCCAGTCCATACCATCAGTGGGCCGGTGGCAGTTAAGTCGTTTGTGGCGTCGTGTCCCGGCCGCGGAACATTATCGGTCGGCCACGACGACCGCCCCACGCATCCCGAGGAGGTTCTGTGGATCGGTGAGTCCGGGCCGCTCCGGCGGCGCGTGGTAGTCGTCGAGGGCCTCGTTCGGATCGGTCGAGGTATCGGGGTCCGGAAACGCCTCGGGCGCCCCGTGTGGCTCGCAGTAGTACGGGTAGACGCCCGGTTCGGCGAACGTGTGTTCGAACGGCTCGGGTTCGCCGACGTCGGCCGCCGAGTTGTAGCCGACTGGGTGACCGCTGGTGACGAACGTCTCGGGGTCGACTGCCGCGGTGTCACAGGTGCCGTCGTCGGGGAACTGGAAGATGTCGACGTTGTGGTGGATCGTCTCCGGGATGGTGAAGTTGACCGTAGTCTGGTCGACCCACTCCCAGCGGACCGTCGTGCCCGCGTCGACGCAGGTGACGACCGGGTCGAAGCCGAACGGGGCGACGCCGAACGGTTCGTAATCGATCGCGCTCCCGACCCGAATCGTCGACGTGCCGGCGACCGTCTCGCCGTCCCACTGCGGGCCGTCCATCAGGCCGAGCGTGGCGTCGACCGGTTTGTCGAGGAGGAACGCTCGGGTACACTCGTCGAGGGCGCAGTCGGCGGTCGTGCCCGCGTTGTGCCGGCACTGCTCCGTGTAGAACCCGAGGTTGAAGACCGCCGAGTCGGTCTGGACCTCGTTGCCGTGGTCGACGGGCAACCACCACGCGACGCCGACGGAGTGGGTGGTCTCGGGAGAGAAACAGCCCTGCTCGCCCGTGCCGCCGCCAGTCTCGGCGTTCAGATCGCCGACGAACTCGATGCCGGGCAACTGGCGTTGCGACAGGAGCCGTCGGAGCGAGCCGACGAACGTCGGCGTCTCCGTGCCGTCCTGATAGTTGTCGCCGTCGTCGACCCAGACAGCCGTCCGGACGGCGTCGAGGAGTTCGACGCCGGACCTCTCGTCCGGATCGTCGCCCTCCGGCTCGGTCACGCCGTTCTCGCTCGCGGAGCGAAGCATCGGCGTGAGCCAGACGTAGCCAGGGTTGTCACAGAGTGCGAAGTCGAACGTCACTTCGCCGAAGTCGCCGGGTTTCACGTCGCCGAGGTCGATTACTGGCTGATCGAGATCATCGGCGTCGGTACCGGGATCGCAGTCGGCGGCGCCATCGGCCACGTACTGTGTGTTGGCGAGGAACCTCTCGGGGTCGTCGACGGCGATCAGCCACGCGCCGTCGAGGGGAAGCCCCGTCTCTCCTTGGTCGAGGTCGTCCACGCCGCCCGTCGTCCCCGGCGGCCCCTCCCACATCCGGACCGCCACGCCCTCGTCCTCGTCTGGCGACCAGTCCGAGTAGTGCGCCGAGTAGGCGACGTGCATGTCCAGTTCGCCCGCGACGAGACGGTTGTTCTCGAACGATTCCCCATCGCTGAAGTAGGCGCTCGTCCCCAGCCCCGCCCCCGCCGACGCCACTCCCATGGTCCCCAGCGCCGCGAGCGCCTTCCGCCGTGACAGTGTGAACTCTGTCGACATGGTGACTCCCCTCCCGGGGATGTCCCACCGATGGAGTCGAACCACCGACGGTCTGCGAGCGACCCGTGCAGGACGGTGGCCGGTTGGCACCGCAGCGTCATAGCTAATGTCGTGTTAATCGAATGTCACTAAGACGCGTTTCCGTACGGTCCGCGAGCGGAGTTTAAGTGGTTCGAGCGCCTACCTCGATAGGAAACGTGCAGGGAATCCACACGTCACCCGACGGTTCGAAGGTGGACCGATGAAGGCGGTCGTCGCCAAGCGCGTCGAGAGCGGGGACGCGGATCTGAGCGAGATTCGGGACCTCGCGCGCGCCGCGGGCTACGAGGTGGTGGGCGAACTCACCCAGGTCCGCACGGAGGACGCCGCCTACGCCTTCGGCGAGGGGAAAGTCGAGGAACTGGCGGTTTTGGCGGCCGAGACCGGCGCCGACGCCGTGATCGTCGACAACCGACTCGGGCCGTACCAGACGTTCAACATCGGCGGCAAGCTACCCGAGGGGATCGAGGTGGTCGACCGCTTCACCCTCATTCTCGACATCTTCGGCCAGCGGGCCCAGACCCGCAAGGCGCAGTTGCAGGTCGAACTCGCGGAACTCCGGTACGAACTCCCGCGGGTCGAGGCCAAGACCAGCCTCGCCACACGCGACGAGCGCCCCGGCTTCATGGGGCTCGGCGAGTACGACGAGAGCCGCGAGCGCGACATCAAAAACCAGATCGCGGAGATCAAACGCGAACTGGACGCCATCGCGGAGAAAGAGGAGACGCGGCGCGCACGGCGCCGCGAGTCCGGGTTCGACCTCGTGGCGCTCGCGGGCTACACCAACGCCGGCAAGTCGACGCTGATGCGCCGCCTCGCCGCCGAACTCGATATCGACGAGAATGAGGACCGGCATCCGGATCTCGACACCACCGCCGAGAGCGAGGACCGCCTGTTCACCACGCTCGGCACCACCACTCGCCGCGCCGACACCGGCCGCCGGGACGTGCTCCTGACCGACACCGTCGGCTTCGTCTCCGACCTGCCCCACTGGCTCGTCGAATCCTTCGAGTCCACCCTCGACTCCGTCTATCACGCCGATCTCGTCCTCCTCGTCGTCGACGCGAGCGAGTCGATCGAGGAGATGCGCGAGAAACTCGTCACCTGCCACGACACGCTGTACGAACGCAACGAGGCGCCGATCGTAACGGTGCTGAACAAGATCGACCGCGTCGAGGAGGACGAACTCGCCGAAAAGCGGGAGGCGCTCGCCGCCCTCGCCCCGAACCCCGTCGCCGTCTCCGGCCTGACCGGCGAACGCGTCGGCGAACTCCGCGATCGGATCGAGCGCGAACTGCCGGACTGGCGGTTCGAGCGGCTCGTCCTCCCGCTCTCGGACGACACGATGAGCCTCGTCTCGTGGGTCCACGACCACGCGAACGTCGAAGACGAAACCTACGAGGGCGAACAGGTCGTCCTGGAGTTCGAAGCGCGCCCCTCGGTCGTCGAACGCGCCCGGGCCAAGGCGAGCGACCTCGCGGCGGTCGACGCCTAGCGTCGCGATTGACCCTGTTTGCGCATCCGATCGAACGCCGTGCTGCGATCGGATGCGCGACGACGTTCAATCGTCACTCCCAAGCGCCCGTTTCGTCTTCTCGATCACCCGTACGTCCCGGATCGACGTATCGGGGTACTCGCCGTCCTCGTTTTTCTCCGCGGCCTTCACCATGTCCCAGACGACGTTCAGACCGGTCGTCACGCCTTCGAGCGCCTCCATCTCACACCCCGTCTTGCCCGTCGTCTCGACGGTGACGGTCAGCGTCACCAGATCGTCGCCCACGTCGAACGTCGTCTCGACGTTCGTGATCGGGATCTGGTGACACATCGGGATCGTCTCCCAGGTGTGCTTGACCGCCTGCACGGCGCCGACGCGAGCCGTCGCCAGCACGTCGCCCTTGCCGATTTCGTCGTCGCGGATGGCCGCGACCGTCGAGGGCTGGAGGCGAATCTCGCCGCGCGCGACCGCCCGCCGCGCCGTGTCGGGTTTGTCGCCCACGTCCACCATCTGGACGTTGCCCGACTCGTCGGTGTGGGTCAGGTCGTCCTGCGGGTTCTCACTCATCGCGACCACCCCACAGGGCCGTCGGCAGTTCGGGCAACAGATCGCTCGCCAGCAGGCCGTACCCCTGTCGGTCGACGATTCGGTCCCCCGCGAGGCCGTTGGCGTAGGCGGCGAGCGTCGCCGCATCGATCGGGTCCTGCGTCGAGAGAAGCGCCCCGGCCATCCCCGCGAGCACGTCGCCGGTGCCGCCGACGGTCATGCCGGGGTTGCCCGTTCGGTTCGCCCGCGCGTCGGTGCCGTCCGAAATCACGTCGTAGGCGCCTTTCACCAGCAGGGTGTGGCCGATATCGGCGGCGAAGTCGGTGACGGCGTCCAGCCGCTCGCGCCAGTCGTCGGCGCTCGGGCCGCCCATCGCCCGAAGTTCGCCCTGATGCGGCGTACACAGCAGGGTCGCGTCGGTGTCCACGTCGGGCACCACCTGGAGGGCGTCGGCGTCGATCACCGCCCGGCCGTCGTAGTCGGCGAGGAACTCCCGGACCGCCGCCAGCGTCGCCTCGTGATCCCCGAGTCCCGGTCCGAAGACGACGGTGTCGTGGTCGGCCGCGAGGGCGCGAACGTGTTCGAGGTGGTCGGTCGTGAGATGGTCGCCGTCGAACGGCCGGAGGATCAGTCCCGCCTCGAACCCCTGCACCTCGCGAGCGACGGCACGGGGGCAGGCCACCCGGACGAGGTCGGCGCCGGCGCGCATCGCCGCCTGTGCCGAGAGGGCGGGGGCACCGGTGTAGGGGCCGCCGCCGACGACCAGCACCTCGCCGAAGGCGCCCTTGTGGGCGTCGCTCGGGCGGGAGAGGAGGCGCCGGTCGCCCGGCCCGGCGAACAGTGCCGCCGTCTCGGGGATGCCGATGTCGGCGACGGTCACCTCGGCGCCGTAGTCGTCGAGCCCCGGTTTCGCGTCGTGGAAGGTGACGACGCGGTCAGCGTCGACGGCGACGCCCGCCGTCTCGCCCGTGTCGGCGTCGACGCCCGAGGGCACGTCCACCGCGATCACGGTCGCGTCGTGCCCGTTGATCGCCGCCGCGGCCGAGCGTTCGGGCTCGCGGAGCGCGCCGGTCACGCCCGTCCCGAGCATCGCGTCGACGATCAGGTCGGCGTCGCCGAGGTTCAGTTCCCGCGAGTCGCGGACGGCGCGGGTGTCGTACTCGGCCCGCTCCAGCGCCGCCCAGTTCTCGCGGGCGATGTCGGTCGCAATCGTTTCGGGGCGACCGAGCAGATGGATCGAGGGGTCGTACTCGTCGAGGAAGCGCGCGGCGACGAAGGCGTCGCCGCCGTTGTTGCCGCGGCCACAGACGAGCGTGACGGCGTCGCCGGGGGCGGCGGCCTCGCGCACCGCCGCGGCGACGGCGTTGCCGCTCGACTCCATCAACTGCTTGCGCGGGACACCGAGAGCGGCCGCGTTCGCGTCCACCGCGGCCATACGTTCGGCAGTGATCATACAGGGTCGTCGCCCCGGTGGCCGTTATACTATTCGCCACGGAACGCAACCCTTGTGCCGGCCCCCGCGGAACCCTCCCTCGTGACCCGTCGGCTCTTCACCTCCCTCTGTGGCCTCGTGTTCTGTGCCAACTTCGGCCGCGTGGCCTTCGCACCCCTCCTCGAAACGTTCCGGCTGACGTTCGAGGTGGGGACGGCCGGCCTCGGACTGGTGACGACGCTCGTCTGGGTCGGAACGGCCGTCCCCCGCATCCCCGTGGGCTACCTCGTCACGCGCGTCCGACGGGGACGGATCGTCCTCGGCGCGGGGGCGCTCCTCACCGCCGCAGCGGCGCTGACCGCCGTCGCCACGTCGATACCCGCCCTGCAGGTCGGCGCGTTCGCCCTCGGCGTCGCCTCCGGCGCGTACTACGCCGCCGCGGTCCCGCTGATCGGCGACCTCTACCCCGACGCAGTCGGGCGGGCGGTGGGCGTTCACGGGACCGCGGCGCAGGCGGCGGCGGTGGTCGCCCCCACCCTCACCGTCGCCGTCGTCGCCGCCGTCTCGTGGCGCGCGGTGTTTTGGCTGCTCGCCGTCGCCGGCGCAACGCTGACGCTCCTTCTCGTCGGCGTGGCCCGCCAGCGGCGGGGCGGCGTGCCACAGGGCACCGACCGGGACTTCCGGGCCGCGCTCCGGCACTGGCGCATCATCGTCGCCGCAGTGGTGATGATCGGCGGCGCGGGCTTCGTCTGGCAGGGCGTGTTCAACTTCTACGTCACCTATCTCGTGGCGAGTAAGGGACTGGCGGCGGACCGTGCCGGCACGCTCCTGACGGTGGCGTTCGCGGCCGGCCTCCCGGCGTTCTGGCTGGGTGGCCGCCTCGCCGACCGCCTGCCCCACGTCCCCTACATCCTGACGCTCGGCGCGGGCGTCGCCGTCGGCGTCGCGGCGCTGACCGTCGCGGAGTCGCTCGTCGCCATCGCGGCCGTGAGCGTCGCCCTCGGCCTCACGGCCCACAGCCTCTTCCCCGCCCTCGACGCGTACGTCCTCGAGGCGATTCCGGACAACCGCGGGAGCGCCTACGCCGTGTACGGGGGGCTCGCACTGCTCGTCCAGGCCACGGGGAGCGGCGTCGTCGGCGTCCTCGGCGAGCGGTTCGCGTTCGACACCGTCTTTCTGGCCTTCGCCGTTTCCCTCCTCGGCCTCGTCGGCCTCCTCGCGGTGCTGTATCTGGCCGGCCGCTTCCCCGTGACGGCTGCCGATTGAATATATCAAATGAATTACCGAATGAGATTGTGGCGAAGGATTTTTTATCTGGATTCGGAATGCACGGCTGATGTCAGGGCTCTTACCCCCCCACTTGGAGCGAGACGTGACGCCCGAGGGGGACGGCGAACTCCGCGTCATGTCCCTGACGGACGACGATGCGGAACGCCTCATCGGATCGGTGTCGTCGGAGACGGCCCGTTCGATTCTGACCGCGCTGGAAGAACGCCCCGCGACCGCGTCGGAACTCGCCGACACGGTGTCGACCTCCCTCCAGAACGTGCGTCACCATCTCGGCAATCTCCAGGAGGCCGGCCTCGTCGAAGTCGCCGGCACGCGCTACTCGGTGAAAGGCCGCGAGATGAAGGTGTACGCGCCGACACAGGACTCGCTGGTCGTCGTCGGGTCGGACGCCGACAAGGAGCGGTTTCTGGACTCCCTGGATCGGCTGGTCGGCCTCGTCGCCGTCCTCGCCCTCGGTGCGTTCGCGGTCCAGCGCGCGTTCGGCACGGGCGTCGTCGACCTCGGTGGCCCCGGGACGGCGCCGCGCGTCGGCGATAGCGTCGGTGGGGCCGCCGGGCCGATCCTCGGCCTCGTTCCGCCGGGCGTCGCCTTCCTCGCCGGTGGCCTCCTCGTCGTCGCCCTCCTCGCCGTCTGGAACCACTACACGGACTGATCCATGTCCTCCGCCCCGCGCCGTCGCGTCGCGTTCCTCACGCTCGTCGTCGTCGTCGCCGTCGTCCAGCCGGCGCTGGGTGGTGTGCGCGCCGGAACGACGACCGAGCCGACCGGCCTCGGCGACGTAGGGACGACCGTCGGCGCCGCGGTCGAGCGCCATCCGTCGAGCGCCGGCGCGACCGCCGACGCCCTCCGGACGGTCCGGGCCGACGCCGTCCACGAACGCGGGCTGACGGGGTCGGGCGTCGCCGTCGGCGTCATCGGGACGGGCTTCGACGCGCACGGCAGCCTCGAACCCCACGTTTCCGGCCGGCGACAGGTGGATGAGGCGCCCGGATCGACCGCCCACGACACCGCCGTCGCGGAGGTGGTGTCGGAGACGGCGCCCGATTCCGATCTGTATCTCGCGGGTATCGGCCGGACGCCCACGCCCGCGGAGTACGCGGCGGCCGTCGAGTGGCTGACCGCCCGCGGTGTCGACGTCATCGTCGACTCCGGGAGCTACTTCCCGAGCGTCGCGGGCGACGGGCGCCGGATCACCGCCGCCGCCGAGCGAGCGACCGGACAGGGCGTCGTCTTCGTCACCTCCGCCGGCAACTACGCTAACCGCCACTGGGCGGGCGAGGGAACCGCCGACGGCTGGGTCGCCTTCGCCGAGGACGACGCGGCCAACGCCCTCGCCGACGGCCGTCCGGTCCGGGGCCGGGTGACCGTCCGTCTGCGCTGGCGTACTGCCGCCGACTACGACCTCTATCTCTACCGCCGCCTGCCGAACGGTCCCGATCGCGTCGTCGCCAAATCCACCGGCGACGGGACGGGACCGGGCCTCACCGTCGAGGGCGTCGACGTGGCCGTGCCGCGCGGGCGGTACTACGTCGCCGTCTACGCCGACGACGTGGCTGAATCGCGACCCGACCCCGGGCAGGTGCAGGTGTTCGCCAACCGGCACGAACTCGAACACACGACCGCTCACGGGAGCATGGTCGCCCCGGCGACGAGCGAGCGGGTCCTCGCTGTCGGTGCGGTGACGGACGGGGAGCGAACCACGTACAGTTCGCTCTCGCGCACAGGCACGGTCGATCTGACGGCCCCCGCCGACGCCCGGACGCGCGCCGACCCCCACTTCGCCGGCACGTCGGCCGCCGCGCCCTACGTCGCCGGCACCGCGGCGCTCGTCCAGGCCGCCGGGCACGACCCCTCGCCCGCCCGCATCGAAGCCATCCTCGAACGGACTGCCGACCGCGACGACACGGTCGACGCGTTGGCCGCCGTCGAGGCCGCGGCCGCAAGCGAGACGGTGCCGTCGGCCGACGGACCGACGGCGGCGCGGCCCGATCGCTCGGCGGCGTCGGCCGACGGCGACCCGAGGACGGTGGCCGACACGGACGACGACACCGCCGAGGCGGGGACCGACGCCGTCACGTCGACGACGGAGCGATCGGAGGGGACGAACGCGGCCGACCGCACGGCCCGCAACGTCACGCGTACCGACGGGCGTTCCACCGGGGATGCGGACGACCGCACGGACCGCTCGACGGAGCGAAACCGGGATAGCGATGCGGACCGAAGTCGGGGGCGTGATCGTCCCGGTCCCGACAACTCGACCCGCCAGAACGACGGCCCGAGACGCGATGGTGCGACCGGACGGGAGCGATAGGCCGTGACTGCGCGGATCACGGACGCGCAGATCGAGGAGTACTGGGACTGGATCGCCGTCGCGCTCTTCCTCCTCCTCGCGGTCGACCTGCTGACGACGCTCGCGGCGGCCCGTCTCGTCGGCGTCGGCGCCGAGCACAACCCCCTGATGCGGTGGCTGCTGGGACGGAGCATCCTCGTCGTGGTCGGCGCCCATCTTACCGTCGTGGTGCTCGTCGTCGGCTGTTTTCACCGTCTCGTCGGCCGCCTGCGACGGACGCCGTCGCCGGCGAACTACTACTTCGCCCTCACGATCGAGGCGTGGCTGGGCTTTCTCGTCTCCGTCGGCCTCCTCGTGTTCGCCAACAACCTCGCCGTGATCGTGCTGGGAGAGAGCCTACTGTGACGCGTTTCCCGAGCCGAGCTTTTTATCCGGAGACGTCGCCAGCCCGTAGATAACATGGGCGAGACGTGGCGGG
>Ga0207851_100642_pt1 | contig 15746 bp, 12 predicted proteins | sample A23E3SouthBayCA_FD_187747 | JGI IMG/M metagenome (GOLD analysis project Ga0207851, IMG submission 187747) | Aerobic enrichment media microbial communities from Eden Landing Ponds, California, USA - A23 E3 (SPAdes) | ecosystem: Environmental > Aquatic > Marine > Unclassified | place: Emeryville... | reverse complement strand
GTTGATATCGGCCTCGGGGTTCGAGGCCTTGAGGTCGTGGATGAGCTGTTTGAGGTCCTCGATGGAGTAGATGTCGTGCAGCGGCGGCGGCGAGATGAGCCCGACGCCCGGCGTCGCGAACCGGATGTGCGCGATCATCTCGTTGACCTTCTTGCCGGGGAGGTGGCCGCCCTCGCCGGGCTTGGAGCCCTGCGCCATCTTGATCTGGAGCTCGTCGGCCTCGGTGAGGTATTCGGAGGTGACGCCGAACCGGCCCGACGCGACCTGCTTGGTCTTGCACTCCTTGGGCGTGCCGAACCGTTCGGGCGGTTCGCCGCCCTCGCCGGTGTTGGCGTGCGCGCCCAGCCGGTTCATCGCGATGGCGTTGTTCTCGTGCATCTCCGGCGAGAGACTCCCCAGGGACATCGCCGCCGTCTCGAAGCGCGTGACGATCTCCTCGACGGACTCGACCTCCTCGATGGGGACCGGGTCGCGCTCAGAGTCGAACTCGAGGAGGCCCCGAAGGGTCTGGAGCTGCTCGTTCTGGTCGTTGATCTCGGCGGCGAACTCCTTGTAGCGCTCGTAGTCGCCGGTGCGGACGGCCTGCTGGATCGTCCCCACGGTCGAGGGGTTCCACTGGTGGTGGATCCCGCCGGAGCGGTTCTCGAACTCGCCCTGCCGTTCGAGGTCCGGGTCCTCGCCCCAGGCGACCTCGTGGCGGTCGAGCAGGTCCGCCTCGATCTCCTCGATGCCGATGCCCTCCGTCCTGTTGGCGGTCCCCTCGAAGTACTCGGCGATGAAATCGGAGGAGAGACCGACCGCCTCGAAGATCTGGGCGCCCTGGTAGCTTTCCACTGTCGAGATCCCCATCTTGGACATCGTCTTCAGGAGGCCGTCCTCCAGCGCGTTGACGTAGGCGTCGATGGCCGTCGACAGCTCCGCGCCGTCCGGACCGGCGACGAGGTCCTCGATGGTCTGGTAGGCGAGGTAGGGGTTGACCGCGCCCGCGCCGTAGCCGACGAGCGTCGCGACGTGGTGGACAGTGCGGGGGTCACCCGACTCGACGACGAGACCGACGTGGTTTCGCAGGCCGTTGCGGACGAGGTGGTGGTGGACGCCGCCGACCGCGAGCAGCGAGGGGATGGCGACCCGGTCGGCGCCGGCCGCCCTGTCCGAGAGGACGAGTACGTCGTGGTCGGTCGCCGCCTCGGTGGCTTCGGCGCGGACCGATTCGACCGCCTCGCGGAGGTCGGCGTCGTCGGGATCGTAGCTGATGTCGACGACCTTCGTCGACATGTCGTTTTCGTCCAGGTCGCGGATCGCTTCGGTCTCCTGGTCGGTGAGGACCGGCGAGTCGACGACGAGCTGGCGTGCGTGTTCGGGCGACTCGTCGAGGAGGTTGCGCTGGTGGCCCAGCCGCGATTCGAGGGAGGTGACGAGCTCCTCGCGGATGTAGTCCAGCGGCGGATTCGTCACCTGCGCGAACAGCTGCTTGAAGTAGGTGAACAGCGGGCGGTTGAACTGCGAGAGCACCGACAGCGGCGTGTCGTCGCCCATCGAGCCGACGGGGTCCTTGCCTTTCTCGGCCATCGGCTCGATGAGGTGGTCGACCTCGTCGTAGGTGTAGCCGTACTGGGCCTGGAGCGCGCGGAGCTGCTCGGCCTCCTCGCCGGGCAGGTTGTCCGGCGCGTCGATCAGGTCCTCGAGCTGGACCTGCTCGTCGGCGACCCACTCGGCGTACTTCTCGTCGGTGAGGTCCTCGAACACCTCGTCGTCGGGGATGACCCGGCCCTCGCTCGGGTCGGCGAGGAACAGCTGCCCGGGCTGGAGGCGCCCGCGCTCGGATATCTCGGCGGGGTCAGTGTCGAGGGCGCCCGCTTCGGAGGCCATGACGAGCGTGTTGTCCTCGAGCACGTCGTACCGGCAGGGACGGAGCCCGTTGCGGTCGAGCACCGCGCCGACGCGCTCGCCGTCGGTGGCGGCGACGAAGGCGGGGCCGTCCCACGGCTCGACGAGCGAGGCGTGGTAGTCGTACCAGTCGCGGCGGTCGCCGCTGACGGCGTTGGCCTCGCCGCGCCAGGCCTCCGGGATGAGCATTCGGAGCGCGTGGGGGAGGTCACGCCCCTCTTTCAGGAGGAGTTCGAGCGCGTTGTCGACGCTCGCGGTGTCGGACTGCTCGGGGTCGTCGATGATCGGCTGGATCTTCTCGATGTCCGTTCGCGGTTCGTCACCGCTCGCGTCCGAGGCGCTCCGCGCCTCGCTGTCGCCGAACGCGTCCGACTCGAGGTCCGTCTCGCGGGCGCGCATCCAGTTGATGTTGCCCTGGATGGTGTTGAACTCGCCGTTGTGGATGATCCGGCGGTACGGATGCGCGAGGTGCCACGCGCCGAGGGTGTTCGTCGAGAAGCGCGCGTGGACCATCGTGAACGTCGTCTCGACGCGCTCGTCGGTCAGGTCCGGGTAGTAGTCGGCGACCTGCTCCCCCTTGAGCAGGCCCTTGTAGACGACCATGTCCTGGTCGAGCGAGACGACGTAGAAGCGCTCGTGGCCCGCGGGCTCGGCCTCCTCGACGTGGGATTCGAGCGCCGAGCGCGCGATGTAGAGCTGTCGGCCGAACTCCTCGCCGGTCTTCCCGTCGGCGGACTCGACGAACACCTGCACGACCTCGGGTTCGGACTCGACGGCCGTCGCGCCGAGGTCGCTGTTGTCCGTCGGGACTGTCCGCCACGCGAGGACGTCGAGGCCCTCGTCGACGAACTGCTCCTCGACGATGTCCACGAGTTCGTCGCGCGCGTCTTCGTCGTCTTTCGGCAGAAAGAGCGTGCCGACCGCGTACTCGCCCGGTGTGAGATCGGCGTCCACTTCGTCCGCGAAGAAGTCGTGCGGCGTCTGGATCATGACGCCCGCGCCGTCGCCCGTGTCCTGTTCGGCCCCCGTGGTACCGCGGTGTTCGAGGTTCGCGAGCAGTTCGAGCCCGTCCGATACCACCCAGTGACCGCCGTCGTCGTCGAGATCCATGACGACGCCGACGCCGCAGTTCGACCGAGCGTCAGAGGGGTCCGCCAGCCGCCGGTCCCCGTCGTCGCGAGAGAACGCACTCATGTCTACAGAGCCTATCCGACACCCCGATAAAACGCTTTGCCTGATAGACTATATGACCGTTATATCCGATCTAAGGAATATTAGGGACCTTCGAGTCTCTCGGGGAGCCGCCGAACGTCCGCCGCCCGGATACTGATCGACTGTATCGATACACCTTCGACAGTAAAATGTGTCGATCAGATCCTCCAGTTTAGGTTTAGAAACGACAGAACTAATCGGAATATTTGGACGAACAGATCGTGGGCGGAGAGTCTGCCGCGGTTCGGGATCGCCTCGCCGACCGTGGTCGTCTCGTCGGTGGGCTACCGTTCGACGGGGCGCGGCGGGGACGGAGCGCGGGCTTCGGAGAGGTACGCGGCGAAGTCCTTCGTCGTGATCATGCCGACGGCGCCCTCGTCGTCGTCGACGACGGGGACGTGGTGGACGCCGTCGGCCATCATCGTCTCGGCGACGTCGGCGACGCGCTCGGTGGCGGTGGTCGCGACGAGGTCCTCGCTCGCGTACGCGCCGACCGGTGTGTCGCCCGCCGCGGCGTCGTCGGCCGCGATGTGGACGTAGTCGGTCGAGGTGAGGATCCCCTCGGGTCGGTTGTCGGCGTCGACCACGACCACCGAACTGATGTCGTGGTCGATCATCGCCTGTGCCGCGTCCCGGACGCTCTCGTCCGGCGTGACGGTCCTGACGGGAGAGGACATGAGGCTCCCGACGAGTACGTCGTCCATGCTATTCCATCGCGCGACCTTGGACAATATAAGGTTTATTATCTGTATAACCAGCGAGCGCGATTCGACTATGAGATCGATGTCCAAAGAAGGGAGCGGCGGTCGACGCGGACCGGTATCAGGCAGCGATCAGATCGTCGGTCAGGGCCAGGTACCGGCCTGCTCTGCGGAGTCGAGAACGCGCTGAATCGCGACGACGTAGGCGGCGGTCCGGAAGTTCGGCAGGTCGTGTTCCTCGTAGGCGTCGACGAGGTTCCAGAACTGCTCGACGGTGATGTCTTCGAGGCGCTCGTTGACGGTCTCCTCGTCCCAGTAGAAGCGCTGGCGGTTCTGCACCCACTCGAAGTAGGAGACGGTGACGCCGCCGGCGTTGGCGAGGATGTCCGGGACGACGATGACGTCCTTCTCGGCGAGGACGTCGTCGCCGTCGGGCGTGATCGGGCCGTTGGCGGCCTCGGAGATCACGTCGGCTTTCACGTCCCGGGCCAGTTCCTCGTCGATGGCGTTCTCGAGGGCGGCCGGGACGAGCAGGTCGACGTCGAGGGTCAGCAGTTCGTCGTTGGTGACCTCCTCGTCGGCGCCGTGGAAGCCGACGACGCTGCCGGTCTCGCGCTTGTGGTCCTTGGCGGCGACGGGGTCGAAGCCGTCCTCGCTGTAGATGCCGCCGCTGGAGTCCGAGACTGCGACGACCGTCGCGCCCATCTCCTCGATGAGCTTCGCGGTGATCCAGCCGGCGTTCCCGTAGCCCTGGACGGCGACGGTGGCGCCCTCGATGTCCTTGTCGAGGTAGTCGAAGGCCTCGCGGGCGGCGAGGACGGTCGAGCGGCCGGTCGCCTCGACCCGGCCCTCGCTGCCGCCGCTGTCGAGGTCCTTGCCGGTGATGACGCCGGGTTCGGTCGTGTTCTCCAGCGTCTCGTAGGTGTCTTTGATCCAGTTCATCTCGCGCTGTCCGGTGTTGACGTCCGGCGCGGGCACGTCCCGGTCGACGCCGATGATCGGCGTCAGTTCCTCCGCGAACGCGCGCGTGATGCGCTCGAGCTCGCTCTCCGAGTACTCGTCGGGGTCGATGACGATGCCGCCCTTGCCGCCGCCGAGCGGGATCCCGACGGTCGCGGTCTTGTAGACCATCCAGCCCGACAGCGCCTTGACCTCGGCGCGGGAGACCTGCGGGTGGTAGCGGATGCCGCCCTTGTACGGGCCCCGGTCACCGTTGAACTGCGAGCGGTACGCCCGGAAGACCTCGATGGAGCCGTCGTCCATCTCGACGGAGAGGTTCGTCTCGAGGATCCGCTCTGGGTTCTTGAGACGCTCGAGCTGACCCTCGTCGACGTCGAGGTACGCCGCCGCGTCGTCTATCTGCTCTTGCAGGCTTTCGAACGGGTTGACCTCTGCCATATCTGGACGAACATAGAATCGGAATAAAAATACTCCGGAATGTTCCAGAAATAAGTCCGTTACATTCTGGATTATTATACAGAAAGGGGGTTTCGAGAATATTAATTGTATAAGGGGATTGGGGCAGAGAGACCGGACGCGCCGGCGGTGAGGTGGGGATCGGGTCCGACGAGCCACTACCGGAGGAGCGTCATGGACCCGGTCCAGGGATCGTTTCCCGTGGAGATCCCGGTCACGTCTGCCGATCGTCTGCCCGGAGTCTGACGCCCTTTTATCAATCACCGTCCGCCAGAGAGTGATGCCGGGGGCGCGGCACGGTCACACGCTCCCGTTCCCCGCCTCGCGGCGACATCCCATCCTATCCCCGATTTACGCCCGGTCGAAAAACCGCAAGACTCCGCAGCGTTCGCTCAGTCGAGCGTCGTCCAGGTGAGGACGGCGATGGCGACGGTCTCGAGCAGGTGAAAGAGGAGCATGGCGCGCCAGGCGACCGGCGGGACCGTGGTGGCGAACCACGCCGAGAGCACCTCGTCGAAGAGGTAGAAATAGAGCGCGAAGGCGTTCTCGACGAACAACAGCGCCGCGAACGTGAGCAGACCGAGGGTGTGTTTCGAGCGCAAAACGGCGTAGTTCCGGCCCCAGACGTACCCCAGCACCGCGAGGAGGACGACGTTGAGGCCGACCGCGACTCGCGCGGCGTCGAACAGCGTGCTCATCGGTGGTGCTCCCGCGGGCGGTCCCTGCCGGTGGTTCTCGTGTGTGCGGTCATGCGTTGTCTAGTTGGTCGAAGATGGTCTCGACGGTGTCCCAGTGGTCCTCGACGGCGTCGGAAGGGAGATACACCGCGCCGTAGTCGTCGCCGCTCGACTCCAGCACGTCGTTGTCCGTGAGGACGTCGAGGTGGTGTCGGACCGTGTTGTAGTTGAGGTCCATGTCCTCGGCGAGCTGGTTCGCGTTGCGCGGGCGACTGTCGAGCGCGCGCAGGATCCTGATCCTGTTGATCCCCCCGCGGGTGCCCGCCAGCACGTACCAGAGGACGGCCTCCATTCCCGATGACCCACTCGGGGTGCCCACGTAAGCGCATCGACCGATAGCGGCCGCAGTCCCGGGCCACAGCGGAGCGGCCGCTCCCTGCTCAGCCCTCGACGATGAACTGCCCCGCGACCTCGCGGACCTCGGCCATCGTCATCGGCTCGTCGACGCCAGCGGGGAACGGCGAGGTCGCGTTGACCTCGTTGAGGAGGGCCGCGTGGCGGGCCTCGACGCTGTGGATACCGATCGCGGCCGCGAACACGTCGTCGTTCGACACCGTCGGCGCGGCGCCCTTGTAGGCGGCGACGCCGGTGTTTTCGAGCGCTTGCGCGACGCCGAGGAACTCGGTGGGCGTCTCGTAGCCGAAGTCGTAGGTCGCCTCCTCGACGGGGGTCCCGCCGAGTTGTTCGACCGTGTCCGAGATGGCGGTGACGTGGGCGGCCTCGTGAGCGCCGACAGTCCGGAGGTGGTCGGGGAGAGCCATCCGCACCTCGTGGCCGAACTCCGAGAGCGCGTCGGCGTTCACGATCTGGTCGTCGCTGAAGCGTTCGAGGCCGTCGCGGTAGAAGGCGTTCTCGAGGTGTTCCAGCGTCAGCGCGTAGTTCAGGACGTTCACGTCGGTCGTGTCGTCGTCGGCTTTGCGGTCGTGGGTGGGGCGGTCGTCGCCGGTCTCGTAGACCGACGGGTCGACCTCGCTCGTGACGAACTGACCGGCGATCTCCAGCACCTCGCTGATGGACTTCGCTTCGTCGACGCCGGCGGGGAACGGACTGTCGCCGTTGACGAGGTTGAGGAAACTCGCGTGGCGGGCCTCGACGCTGTGAATGCCCGCCGCCGCGGCCAGCACGTCGTTGTCGACGACCTGCGGCGCGGCGCCGGCGTAGGCCGCGACGCCGGTGTTCTCGAGCGCCTGCGCGACGCCGAGGAACTCGCTGGGCGTCTCGTAGCCGAAGTCGTACTCGCCCTCGCCGACCGGCATCCCACCGAGGTCTTCGACGGTCGCGGTGAGCGCGTCGACGTGCGCGGCCTCGTGGGCGCCGACGGTCGCGAGGTACTCCGGGACCTCCATCCGGACGCGCTCGCCGAAGTCCGAGAGCACGTCGGCGTTCATCAGCTCCTCGTCGGCGAACTCGTCGAGGCCGTCGCGGTAGAAGGCGTTCTCGAGGTGCTCCAACGTGAGCGCGTAGTTCAACAGCGGCACGTCCGGGGCCGCCGTCGACCCCGGCGTCGCGGTCTGCGTGTCCGTCGGCGCGTCCGTCGCGGTCGGGTCCATTCCCATCGGCGTGTCCGTCGCGGTCGGGTCCATTCCCATCGACGTGTCGGTGGCCGTCGGGTCCATCCCGCTCGGTTCCGTGGTCTCGTCGCCGCCACCGCCGTCCGAACAGCCGGCGAGGCCGGCCGCGCCGAGCGTCGCGATGGTCACGCCGAGGAACGAGCGCCTGGTCCGTGGGTTCGCGTCCGCGTCGTTGTGGTCCGTCATAGCTCCACTCCCACCGAGTGACTACCCCTCAAAGACCGTTTTCCGAACGCTGACACGATTCCCCCGAACGTGGGGCGAAAAGCGGGCGAAACTGAGACCAAAATTCGACCGAAAAGCCGGCCCGCCGGCCGCCGGTCGAGCGGCGCGCGCGGTCGGTCCGAAAGCGGGAGCGTGGCCGAATCGCGTCCGTCTCACTCCTCGCGCCGATACGCGAGAAAGCGCAGTTCCTCTGGGTCGCCGTCCGGGTGGTCGATCGCGCCCTGGTCTTCGAACCCGCAGGACTCGTAGAAGGGGACCAGTCCCTCGCGGGCGAGCAGCGTCGGGGTCACGCCCGACAGCGGCGGGTGGGTGACGACGGCGGCCAGCAGTTCCTCGCCCACGCCCTCGCCGCGCCGGTCGGCGTCGACGACGACGTCGAAGACCATCGCGTAGTAGGTGTAGTCGGTGAGCACCCGCGCGGCAGCGATGAGCTCACCTGTCTCGGCGTCGCGGACCCCCACGAGTTCGTCGGTCGCCGCGAGCGCCCGCCGGACGGGCCCGGCCTCGCGGTCGGCCCACCACTCGTACGTCTCGTAGAGTGCGAGCAGTTCCGGGACGGCCTCGGGACCGAGCGAGCGGTCGATCGTCGTCGACATAGCGGGCACCTGTGACGGCACCGCGAAAAAGGTGGCCACGGCGCGGGGCAGGTTCGCACGTCGGGGGTCACTCGGCGGTGACGTTGTACGAATCGAGGATGTAGGAGTCACCCGAATCGTCCTCGTAGACGACGCGAACCGTCTCGTTCGGGTCCAGTCGCGCCCCGGGCGGGACGGCGACGGACTCGTTGGCGGACCCGATCGGCAGCGACGCGCCCGTCTCGACGGTCGCACTGGTCGCGAACGCGACGCGCGCGCCGTCCCCGACCCGCACCGTCCGAGATTCGAAGAGCGGTCCGACGACCGCGGGTTCGCTCTCCGAGTCCCGGTCGGGCGGCAGCGGTTCGACCCCGTACGCCCGCTCCCCGTCGACGAGGACGCTGAGGTCCGCACCGTCGAGCGAGTCCCCGCTCTCGTAGGTGACCCCGACAACGGTCAATTCGGGCCCGGACTCGTCGTCGACCGTCACGGTCTGCTGGTCGAAGGCGAACGTCGCGGCCGGTTCGCCGGTCGAACCCACGTCGCCGACGCCGAAGACGAAGACCGCACCGGCCGCCGAGACGGCCATCACCACGCCGACGATCAGGATCACACCGAACACGGGCGAAGCGGTCTGTTCCCGCACAGGCCGGTCCATCGTTCTCATTAGGAATAACTGGGTGAAAAGATCATGGCCTGAGTGCACCGACCCGCGCGGGTGCATTCCGGTAGCGGTAATTGAGCAGGGACGGAACGCCCCCGTATGGACGGGCCACCGACGACGGTGCTCCTGCCGACGACGACCTGGACGCCGGCCTGCGGAGAGGTCGCGGCCCAGCTCGGTCCGGACGACGAACTCCTGGTGGTCTGTGACGCCGAGGACGACCCCGTCGCCGAGCGACCGGGCCTGCCGGCGGGCGTCGAAGTCGTCGCCGCGGGCGACCCCGACGGCTGTTCCGGGAAGGCCAACGCCATCGACGCCGGGATGGAGCGGGCCAGCCACGACCGGATCGTCTGGACCGACGACGACTTCCACCACCCCGACGACTGGCTCGAAACCCTTCACGCCGATTACGCGGAGCACGGCCCCGTCTCGGAGATACCCTTTTTCCGCGGGCGCGACCCGCTCGCGGTCCTGCTCGAACCCACGAACGTCTTCGGCGGGACCGTCCTCACCTGGGCCGGCGACATCGCCTGGGGCGGCGGCGTCATCTTCGAGCGCTCCGACATCGACGAGGACGCGTTCCGCCGGGACCTCCGCCGGACGGTCAGCGACGACGGCACGCTCGGGGAGTACCTCGACGTAACGACGCTCAGACGAGTCCGCGAGGTGCCCGCCGGCGGGTCGCTCCGCGAGACGCTCGAACGCCACGTCCGGTTCATCAAGCTCACTCGGTTCCACGGGCCGGGCGTGACCGTCTTCAGCGGCCTCGGTCTCACCGCGGCCTCCGCGGCCTGCCTGCTCTTTCCCCTCCGGACCCTCGCCGTGCTGACGCTGCTCTACGCCGCGATGTACGCCGCCTTTGGCATCCGCCGGTGGACGTTCCTGGTCGCGTTTCCGACGACCCTCGCGAACGTCCCGCTGTTCGCCTACGCGCTCGCCCGCCGCACCTTCGTCTGGGGCGGCCGCCGCTACCGCTGGCGGAGCATGTTCGACGTCGAAATCGTGGGATGACTCGGGGACCGATGTCGGCCGTCCCGACACAAGATTCTTGCCGCTTCGAGTGACACTGATATCACATGTCCCCGTCCCGACGGCGCGTCCTCGCTTCCCTCGGAGGGGCGCTCGGCGCCAGTCTGAGCGGCTGTCTCTCGGCGGGTAGCGAGCCCTCGCAGTCGTCTCCGAGGGCGTCCCCGGCCGCGAACTCGACCTCGGCTTCGACCCCACAGTCGGGGACGAGCGGTCGGGAAGGCGGGGGACGAACCACTGGTTGTGGAATGGAGGGTGGCTCGCGGTCAACCGAGGTCCGCGATATGTCCGTGCCGACGCCCGATCGGTCCGCGTGTCCGGCAGAGCCACGGGTGCCGGCGCACGAATTCGAGCCGGAGAACCTCACTCCGGTCCCGAGCCCGCCGGAGTCGCTCGACCCGGCGGCCGTCCGATGCTACGTCGAACAGTACGAGATCGCCTACAAGTGGCGCGCGGTGGCCGACGACTACGGCGGCGTCCGCGAGTTCCACGTCGATACGTCCCCCGAAACCGCAGTCGCCGGAGAGGACGCCGTCCTCGTCGAGGACGACGCGGCGCTGGCTCACGGCCGGTTCGGCGACGAGACGCCGATGGGACACTTCGACTCGGCGACGTACCCGTTCGCGTATCTCGTGACCGACGAGGGCGTCTGGCGAGCGGAAGGGGGCCACAGGGAGGAGCCGCCGGACCCGCGTTCAGCGGGGACGCTGCTCCAGTGTTTCGACGGGTGAGCGGGGACAACGGGCCGACGAAACACGGTGCGGGGCGGGGCTGTTGCGGGGCGGTGGCGGTCGCGGAGCAGGGCGGTGGCGGTCGCGGAGCAGGGCGGTGGCGGTCGCGGAGCAGGGCGGTGGCCGGGAGCGCGTGCCGGCGCTCGAATCGAGCGCCGGTCGCGTGACTCGGGGAAAGGCTGGTTGGCTGATCGGCCACGAGCATCCGGCGCCGTCGGCGCCGGTTCACGCGAGCGCTCCGCGCTCGCGCCTTTTTTGGTCCAGCTTTTTTGGCCGGGGTCGAGCGCTCGCCCTCGGCGAGCGCGACGCCCCGGTGAAAAAAGATGGTCTAGACGAACCGGAACGTCTCGAGGTTCTTCGGCGCGAACGTCCGCATGTTGAACTCGTGGTACAGGGCCGACGAGAGGTCCTGCGTCGAGGACTCGTCGCCGTGGACACAGAGGACCTTCTCCGGGCGGGGGTTCATCGTGCGGACGAAGTTCTCCAGGCCCTGCCGGTCGGCGTGGCCGGAGAAACCGTCGACCGTCTCGACGTCCATGTCCAGCGAGAGGGTGCTGCCCCGACCGCCGCGACCGTTGCCGTTGACGGGGATCTCGTCCCAGCCGTTCTGGATACGGCGACCGAGCGTCCCCTGGGCCTGGTAGCCGACGAAGACCATCGTGCCGTCTTCCTGCCCGCCGACGTGGCGCAGCCAAGACATGATCGGGCCGCCTTCGACCATCCCGGAGGTCGAGAGGATGATACAGGGCCCGCCGCTGGCGACCTCCTCGCGTTCCTCCTCGCCCGCGTCGATGTGGTTGAACTGCTCGGAGAGGAACGGGTTGGCGTCGTCGTGGAAGATCCGGTCGCGCAGGTCGTCGCGCAGGTACTCCGGATACGTGGTGTGGATGGCCGTCGCCTCCCAGATCATCCCGTCGAGGTGGACCGGGACTTCCGGAATGCGCCCCTCGCGCATGGCCTCTTCGAGGACGAGCATGATCTCCTGGGAGCGCCCGACGGCGAACGCCGGGATGAGGACTTTGCCACCGTCCTCGACCGTCTCGCTGATGACCTCGGTGAGTTTGCGCTCGGAGTCCTCCTGGTCGGTCTGGTAGTCGTTGCGACCGCCGTAGGTGGACTCGAGAACGAGCGTCTCGACGCGGGGGAACTCGTTGACGGCGCCGTTGAACAGGCGCGTGTCCTCGTAGTGGATGTCGCCGGAGAAGGCAACGTTGTAGAGACCGTCGCCGATGTGGAAGTGACAGATGGCAGATCCGAGGATGTGTCCGGAGTTGTGAAGCGTGAGCTTCACGTCCGGCGCGATGTCGGTCACGTCGCCGTATTCGAGCGGGATGCAATGTTTGATCGCCTCGCGGACCATCTCGGACTCGTAGGGGGGCGCCCGGCCCTCTTTGGCGGCCACGTCGAGGTAGTCGAGCGTGAGCAGGCCCATCAGGTCCCGCGTCGGTTCCGTGCAGTAGATGGGGCCGTCGTAGCCGTACTTGAACAGCAGCGGGATGAGCGCGGAGTGGTCGAGGTGGGCGTGGGTGAGCACGACGGCGTCGAGGGAACTCGGTCCCGACCCCAGCGCTTCGGGCACCTGGAGGTAGGGCACCTCGTCCTCGGCGCCGGGCTTGTCGCCGCAGTCGATCAGGACGCGCGTCTCGGGCGTCGAGAGGATGAAGGAGGCGCGGCCGACCTCGCGACAGCAGCCGAGCGTGGTGATGCGGACCCACTCGTCGTCGGACATCTCCTCGCGGTGGATCTGGCGGCCGATCCGTTCGAGGACATCGCGGCGCTCGTCGCGCTCCTGTTTGAGGAAGTTGCGAACGTTCTTGACCGTCGAGGACTCGATGGGCGGGGTGCGAACGACCTCGGGCGTCCAGCCGACTTCCTGTGTGATCTCACGGAGCGTCGAGCCGTGGCGGCCGATGACCATGCCCGGTTTCTGTGCCTCGATGACGACCTCGCCGGTGTCGTGGTGGAAATCGAGGTCGGTGACGCCGGCTTCGTCCGGGATGACCTGCTCGATAGTCGCGCGGGCCTCGTCCGGGCTGGAGAGCTCGGAGGGATCGGGGCGAACGGTGATCCGTTTGCGGAGTTTCGAGGCGAGCCGCCGGATGAGGTCGCCGTTGCTGGCGAACTCCTTGGGGTCGCGGGTGTAGACCACGAGTTCCGGTCCCTCGTAGGTCACCTCGGTGATCGAGATGGACGCCGGGACCTCGTCTTCGATCTGTGCCTGGATATCGTCGAGTTGCTTTTCTACCTGACTCATAGGTGCGCAGTGGCCGGTCCGGCGACGGGCGACCGCTGTCGTCGGGCGAACGGGGCAACACCCACGTCGTCCAACGAACTACGGCGCGCCTGCCGGAAGCGAGTATTCATAGGTCGGGTTCCTACCGTCGGTTGGAAACCTCCGGACGCGAGAACGGGTCCGGAAAACCGGCTTACCTCGGCATAAACTCCCGGTGTTATAAAAGCCTTCGCAAAACTGTAGGCCACACCGGACGAGGGTCCCGTATGCGAGTCACGCCCGCCCGCGTCGCCGACGAGCACGAGTGGGTCCGCGAACGCGCGCCCGTCGTCGTCGCGCTGATCAACGACACTCGCGACGCCCTCGGCGACGTCTTCGAGACCGAGGTCGCACACGTCGACCGCGAGCAGTACCGCGAGCACGTCGATCGGGTCTTCGCCGACGGGGACCTCGCGGTCAACGTCGCGGCGCTCGTCGCGCTGCTCCGCGATATCGACGTCGAGGACGACTACCCGGGATTCGTCGTCGACGAACTGCTCGGCCGCGAACTGGCCGGGATGATCGCCGGGAATCAGCCGCTGCGCCTGCTCGGCGAAGCCACGTTCCACTACGCGGACGTCCACACGCATCCCGACGAGCCACCGGACCAGTCCGTCGACGCCGCGGGGCTCGACGATCACGACACTGCGGGACTCGACGACCTAGACGCCGCGCTCGCCGCCGGGTTCCAGACGCGGATCCCCGGCTGGACGTGGCGCGAGGGGGAGAGTCCGTTCGCCGTCGAGGACTGACCTCACTCCCGCAACAGCGAGTCGCCGTGACGATCCCGTAACCGCCGCAAGTACTCGCGCTGGGACTCTCGGCGGGGCGACTCCCCGGCGGTCACGTGGTCGAACATCGCGTCGGGGTCGGGCACCGCTTCGCTCTCGACGGCGTCGATGGCCTCGGACACCCGCCGTTCGACGCGCGTCTCGATGGCGTCGACGCGCTCGTCGTGGAGCCGGCCCGTGTCCCGGAGGAACGTCTCCAGCCTGTCGAGCGGGTCGCGATCGCGCCAGTAGGCGACTTCCTCGTCGTCGCGGTAGACGTCGGGGTCGTCGGCGGTCGTGTGCGCGCCGTAGCGGTACTCGACGGACTCGACGAGCGTCGGTCGCAGGTTCTCGGGGTCCGGATCGAGGGCCTTCTCGCGGGCGTACTCGGTGACCGAGTAGACCGCCAGCGGGTCCATCCCGTCGACGCGGATCCCCTCGAAGCCGTAGGCGTCGGCCTTCTGAGCGAGCGTCGCGCTCGCGGTCTGACGGCGACGCGGCATCGAGATGGCCCACTGGTTGTTGTGACACAGGAAGACCGCGGGCGCGTCGAAGACGCCCGCGAAATTGAGGGCCTCGTGGAAGTCGCCCTCGCTCGTGGCGCCGTCGCCGAAGTGCGCGACCGCGACGGCCTCGTCGCCCTCGTAGCCCGCGGCCATCGCCGCGCCGGTCGCGTGGGGCAACTGGGTCGCGATGGGGATAGCTTCCGGTGCGACCGTCGGGCCGGTCCGCGCCATTCCCTCACCATCCTCGCCCTCATCGGCGGTTCCGACGGGGAGTTCGACGCCGAGCAGCCCTCGCAGGATGTCAGGCAGGGAGAAGCCGGCCAGTCGCCGGACGGCGTGCTCGCGGTAGGTGGGGAAGACCCAGTCGTCGTCGGCGAGTGCGAGCGTGCTCGCGACCTGCGCGCCCTCCTGGCCGCTCATCGGCGCGTAGGTCGCCAGCCGGCCCTGGCGCTGCCAGGACACCGCCCGCTCGTCGAAGTGTCTGGCCTCGACGATGCCCTCGTACAGCGCGAGGAACCCCTCGTCCGAGAGGTCGGGCACCCGCGCGCCCGGAAGCAGGTTCCCCGAGGGGTCGAGCACCCGAACCTCGGGGTGGTCGTCGGCGTAGTCGTTCGTCCGCACCAGGTCGGCGTCTCGTATCGTGCTCATCGTGGTCTCGGTGTGTCGGACGGCCCGTCCGCGAGTCGGGGTCGCCCGGCCGGTGGCCGGCCGTGAGCCGTCGCCGGCCTCGCGTTCGTGTGGTTGCTCGTCTGTCCGCCGCGTCCGTCCGCAGTCGCACCGCAACCGGCCACAACCGCACCGCAACCGGCCGCAACCGCACCGCCGCCGTCCGCAGTCGCGCCGCAATCGCACCGCATCGGTCCGAAGCAGGCTTCGATCGCAGTATCGACGTGGAGAACCGCCGGCCGGACTCGCTCCGGACGCCGCGCCCGCAGTCGGCCAGCGGATGACGTACGTGTACCGACGGGCGATTTTTACTTAATTATTGTGTGGGATCGCGCACCACACCGCACGACTGTCCGTCTTTTCGGCCGATTTCGGCGGCGAGCGCCCCCGTCGCCGGAGACGATCGAGCGGCGAGAGAACGCAGTCGGTTTAACAGTCCGTGTCGTTGCCCGAGACAATGAGCGGCGAGCAGGAACTCGGTATCACCGAATCGAAGGAGCACAGCACCGGGGAGTGGTACGCCGAAGTCGTCCAGAAGGCCGAACTCGCCGACTACGCGCCGATGGGCGGATTCATCGTCACGCGACCGCGCGGCTACGCCATCTGGGAGCGCCTGCAGGACCGCCTCGACGGCTGGTTCAAAGACACCGGCGTCCAGAACGCCTACTTCCCCCTCTTTATCCCCGAGTCCTACCTCGAGCGCGAGAAGGACGTCGTCGAAGGGTTCGACCCCGAAGTCGCGTGGGTGACCCACGGCGGCTACGAGGAACTCGAGGAGCGGCTCCCC
>Ga0207851_100638_pt1 | contig 15776 bp, 13 predicted proteins | sample A23E3SouthBayCA_FD_187747 | JGI IMG/M metagenome (GOLD analysis project Ga0207851, IMG submission 187747) | Aerobic enrichment media microbial communities from Eden Landing Ponds, California, USA - A23 E3 (SPAdes) | ecosystem: Environmental > Aquatic > Marine > Unclassified | place: Emeryville... | reverse complement strand
TGCAGTGTTGATCAATACACCCGCCGCGATCGCCGCGACCAGCACCATCGCGATGAACACGATCAGCGTGCCGATCCCGACCTGCCCGCGTCGATCGTCCGCGTCGTTTCGTTCTGAACTGAACATTGTTGCTCCGCCCGAGCGTGACCGCCTGCCCGGACTCTACACCGAACCTGCGAGCCGGGAGTATTAAGGGTAACTCGCCAATTATCGATACTGAAACCGAAATATAGTGGCAAGTACGCAGTTATCAAGTCGTAAAAGCCACGGTAGAAAGTTTATACAGAGTGAATACGGCATCACAAAGAAATATTGCGGATCGCGGGGCCGATCCGGATACAATTATTCAAACTGAATCCTGCAGTCACTCGTACGTCACGAGGCTGTACATCACGAAGAGGTAGCCGAAGGTCGTCAGTCCGCTGTTGACCAGCAGGAGCGACCGCGGCCCGGCGAAGCCGGTCAGGAACGCGCTGATCATCGTCGCGGCGGCCCCCGCGACCGCGAGCGCGAACCCCAGCGAGAGGTGGAGCATCGACTGTCTGGCCGTCTGGACGTAGGCCCGCATCGCCATCCCGACCATCGTCAGGCCGGCGACGACGAAGACGAGCGTGGATACCGCGTAGAGAGTCTCGATCACCGTTGGCACACTGGGTCGGGCTACTCAGTTGCAGGTCTTAAATCCACCCTCAAAAATATCTCTCGTGATAATTAGCGCGGCCGTCGATCCCTCACACGAATCACCAGAATCCGCCGATAGCAGCAGTCTGGCGGCGTTCCCGGAAATATCCGGACAGCTCGCCCCGTACACGCGCGAGCGCTCAATCAATGACTATCGAAAGTATCCGCCGAGACAGTGTCACTCGGACTGTCTGTCGACCTATCGTTCAGCCGATCCGGGACCGAGACCCGGACACCGTATCGACAGGGACGGGTCAGCTCTCGGAGAGCGTTCGCCAGGCTTCGTCGAGTTTGTTCGTGACTTCGGACCGCTCTTCGATGTTGACCGTCAGCGAGTCCTCGAAATCGATGTGGACGGTATCGACGTTCCGCCGATACACCTTGATCCTGCGCCTGTCGTCCGAGAGGATGTTGTCGTGTAGCTCGAGCAGGTCGTGTTCGGTGAGTTCGTCGATCCGTCTGTAACAGGTGGCGATCGGGATCCCGAGCTCATCGCTCAGCTCCTGGGCGGACTGGGGCTCGTCCGTCGCGTCCAGTATCTCCGCACTGTATTTGTTCCCCAGTGTTTGAATGATCTCGGCTGAAGCCATCCGTTATCAAACGGTATATTCATCGGAGTATAAATCTATCGTCTGCACAGACCGCTGAATCGTGCTATCCGTCGGACCAGTCGGCGCCGTGAAAACCGCCCGGTAGGAGCGACATACTCTCTATTTCAATCGGGGATAACTGGTTGCAGCGGTGAGAATCGGAGGGGTTTCGGCGGGATCGGGAGCGTGGCTATCCGAGCGGGGAATCGTCCTCGCTCATCATGGAGAAGGCGCTCGCGTTCTGGTGGACCTTGATCCCGCCCTGGCTGATCTCCATCGGGAACATGTCCGTCTCGATGTTCTGTTTGCGCATCTTCGCCACCCAGAGATAGCGGTTCACGCCCGAATCGGTCGGCGTCTGGATCAGGTAGATGTTCCCGTCTGTGAGGTAGTTCTCCAGCCCGATCTCCGTCTCCGGGAAGACCGCGCCCTGCTCGTTGGTCAGCAGCGTCGTCAGCTCGTTTTGCCGCAGGATGTCGGTGAACTTCAGGAGGTAGGTCCGTTTCTCCGTCTCGGACTCGAAGAAGAGTTCGAACATCGCCAGCGAGTCGAGCACGAGCCGGTCGTAGTCGGCGTCCTCGAAGTCCTCCAGCAGGAGGTCCAGCGACGACGAGAAGTCGTTCTCGCGCAGGAGAACCTGCTTGTCGTAGACCTTGATGTCGCCGCTCTCGACGTGTTCGGCCCAGTTCTCGAAGCCGATCGACTCGGCCGCCTCCCGCAGGTCCTCCTCGTCTTCCTCGAAGGTGAGGTAGATGCCCTTCTCGTCGTATTTCTCGACGCCGTTGTAGATGAACTGCAGACAGAGGATGCTCTTGCCGGCGCCCGGATTCCCGCTCACCAGCGTCGTCGAATTCGTTACGATGCCACCGTTCAGGATCGCGTCCAACCCCTCGATCCCGGTCTCAGTCAGTTCGATCATGTCTCAGTCGGAACCCCGTGCGGTTCTGATGAAGGTAAATCCGGTTGCAGCCCTCAAAAGTCTTGTTCATACGCACGGACGTTGTCCCCCGTTTCGGCCGGTTTCGGTCGTCCAGCGGGAGTTCTGACGCGAATCGCGTCTCGACGGCGATAGCCGAACGTCGACGGCGAGCGACAGACGAGCGGCGGCGACCGCTCAGCCCGAGTGAACGGCCACCGGATCGACCCAGATGACGAAATCGTCGTCGCGTTTGACGACGCCGCGGATCGACTCCTCGTCCCGGCTCGGCGAGTCGTCCACGTCCCCGGCGTCGACGCGGACGACCTGGAACACCTCGTCGACGAGCCAGCCGACGGCGCCCTGGTCCTCGACGATCCCGGGGTCGAAGACGATGATGCGCCGGGCGTCACCGCCGCCGTCGATCCCGAAGACGACCTTCGGGTCGACGATGGAGGTCGTCCGGCCGCGCAGGTCCATCACGCCCTCGACGTGCGGCGGCGCGTTCGGCACCGTCGTCACCTCGCCGGCGTCGACGATCTCGGTCACGTAGTCGATGCTCACGCAGTACGTCTCGGCGCCGAGTTCGAACTCGAGCACCTGGCCGCCGGTCCGGGCCGTCGCCGCGTCTCGGGTCGAAGACATCGTTCTCTACCTGAGACTCCGGAACGCGGAACATAAGCGTAGTCCCTGGGTTATCAGCAGTGATTCCACGGGCGGAGTATTTATTGGTGCGCTGGCAGCAGTGACGGGATAGGTATGGTGTCGGCTCCGGCGCGGTCCCGGGTGCGCCCTCCGGCCGCGGCCGGAGTCGCCACCGGGGGCCCGACATGGCAGTAGGTTCGTCACCGCGAGCGGTGGTCGCCGACGACTCGCATTTCATGCGCAGCGTCATCTCCGACATCCTGGAGGAAGGCGGCATCGACGTCGTCGCCGCGGCGAAAAACGGTCGCGAGGCGGTCGCGGCCGTCCGCAGGTCCGACCCCGACGTGGTGACGATGGACGTCGAGATGCCCGAGATGAACGGCATCGAGGCGACCGAACGCATCATGACCGACCACCCCACGCCGATCCTGATGCTGAGCGCCCACACCGACGAGAACGCCGACGTGACCTTCCAGGCCATCGAGCGCGGCGCCGTCGACTTCTTCCGCAAGCCCGGCGGCGAGGTGTCGATGGAGATGTCGCGGCTCCAGGACCAGCTCGTCGAGGTCGTCGCCTCCGTCGCGGCGGTCGATCCGACCGACGACGGCGACGTGTCCTCGGCGCGCGCGGCCGGGTCGGGCGCCGCCGTCCCCGAGTCGGCGGCGACAGTCGACGCGACGGAGTACGTCGCCGAGCCGACGGTCGTGATCGGCTCGTCGACCGGCGGGCCGGCCGTCGTGGAGACGGTGCTCTCGGACCTGCCGCTGGCGGCGGATTTACGCGTTCTCGTCGTCCAGCACATGCCGAGCGGCTTCACCGGTCGGTTCGCCGAGCGCCTGGACGCCCGCAGCGAGTACGCGGTCAGCGAGGCGGAGGACGGAGCGCGGATCGGCGGCGGCGAGGCGCTCATCGCCGCCGGCGACTACCACATGGCGGTGACGGACTACCGGGCCGGCAAGCTGCGCGTCGGCCTGACGCAGGACCCCCCGGTCAACAACGTCCGTCCGGCCGTGGACGTGACGATGGAGACGGCCGCGGCGACAGTCACTGGCCCGCTGGTGGGGGCCATCCTCACCGGCATGGGCGAGGACGGCGCCGCGGGCATCGAGGCGATCCACGGCGCCGGCGGGACGACCATCGCACAGGACGAAGCCACGTCGGCGGTCTTCGGTATGCCCAAGCGGGCGATCGAGACCGGTTGCGTCGACGGCGTGGCGCCGGTCGACGACGTCTCGGCCGCGATACTCGACGCACTCGAGGTGACCTAAATGGACGACCAGTATCTCGACGCATTCATCCGCGAAAGCGAGGAAGCGATAACGGAACTGAACAACTCACTGCTGGACCTCGAGTCCGACCCCGAGGACCGGGAGGCGATGGACTCGATCTTCCGGACGGCCCACACGCTGAAGGGCAACTTCGGCGCGATGGGGTTCGAGGACGCCAGCGACCTGGCCCACGCCATCGAGGACCTCCTCGACGCCATGCGCCAGGGCGAGATGGAGGTCACCGCCGACAGGATGGACCTGATCTTCGCCGGCGTCGATATGATCGAAGCCATCGTCAGCGAGATCGACGACGAAGGCGAGCCGACCGTCGACACCGCCGAGATGGTCGCGCAACTGCGCGCCGTCATGGACGAGGGAACGGGTGACGCCGGTACCGACGGTGATGCGGTCGACCCCGCCGAGGCGGGCGCTTCTGGCCCGCCCGACGCCGCGGCCGACCTTCTCGCGGACCTCGAAATCGACGCCGACGACGTGAGCGGCGCAGCGGTCCACGCCACGGTGTCGGTCGGCGACGGCGACATGCTCGGCGTCGACGCGATGCTCGCGCTCGAGGCCGTCGAGGACGCCTTCGCGATCCTCGCGACAGACCCCGCCCGCGACACCGTCGAGGGAGGGGGCTTCGACGAGACGTTCGACCTCGTCCTCGACGCGGGGAGCGTCGACGCCGTCAGCGAGGAACTGGCGGCCATCGGTGCCATCGAATCCGCCGAGACGACCGACGTGACAGACGCGGTCCGGGCGAGCGCGGGCGGTGCCGGCGGCGCGACCGGTGCGGGCGGCGACTCGTCGCCGGCGGCCGCGGCGGCGCCCTCTGCCGGCGGCGACGGCGCCTCCGTCGACGAGATCAAATCTGTGCGGGTCGACGTCGACCAGCTCGACGACCTGCACGGGCTGGTCGAGCAGCTGGTCACGAGCCGGATCAAGCTCCGCCGGGCCGTCGAGACCGACGACCTCGCGGGCGCTTCCGAGAATCTGAACGAACTCGACAAGATCACCGCGAACCTCCAGAACACGGTGATGGACATGCGGCTCATCCCGCTGAAGAAGGTCGTCGGGAAGTTCCCGCGGATGGTCCGGGACCTCTCTCGGGAACTCGACAAGGACGTCGAGTTCACCATCGAGGGCGAGGACATCGAACTCGACCGGACGATCCTCACCGAGATATCGGACCCGCTGATGCACATCATCCGGAACTCGCTCGACCACGGGATCGAACCGCCCGCGGAGCGCGAGGCCGCCGGGAAACCCCCGACGGGCCAGGTCGAGCTACGGGCCTCGCGCGAGCGGGACCACGTCATCATCGAGGTGGCCGACGACGGCGCGGGACTGGACGTCGACGCCATCCGCCGCCAGGCCGTCGAGCAGGGCGTCCGCTCGCCCGACGAGTTAGAGACGATGAGCGATTCGGCGGTGTACGACCTCGTGTTCCACCCCGGCTTCTCGACGGCCGACGAGGTGACCGACACCAGCGGTCGCGGCGTCGGCATGGACGTCGTCCACGACACCGTCACGCAACTCGACGGCTCCGTGAGCGTCGACTCGACGCCCGGCGAGGGCACCACCGTCTCGCTGCGGCTCCCGGTGACGATGGCCATCGTGAAGGTGCTGTTCGTCGAGGTCGGCGACGAGGAGTACGGCGTCCCGCTGAAAAACGTCGACGAGATCACCCGGACCGACGAGGTCAAACAGATAAACGGCACGGAGGTGATCAAGCACAACGACGACATCTACCCGGTGATCGACCTCGCCGAGACGTTCGACGTGCCGGGTACCGCGGCGGCCGACGGCGGCGAGACCGAGGCGGAGTCGACGGACGCGGCGACAGCAGGCGCAGCAGCCGCCGGTGGGGCCACCGGCGACGACGGCGACGTGGCCGTGGCGGCGGGCGGCGGCGCGATGGCCGGCGGCGCGGCGGCGACGAACAGCCACGAGGACGGGATGCTCGTGCGGATCCGCGAGTCCGAGCGTCAGGTCGCGCTCAAGTGCGACGCCGTCAGCAGCCAGGAGGAGGTCGTCGTCAAGCCGCTCGAAGGGATCCTGAGCGGCACGCCCGGCCTCAGCGGGACCGCCGTCCTCGGCGACGGGAACATCGTCCACATCCTCGACGTGGTGACCCTCTAATGGCTGTCGCCACGATCGGATCCGCACGGAGCCACGCATGAACGAGGAGAGCGACGCATGAGCGAGGGAAGCGAGCGCGTCTTCGGCGACCTGCTCGGGTTCATCGAGCGCGAGCTGGACTTCGAGTCGGGCTTTTACAACGAGGCCTACCTCGACCGCCGGATAAACGCGCGGATGCGCCGGACCGACGCCGACGACTACCGGTCGTACCTCCGACTGCTCGAGCGCGACGCCGACGAGCAGGCCGCCCTGCTCGACTCGCTGTCGATCAACGTCACCGGCTTCTTCCGCAACCCCGAGGCCTGGGAGTCCCTGCGGGAGGTCCTGCGCGACCTGACCGACGGGCGGGGCCGGACGCGGGTCTGGTCCGCCCCCTGCGCCGACGGGCGCGAGCCGTACTCGATCGCGATGCTCGCGCTCGACGACGGCGAGATCGACGCCCGCCGTCTCGAGGTCCACGGGACCGACATCAACGCGGATATCCTCACCAGCGCCCGGCGCGGGCGTTACGAGGCGACCCAGACCACCGACATCGAGGCCGAGCTCGAGCCGCTCTCGGACTACGAGCGCTACGTCGACCGCGAGGGCGAGACGTTCACCGTCACCGACCGCGTGAAGGACCTGGTCACCTTCGAGCGCCACGACCTCATCCGCGGCGCGGACAAGCGCGATTTCGACCTGGTGTGCTGTCGGAACCTCCTCATCTACATCGACGCGGACTACAAGGTCCCCATCTTCGAGACGATCACCGGCTCGCTGACCGACGCGGGCTACCTGATGATCGGCATGACCGAGACGCTGCCCTCGGAGTTCCGGGACCGCTACGAACCGGTCGCGAAGAAACACCGAATCTACCGCCGGACATAATGTCGCTCTACCAGCTCGAGCGCGAGGGAGACGTTCAGGAACTCATCGGCGTCCTGCGGCGCAGCGACAACCCCGAGCTCCGCGCCCGCGCCGCCGAGTTGCTCGGCGGCTTCGAGGACCACGACGACCGCGCCGACGTCGTGAACGCGCTCGTCGGCGCCGCGACCGGCGACGAGGCCGACGCGGTCACCGCGGCCGCCGTCGACGCGCTCGACTCGCTGGGCGGGGACGCCATCGAACGGCTCATCGCCGACGCCACGGGCACGGACTTCGACGACGGCGCCGACTGGGTGAAAGCCCGCGCTTACACGCAGGCCCTCGGCGCGGACGTCCCCGAGTTGCGGATGGCCGCCGCCAACGGCCTCGGCGCGCTGGAACACACCGACGCCGTTCCGGACCTGGTCGACGCCTTCGACGACCCTGACGCGAGAGTCCGGGCCCGGGCGGCCCGCGCCTGCGGGCTGGTCGCCGACCCGCGAGCGACCGACGCGCTCGAGGGGCTGTTGACGGATTCGAGCGGGCGGGTCCGCCGCGAGGCCGCCGAAGCGCTCGGGTCGATCGGCAACCGGCAGGCGCTCGGAGCCCTCCTCCCCCTCTACGAGGACGACAGCGAGCGCGTCCGGCGAGTCGCCGTCGGCGCGTTCGGCAACTTCGGCAACGAGCGCCCCGTCGAGTACCTCGTCGAGTCGCTCGCCGACGACTCGGCGGCTGTCCGGCGGACCGCGGTCTACTCGCTCGTGGAGTTGCTGGCGAACGTCCCGACCCAGCAGAGCCACGAGATCCGCGAGACCGTCGTCGAGCAGTTGAGCGAGACCGACGACCGCAACGTCGTCCTGCCGCTGGTGGAGATACTGGAGGAGAGCCAGCAAAACGCCCAGCAACGCAACACTGCGTGGCTGCTGGGTCGCGTGACCGAGGAGGAAGAACGGGGTCGCGTCGCCGAGGCGCTTGTCGACGCGCTGTCCGCCGACGACCGGATGACCTCGCAGTTCGCGGCGACGAGCCTCGCGGAACTGGGCGGCGAGACCGTCGAGGGCCGACTGCTCGCGGTCGTCGACGACGAGGCGTACCCGAGTCAGGCGCGGGCCCAGGCGGTCTTCGCGCTGGGCAAGGTCGGCGGCGAGCGTTCGCGCCAGCGCCTGGACAGGCTGCTGGACGAGACCGAGGACGAACAGGTCCGCAAGCGCGCCTTCTCGGCGCTCTCGAAGCTGGGTGGTCGCGGATGAACCGGCGAGAGCCGCGCGCGCCGTCCGAACGGGGTGACTGCCGATGAGCGAGGAGCGCGCGCTGGTCGACACGCAGGGGAAGTTCGTCCAGGTCGTCAGAGACGGTCGGAAGGTCAACGACCTCGAGTGGCTGAGCGGGCGGATCATCCTCTCGAACAGGCGGGTCGTCCTCGTGAGCAACGAGGGCAAAGAGACCATCGTCCTCGGCCGGGTGCAGTCGATCAAAAATCGGAGCGACGTGGACCAGGCCATCGCGCCGGTGTCGGGCTACTTCTCGCTGCAGGTCGGCGCGAACGTCCATCTGGTCGCGCCCACAGACATCGAGGCGTTCGAACGGGAACTGTACGGGACCACCCTCGACGGGCAGGTCGTCCTCGTGAAACACCCCGCGGTTGAGGGCGGCGTCGTCCGGGACACGTCCTGGGAGAAAGGGCAGCTAAACGTCGAACCCGAAGAGGTCGGGCTGGGCGTCGCAAGCGGGCAGTTCGTCGAGATCGAACTCGTCGACGTGGGGGCCGTCGCGGTCGCCGAACGGACGGTCAACGGCAGCGATCGCCGCGTCCTCGAGGTCGAGCACACGGTCGGCGAGGGGACGAGCGTCGAGACGCACGTCACCGGGAGCGCGCGTCACGTGGCCTTTCTCGAGTCGCTCGTCCGCCAGGGCGAACTCGAAAACGCCGCCGACGTGGACCTCGACCAGACCGAACAGGAGGTCCTGATGGCGCTGTACTCCGGCGTCTCGCCGTTCGAGATTCCCGAGTTCGTCGGCCGCGACGTCGACGAGGTCGAGGCCGTCTTCGACCGCCTCGTCGAGAGCGGGATCCTCACCGAGAAGCGCGTCCGCCGCGAGGTCAGGCTCAAAGCGCGCGGCCGGAACATCGCGAACGAGGCGATGACCGACCAGTAGCGGGGACGCCTGATGCGGGCGGCCGAACCACCGCGCGGCGCGGGCGGTCGACCCGCTACAGCGGCGTGCCACCGCGCTCGCCCGTCCCGTCGGTCGCGGCGGCGCTCAGCAGGTCCGTGACCGGCGACTCGTAGTCGTAGCCGGGCACGACACCCTCGACGTACGTCCCCTCGACGTACTCGACGAACGTCTTCGCGATTTCGACCCCTCGCTCGTCGCTCCCGAACGCGAACCCGTACCGGACGGTGACGGTCCCGTCGTCGCGCTCGACGTCGAAGGCGTCGAGGTCGACCGACGCCCGCGTCGCCGCCGGCGCGTCCTCGAGCCGGCGCCGGAACGTGTCGAACCAGCCGTCGAGGACCGCGTCGCCCACGCCCTCGGCGTCGTCGGCCACCGCCGCGTCGAGCGTCGGCACAGAGACGGAGACCACGAAGTCGGTCCGCCAGTCCTCGCCCGCCGTCGCGGTCACGGTCGCGTCGAACACGGTCGTCGTCAGCCGATACCCCTCCGCGGTCGACTCGTAGGCGTCGTGACCCTCGAACGCGGCTCGCGCGTCCGCCGGGATGTCCTCGGTCATCAGCCGCTGTTCGGGCGCTGACGGGCAAAAACCCGTCGCGTTACGCCCAAACCTCGAACTGACAGGGCGCAGGGTCGTTGTGGAGCGTCCGACCGCCCCGAGACACACCCGTCGCTCGCGGGTTGCGAGCGACACAGTGCGAGGGATGGGATTCGAACCACGGTCGGACGCGCTCCTCCGTGCGCGCGACCTCTCTGATTCGAATCCCCGCTCGCATCGCTCCGCACGTCCGTTCGTCGCAGATGCGAGGGATGGGATTCGAACCCACGGACCCCTACGGGAGCGGGTCTTAAGCCCGCCGCCTTTGGCCAGGCTCGGCCACCCTCGCGCGTTCACCGCTCCATCCGGCGCGCGGTAATCGGTTTCGGTCTCTCCCGGTGTCGCGTCACGCCCCGCGCCTCGCGGTCGGGTGGCCGTACATCTCCCTCCCCGCCGACACGACTCGAACTCGTCGACGGAGTGCCGGTCCGTTCACACGGACGATCGGAAACAATAAATCAATGGCCCGTTTACGCCGGACAAGCACCTCCGCGACTGTCGGCGAGGGTCCCCGGGAAACGGACGCGCTCTCGGCAGTTATGAACGGAGACCGACTACCCACATAATTAATTATTCGTAACCCTGCCCCGAACTTCGGGCAGACGAGCGGGCGATTAAGACTCCTTAAATGAGCGGTGTGTGGATATATTAGTTGAACGCTACCTGCAGAAATAGCCGGAAGATTTTTTTAATAACAGTCCCGGTGGTTGAGTATGCCACGCGATCCGTTCGAAAGGAGTGGTAGTGACCGATATATTAACCGCCGCGAGTGGCTCGCCATGCTCGGCGTCGGCACCGCGGCGAGCCTCGCGGGCTGTGGTGGTGGCGGCGGTGGCACGGACACGCCGGGCGACACCGACGGCGACGGCGGCGACGGCGGTGACGGCGGCGACGGCGGCGACGGCACGGCGACGCCGACCAGCGGGGAGGACTTCGGTGAGACCCAGACCGAACGGGAGACCGCCGTCGACGAGCTGCCCGAAGTCAGCGGCACCTACGACACCGTCCAGGCGTCGACGTTCACGACGCTGAACCCGCTGTACAACACGGAAGCCGGCGCCGGGACCGCCATCGGGCGGGCGCTGGACATGGGGTACACCTTCGACTCGAACCAGGAGTACTTCCCGCTGCTGTACGACATGACGACCGACGACAGCCAGGTGTGGGTCTTCGAGATCCGCGAGGGGCTCGAGTTCAGCGGCGACTACGGTCAGGTGACCGCCGACTCGTTCGTCTACCAGATCCAGGAGCTCCACCAGTCCGACTGGGCCAACACCGCGGACGCCTCCGCCTGGACCAGCGACATGAACGTCACGAAAAACAGCGACCTCGAGTTCCAGGTCGAGCTCCCCTCCGGGCGCGCGCTGTACCCCGAGAGCTTCGACCCGCTGCTGTACCCGATCCCGAAGGACCTGGTCCAGCCCTACGTCGAGGAGCAGGACGTCGAAGGCCTCGAGCAGGACTCCGAGCTGCTCGAGCTCAAGTTCACCGGCAACCTGGGCGCGTTCACCATGGACCAGTGGGAGCGCGGCGCCGGGACCGAGTACAGCCGCAACGAGAACTACTACATCCAGGACATCGACGAGGGGCCGGCGCTGTTCGAGGGCGGACCGTACTTCGAGGGCGCCTCCATCAGCGTCGTCGAGGAGCAGGCCTCCCGCCTGGGCGCGCTCGAGACGGGCGAGGCCGACGCGGCCGCGATCCCGCCGACCCAGTTCCAGAAGTACTCGGAGATGGACAGCGTCGACACCTACCAGATCCCCCAGCCGTACAACGAGAAGATCTCGGTCAACATGCGCGACAACGGCTGGAACACCGGGCCGGGCAACATGTTCCGGTACGTCGAGTTCCGCCAGGCGCTGGCGGCGGCGATCAACAAGCAGCGGCTCATCGAGGGCGTCTTCCGCGGCCGCGCCCAGCCACACTACACGTGGCAGCCGCGGTTCTCCCGGTTCTACCCCGGTGACGACGCCGTCACGCAGTTCGGGGCCGGCGACAACTACGGCAGCGAGCGCGCCCGGAGCCTCGCCGAGGAGGCGTTCAGCCAGTCCGACCACGACTACGGCTTCGACGGCGACACGATGGTCGACCCCGACGGGAACCAGGTCTCCCTGGAGTTCTACCACATCACCGGCGACGACACCGACCAGCTGATGGCGCAGTTCTGCCAGCAGGAGCTCCAGCAGAACCTCGGGATGGACATCAACCTCAACGCCATCGACGGCACCCGCTTCGACAGCGACTACTGGACGGCCGAACCGCAGGGCGGTTCGACCACCATCGACGGCGAAGAGGTCACCTGGGAGACGCCGTACCCGACCAACCCCGGTCCGCGGTCGGTCACCTCCTCCGAGGCCTGGGACATGTCGATCGTCTACGGGCTGAACACCTTCCCGCGCAACCCGCTGACCAACAGCGCCTTCTTCGACGGCCCGACCGCCTACTACAACCCGGTCGGCTACTACCCCGAGTTCGACGCGAGCGGGATCTTCGAGCAGGCCCGCAACGCCTCGAACATCGACGAGGCCGTCTCGGCGTTCGAGGAGCTGTTCGTCAACCTCGCGCGCGAGCAGCCCTACATCATGCTGATCTTCAACGCCGACCTCGTCGGGTACAACGCCGACCTCGTCGGCCCGATCGAGAACTTCTCGAACGGCTGGGACTTGCCCGCCTGGTACTTCGAGCAGTAAGGGCCGAACGGTCGGTTTTCACCCCGCGAAATCACTATCCATGACGAAATCGATACACAGACGATGGGATTGACACGCTACATCTCGGCGCGGTTAGCGTGGGCCGTCGTGGTGTCGTTCATCATCACGACGATCACGTTCCTGCTGATGGCGCTCGCCCCGAACCCCGATATCCAGGCGGCGGCCACGCAGGCGGCGCTCGAAGGGACGAACCCCCAGGACGCCGTCCAGCGCGCCCGAGAGCTACGCGGCCTCAACCGCCCGATGCACGTCCGGTATCTCGACTTCCTCGAGAACGTCTACACCCTGCAGTGGGGCTGGTCGGACTACCGCAGCCTGCCGGTCACGACCGCCGTGACCAAGTCGCTGTACTACACCGCCCAGTACTCGATCCCGTGGACGATCCTGACGGTCACGCTCGGCCCGCTCGTGGGCCTGTACTCGGCGGCGAACATGTACAGTTGGAAGGACCACCTCGCGACCGGCTTCGCCTTCTTCGGCTACGCCATCCCGAACTTCTTTTTCGGGATCGTCCTGCTGTTGATCTTCGCCGTCGAACTCGAGTGGGTCCCGGTCATCTACAAGACGGACGTCGGGGTGTTCAGCCTCGCCAACGCGAAACAGCTGGTGCTCCCGGTGTTCGTGCTTGTGACGGGCTCTATCGGCGCGACCATGCGCGTCTCGCGCAACGAGTCCGCGGAGTTCATCAACGCCGACTTCATGAAGACCGCGAAGGCCAAAGGCGTCTCACCGAGGCGTGCATACGCGTTCCACGTCCTCAGGCCGACGATGGTCCCGCTGTCGACGACGATCGTCGGCCAGTTGCTCGCCCTGTTCCTCGGAGCGTCGCTGCTGGTCGAGGTCGTCTTCGGTATTCCCGGGCTCGGGCGATTGACCTACAACGCGCTCGTCAACCAGGACACCAACCTCGTGCTGGGAACGACCCTCGTGTTCACGTTCATCGCGGTCATCGGGAACCTGATCGAGGACCTCGTGTTCACCATCCTGGACCCACGGATCAGCTACCACGATAACTAACTATGGCAACGGAAAAACCAGACCGGTTCGACAAGGTCGACTGGGACGAGTTCACCGGGTCGAACCGGTTCAACTTCTCGATCAACACGATCGGGATGCTCGCCACCAGCGTCCCGTGGATGGCGCTCGGCTACTACAACTACCAGTACGTCGGCGACGGCGATTCGACGTTCGGCTTCGTCGGCAACGAGACGACGCTCTCGAACCTGGATTTCATCTTCGGGTTCACGATCCTGCTGTTTTTCTTCTATCTCGTCTTGCCGCTGTACCAGAACCCGCGGATGACCCGCTACTACTGGAAGGAGTTCCGCCGCAACCGGCCCGCCGTGGTGGGCCTCGTCTGGCTGGGAATCGTCTTCGTCGGCGGCATCTTCGGTCCGCTGTTCATCGACCCGCCGACCAGCGACGTCTTCGCCGGTTACCAGCCGCCGGTGTTCCTGTCCATCGACACGGTGTACCCCGTCCAGTGCGTCGGCGAGGTGCGCGGCGGACAGTGTTACGGCAGCTGGCAGTACCCCCTCGGGACCACCCGCGGCGGCAAGGGCATCTTCAAAACCATCATCTACGGGATGACCATCAGCATGAAGATCGCCTTCATCACGACGACCATCGTCGCCGCCATCGGGATCACCTTCGGGACCGTCAGCGCCTACGCGGGCGGCTGGGTCGACGAGATCATGATGCGCATCGTCGACATCGTGCTCTCGTTCCCGACGCTGTTGTTCTTCATCCTCATCCTCTACATCTACGGCGCGAGCCTCGCGATGTTCATCCTCGTGTTCGCGCTGTTCGCGTGGGGCGGGACGGCCCGCTACGTCCGCAGCAAGGCGCTGTCGGTCTCCGAGGAGGAGTTCGTCCAGGCGACTCGGATAAGCGGCGCCAGCCCCTACCGGATCATCCGACGGCACATCGTCCCGAACACCGCGAGCAGTATCATCACCCAGCTCACGCTGCTGATCCCGGGATTCATCCTCGCGGAGGCACAGCTCGCGTTCCTGGGACTGGGCGACTCGGAGATCCCCTCGTGGGGCCAGCTGATCGCGTCGGGCCGCGGCGACCTCTCGTTCGCCCCGTGGATCATCCTCGCGCCGGGGTTCGTCCTCTTCCTGACGATCCTGGCGTTCAACTTCGCGGGTGACGCCCTGCTCGACGCGATCAACCCCGAGACCGAAGCGGAGGCGGACAAATGAGCGCCGACGAACCGCTGCTCGAGGTCCGGAACCTGACGACCCGCTTCAAGACGGACGCCGGCACGCTCACCGCCGTCGACGGCGTCGACTTCGACGTGCGCGAGGCCGAGACGGTCTGTATCGTCGGCGAGTCCGGCTCCGGCAAGACCGTCGCGACCGAGTCGGTCACCCGGATCGTCAAGGAGCCGCCGGGCAATGTCGAGGGCGAGGTCATGTTCCGCGGGCGGGACCTCCTCTCGATGCCCCAGTCGGAGCTGCGGAAGATCCGCGGCAACAACATCGCCCACATCTTCCAGAACCCGCAGGACGCGCTGAACCACTGTTTCACCGTCGGCTGGCAGATCGTCGAGGCCATCCAGGTCCACCAGGACGTGCCCGACAAGGAGGCTCGCGCGAAGGCCATCGACCTGCTCGACGAGGTAGGCATCGCGAACCCGAGCGAGCGGTTCAGCGACTACCCCCACGAGTTCTCCGGCGGGCAGAAACAGCGCGTGATGATCGCGATGGCGCTGGTCGGCAACCCCGACCTGCTCATCGCCGACGAGCCGACGACGGCGCTGGACGTGACCGTCCAGGCCCAGATCCTCAAGCTCCTCGACCGACTCCAGGACGAGTACGGCATGGGGATCCTCTTCGTCACGCACGACCTCGGCGTCGTCGCCGAAATCGCCGACCGGATCGTCGTGATGTACGCCGGGAAGGTGATGGAACGCGGCGGCGTCTACGACATCTTCGAGCGGCCGGCCCACCCGTACACGCAGGCGTTGATGAAGTGTCTCCCGGGGCGGGGCGACACGACGACCGGGATCGACGGCACGCTCCCGGACCCGACGAATCCGCCCGACGGCTGTCGGTTCGCGCCGCGCTGCGAGCACGCCGTCCAGGACTGTCAGGTCGGCGACCAGCCCGAGGAGGTCGACATCGGCGACGACCACGCCGTCTCCTGCGTGTACTACCAGCCGGGCTACGACAGCGGCGTCGTCGCCGACGAGCCGATGGG
>Ga0207851_100634_pt1 | contig 15885 bp, 4 predicted proteins | sample A23E3SouthBayCA_FD_187747 | JGI IMG/M metagenome (GOLD analysis project Ga0207851, IMG submission 187747) | Aerobic enrichment media microbial communities from Eden Landing Ponds, California, USA - A23 E3 (SPAdes) | ecosystem: Environmental > Aquatic > Marine > Unclassified | place: Emeryville, CA... | reverse complement strand
GGCGGGAGCGCGTGCTCGCTGTACCCCTCGTCGTAACGGTAGACGACGCCGACGTCGGCCGATCCACCGGCATCTAGCTCGGGATAGGTGACCTCGCCCGGCCGGGGCTGGTCGAGCCACGGGTGGATGTCGAGGGCGTTCTCGTAGTCGTCGAAGCTCTGGGGATGCCAGATCAGCGCCGGCGTCACGTTCGGGATGTTCTCGATCCCGGTGTTGTTCACCGACTGGTTGCGCAGGTTGTCGGGCCAGAACGGCTGGCCGACCTCTCCAGTTTCGAAGTCGTAGTCACGATACGGGTAGTACGCGCGGAACCACGGATAGCCGGCGTTGCCCGGTTCACACCACAGGTGATAATCGCCGAAGCCGGTCATCCCCAGATCGCTGAGGCTGCCGGCGTCGTTGCCGTAGTGAGCAGACCAGAGGTAGTCGGTGTGCTCGTCGTGAGTGATAGTGAACGGATTCCGCAGACCCATCACGTAGATCGACGGCAGGAACTCGGCATCCGAGTAGGACTCGCCGGTCTCCTCTTCCCAGTGTTCCTTGAGGTTGCCGTCAGGGATGTTGTAGCTGCCGTCCTCGTTGAGGACGATCCGGTGGATCTTCCCGCGCTTGTCGGCCGTGTTGCCGGAAGAGCGCTGGGCGTCGGCAACCGGGCCGGGCCGACCGTGGATCATGCCCTGGCGTTCGTCGCCCATGAACGCGTTGACCTCGTTGTCCGGATTTCCGACGTTGTTGGAGTTGTCACCCGTCGAGATGTAGAACTCGCGGTCTTTGCCGAAGGTGATGTACCCGCCGTGGTGACAACAGGTGTGGAGCTGTTCGGGAACCTCGAAGACGACCTCTTCGGAGTCGGGATCGAGCGTCCCGTCGTCCTGCATCGTGAACCGGGAGACGAGGGTGTTGCCGTAGACGATGTCGTCGTCGTACGGGTTGTCCACGAACTCCATGTTGTCGCTGGAGGGCATGTACATCACGTACACGTAACCGTTCTCCTCGAAATTGGGGTCGATGGCGATCCCCTGCCCACCGAGTTCACGGGCGTCGGACACATCACCGGAATCGGCGACGTGGCCGCCGTGGAACATGACGGGAATCTCGAGGGCAAGCTGGTGCTCGCCGGAGTCGGGGTCGACCCAGGCGATCTCGGCGTACCCGTCGCCTTCGGTGACGAAGGAGGCGCCGCGGGTGACGACCCAGATACGCCCCTGCGGGTCGACATCCATCTGCATCCACTCGCCCTCTTCGTCGTCCTGGAGGTCGTACTCGCTGGCGATCGTCCCCGTGGAGAAGACGTTGGTGACCTCGTAGTTGTCCCAGTCAGTGGCCTCATCAGCATTGATCGGGACGTCGAGGTCGCGGTGCCAGTCGACCTCGCCGCCGTCGATGGTGAGTGTGCCCGAGACCTGCGAACCGCCACTCGCGACGGTGTGCGTGTGGTCTCCCTCGGAAAGGCCGGACGTATCGACGTCAGTGAAGGACACGCTTGTTTGCGCGCCCGCGTCAAGCGTGATGCTCTTGGATGCAACCTGATTGTTGTCGATCCACAGAGTGACTGCCTGAGTAGCGCTGCTGTCACTGTCGTTCGTCACGGTCGCAGAGACAGTAAGGGCGGCACCAGCCGATACCGACGCATCCATCGGATCGAGGTCGCTAACGGTGAAGGCGCCGGACGCGCCGCTGATTTCGATGGAGCCGCGCTGTGAGCCCGAGTGGGGTGCACAGTAATACTCGACCATCTCCTCGCTGGCGGTGAATTCGACCGTCTGGGTTTCGCCTTCTTCGGAGACCTCGTCAGTCGACACGAGTTCGTTGCCGTCGGCATCGACGATGACGAAGTTGTGAGTTTCGCCGGACGTATTCGTCCATTCGATCGTGTAATTTTCGCCGGCGGTGAGCTCCAGCGTCGGATTCGTCAAGTCTGCAATGCTGTCGGGTGCGACACCCATCCAGACGTGGTTGCCGCCGACGTATTCACAGACCTCCTCTGACGGACCGCGGACGACACCCTCTTCGCCGTCTTCCCAGGCATATTCGCTGCGGCCACGTCCACCGCCCGCCTGGACGTTCACGGCGTCCAGTTCGATGGTGGTTTCATCACTCTGGGCGAGTGCCAAGCCGCTCAAGCTCATCAGACCGGCCGTACCGACGCCCACCTGCAGAAATCGCCGCCAGCTATCTGTCAATCCCGATCCGTCTTCAGTATCGCTCCGTTGGTTTGTATTCTCGTTCGTCATGTCGTTAATCCCCTCCCTGGAGAATCATTACGTGGTTCTCCTCCGATGCGTTGGCCAGTTGCACGAAAGTCTATCCACAGGTGTTGTCTCATATTTCGCTACTCCGTTGAGCCGCTGTTCGAACTTTCGTTGGCTCTCGTCTCGTTGCCAGATGGCGTGAGGGTGTCGACGTCCTCGTCGACACTGGCGCCAGCGCCCGACTCGCCGGAGACGCCCGCCTCGGCCGCCTCGTTATCTACCGTGACGTCGAAGTGCGTGTACGCACTCATGATCGCCGGGTGGTCCGTGCTCTCCTGAAGCGTATCGTACGGGACAGCCGTCGCGGCGACGAAATCACCGGCTTCGAGGTCGTCGTAGTCCTCGGCTTCCTCGGCAGTGACGGTCGTCCCGTATTCGTCGCCCGAGAGGTCCGGATACTGGCCGTCCGCGCCGTCGGCCATCACGATCGGCGAGTGGGGTCGCACGTCTTCGGCGTCGAGGTCGTAGCGGTCTTCGGTGATGAAGCTCGCGTCCGGCGCGTGGAGACTGACCGTATACCGGAGGTAGACCGTCGTCGTGTTCGTCCCCGTGTCGGTTTCCTCTTCGAACGCGTCGGTGGTGCCCGCAGCGCCGTAGTAGCCGTTTTGAGCGCTGTCGATGGGGTCGCCCATCAGCGTGCCGTCGAGGTACGACTCCATGGTCGCGCCGCAGTTGTACGCGCCGGTTTCGTAATCGGGCGCGCCATCGTCGTCGTAGACCGAGATCTGCTCGTCACCGTTGAACCAGTCGATGTGGAACTCGCCGTTCGTTCCCGGTCCGGACTCGTCTTCCGATTCGTTCGAGGTGCCGTTCGCGTAGCCCGTCGCGCGGAAGACGGGCATATACTCGAGCGATTCGACTTCTGGCGGGTCGAGGTCGATCTCGCCGGTCGCCGCTTCGATAAGGACGCGGACCTTCCCGACAACGTCGTCCATCCCGTCCCAGGTGACGGACAACGACGGCTCGATGAACACTTCGTCGACCCCACCATCGTCACTTTCGAGCGTATCGGGGTTGGACGACGAAATGTCGACCGTGGCGGCGGCAGAGCCGGTTAAGGCCGTGACGCCCAAGCCAGTGCCGGCAGCGACAGCACCGGTTCCCCCGATATATCTGAGTACAGTACGCCGATCTGCGTCTTTCAAACCGTCAAGTGGTTGCTTAGACATGTCTGTTACCTACCCGAGGTGGGCATCCTCGCATACTCTTGTGTGGCTTCCACCCCCCACCAAGTATGCAAGTGGATGTCTATCGGAGATTATTTATATCTTTTGCCACAATCTGGTTCCTTGACCTCGCACGTTAGACGAACAGACCGTCGATCTGGTGCATTAGCTCATCGATATTCGAGTATGTCGCAACAAAAATTTAGTCAAAATTAATAGTATATATGAGAGATAGTGCCAATCGGGACGCTGGATGTAGGTATTACCGGACGACAAATCAGACACCAGTCCACTCGCGCCGTCTGCATCCGCGGAAACCTACCAGGCCGATAACGAGCAGGCCCACGTATTACTCGAACAGCGAAACTGAAGCTCAGCGAACGACGATAGAGCCAGAATCGAAATCTTGACGAGAGCCAGACGATCTCGACGTCCCCGATTATCGTGTAGGGTGGACGTCCACGCGACACCGGCGGGAGTTTGTCCGACCAACCGTATATCCCGCCACCAAGTTCAATCGGCGGCACAGATCCAGGCAACCAGGACATCCGGCGTGTCGAAACAGCGTTCAGGCGGCCAGTGAAGGCGGTCGAACGTCGACCGCCAGCGGAGCCGGGCACGAACTCTCCCGAATTTCGATGCCGCTGAACTTCGGATTCTCCTGCGAGGAGGCCGCCTCGATCGTGAGTTCGCCGTCGGTGAGCGGCGCGCCCGAGGGGTTCGACAGCGTACCGGTCGTCGTCATAGTGGTGCCAGGTTCGGCGTCGCCCACGTCGAGAGAGAGGGTGACGGCGCCTTCCGGCAGTGTGTTCAGGGTGTACCAAGCGTTCGGGTGTTCAAGAGACTCGCCATCGCTCGACTGGATGCCCGAGGTCGCGAGTTCGCACACGCGCGTCCCGCCGATCATCCCAGCGGCGTCGTCGGGCGTGAGATACAGTCCCGGCAGATCGAGGGTCACCGTCCTCTCGTCGTCGCTGACGGTGGCGGTGACGTCGCCGGAAGCGATCGACGTCTCGTCCAGACGCGGAGAGCCGTAGCCCTCGTCGTTGTCGTAGCCCCAGTGGCTGAGGTCGTAGTTGCTCGTGTCGCCGGCCGTCACCTCATCGACCGGTTTCGTGAACTCGATCTCGAAGCCGCTGGCCTGGACGCTGACCGTCTTCATCTCGAAGGGGATCGTCTCGCCGTCGTAGTCGATCCGCTGGACGCCGTACTGGGCGCCGCCGACCGAACCCCACCCGCGGGCGGTCTGTCCGAGCCAGAGACGGTAGATTGACGCGATCCGGGTCATACTAGGCACAGTTCAATACCGGTTGCCTGTGTCAGTCGAAGTTCAGTAAAAGAACGCCGCCGCAATGAACGATGGTGGACGAAACGGGGTTGGCCCGTCACTGAACTGCCAGCGAATCGAGAGCCGTTCAGTTCGAGACCACAATCACTGACCGCTTCCGTTCACCTCGATATCACCGTGCATACTGGACCGGTGCGGACGACACTGATATCGAACCATTTCCTCAGTGGCGGTGAACTCGACGCTCTGGGTCTCTCCCTGTGTGGACAGGAGGGAAGTGTCAACACCTCCCACGATGTGGCCTTCGTATTGGGTGTCGTCGTGGTCGAGGATTTGCAAGTTGTGGGGGCTGCCATCGAGATTCTCCCACTCGATCCTGTAGGTTTCCCCGGCCTGTAGCGTGAGAGTTGGGTTCGTGGTCCCATCGATGCTCGATGGTGCCTGTCCCACCCAACCACTGATCTCGCCGCCGAGTTGAATCGTCGTCGGATCGGATGACGCGGAACTACCGGTCTCGAAGCTGGCGTTCGAGAGCAGGTTGGTTCCGTCGGGATCGATGAGCGCGAAGTCGTCGTACCACGCCGTTCCGGTGGCCTGACCGTAGCCACCGAACAACGCGAGGACTTCGACCTGATCGTAGTTGACGTCGTAGTCGCCGCTGTTGAACGTGGTTTCCAGCGTGGTCCAATCATTGGTCCCCGTGAGTGGGTCCGGAATCGGACCGGACACGTCTGGATAAGTCGCATTCGCGATGGTCCCGACGCTGATCGTCGCGCCAAACGGTGACCCAGAGATGTCGGCCTGCCCGGAGCCGTCGACGGGCTGGACGGTCTCGGTCTTGACCTGCGCGCGGATGGTGTACTCGGTGTTTCGCTCGAGGCTAACTGTCTGGACCCACGAGGCGTCGGCGCCGTCCGAAGAGGAGATACTGACGCTTCGATCTCCGTCGGCAGCAACATCCGAGACGTAGGTGTGCTCGGCCGAACCGTCCCCGTATGTCGTCGACGACCATTCGGCAGGCGTCCCGTCGATCTCGCCGTCACCGCCATCGTCCCCTTCGAGCGATAGTGAGTGGAGCTGACCGACCTCGTCCTCGGAGAGCGCGCGGGAGTACGCCCAGACGTCGTCGATCCGACCGGCCATGTCGTAGCCCTGCCCCGCGCCGAGCACGAGGGGTTCGGCATCGGTCTGGCTGCGCGACCCGCCAGTCCAGGCCTGTGGTGATGCGTCGAGTTCGCCGTCCTGGTCGAAGACGTGGAGCCTGGTGTCGACGCCGTTGACGACTAACACCACGAAGTACCACGTATCGGGATCGACTGGGACGGGCGTCCCGCCGGATCCGTTGGAGGGACTACCGTTGTCCCAGAGTTCTGACCGGATCGTATCCGTGTTACTCTCGAACTGGATATTCCAGCCGTCGGCGGGTCCGTCCCCGAGGGAGCCGCCGATCTGGAACGGCGCACGGCCCCATTGCTCGTGGTCGGTGTAGTTGATCCACGCAGCGGCCGTCGCACCCTCGCCGTTGAGCGGCAGGGACTCAGTTATCACGCCGTCGCCTGCCGTCGCTTCGGATGGCGGAATCTCGACGCCGGTTTCCTGGTTGGTGTGGACCTCGTAGGCGTTGCCGACCATACCCGGCTCGCCCGTCACAACATCTCCCTGGATAGTGGCGTCAGTGTCGGTCACCGTGTTAGTCGGCGTGTCGCTGTCCAGTGGGAGATGCGCCTCAAGTCCGTCTTGAAGTGTATTGCCACCACCATCAGACGTCGGCGACAGCAGGAGCGGCCCCTCGTAGAGCCCGCCGAGACCGTCGCCGTCGTAGACTCGAATCGCGATGACGTTCTCGCCACCGTAGTTGACGTCCTCGGCACTGACCGTGTACTCGCGCGTCGCTTCCCAGGCAGTGGAGTACCCGTTCTCGGGGAAGGTACCGGTCTGACCGACCTTCGTGCCGTTGAAGAACGTCTCGTCGACGTCGTCGATCTTGCCGACCTGGAGGCGGATGTTCTGTCCTTCCCAGCTCTCGGGGACGGTCACGGTCTTTCGATACCACCCGAACGCCTGAGCGTCGGTGTAGTTTGAGTGGTCTTCCCAGTTGTTCGGGAGTTGGGCGGTCTCCCAACCGCTGTCGTCGAACGACGGGTCGCTCCAGCCCGAGTCGTCGCCGGTCTGGAACTGCCACTCGCCGGCGAGACTCTGGCCGACCATGACCCTGACCGTGAATGCCGGCATGGTCCGGCTCTGCTCGCCGCCCGGACCCGTGTAGGTGATGGTAGCCATGAGCTGGTGTCGGCCATTGGTTCCTTCGGGGACCGACACCTCCCAGGACACTGACTGTGTCTGACCTTGCGCGAGCGAGTCGAAGGTCTGGCCCCCGACGGGTGTCACTTCGATGGACGAATCGTCGGGCGCACCGAGCGTGACCTCGCCGCTCTCTATGGTCGATTCGAACGGGTTCGTGACCGTGGCGTTCACGGTGGTCGTCGTGCCGGGTCCGCTGGTCAGTTCGTCGTTCTCGATGCCCTCGAAGTCGATGCCGACCGCTCGTTCGATCCGGTAGATACCGGATTGCCCGGAGATGGGCGAGGCGTATCCATCACCCCACTCCAGGAGGTAGAGCGTCCCGTCCGGCCCTATCGTCATGTCCATCGGCGAGAGGAACGACTCGCCCGGCATGAACGGCTTGATTTCCTTTACCGTGCCGTCGTCCTCGTAGGAGACGTATTTGAGCCACTGAGCGCCCCATTCACCGATGAGTTGCTTCCCGTCGAAGAACTGCTCCGGTAGGGCACCCTGGCCGTAGGAGTCCTGATGCTGGTAGATCGGACCGGCCATCGGTGCGCCACCCTCGAAGTTCGGGAACGGCGCCTCCTCGGGGAGATACTCCGTGGCGTAGTCGGGTGGGGAAGTTAGCAGGGCATCCCAACTGTACGTGTACCAGATGTCCGACTTCTTCGGCTCGGGCAGTTCGGTGAGACCGGTGTTGTTCGGCGATTCGTTCACAAGGTTTTCGGGGTCGAACGGCTCGCCGGAGGAATTGAACACGCGATTGCCACCCTCCGTGGCGAACTCCCCGTCGATGTAAGGGAGATTCGGCCCGATGACGTACGGCCACCCGTAGAATCCCGGTTCCTCCGCGCGGTTGAACTCGACGATGCCCGGTGGTCCGCGTTCGGTGTCCCAGCTACGCGCGTCGGGCCCATAGTCACCCCAGTATACGACGCCGTCCTCGTCGACACCCATTCGGAAGGGGTTGCGGCAGCCCATCGCATAGATCTCTTCCCGCACGAGCCCCTGGTTGCGTGCGTCGGCGTACTCGGGACCGGTGAACATGTTGCCATCGGGAATCTCGTACCCGCCCTCGTCGTTGGGACTGATCCGCAGGATACTCCCGCGGAGGTCGTTCGTGTTCGAGGCCGACCGTTGGGCGTCGAACAGTTCCCGGCCGTCGCGCTCGTCGATCGGCGTGTAGCCGCTGGACTCGAACGGGCTCGTGTCGTCGCCGGTCGAGAGGAAGAGGTTGTCGTCTGGCCCGAACTCGAGGTCGCCGCCGACGTGAAAGTCCGGGTTGTCCGCCGCCGGCACTCGAAGGATCTCGACTTCGGATCCTGGGTCGATCGTGTCGCCGTCAAGTGTGAACCGCGACAGCCGTTTGTGGGGCTCCTCGTCGATGATCTCGTGTGGAGCGGAATAGTACAGGTAGACCCAGCCATTCTCCTCGAAACCGGGATCGAGCGTTAGCCCTTGGAGCCCGTCCTCGCCGGACCGGTACACGTCGAGCTCGAGGGCGGTTGTGATATCGGTGGTCTCCGGATCCACTACGCCGACTCTCGCCGTTGCATTGCTGCCGTTGGGCTGACCGCGCGTCGTGAAGAGGACCCGGTGGTCTGGCGTGACCTCAATCGCCATTGGCTCCTCCAGGCTGTCGGCCAACTGAGTCTTCGTATAGTTACTCCACATCGGCTCCTCCGCAGAGTCCGAAAGCTCCTCACCGATAGGTGCGTCGGGGTCGACCTCCTTCAGTTCGATCGTGCGGAACTCGGTGGGGTGGCTCTCAGACTGGATCGAGATGGTACCCCCCTCAAGCGGGGTACCGTCCTCTAGCTGCGGTTCGGAGTAACTCATCACGACTCCATCGTCCTCGACGATGTGGCGGATCGCTTCGTTGCCACGCACGACGATTGTGACGGTCACCCACTGGTCGCCGCGATAGGTGTCCGAATCCGAGCGAGTACAGTGTTGCTCGTGCAGTTCGCCGTCCATGACAATGTGGGTGCCCGGCGTACAGACGTTGGCAGTGGCGCGTGCCTCGTCGCTGTCCTCTGACTGACCGAGTAGCTGAACCTCGATCGAGTCGGGGAAGTCCTGATCGGTCTCCATCTCCCCGGGCTGCTGGCCGTGGATCATCAGCCCGTTATTCATGAAGGCCCACCCTGGGGCACCAGACGGTTGCTCACCGACGAAACGGTACTCGGCCCGGAGGACGTAGTGGGAGAACTCGTCCTCGTAGAAGAGGTGACCGAAGGTACCGTCCCATCCGTCATAACTGTCGTAGCTTGCTTTGAGCGCCCCGTCCTCGACGGTGAAGGTGTCGTTGTAGTTCTCGCCGGGGGACTCGCCCATGAACTTTGGCGTCCACCCGTCGAGACTTTCGCCATCGAAGAGCTGGATCCACTCGTCCTCGCCCCCACCACTACTTTCAACGGAGATCGGTCCTCGCTGGGAACCAGAGTGGGGACCACAGTAGTAGGTGGCCATCTCGGCGGTAGCTTCGAACTCGACGACTTGCGTGGCGCCTTGCTCGGCAAGGGTGTCAGAGACGAGGAGTTCGTTGCCTTCGGCGTCGGCGATGGCGAAGTTGTGTTCCTCGCCGTCCGTGTTCGTCCACTCGACCGTGTAGGTCTCTCCTGCCGTTAGCGACAGTGTCGGGTTGGTGATGTCGGCGATCGAATCCGGCGCGACGCCCATCCAGACGTGGTTGCCGCCGACGAAGTCACAGACCGCCTCTGGTGGCCCTTTGACGACGCCTTCCTCACCGTCCTCCCAGACGTACTCCGACCGACCCCGGGCGTTCCTCCCGGTCGAGATCGACACCGCCTCTAGCGAGATGGTGTTCGCGGTCCCGTCGCTCTGCCCTGCGGCCAGTCCACCAAATCCAGTGAGACCCGTCGCTCCGATCCCCGCCGCCTGGAGGAAGCGGCGGCGGCCGGTTGACATCGTCTGAGCGAGTCCCCTGTCACTCCCTCGCGTGTTCGATTGGTCGTTGTGGTTCGTCATCTTAGAGTGCCTCCTGGTGTTGAGTGTCGGACCAAAACATTTCTGTGAGTTCGCGCGCGCAATTGCTGAAATTCTGCATTAGTTGTCCCCCGTAGCGTTGCCATCAGTCGATTCGTTGGAGTCGATGGTGCCGACCTCTTCGTCGACGCTGGCGCCAGCGCTCGACTCGCCGGAGACGCCGGCCTCGGCGGCTTCGTTGTCCACCGTGACGTCGAAGTGCGTGTGCGCACTCATGATCGCCGGGTGGTCCGTGCTCTCCTGAAGCGTATCGTACGGGACAGCCGTCGCGGCGACGAAATCGCCGGCTTCGAGGTCGTCGTAGTCTTCGGCCTCGTCGGCAGTGACGGTCGTCCCGTATTCGTCGCCCGAGAGGTCCGGATACTGGTCTTGATCGCCACCGACCATCACGATCGGCGAGTGAGGGCGGACATCTTCCGCGTCGAGATCGTATCGGTCTTCGGTGATGAAGCTCGCGTCCGGTGCGTGGAGACTGATCGTATACCGGAGATACACCGTCGTCGTGGTCGTCCCCGTGTCAGTCTCTGCTTCGAACTCGTCGGTAGTACCCGCAGCGCCGTAGTAGCCGTTCTGGGCGTCAATCGGATCGCCCATCAGCGTGCCGTCGAGGTACGAGTCCATCGTCGCGCCGCAGTTGTACGCGCCGGCTTCGTAATCCGGTGCCCCCTCGGTGTCGTAGACCGAGATCTGCTCGTCACCGTCGAACCAGTTAATGTGGAACTCGCCGTTCGTTCCCGGTCCGGATTCGTTTTCCGACTCGTTCGACGTGCCGTTCGCGTAGCCCGTCGCGCGGAAAACCGGCATGTACTCGAGCGATTCGATCTCCGGCGGGTCGAGGTCGATCTCGCCCGTGGCGGCTTCTACAAGAACGCGAACCTTCCCGACGACGTCGTCCATCCCGTCCCAGGTGACGGACAACGACGGCTCGATGAACACTTCGTCGACCTCTCCAGCATCGCTTTCGAGCGTATCGGGATTGGACGACGAAATGTCGACCGTGGCGGCGGCGGCAGAGCCGGTTAAGGCCGTGACGCCCAAGCCAGTGCCGGCAGCGACAGCACCGGTGCCCCCGATATATCTGAGTACAGTACGCCGATCTGCGTCTGTTAACCCGTCTAGTGGTTGCTTAGACATGTCTGTTACCTACCCGAGATGGGCATTCTCGCATACTGTCGTGTGGCTTCCACCCCCCACCAAGTATGCAAGTGGATCTCAATCGATGGTTATTTATAATTTTTGGCACTCTCTAGTTAGTATCTTTTCAGATGATCCGATCGTCGAGTAGTTGATCCGATCATTATAATCAAATATTGTGATATTTGTACGGAAAGAAAACAACATTCAGTCAGTTCCACGGGTATTAATTATAGATGTGGAATTCTGGATGAGTTTCTCTCGAAGTTCAGCGAGGAACGCAGTCATCCGATCGAGACCATGCCGTCCGAACAGCTGGCCATCGAGAACCGATGTTTTTGCGAATCAACATATAACGAAGGGTACCCATTGTTGATTTCGATCGTGGTTTTCCAACACTATCAGCGACTCGGCGTATCCACTGGACGATAGCTTGGTGAGACCGCTCAATGCTGAAGAGCCGACGAATCGTTCGTGACTCTCTCAGCAGAACAACCGGCCGATGGTGTTGGATGACGACGCCGTCATGGCGTTTAGCGTCCGCTCCCAGCATCCGAGATCAGCTGTCTATAGCGCCTCAGTGAGCAGGTCTCGGTGTAATCACTGTCGGATTCGGATTCGAAAGTGATGGTGGGGGTGGAAGATTGAGGGGTAGGTAACAGCGCTACTGAGCCACCATCGTTTCCTAGAACGGCGTAGATAGTCATAAACCTTCTCACCCGAGAATCAAAATCGATAGTTAGGTGAGTGAGAACGCTCTCGTGTCGGAGGGGATGGCTCCACCTAAGTGGTAACGATCGGGTCAGAACGGGCGGAGACACCGCGTTAGCGGTCTCCGACAAGTATGGTCCGCGAGGGACGTTCGGTCGGAATCGATCGCCGCAGACCAGTTGGCGCGGGTTCGCCGGCGTAAGGGGTCGAATGCCCGCGCTGCGGATCGGGCCGGCCGAACTCGACGAAGTGTACGTTTCCGCCGAGCGCGAAGGCCGCGAGCGACCAAGTGCCTACAGGAGGGCGACCGTGAACCGTGTCGTTGAGCGATCGGTTGCTCAACGTTGTTAGAGCCAGATCGAAATATTCGCAACGGGTGGTTCGCTGATTCTGTTCGCCGCGGTTCAGCTGGGAACGTTCGTCGCTTGTTAGACCACCTCGATGTCGCCGAACATGAGGCTCTCGTGGGGGTCGCAGACATACTCTGCCATCTCACTACTGGCTGTGAACGTCAGCCACTGACCGTCGCCGGGGTCGGTCGTCACCTCGGTCTCGAGGTCGTCGACGACGTTGCCGTCCGCGTCGCGGATTTCGATGTTGTGACCGAGCGAGTCGCCTTCGGTCCAACCGACTTTGTAGGACTCGCCCTCCTCGAGTGTGAGCGTCGGATTCGTCTGGCCCTCGATCGAGCTAGGCTCGAGTCCGACCCAGCCACCGATCTCCCCGCGGAGCTCGAACGTCGTCGGCGACTCGTTTCCACCGCCGCCACCGTCCAGCCCCTGGAACGACTGGTTGTAGAGCCGGTCGACTTCGCTCTCGGAGAGTGCGCGGGAGTAGGCCCACACCTCGTCCATGAGGCCGGGCGTGTCTCGGCCGTCGCCTGCCATGAGGAGGAGCTGCGCCAGATCGGACTGCGTCCGGTCCCCACCCCCGGATCCCGAAGCGATCTGTCCTTCCTCGTCGAAGGTGTAGATTGTGGCGTCGTTGCCTTCGACGACGGTAACGACGAACACCCACTCGCCTGCAGGACAGGAAACGCTGGGTTGGCCCTCAGCGCCGATCTCTCCGCCGTTCCAGAACTGATGGGCGACCGTGTTGTCGGTGCCACCGAACTCGATGTTCCAGCCATTCGTCGGGCTGTCGGGACTGCCCCCATCGTCGACGTGGTACACCCGGCTGTAGTCTTCCGTGATCGCATCGTGGTTAATCCACGCACCAACGGTCGCACCCTCGCCGTTGAGCGGTAACGGCTCGGAGACGACCGTGGAGTCAACGGTATCGATGGTACCGTTCGTTCCGAACTCCCAGGCGTTGTTGCGGAAGCCCGGCTGGCCGCTCGTGGGTTCGCCGACGACGCTCGCCTCGGTGCCGGTGACCTGGTTGACCGGCGTGTCGCCGTCCAGCGAGAAGTACGCTTCCAGGCCGTTCTGGAGCGGCTCGCTGTAACGGATCTCGATGCCGGCGAGTTTCGAGAAGTCCGACTGCGTCGTCGTCGATATCGTCAGCGTTCCGTCGGTGACTTCGACGTCCTCGACGGTCTTGGTCCAGGCGACGTCGTGGCCGGCCTCGGCGTAGAGGTCGAGGCCTTCGACCACCTTCTGATCCTGGACTGAGACGTCGAAGACGCGCTGACCTTCCTCCTCGAAGTAGATTTCGGCATTGTGCAGCGTTACGTCGTATATTCCGTTGGGGATCGGGACCTCGAAGCCAAGGTTATACCCGATGAGTTCGGTCTGATAGATCGCATCGTGCTCAGTGTTCGAGATCGAATCCGTCGTGGGGCCACCGGCCTGTGCGGGTGGGGTGAACCAATCCGGATCGCCCGGCGGTGTGTCACCCGTGACAGTCACAGGTTGGAGCGCTTCGACCGTTCCGGCAGGCATGAACTCCAGCCCGTCGATGACGGCGGGAGTCGTCGCGCCAGACTCAGCCGGCGGGGAGCCACCGAGGTTCGCGCCGTAGGGCGCCTCTACGACCGTCTGTGGGACGGAGATGGTCGCGCTCCCGGACGAAGCCTTCTCCTCGCCCTCGTGGGTGAACGTGACCTCGGCGTCGAGCGCGTAGGTGCCCTCGGTAGCGTCCGCGCCGGCCGCGACCTCGAATTCGACTGGCTGGCTCGATCCGGCCGCCAGCGAGTCGAACGTCGTCGTCGAGGGTGACGTCACCTGCAGCACGTCGTTCCCGGCAGTAAGGGAGAACTCGAGGTCCGAGAGCTCACTGCCGGAGATGTTCTCGATCTCGACGGTCGCCGTCGTCGACTCCTCCGGCAGGATCTCGTCGCTCTCGACGCTCACGGAGACGGAGGCCGCCGTGGACGCGCCGCCGCCCGTGATCTTGCTGATACTTCCGCCGTAATCGATGAAGTACAGCGCGCCGTCGGGGCCGACGTTCATGTCGAACGGCGAACCCCAGTCCTCGTCAGGCAGGAACGGATCGACTTCCATCACCTCGCCGTCATCGTCCAGCGAGATGTACTTGATCCAGCCGCTGCCGTACTCCATGATGAAGATCTTTCCATCCATGGACTTCGCCAGCGACCCGTCGCCGAACGCGGTGTTGTGGCGGTAGACGGTTCCGACCATGGCCGCCCCGCCCGTAATCTCCGGGAATGGAACCTCGTCCATGCTCGAGTAGGGGACGTACTCCTCCCACTCGGACGGGTAGTCGAGGTAGCCGCCCCAGTTGTACGGGCTCATAATACTGGTTCCCTGAGCCGCCGGGAGTTCTTCGAGGCCGGTGTTGTTGACCGAGTCGTTGATCGGGTTCTCCGGGTCGAAGATCTCACCGGACTCGCCGGTCTCGAAGTCGTAGTCTTTGTAGGGGACGCTGTGTCCGGTGAAGTACGGCCAGCCGTAGAAGCCGGCGTCAGCGACTTTTGCGTACTCTACAGTTCCCATCGGCCCTCGGTCGGCGTCCCACCCGCCGGCGTCGGGACCGTAATCGCCGACCCACGCTTCGTCGGTTTCGGGGTCGATCGCCGCAGTGAACGGGTTCCGGAAGCCCATACCGTAGATTTCCGGTCGCGCGAGGTTATCGGCGAGCGCGTCACCGTACCCGTTGGCTTCGGTGAACAGATTGTCGTCGGGGATCGTGTACGACCCGTCGTCCTGCGGCGTGATTCGCAGCACGCTCCCCCGCAGATCGTTCGTGTTTGCGGAGGTGCGCTGCGCGTCGAATGGTTCGCGACCGTCACGCTCGTCGATCGGCGTGTAACCGCTGGACTCGAACGGGTTCGTATCGTCGCCCGTCGTGAGATAGAGGTTACCTTGGGTATCGAACTCGAGGTCGCCGCCGGTGTGACAGCACGTCTCACGCTGCGTGTCGACATCGAGCATCTGCGTTTCCGTCGCAGGGTCGATCGAGTCGCCGTCGACGGTAAAGCGCGAGAGGCGGTTGACGCTCTCGTCCCCCGCCGGCGAGTAATACAGGTAGAGCCAGCCGTTGTCCTCGAAGTCGGGGTCGAGCGCGACACCCTGCATCCCGTCCTCCTGACCGGTGTAGACGTCGAGCGTCATCGCGGTCGTCGTCTCACCCGTGTCGGAATCGAGGATCTTGAGGTTGCCAGTGGTGCGCTCGGTGAAGAAGATGCGCCCGTCGGCGTCGATATCCATCTTCATCGGCTCGCTCAAGCCGTCGACGAGCACCTCTCGGTCGTAACTGTCCCAGACGGTTCCGGAGGCGTCACCCTCCTCGAAGCCGCCGGCCCAGAGGATCCCGCCGAGGACGTGATCGATGAACGCGTCCTCGTCGAACGATTCCTCAGTGTGACCACGCCCGGTGTACCAGACGCGACCGCCCTGGTACTCCTGGCACCACGAGATGGGGTGATCCTCACGGCCGTTCTCCATCGCCGCGCCGTCGTAGCTGGTCTCGTCGAGGGTCGCGAGGACGTGCACTTCGCCGCGCGGGCTCTCCGAGTAGTCGTACCACTCGTCGTAGGCCTCCCAGCTGGCGGGCAGGTGGTCGGTCGACGGGTGGACCTGATCCGTGACGTGGATCTCGGCGTCCTGATTCTCCGGGTGGCCGGTGAAGTAGGCAC
>Ga0207851_100630_pt1 | contig 15947 bp, 14 predicted proteins | sample A23E3SouthBayCA_FD_187747 | JGI IMG/M metagenome (GOLD analysis project Ga0207851, IMG submission 187747) | Aerobic enrichment media microbial communities from Eden Landing Ponds, California, USA - A23 E3 (SPAdes) | ecosystem: Environmental > Aquatic > Marine > Unclassified | place: Emeryville... | reverse complement strand
AGTGTGTGCGGCCGCACGGAAGGTTCGGTTGCAGACGCCCGTGGACTTACCGGTGGTTCGCGATTGGGCGGTGGACCGGGTCGTGACGCCCCTCGGTGAGATAGGCATCGACGGGGAAACAGGGATCGAGCTGGTGCGCATCGGTGAGCGGTTGCTAGACGTGGCCGATACCGTCCCGATCGGTCCGGGCACGGCACGAATGATCGTGGCCGAGGCGGCAGTTTACGCGGCGGATCAGCTCACGCCGGGGAAAATCCTGATTCAAGCGGATGTAGTTGCGGCGGTGAGTGAGACTGTGCCGACCTCGAAATACAAGATCGCACGCTACTCCCAAGCGGTGTATGAGGCGGGCGAAACCCACCTCACGCCGACTGACTCGGTTGCCGAGCTGGTGGCGGGCGACTAGCGGGGCCCTTCCCCGTTCGTTTCGACCACAGCCCCGCGGCCCCACCTCCCCACCCTCCGCTCCGTGCTCGCTTCGCTGCGCGCGCAGCCACGACCTCATCTGTGCGGTTTTATCGAAGATACGTTCGAGTAATGATGGGACCAGTACTGAGAGGGTCTCTCATCGGTATGGTGATGGCACGAACTGGACACGAAAAAACACGGAACCGAACGACGGTATCAAATCATCACTGCCAGACCAAGGAGAAAAGGCTAGACTACGCTGTGCATCAGGATTGTGTACCGTAGTTGAACCCGTACTACTTCCATTTGTGCTATTGTACCCTCGAAGGGCGGGTATGCCGGGAGCAAAGCGTCACTGATGGTCTCCACACACTGAATGTTCCAGCCATTCCTACTGTGAAACTGTGGGTGCCGAGTTTGATGAAGAGTAGCGGATTGACGAGATTATTGGCGACTGCCCGATGACTATTGCCTGCTAGACCGGGATTTGATGTTGGTTGAATTAGAGGCGGCTGAGGATAGCTGAATTCATTTCAATCTCTTCTGTTACTTTGAGCTGGGAAAATTCTCAATAAGTGGGCGGACGGAAATTAGTTCTCAACAAAATGATTAACAGTCTTCTCAAGCCCCCCTTCGAACGAGTACTGTGGCTCCCAGCCAAGTGATTCGACCTTCGAGGAGTCAAGCGCATACCGCTGGTCGTGACCAGCCCGGTCCTCGACAAATTCAATGAGATCTTTGGATGCGCCAACGGCTTCGAGAATAGCCTGTGTTACTTCGAGGTTCGTCTTCTCTTCATCAGTCCCGATATTGTACACTTCACCCACGTCTCCCTCACGGAGTACTAAATCCAGTGCTCGACAGTTATCTTCGACGTAAATCCACTCTCGTACGTTTGACCCATCTCCATAGACGGGGAGTGATTTGCCCTGCGTTGCATTCGTGATGAACTTCGGAATTAGTTTTTCGGGATGTTGATTCGGTCCATAGTTGTTACACGTACGCGTGATTACAACTGGCAGTCCATGGGTCGTCTCGTAGCTCTGCGCAAGCAGGTCAGCACTGGCTTTGGTCGCGGAGTATGGATTCCTGGGGTTAAGCGGGTCCTCTTCTGAAAAGGATCCGTCGACGATTTGTCCGTACACTTCATCTGTCGAGATCTGGACAAACCGGTCAATTTCTGCGTCGTTTGCTGCATTGAGCAGTGTCTGGGTTCCCTGTACGTTTGTTGAGACGAAGGGTTCTGCACCTTCTATCGACCGATCGACGTGTGACTCTGCCGCGAAGTTTACGACAGCGTCAACATCGGATACCAAGTCGCCGACGAGGTCAGTATCCCGTATATCTCCTTCAACAAACTCGTGTTGAGGATGCCCAAGAACTCCTTCGAGGTTCTCCTTTGAGCCAGCGTACGTGAGGGCATCAAGTGTAACGACCCCGTCGCCACTGGTCTCGATAATGTGCTCTACAAAGTTGGATCCGATAAAGCCCGCCCCGCCGGTGACGAGTATACGCATACGTTATGCAACACAAGTCGTGCGTATTTAGGTTTCCATACGATGAATAGCCGGTGATGCATCTCTTGGTCCTCGGTGCGAATGGCTTACTCGGATCGAACGTTGTACAAGCCGGTTTGGAGAAGGGGTGGACGGTGTCGGGCACATATCATTCAACGGCACCGGACTTCGATATCCCGTTGTTCGAACTCGACATCGTAGATTCTAGCACCGCCTCGGAGATTATCGAATCAGCGGATCCAGATTGGATCGTGAACTGTGCCGCGATGACGGATGTGGATGGCTGTGAGGAACACCCAGACCGTGCACACGATGTGAATGCTCAAGCGCCCGGTGAGATTGCTGCACACTGCAGTCAAGATGAGTACAGATTTCTCCATGTCTCTACGGATTACGTGTTCGATGGCAAATCCACGGCGTCGTACTCAGAGGATGATTCGGCAAATCCCGTCCAAGTCTATGGCCAATCTAAACTGGACGGCGAGAAAGCGGTTCAGGAGGCGAGGCCAGAGGCTCTTGTAACTCGACTATCGTTCGTCTACGGTGTTCACCGAGGCACAGATGACCTAACTGGATTCCCAAAGTGGGTTCGTGATCAGCTCATAGCAGACAATGAGGTACCCCTGTTCACCGATCAGCATATCACTCCATCGCGTGCTGGTCACACGGCTTCGACACTGTTGGAACTGATAGAAGCTGGGGCTAGCGGAACATACAATGTTGCGTGTCGATCGTGTGTTTCACCGTACGAGTTTGGAGCAGCTATCTGTGACCAAATGGGGGCTGCAAAGTCCTTGCTCGTAGAAGGCAAGCAATCCCACATCGAACGGCCTGCGACTCGTCCCGTTCACACGTGCCTTGATGTAACGAAAACTGAGGACCAACTCGGTCGACGACAGCCAACCCTCACGGAGGATTTAGAGGTGATTTCTGATTGGTTCAATTCGGAATCGAAGCCAAACGTTCGCTAGATCTCGTACTGGTCCTTATTTTCGAGGAAGTGCTGTTGCTCTTCTTTGGGAAGTTCTTCGAACTTGAGGACGTTCTCACATCCCAACCCCGGACATTTCATCACGCGGTTTGATTCGATTTCGTTCGCTGCGACGACAGTACCACAAGTCGGACAGGAGTAAGTGATGATGCGCATGGTTACAGTTTGAGCTGGGAGTTCTCGCCGACGACGAGACGCCGGCCCTCGGGGAGGAGATTCTCGGCGCTCTCGACGTTCGCGCTCCGGCCGAGGAGACTGTCGACGATCCGGCCTGACGCCGTGATCGTCGAGTCGCCGATGACGACGCTGTTCTCAATGTGGACGTTCTCCAGCGTGGAGTTTGCGCCGATTGAGGTGTACGGCCCGACGTAGGTGCCGCTCTTGATGACCGTATCTTCAGCGATGGAGACCGGGCCGCGGACGACTGCGCCGTCCTCGATAACCGCAGATTCGTGGAGTTCGATACGGCCGTTGACCTCTGCGCCGTCCTCGACTGTGCCTGCTGTGTCGAGGGCTTCATCTTCGAGAACGAGTCGGTTAGCGTGGAGGATGTCTTCAGGCTTCCCGGTGTCCTTCCACCAGCCCGTGACGACGTGAGAATCGATCTCGTGGCCATCTTCAAGAAGACCCTGGATGGCATCCGTGATTTCGAGTTCGCCGCGCCACGACGGTTCGAGGTCGTTGATTGCGTCGAAGATTGCGGGCGAGAAGACGTACATCCCGATGAGCGCGAGGTTCGTCGGCGGGTCGTCGGGCTTCTCGATGAGCTCTGTGACATTACCCGCGTCGTCGACATCTGCGATACCGAACGCCTGGGGGTTCTCGACCTCTTGGAGCGCGATGCCCGCACCGTAGTCGCCCGCTTCGAAGCTCTCGACGAGGTCGGTGACGCCGGACTTGAGGATGTTGTCCCCGAGGTACATCACGAAGTTGTCGTCGCCGACGAAGTCGCGCGCGCACCCGGCGGCGTGGGCGAGTCCGAGGGGGTTCCCCTGGACGATGTAGGTGATGTCGACCCCGTACTTCGACCCGTCGCCGAGGAGTTCCTGAATCTCGTCGCGGCCCTTGTTGCCGAGGATGACGCCGATCTCGGTGATGCCGGCCTCCTTGAGATCGTCGATAGCGTATTCGAGGACCGGCTTGTTCGCCACTGGGACGAGCTGTTTCGGACCAGTGTGGGTGATCGGGCGGAGGCGTGAGCCCGTGCCGCCGGAAAGTAGGACGCCTTTCATGGTTCACTCGTGCGGTGGTTCCTCCCAGTCTAAAGGTATTTCGTCAGTATCATATCGGAGTCGCACCTCATCCGGCTCTTCGTAGTCGTAGAGTTCCGTCGGATAGTTGATGAGGAGCGACGGTTCGTCGCTGATCGCTTTGAAGCCGTGCCAGCAGTCGCCCGGAATGCGGATCAGCTGTTGGTTGTGCTCGCCGATAACGAACGTGTTGAGTTCGCCTTGCGTAGGAGAGTCGTCGCGGTCGTCGTAGACGCCAACCTTGATGCGGCCCTGTGGGCAGACGAAGTGATCAATCTGGCCTTCGAGGTGGCGATGCCACGCGCGGATGATTCCCGGATAGGTCATCGAGTAGTAGGACATCGCCGGATCGATGTCGTACTCATCCCAGTCTTCGCGGAAGACTTCGACGAGATGGCCGCGTTCGTCGGCATTTACTTGTAGGTCGCGGACTTTCACATCGTGGATCATATATTACCCTTCGATAGCTCATGAGTATAGTATTATTGTATCTGGCAAGGCCGTTTTTGATAGATTGGGTTCTAATATATCACTAGTCGAAATTTAATTTCCGACAATTCGTAGGGGGCTGATTTGTTGCCTATCCGTGGGATGAACTCTCCGTCAGAACCTATCAATGCTCATGTGTAGCAGATTGTTGATTTCAGAGAGCCGCTCTGACAGCGTGTTCGAGAGCTTCTTGTCCGGATTTTCTGAAGAATTCGCTGCGTAGCTGAAAGGCACGAAGATCCTGAGTCAACTTGTTTCTAGATGCCTTGATGCGGCGAGAACCACCGTCGCGCCAGCGACGCGTGGCTCTCGCAAGTGTTGACGTGAACATTCCCATCCGCGTACTCGCCGTCACCGCCCTAATCATGTATATGTAATCTGACTCTGGTGGTTGTGTTATGAAGCGATTGGTTTTTCTAATAGGAGTGGTCTTGGGTGTTTATGAGAACATACCTGCAGTACTCGGACTATCCAATACTCTTAGACCAGTTATTATAGGTACAGGGGCAAACTTCTGGACTGTGATAGGGAAATGATGCGCCCCTACTGTAAGTACCCTGAGATGAAGTAGTCTAGGAGATGAATCCTGAGTAATGAGCCTGACCACCGACACAGCGATACTTACGATCATCAAAATAGCGAATGCGGTCCTGAGCATAACCGCAATCGCAATCTTTACGAACGAACTTGGCGCCGCTGCTGTCGGCGTGTTCTTCCTCCTACAAGCCGTCCTGGGGTTCCTCTCCATCCCTGCTGATCTTGGATTCCAGGCAGCGCTACTGAAACGAATCAGTGAAGAAGGAGACCTACCAGACTCAGACCTCCTCACTACCGGAGCTATCATTATCGGGGCACTCCTCCTCCTCGTTTCTACAGCCATTGCTGTAGCCGCTCCGCTGCTAAATAACTACTTTGGCCAAGCACTGGCGCTTTATCTCATTCCTGCGATCATTACCAAAGAAGCAGGGAAACTCACTCGAAATCTATTAAAATCAGAGTTACAATATCACTCCGCGACAACTGCAGAAGCGATCCGTGGAGTGACGTTCTCGGTCGTCGGGATCGCAGCGATTTTCAACGGAGGCGGTCCAGCACACCTCGTCGGCAGCTTGATACTGAGTTACATACTGATGGCTGCGTATTGTGGCTGGAAGGCATCCACGCCACTCGGAATGATTTCGACTGAGGCGGCGCTCTCGCTATGGACCTACGCAAAGTATAGCATGGTCGCCTTCTTGGATAGTATGGCGTACAAATGGCTCGACGTGATAGTTATCGGTGTGTTTCTGTCACCGGCCGCTGTCGGTATCTACGAGATCGCGTGGAGGGTCTCGAAGTTCGTGATGCTTCCGACCCGCTCAATTGAGGAATTTATGCTGCCCCAAACAAGCAACTGGGATACGTCAGGGCGAAGGGAAATCATCGAATCGACGCTTCCGAATGCGCTCTTCGCGTCCGCATTTTTTATTTTCCCGACTCTCTTCGGAGCTGTAATCGTTGGTGACGAACTGTTATCAACTATCTTCGGATTTGAGTTCGGTGCCGGAGCGCTGGTTCTTCTTGTGCTCTTGTTCGGGAGACTAGTTGATGCGACCGATGGCGTCCTGAAAACCGTTATCGCTGGAATAGATCGAATGGACCTCCGGGCACGCGCGGTTGTGATGAGTTTAGTCTCTAATATCGTGCTTAACGTTCTGTTGGTGCCTCGGTATGGGATTGAAGGAGGTGCAGTCGCAACTGTCCTTTCGTTCGGGGTCAGTACGGCGCTGATTGGCGTATACCTCCACCGAGAGCTGTCACTCCGTCTCCCGTTCACCCGGTATGCATGGTGTGTGTTTGCGTCCGGAATTATGCTGTTCGTTCTTTATCTTGGAAGTCTATTCATAAATTATCAAGCCTTTTGGGTACTAATCCTCGCGATTCTGATTGGGGGACTGACATACATTACAGTCATGCTTCTCCATCCGCCTACGCGAGGGGAAATATGGCAAATTTTTGATGATATCCGATAATCCGAACCACTCATCTTACAGCGTGGATCGAGACCGTTGACGCTAGGGCATAACGCGCTCATCCGGGCAAAAGGCTACTCTCAGCGCTGGATGGCCGAAACATCGTACTCGACAACGAAGCGCTCGCTCGGCGACGCCGTGCGAGCGCTCAGCTGGTATCGACAGTTCCGTGAGATTGTCCTGATGTTCGCCATCTCGAACATAGAACCGCTCTGTAAACCACTCTAACTGTGACTCAGCATCCATTCAACACGGCACTTCAAATTCATCTAAAACAGTTATAAAACATTCCAACATTTCTCAACGTCGCCCTCTGAAAATCAGTAACGTGTTACACAAAATAGACTAAGAAAGTCTTTTGTGGATTTGCTGTGGATCCATTACCAATGGCAGAGATCTCGGCCACCGTTGTTACTCTTAACGAGGAAGAAAATATCGGAGATTGCTTGGAAACATTAACTTGGTGTGACGAAATCGTCATCGTTGATAGTTATAGCGATGACGATACCGTTGAGATTGCCCGTGAATACACAGACAAAATTTATACATATGAACGAGCCGGGTATGGCGATCCCGCCCGACAAAAAGCATTTGAAGAAGTCTCTGGGGAGTGGATTTGTATGGTTGATGCCGATGAAATGATTCCCCCGCAACTGGCGACCCGTCTCCGTACAGAAGCAGAACAAGGAAAAGCAGACGTAGTTTATGCTCCACGTATGAATTTTTCGCTTGGAAAATGGATCAATGCTGGAGGTTGGTGGCCGGACTATCGTCCAGTGCTGTATCGAACTGATGCAGTGTCGTATTCGGAGACCATCCACGATTTTACCTCATTTGCTGATCAAAGTTCAGTAACAGAATTAGGGACAGATCAGGAAAACGCAATCCGACACTTCAATCACACAGATATTGAGGATAAACTATCAAGAGTTAATAGATATACAACTATCGAAGCTCAGCAGTCGGAGTTTAATCTCACTCAACTTCTCATCACACCTCCAGTAGAGTTCATGAAAAGATTGATTATCAAGAAAGGGTATCGGTTGGGATGGCATGGAATTATATTGGCTATTACCCAAGCGTGGTATCAGTGGCTAGTTGCAATAAAAAGCTGGGAGATTGAAAATGTCGGAGGGAAAGAAGGAATTGAGAACATATATGATGATGAGCGGGATAGGGTGCTAAACGAATGGGAAGCGTGAGCAACCCTCAAGTCTCTGATAGGGATCTCCCAAATATAATATTACTAGTTCTAGACTCGGTACGTGGGGACCGAATTACTCGGCAAGAAGAGTTCAACCTCTCTACACCCACACTGAATGAGTTAGCTGAAGAAGGAATCTCTTTCAAGAACGCTCATTCTACGGGATCCTGGACGATTCCGGCGCATGGATCACTATTCACCGGGAAACTCCCGAGAGAACATGGGGCACACGCTAAACACAAATACTTTGATGCGGAGCCAGAGACCACGTTAGCCGGAAAGCTATCTTCAAAAGGGTATAATACAGTCGGATTTTCGACCAACCCATGGATTTCAGATGAGTTTGGGTTCGCCACTGGTTTTGATGAATTCTATGAACTAAGATCTAGTCTGCCATTTTCTGGTGTCGAAACGGATCCGCGAGACGAATTGGATGATCCAACTATTCAGGAGGCTGTTCAGTGGGTGATTTCTGGGAGCCCAATTAAACGTGTGGTAAACGGCATTTATGCTAAATATTTTCAAAAACTTCCGTACGCACCAGCAGGTAAGATGAACAAAGAAATTCTAAGCCGGCTTTCTAGTTCTTCTAAAGAACCATTCTTTTTATTTGCTAATTATATGGATGCTCACGAACCATATATTATTAGGAATGAGTATATTGAAGGAGAATCTGAAATGACAGATAATATTCTTGATTTTGGATGGAATCTAAATTCCTATAATAACAGTCCAAATGAAAAACATTATGATCAAATACGAGATATATATGATTCGTCGATATCATATCTAGATCATAGTCTTAGAGAACTAGTTACCGAAATTGATCTGGAAAATACTCTTCTATTGGTTGCTGGGGATCATGGTCAGGCACTTGGTGAAAATGACTATTGGGGTCACGGAACCCACTTGTCAGAATCCTCAGTACATGTACCTCTGATTGTTCATCCACCTGCAAACTCAAACTCTCTTAGATATGATAGTAGTAATATTATAAGTCTTAGAGAGCTTCCTTTTTTGATTTTCTCCTTCTTAGGATTGGGACAGGAATATCAATATGATAAATCATTAATAGAAACCAATATTTCAATCGCAGAGTCATTTGGTCCGCATCAAAGAGTTGACAACCTTCCATCATACGTCTCAAATGTTGGATACCGAATGGTGTTTGGTGAATCTATGTCAATGTTGCATAATTTAGAGGACTCTAAGCGGGAATTCTTCCTTCGGGGGAGTAGTAATAACCACAATCATGAAAAACAGCAAAATTCACTAATAATGTACGAAAATGAGATAATTAAAAATACCCCCAAAAAGAATTTCAATAAAAAAGAAAATATTGCAGAAGGGACAAAGAAGCGCCTGGATGATCTCGGCTATCTATGATCCCTAATATGAAGGTTACACTATGGATAAATCAAATCTGACTAATAAACGTATACAGTATATTTTTATTATTAATGCGCTATCTTTAGCTGTCCTTTCTATCCGATTTCAAAAAATGATTTTCATTCTATCATCGGTAGGTATTCTTTTGTTTTATTCTATAGTGTATAAAAATCCACTTAGCATTGGGAGTTTATGTATTTCACTTACTTTTCTATATACTGGTCCACAAATCGGTTGGCTGTACATTCGCGGGGCGCACGTCGCAACTTATACCGCAGAAGAAATTCTCGACAATGGGTGGCCGATCAATGCTACTATTCGTCGGTCGACCCCTAGTACACCTTTGGTCCATCTCCATGCAATCCTATCAAGTGAGATAACAGATTTGCCAATATCTCCAAGCACAAATGGTGAACTTCTAATCACTGCATTTCTCCCAATTATCTATTCTCTCGTTTCCCTCCTAATGGCATTTCTAATAATAAGGCGGTACATTAATATTAATGAACGGTATCCATCTCAATATTTCCTCTTCATACCTGCTCTTATTTGGGCACCATTCTTTTGGACGAAACCCGCATTTAACCGCCAATCAATTGGATTTCTTTTCTTTATTAGTTCAGCATACATACTATTCCGAATACTAAAAAATAATAGTTGGAAGCTTACTGTTCTTGCTCTCATATTTACTATATCGACAATATTAGGACATGATTTTGCGAGCATATCTCTAATATTATTAATGGTAGCAATATACATCTCAGTGGTTTGGAATAGAATTGTTAAAAATCAGTTTTTTGCCACTAACACAATATATGTACTTCTCCCACTAACTATAGTTTTATTCATTTCTTGGATAATAATTGGGGGATTTGGTGTTGAACGGATATCAAATGCCATTATTGGTATAACAACTGATCGGTTAGGTAGCATAATCTCACTTTTGTCAAATAACGGTGATCAAAGCCCAATTCCGTCTGAGATAGGCGAACCCCTAGAATTTACTATATTCACCATTTTTCAGAACTTGTTTAGCATCTTTCTATATGCATTTATGATTGGAGTCGGAATCACCGGATACGTCTTCAACAATACACTACGTGATGAAGACAGCGTCTGGGCTAAGTCAGTGTTTATTTTTGGACTGTTTATCGGCTTTATATCGATCTTCTCTTGGATAACAGGAACTAATGCTCCAGATAGAGTTATTACCTATCTGGTTTTCGTTGGTGGTGGAATCGCTCTACTTGGATATGTTCAATTTGAAAACAAATTAAAGAAAATACCAATATCAAATATCGTGGTGATTATGTTGTTATGTTTATCAGTAAGTATGATCCCTCTTCACATTGTTTCTGATTCCCCCCCTCGGTACGATCAGGGAGAGACAGATCAAAGGTTTTCCAAACCACTGTATGCCACTGCCGATTTTATATTTATATATTCCGACAAAAATATTTATGGAGATGAAAATGTAGAGCATGTCGTTGGAGGCAAAACTGGTAGATTAGTTAATTCTCACCCACAAATAATTTTGACTGGTGATGTACCAAATAATGGTATACTTGTTTTACAAAACTATAACGAGGAATACTACTTTGGAACCTCTGTAAAATATGGGTCGGTTGGATTTATTCCGAACGGATTTGGCAGTGTCCGTAGAGAAAATAACAAATTGTATTCGAGCGGGGATGTTTCTATATATTCGTAATGCCTGCTATCATACGAAAATCAAAAACCATACGTTTATTTGATGGCATATACATATGTTAGATATAATTAATGAATGGGAATAAATCAGAACCCAAAGTAGGTATCATAGTACTGAACTGGAACAGCTATACAGATGTCGCCCGCTGCTTAGACTCAATTAGAGGACTCAAATATGCAAATATAGATATTGTTGTTGTTGATAATGGCTCCACGGATGGCTCTGGTCAGAACATAGATGACAACTATCCCAATGTAGAAGTGGTGTTCTCTGATGAGAACCAAGGATTTTCAGCAGGAAACAATATAGGAATACAGCGAGTTAGGGATCGAGGGGCGGACTATATTTTATTAATAAATAATGATGTTAGGGATCTACATGAAAATATGCTTCGGGAACTAGTGGGAATTATAGATACAAGATCGAATATTGGAATTATAACTCCACAAATTAACGAATATCCTGATACAGACACGGTATGGTTTAGAAGGGGTATAATAAACCATAGATTAGGAACATACTATCACAACAAGAATAGAAGATGGTACCTTCACGGTTCAAAGAAGTCAGAATCAAAGATACAGAGTGATCTAAGCCGAGCTAGTAATGAACTGATCAGGAATGAATATCTACCCTTCGCTTGCGCTCTATTTCGAGAATCATTATTTTCTGAGGTTGGATTACTCCCTGAAGAGTATTTTCTCTATGTTGAGGATGTTGAATACTGTCTACGAACGACGAGTGCGGGCTATCAGCTCGCTACTGTACCCGATGTGAAAGTGTATCACGAGAAATCATCGGATTCCTCGCTGAGTCCACTCCGGTCGTACTACGTAGTTCGTAATCGCTACCTGTTTGCACGGAGGAACAGTAAAGAGATTAATGTCAGACTGTTCTATCTAACGTACGCGCTTAATGTCTTCTTATTATTCGTTCAAAGAATTCTGGCTGGAAATTTTTCAGCTACAAAAGCAGTCATACGAGGAGTCGTTGACGCAATCCGGATGAAAGAAGGAAAGGGAATGTATCCATAAATATAGTACATAGAGACGCGTTTAGAGGCTCGAAATCATCCGAGTTAGTTGCTTAGCGCGATGGTGGCGTTCAACGGCAGCTTTGAGCATCAGTTTGCGGGACTGACCAAGCCACGTTCTCGCTCGAAGGGTTTACCAAATCACTGCTTGAGCGCCACAAACACTGACTCAACTGCTCTGTTGACTTGATGGAAACGCTGCTATCCCAAGAGAGCGTGAACTAAGACATGGGGCGCAAGAGACCGACCGCTATTCTGTGCCATCGAGCCCGTCATGTTGACTGGTCCGTGTGCGAAGGAAGCCGAGTCATGGGCGTTACAGCCCGGATGCCGCGGGGCGCGGCATCCGGGAAAGCCCGAATAGGTGAATCTCTGCTTCACGCACTGGCGTCCCGGGTGAACAGACAATGTACCTCGGAATTGATGTCCACAAACGGTACGCACAGGTGGCAGTTATGGATGAGGCTGGTGAGATCGTCAAAGAGGTTCGCGTCGAGAACGCGAACCTCAACGACCTCGCCCAGCGATACGCTGGTGCTGAAGCCGCAATCGAAGCGACCAGCAATTACTACCACATCCACGATACGCTGTCGGAACATTTGGATGTGACTGTCGCTCACCCGAAGGAGTTGAATCAGATCGCTGACACCGACAAGAAAACTGATCGCGTCAATGCTAAAGAACTAGCGCGGATGGTGCGGCTGAACTCTGTCCCTGAAAGCTATGTTCCAACCGACGAAGTCAGGGAAGCCCGCGCACTCGTGCGCGGGCGACAGACGTTAGTCGAAAACCGTACCAAATACGCCAACAAGATCCACGGGCTCCTCTCCGACCACGGTATCATTGAGGACGTGAAGCCGTTAACCATAGAGGGACGAGAGTTCCTGCGGGAACTCTCGATCCCGTCACCATGGGACTCGTTACTAGAGTCGTACATCGAGTTGATTGAGACGCTCACCGAGGAAATTCAGAACCTCGAAGAAACGATCAAAAAGCGCGCTGGGTCTCTGAAGGAGACCCAGCTGCTGATGACGATTCCCGGCGTGAGTTACTATACGGCGTTGTCGATTTACGCCGAGTTAGGCGAGATCAGTCGGTTTGACGGTGACAAATCGGTCGTCAGTTATGTCGGATTGAACCCGGTGATCCGCGAGTCAGGCGACTCGCGGATCGAGGGGAGTATTTCGAAACGTGGATCCGGTCGTGTCCGGTGGTTGCTCGTCCAGGCTGCAAATACAGCAGTTCACACCTGTAACGATGAGTATCTAAGCCGTTTCTATGAGCGGCTAGCAAGCCGGAAGAATTTACAGAAGGCGATCGTAGCCTGCGCTCGGAAAATGCTGGTGTCGATTTACCACATGCTAGACCGAGGCGAGGTGTACGATCCACCTGATGTGAGTTCATAGAGGAGGGAACTGAGGGCCGCCGGGCGGGCGGCCCTCAGTGGCCGGTCGGGGCCAGCGTTAGCAACAGCTATCGCCGTACCGCGACCGCACCGCCTGAAGATATCCGCTGCCTGCCAGCTGGGAGAACAGCAGACCACAGTACGGCGAAACTATTTTATCGAAAACGGTGGTTTGTGTAGACAGCAGTGTTTCCATAGGTGAATAGTGATCTTATCAGCCGATATCACCGGTTTAGAAGGACGAAGCCGAGGAAATCGAGCTTGGTACGGAGATCGACATCCTTGAGTTCATTGAGCACTGCCGTCACCTAACTAAACAAGCGTTGGGGATGTATGCGGGCGAGCCCGTCAGCGACGGGTTCGCCCGCTGGGTTCACGACATCTTGGCACTATTTTCGGGTCGAAGAGACCTACAGCAACCGTGGAACGCCGAATCGGCTGAAGTACATGGCTGAACTGCGTGACGCTCTTGACTTCTATCGTGACGAGCTTCCCGATCACACGACGCTCTACAAATCGTTTGATCGGCTGAAAATGTGGGCGAGACGGGCGCTGCTGTATGTTTCCGCGCAGCAGCATCCGCAGTCTGGTCACGCTGCGCTCGACAGCGCGTTTTTCGACCGCCGACGTGCGTCATCGTACTTCCGCCAGCGTGCAGGACGGACGATATAGACGCTCAAAGTGACGACATTGACTGATGTGGAATCGCTTGCTGTTCTCGACGTTCACATCGCGGCTCGGTGGAAGCACGATACGGAGATCGGACTGCAGGTCGTCCGCTGCCGCCGATAACTGCATCCAAGATTGGCAAACCGATATGAAATCGACACATATGATATTGAGTACCCCGTTCACCATCGGGGCTCGTCAGCAAAAGCAGCCGAGAACAACGCGCTCAATGGAGCAAACGGCCACGCTCAACGGTGAATGGCCGAAACATCCTACTCGACAACGAAGCGCTCGCTCGGCGATAGTGAACGTAGTGTTCAGATAAGCTGATTCCATGGGAAGGTAAACAATATCATCCACTCGTCAGCAGTTTCTGCTTCGGTGTTGCTGAAACAGTTTGAAAAAACAGATAGTTCGACGTTTTATCTCACGAAAGATATGTTGGAAATTGCCCCGATTTCCATGCCGTTTGTATCTGAAATTGAGGTCGTGTTTGTGAAAGGCTCGCTGAAGTTAGGTTGATCCATCGATGAGAACAGTTGCGTCATCGGTATTGTGTTTGTCACGGCGATCAGCGAAAACCGATCTGTGGGAACATTATTTTTCGTTGGCTCATGCTGTGTGTGGAGCAAAGTGTTCGTTTCTGGATCGACAGCAGTGTACAGCTAATACTGTTCCTCGCCAAGTCGAATCACGGTCTCATCGACTGCAACGTGATTCGGGCTCCGGTCAGATTCTGGCTGTAGGTCAGCATCGTGAACCCAGTTGTGAATGGTCGAGCGAACCCGATTAACACCGAATACCTCAAGAAACGAAACAGTATTGGAAAGCATCGTGTTCAGATTAGCTGATTCCATGCGAAAGTGAACGATCTGAGCCAATCGTCGGCTGTTTCTGCTTCGGCGTTGCTGAAACAGTTCGAGAAACAGATAGTTCGTCGTTTTATTTCTCTAAAAACACGTTCGACGGCGTTCCGATTTCCATGTTTTTCGTATCTGAAATCGAAGCCGTGTCGATGGCATGCAGCTTGTAACAATTTGGAGCCATCGACGAGAAACACTGCGTCGTCAACGTCGTGTTTCTGACTGAGTTCGGCTAGAAACGAATGAGCGAGAACCGTCGTTGTAGTCGGTCTAAGCTTCGTATGAAGTAATTTGTTCGTCTCTGGATCGACAGCAGCATACAGCCAGTATCGCTCATCATTGAGTTGGATCACGGTCTCGTCAACCGCAATGTGATCCGGTGACCGGCCATCTTCGGGCTGTAAATCAGCCTCAGTACCTCACAAAGCATCGCCAGTTAACCTGAGCTGAGTCACCTGTTCTGTTGAGAAGAGTCGTTGATAGTGGTCGAAGAAAGCTAATCGAAGGTGGCGCTGCCGCGGTCGGCGGCGATCAGCCGCCGACGCGGCAGCGTTGCCACTCATTATGCGGTGTCCTCGGTCAGTAATTACCGGTGGAAACGGTCGTCTGGTGGCCGGTTTGCGGGGACGGCCCGACGCACTGCGAGGGCCGTCCACGCTGCCCGACACAGCATGTTGATGAACTCCTCGAACGACCAAGACCAGAGGCGACGCCCGCCACGGCGGGGCGTCGCCACATACTCCCAATGGAGATACCGCCACACATTCTGCAAGAGTAGGCTTACGACGACGTACAGCAACCGTACAACCGGATTCTGCGTCGTGGTCGTCACGATGCCCTGTTCGGAGAGTCGGTAGCTCGCCTCGATACCGAAGCGTTTCGCGTAGTGGTATCGAGCATCTCGTGGTGTGTCAATGAACGGCGCGTCAGCGGCGTAGCCGTGACGCGCCACTCCGTGTTCGTCGTACCGTCCGTTTTGATAGGTACAGTCGATATAGACGGGAAA
>Ga0207851_100620_pt1 | contig 16088 bp, 15 predicted proteins | sample A23E3SouthBayCA_FD_187747 | JGI IMG/M metagenome (GOLD analysis project Ga0207851, IMG submission 187747) | Aerobic enrichment media microbial communities from Eden Landing Ponds, California, USA - A23 E3 (SPAdes) | ecosystem: Environmental > Aquatic > Marine > Unclassified | place: Emeryville... | reverse complement strand
CCCGCTCGTCGGTGTCCCAGCCGACGCGCTCGCGGGCCGCCGACCGCGACACGGGTCTGAACCGGTCGAGGTCGACGCCGAAGGGGATCACGGGGTGGTCACCGGGGACGGCGGGCTCGCACGCGCGACTGGGCAGGACCACCGCGTCGGCCGCACGTGCGCAGAGCCGGCTGATCCCCGTGAGCCACTGGCGGTCGCCCATCAGGTCGGTCCCCCACGGCGTGAACACCACCGGTCGGACGGGCTGAGCGAGCGCGTACGGCGCCGTCAGCCCGTAGTTCGCATGAATCAGGTCGTAATCGTCGAGCCCGTGGTCGAGGACGCGCGGGAGGTACCGGGCGTAATCGCCGACCGACCGCGGCGAGTCGGGGTCGTACTCGCCGGGGACGCCCACGGCGGTACACGAGACGCCGCGGTCTTCGAGGGCCCGGATCTGGTCCTCGAAAAAGGAGCGCGTCGAGGTGTAGAGCTGGAGGACGCGCACTCACTCACCCCCTTCGGTCGCCGGAGCGCGGCCGGCGACGAACCGGTAGTTGTCACGCACGACCTCGCGCAGGTCGCACCCGTTCACCCGCGCTGAGACGCGGCACTGTTCGTCGGACCGTCGCCCGCCCCTTCGTCGTGGAATCTCGTCGTACATTCGAAGTTGTGGGACGCCGTCGGGACGGCACCCCGGAGGTGAGAGGGACAACGGCCGTGGCGTGTTTTATTATCGGTGCGGTAAGCCACTGCGTCCGCGCGAGCGCCGCCGCCGATGCGCCGATCTCCCGCGGTTTACCGGGTGGCTAAGCGTCGCTCGCCGCGACCGCGGACGCCGCTTCGCTCGCTCAGATCGGCTGCCACTCTCCGACGACGATCGTGTCGGTGAAGCGCGGAACCGACGGCGACGGGTCTCAGGTGTCCTGAACGATCTCGCCGATCCGGTCTATCTCGAGCGCCTCCATCGTCTCCGTGTCCAGACCGTGGCGCTCGATGACCTGGGTCACCTGAAACGCCGCCTCGTTGCTGTCCACGCTGAAGGTGATGTGGAAGTCGTAGCCGCCGAGGACGGCGTAGGTCTCGTGGACCTCGCCGCCGAGTTCCTGGATGTCCTCGCGGATGGCCCCCCAGATCGAGACGAGCTCCTGGGCGTTCTGGAACTGGTCCTCGTTCACGTCGACTTGCGTGATGTAGGTTGGCATCTGATCCCGTTCGGCCAACGGACGGCGGCCGGTTGAATATTGCGTCGTTCCGGGTTTCGGGAGAATCGGGCGAGAGCACCACCCCGCGGCCGGGACTCAGTTCGTGACCCGGCGCACGCGAGCGGCGAGCAGGCGGACGCCGGCGCCCGGCCCCGGCGCGCCGTCGACCAGCCAGAGGAGGCCGACGGCGGTCAGGAACCCGATCTGGGCGACGAGCAGCGGGCTCGGATCGAGCGTGAGGATCTGGTAGAGATAGCGGAGGACGTACACGAGCGCCTGCTCGACGAGACCGCGTTCGGTCTCTGGACCGGGGAAGGATGCGAACGGCCAGAGGACGCGCCCGAGCAGGAGCGGCCCGCCCCGGAAGACGGGATAGACGAGGTCGCCGACGAGGTGTGAGAGGTGCCCGACCGCGTACGCGGCCACGGTCCTGCCGTCCAAGTCGGTGCGGGCGGCGAGCACGACCGCGAGGCCGAGCAGCGGGACGACGACGAGCGCCGAGTGCGCGACGGCGTAGCCGACGGTGAACACGTCCAGTCCCCACGCGAGCGGCTTGTCGACGAGGTCGGGGACCTGCGTCGCGAGGGCGAGGACCAGCACCCGCCGGCCGTCCGGGGCGCGACGGTCGAGCGCGTGGACCAGCACCGAGTAACACAGGTAGCCGAAGGCCAGGTGTTCCCAGGGCCACATCAGCCGCTCGGCCCCGCCGGTCGACCCGGCAGATCGGCGACGCGCCGACCGGCCCCCGTCGCGTCTACAGTGGTGCAACCGATCCCCGTCGGATCCCCTGCGGTGCCGTCGCCCGTGCCCGCCGCGACGAGAGTCGGGCGTCGCTCCGTAAATGTCATATCGCGATCGACGGACTGTGGGCGGTTAATTATCCGACCGATAAAGCGATCCGACCGGGAAAGCGCGACCGCGCCGCGTTCAGTCGTCGGCGGGCCCGCCGAGTTCGATGGTTGGCGTCCGCCAGCCGGTGTCGGTCGCGGTCGTCTCGGCCCAGGGAACGTCTTTGACGGGAGCGATCGCGGCTCCGTCGGGGTGGCCGTACACCCCCCACTCGCCGAACGCGGCGCCGTGGTCGGCGGTGATGACGGTTCGCCGGGCGTCGACGTTCTCCAGGAGGACCTGCACCTCGTCGAGGACCGAGCGGAGCGACTCGAGGTAGCGCTCCCAGGCGATATCCCGGGAGACGCCGTTCGATTCGAGCGCGTGCCAGGGACCGGCCGCGACGCCGGTAGGTGCGTCGTCGCCGACGAGTTCGGTCAGCCCGGGGTGGCGTGGTCGGTCGTAGTGGGCGACGATGCGGTCGGCGTCGGTGGAGCGGCCGGCGGCGATCGCGCATTCGGTCAGGTAGCCCGGCGGCACGTCGTCCCGCGGTTCGTCGCTGACGAATCGCGTGACGTGCTCGAGGACGGTGAACGCGCTCTCGTCGACGACGTTCCGGCGAGGCCAGCCGAACGGGACCGAGACGAGCGGACCGTGCCGCCCGTTCTCGAACGCGGGCTCGGCGAACTCGTTGGCCGTGACGTGGGCCGTCTCCGCCACGCTGTCGCTGTAGTCGGTCGTGAACGTCTTGACCAGCCACTCGTGGGAGCTGCAGCCGACCGACGGGACGCGCTCGATGTTGTCGGACTCGAGAAACTCGTACTCGGCGGCGAGTTCGCGAAGCGCGTCGACCCGGCAGGCCTCGAGGACGACCAGCAGGTCCCAGTCGCGCTCGTAGACGTTTCGGCCGTGGCCCACCCGCGTGGTGAGCGTGTACCAGAGACCGAGATAGGAGCGGTAGAGGGCCTGACGGGCGGCGCGTCGCGGACTCTCGGAGAGGGCGTCGCGGAAGTCGGAGAGCCACCCGCTGAAACTGACCGGCATGGGGCGTATTCGACCGGCCGGAGCCTTCACTATGGGTCGGGTAACCCCCGAGGGGCCGCTTAGTGGAGCCGTAAGCGGGCCGACCCGGTGAGCGACGGAGCGCGCCTCGTCGGCCCCGTCGGCGGCCCGGTCGAGCGGTCGCCCGGCGTCGCCGACGCGAGACGCGGTGCGGACGGGTCGAACGACATACGGAGCGGATAAGAAAGACGGTGGGGCACCTCGGGTCGTCCGTATGAACCGTCAGACCAGACGCGCGTTCCTGGGCGGCCTCGGTGCGGTCGTCGTCGCCGGCTGTTCGTCGTCGAGCGGACCGTCCGGATCGACCGACAACCCCGACCCCAGCGAGACGCCCGACGGACAGACGCCCTCCAGTACCACCCCGACGACCACGCCGACGCCCGGTTCCGGTTCCGGGACCGACACCGGCACCGGCACGGACGGGACGACGACGACGCCGGGCGGTGGCGGCAGTCTCGACCTCCCCGGCGAACAGGTCGACGACTTCGAGAGCTTCGACGGCTGGTACGTCCTGAGCAACCAGGGCGAGCTCTCCGCGCAGACGAACGACCCCTACGCGGGAAGCCAGTCGGCGCACGTCCAGTCCCAGTCCGGCGACTCCTTCGGCGCCATCTACAAGGCGTTCACCGAGCCCAGGGACTTCTCGAACGCGAACCTCTCGCTCGCGATCAAGCTCACGAAGCCGGAGATCGCGAAGATATCGGTCGCACTGCTGGCGCCCGACCGCGGGAACATGGTGCGGATGATGCGCACGATGCCCGGCCCGACGGACCGCTGGGTCCGCGTCGACTTCGGGACGACCACGGTCGAGCGGGACCCGACGCTCTCGTCGGTCCAGGAGATCCGCATCGTCGGACGCCACCGCGACGGCGCCGACGAGCCGGTCGAGTTCGCCGTCGACGACCTGCGCGCCGTGGAGCCCCCGAAGAAGGGGCGAGTCATGCTGACCTTCGACGACTGCCACGAGACCCACTACGACCGCGCGTTCGCGGCGATGCAGGACTACGGGTTCGAGGGCGTCGAGGGGATCATCGCGGAAGCGGTCGACAACAGGGACCGCCTCGACATCGGGATGATGCGGGAGATGCGCGACGCCGGCTGGGACATGGCGTCGCACCCGCTGACGCGCGGGACGCTCATGCCGGAGTTCTCCGAGCGCAACCAGGAACAGCGGATCACCGACAACAAGGAGTTCCTCGACCGCAACGGGTTCCGCAACGGCGCTCGTCACTTCCTCACCCCCCAGAACCTGGTCGGACCGAACACCTTCGATATCGTCCAGGAACACCACGACTCGCTGTTCACGTTCGGCGGAATGCCCAACGGGTTGACCTCGACGACCAACTACAACTTCGGTCGCGTGAACGCCACCAACCTGGACGCCGTCAAGCAACACATCGACTACGCCGAGCGCTTCGGACAGATGGTCGTCCTCAACCACCACGCCATCGCTCCGGACAAGATCCCCGAAGAGCAGTTCAAGGCGGAACTCGAGTACATCGACCAGGCCGGCGTCGAGGTCGTCACCGCCTCCGACGTCGTCCCGCAGTCGTAACGCGCGGTCACCCTGCCCGGTCCCGGCAGACCCTGCCCGGTTCCCGTTCCGGCTCGTCGGTCTGACCGACCGCGGCGCCCCGGGCAGTCGGGGACGGGACGGCGATCCCTGTCACGCCGTCGCGCAACCGGCTTCCTCTCGCGTCGCGTCGTTTCGACCGTCCTGCGCCGCGCTGCTGTCGACCTTCCTGTGCCACGTCGTCACACGCGCCCAACTGCGAAGAGGACCAGATACGCCGACCGGCCGCCGCCGACCTTATCACACGCATAAGAAAGGCGCCTGCGGTACGACCACGAGTACCTGTGACCCTCGTTTCCCTCGCCACCTCGAACGGCGGGTTACCGTCTCGCCTCGCACGGTGGGCGACCGCCGCCGGGGTCAGGACGCCGAACTCGCCCTGCCCGTCGATGGACGCCTCGGACTCGCTCGCAACCGTTGATCAGATGTGATCGGACGTATACGCCGAGCTGTCGGCTCGACGCGCCGGAGGATCGACCTCGACCGGTCGCGACCGGGGCCGTGGTAGCGTGGACCGGAGCATCCTCAGCGGGTTCCTCTCGATAGCGAGCGCCAAGGCGATCTCGCTCGTGATGGGGATCCTCACGACGCCGGTGCTCTACCAGCTGCTCGGACCGAAACGGGTCGGGATGTTCGGGACGGTCATCTCCGTGCAGGCGCTGTTCATGATCCTCGTGAGCGCCGGCGTCACCGACGGCGTCCGCAAGTACGTCGCCGAGGACCGCGACCGCGAGAACTGGGAGCGCGCCGTGGTCGGCTTCTACTTCCGGCTGGCGCTGTTGCTGGCCGCGGGCGGCGCCGCGGTCATGTTCGCGGCGACGCACTTCGGCGTCGTCGAGGCGGTGTTCGGGTCCGCGTACGAACCGCTCTTTTACCTGCTCGTGGTCGGCGTCTTCGCCGCGCAGTTCTGGGGCTACACCCGCCGAACGCTGATGGGCTTCGGCCTCGAGCGGTACTCCGAGCCGCTCAAGCTGTTCAACCACGGCCTGTTCGTCGGACTCGCGCTCCCGCTGGTGACCCTGGGGTTCGGCGCGGTGGGCGCGCTGGCCGGCCGCGTCTTCTCGGGCCTCATCGCCGCTATCGTCGGCCTCGTCCTCATCGCCCGGCGGGTATCGCTGCGTAGCGCCGTCGGCTCCTCGCCCGGCTGGCTCCCGCGCAAGGAGATGATGACGTTCAACTCGCTGACGATCCTGCTGATGTTCCTCATGATGTCGCTGTATCACGTCGACATCGTCATGCTGCAGATCCTCGTCGGCGGGGCGAAGGTGGGCTACTACAAGGGCGCGCTCAAACTCGCCGAGTTCCTCTGGATGGTCCCGCTGATGATCCAGTCGGTGTTCGTCCACTCGATGTCCGAACTGTGGTCGAACGACCGCATCGACCGCATCAACGAGATCGCCGCGCGGACGACTCGCTACACGCTCTTGCTCACGGCGCTGATGGGCCTCGGCCTCATCGCACTGGCGGAGGCGGCGGTGCCGACCTACCTCGGCCAGGAGTACGCCCCGGCGGTCGTCCCGCTGGTCTTTCTCGTCCCGGGCGCGGTCGGGTTCGCCCTCGCGCGGCCGGTACTGGCCATCGAACAGGGCAAGGGCGACCTGCGCTACCCCATCGCCGCGACCGGCGCCAGCGCGGTCCTCAACCTCCTGCTCAACCTGGCGCTCATCCCGCAGTTCGGCATGCGCGGCGCGGCGGTCGCGACCAGCGTCGGCTACGCCTCGATGTTCGGCTTCCACCTCTGGAGCGCGCGCCGGGTCGGCTTCGACCCGCTCGCCGACCTCCGCGTCAGGCGGGTCGCCCTCACCGTCTTGCTCGCGGCCGGTCCGATCCTCGCGCTGCCGACGTTCGTCCCCGGCGACGTCGTCCTCCCGGTCGTTGCGTTCGCGGTTCCGCTCTCGCTGTTCGTCGTCCCGCCCGCCGGACTCGTCGTGTTCCTCGCCGCCGCCTACGTCACCGGGGCCGTCGGCTTCGGCGAGACCGTCGAGATACTCACGTCCTGCCCCGACCCGCTCGGCACGGTCGGTCGACGCCTCAGGCAGCGGTTCCCCGAACGCGCGGCGACCTGACCGCCGTCCCGGGGCGAGAAAACAGGGAGAACGACCGCGAAGAACACCGTCCGCGCCGGCGGGTCGGCCGTCGCGTCCGCGCCGTCTCAGGCGCTCGCCGGTCGCCCGCCGTCGGCGACACGGTCGCCGATGACGTCAGGGAACCCGACGGCGTTGGTCCGCCCGACCGACACGCGGGCGATCAGCCCCTCATCTTCCATCCCGCTCAGGTAGCGACTGACCGACGACGCCGACCACTCCGTCACGGAGACGAGGTCGCGCTGCCAGGTCCACCCGCCGTCCGCCTCGATCAGCTTCGAGAGCAGCGCCTCCGGCGACATCCCCAGCTCGTGGTACGTCTCGGTCGGCGTGTCGGGAACGTCGAACTCACCCGGCGGGTCGGCCTCCGGCGCGTCCCCCTCGCTCACAGCGGCCCCCGTCGGCCCCGGGTCCGCCGCGTCCGACGACCGACGGGGATCCACGCGTTCGCCGCGTCGATCGGACGGGTCACCGGGCGGCACCGCCGCCGTACCCCGGTCGTCCCCCGTGAGACGCTTCCAGAGCATCGCGATGATTCCGGTCATATCACCTGAACCCTCTCCGCCGACACTGAAATACGAAGTGACGAAACCATCAAATGGTCTCGATAGATATGTGTTCCGCCCGTCGGGGCGCGGGTTTCGGCCGTTACCCGAGTCATAATAATGACCGTTCCGGGCGATATCGGGGTCGTGACGCCGCAAGAACGGGGTATCTCGGAGGCGATGCCGCGGCTCCGGAGACCGAACGGGACCCGCATCACCGAGAACGAGGTCGTCGTCGGGGCCTCGCGGGGGTTCGAGTGACGGGGACGCTCGTCATCTCGCTGGACGCGGAGCTCGCCTGGGGGTTTCACGACGTCGATCCCCCGGCCGAGCGCATCGCGGAGGCGCGGCTGACGTGGGAACGGCTGGTCGCGCTGTTCGACCGCTACGACGTTCCGGCGACCTGGGCGGTCGTCGGCCACCTCTTCCTGGACGACTGCGACGGCGGCCACGCCGACCACCCCGCGGGCGAGCGGCCCTGCACAAGGGATCTAGACGACGGCGATTCGGTAGACGACGGCGACGCGGTAGACGACGATGGCTCGACGTTCCCCGGAGACGCGAGCCTGCCCGGTCACGCGAGCCTGTCGGCCGACCGCGCGTGGTACGCGGCCGACCTCGTCGAGACCGTCCGGCGAGCCGACGCGGACCACGAGATCGGCGCCCACGGGTTCACGCACGTCCACTTCGACCACGAGCGGATGTCGGAGTCGTTCGCCCGCCGGGAGCTACAGCGGTGCCGCGAGGCCGCGGCGGCGGCCGGAGTCGGTCCCGACTCGTTCGACTCGTTCGTGTTCCCCGTCAACAGGGTGGGCTATCGCGACCATCTCGCGGAGTTCGGCTTCGGCTGCTACCGCGGCCGCGAACCGACCGCCGACCGCTCGGCACACGCGCGCCGCGCCGGGAAGGTTATCGGGGCCGTGCTGGACCGGGGAGCGCCGCCGGTCGTCCGTCCCGAAATCGACGAGCACGGCCTCGTGAACGTCCCGGCGTCGATGTACCTCTTCGACGGACTGGGCGCGCTGACGGACGTGGCCGAGCGGGTCCGCGACGACCCGGTCGCGCGCCGGGCCGAGCGCGGTGTCGACGCCGCGGCCGACGGCGACGGCGTCTGTCACCTGTGGTTCCACCCGCACGACGTGACCGAGCCGAAAGACTTCGACCGCCTCCGGCGCGTGCTGGAGCGGGCGCGCGAGCGACGCGCCGACGGCGACCTCACCGTGGCGACGATGGGACAGGTCGCCGACCGCGTCCGGTCCGCACGGCCCCAGGGGGGTGCAGTGTGAGCGCGAACTACCTCGAACAGGGCGTCCGCCGCGCCGACATCACGATACAGCGGGCTCGCCTGCGGTTCGCGCCCTCACCGCGCGCGCTCGACCCCGAGCGGGCGCTGGAGGGTGTGCCGGAGACGCCGCGCGTGCTCTTTCTCTGTCACGGGAACGTCTGCCGGAGCCCGCTGGCCGAGCGGTACGCTCGTCGGTGCGCCGACCCGGGGCTGGCGCGGTTCGATTCCGCCGGGTTCGTGCCCACCGACGGACGGACCAGCCCGACCACGGCAATCGACGTGGCCTCGCACTACGGCGTCGACCTCACCACCCACCGGTCGACGCGGGTCACCGAGACCATGCTCGCCGAGAGCGACCTCGTGTTCGTGATGGACGCGTACAACGACTACCACCTCCGGCGGGAGTTCGACGACCGCTACGACGCCTGGTTCATGACCGCGTTCGGGCCCGACGAGACCATCGAGATCGAGGACCCGCACGGCGAGGGCTGGGAGACGTTCGACACGTCGTACGAGCAGGTGACCGACGCCGTCGGGAACCTCGTCGCGGCGCTGTCTGAGCGCGAGTGCGTCGCTCCGGCCGCGCAGGGTTAGGAGCGCGATAATAAACCCCGTCGGGAGAGTACGCTCGAAGCGACATGGACGCTGGAGCGAGCGGCGGCGGGCACAGTCGCGAGGGCAACGACGTGGACGGCCCCAAGAGCGCCGACGCCCCCAGGAACGCCGACGCCGACGCGGTCGTGGTCCCGGCCGACCACGGCGGGAGCAGCCTCGCCTGCATCCGGTCGCTCGGCCGGCTGGGACTGACCGTCGTCGGCGCCGCCGCCGACGAGTCCGCACCGGCGCTGGCTTCCGACCACTGCGACGAGCGACGCATCGTCCCCTCGCCGTCCACGGACCTCGACGGCTATCGCGACGCCCTGCTCGCCCTCGCGGCGCGACCGGACGTCCGGACGCTCGTCCCGCTGTACGAACCCGACATCTACGTGCTCGCGAAAGAGCGGGAGTCGTTCGCCGAGCGCGTGGCGACCCCGTGGTGCGATTTCGAGCGGCTTCGCCGGGCCCAGGACCGCCGCGAGCTGTTCGCCGTCGCCGACAGCGTCGGCGTGCCGACGCCGGAGACGGCGCTGCTGAGCGAGTGGGACGACTGGTCGTCGCGGTCGGTCGTCAAACCCCGCTACACGCTCACGGTCGAAGACGGCGGCGTCACCTATCCCGAGGTCTCGGTCTTCGAGCCCGGCGAGGAGCCGGACGCCGACGCCCTCGAGGCGGAGATGGGGCACGAACCGATCGTCCAGTCCCACGTCCCGGACGGCGGGGAGTACGGCTTCTTCGCCGTCTGCGACGAGGGCGAGCCGGTCCGGACCTTCCAGCACCGCCGGGTCCGCAGTTACACGTACGACGGCGGCGCGAGCGTCTACCGCGAGGCGGTCGACATCCCCGATCTGTCGGCGGCGGGCGAGCGCCTGCTGTCGGCGCTGGACTGGCACGGCCCCGCGATGGTGGAGTTCAGACGCGACGAGCGCGACGGAACCTTCAGACTGCTGGAGGTCAACCCTCGCTTCTGGGGGTCGCTCCCCCTCGCGGTCTCCGCCGGCGTCGATTTCCCGGCGACGTACTACCGGCTGGCGACCGGACAGACCGAGCGCACCCGCTCCAGCACCGAAGGCGCCGACCCCGGGTCCGAAGGCGCCGGCTCAGGTTACGAGACCGGTGTCGGCTGTCACACGCTCCGCGGCGAGGCGAGCTACCTCCACAGCGTCGCCCGGTACGACTACGACCACGCGGCGACGCCGTCGCTCCCGCGGTCGGTCGCCTCGGTCGTCTCTTCGGTCGTCCGCCAGCCCAACTTCGACTACTTCTCCGTCGAGGACCCGTCGCCGTTCGTGCGCGACCTCGCGAACACGGCTCGAGACGCGCTCGGCGACTGACCCCGGCGAGCGGCCGCTCTCGATTTCGGACTCGCCGCTCTCGATTCGATACTCGACACGCTCGACTCAGAACCGCGACAGTCACGCGACCCCGGCTCCGTTCGAAAGAAGTCAGTGAAAAACAGTTCGCTGGCGCCCTTCGAGCGCGTCGCAGTCGGGCAGAGATCTGCGTGTCGCGAGTCGGGCAGAGATCTGCGTGTCGCGAGTCGGGCGGGGACCAGTCGGTCGCGGTCAGACCGGACCGTTCCGGTCGCCGTCGTAGACCCTGGTGATCTCGACCTGCCAGTGTCCGCCGCCGTCCGCGACGATGTCCTGTGTCTGACAGACATCGACGTCCGCCCGCTCGGCCGTCCTGATCAGGGCACTCAAGACGCGTTTGAACTCCTGTTGGTTCTCCGCGATGGGAGTCTGGGAACTCATCGTATCTCCGTTCGGTTGTCCCGGCAAAAAGCGCCCCGACTGTTCCGACCGTTGCACGATCCTGGGGATGTTGCTAAACCGACCGAGCGGCCCGGACGATGCCGTTTTCGGCACCCGTTCGCTCGACCGGAGACTCCGACCGTTTCGACCGCAGACGACGGGAATCCGGCGGTCGCGGGGCCGAGAGTCCGGAGAGACTACGGCCCCCATAATAAAGCAAGACACCGGGAAACGTGGTTCCATGCGACAGCACACGCTCGCGACAGTCGCGCTCGTCGTTGTCGTCGTTCTGACTGGTTGCAGCGGACCGGGCCAGTCGGTCGGCGATAGTTCGACCGGAACCGACCCCCCGCCGGTAGCGTCCGGGACACCGCCGGCCACGCCGACCGACGCGCCGACGGACGCGGAGACCGCGACGACCACGGGTGCCGCGTCACCGACGTCGACGGCCACGCCGACCCCGTCGCCGACTGCCACGCCGGAGCCCTGGACGAAGCCGCAAACGCCCAACCAGCCCGTTGACGACAAAACGGACGCCAGGGCCGGCAGTCGTATCAAGAACGTCACGCTCGTCAACACGGTATCGGCGGAAAACGGGTCTGGCTACTCGAACTTCGATATTCTGGTACACGCGAACACGAGCATGGAGAACATCGACCCGCCGGAGTACGGCACCGTCGAGGGCGAGCCGTACTTCCTGGTGTACGTCGACGACCAGCTCCTCGAGCGGTCGGAGCGGGTCATCCAGGCCGAAAACGAGGAGTTCACGCTCGACGTTCGCGCCACCGGACTCGACCGGTTCGAAGCCGGTGAACACCGGCTGACGGTCAAACTCATGGACGTCGACAGCCAGTACGACGACGTGTACGGCGTCGAGAACAAGACGGTCCGGCTCGCGCCCGAGTAACGCTCTTTTCCGTCGGCTCCTCCCGAGTACAACTCTTTTGCGGCGGTCCTTCCCGGGCGACCCCAGACGCCAGTCCGCTGTGGCTCCCCGACTACTGCCCGTGTCGCGACCGGGATTCGGCGACGGCGAGTTCGCTGCAGCCGGGACAGAGCGCGACCTGTTCCCACTCGCCGCCGGTCTCGTACTCGATGACCACGTGCGACCGCGGGAGCGGCGTGTCGCAGTCCTCGCAGATGCCGACGGCGTCCGCCCGATGGTCGTTGGAGACGGATCCTCCGTTTCCACGGGTTTCGGACTCGCTCTCGTCGGTTCGGCTCGTCACGTCCTGAATGCGGTCGCGCCAGCGGGACATACTCGTCGTTGGTCCCGGCCGACCATCACTACACGCACGATAAGGGCGCTGTTGCAGTTTGCAACGGTCACAACTGCAGATCGGTTGCGCTCCGAGAACCGGACCACGACGGTACACAGCGGCAGCTCAGGCGCTTTCGAACAGCAACTCGAGGAGCTTCCGCTGGGCCTCGCGGAGGTGCGAGGCGAACGTCGGCTGGGTGATGTCGAGCATCGCGGCGACCTCGCTGCCGGTCCGGCTGCGCGGGGACGCGAAGTAGCCGCCGTAGTGGGCGGTCTGCAGCGTCTCGAGCTGGCGGTCGGTCAGGCTCGACTCGACGCGGTCGCGAAAGCGCACGTTCGCCTCGAACGAGGACGCCTGCGTGCGCCTGGCGAGCAGCGAGGTCCCGGGGTAGGTCTCGCGTACCGAGTCGACGAACTGCCGGACCCCCGTGCTCCGGGAGACCGTGACTGTGGCGCGGACCCCGTCGTCGGTCGTCTCCGCGTCCGTGACGACCGCGCCGAGCGACGCGAGCGTCCCGGGGACCGTCCGCCCGTCGTAGACGACCTCCAGCACCGCCCCGTCGTCGCGGTCCCTGAGATGCGTCGCGTCGACCACGCCTTCGATCTCCCGGGCGGCGTCGACGACCGCCTCTGCCGCCGCGTCGACGACCACGAAGACGCGGATCGGCCCCTCGCGGGTCACGGTGGCGCTCTCGAAGCGGACGGTCCCGCCGGAGACGGCCGCCAGTTCCGACAGGAGCGCGTCGCTCGTCGGGATCGACAACACCAGTTCGACCGTCGTGTTCCCGAGCGCGAGCGCCCGCAACTCGATGGACGAGAGGGCGTGCTCGGCGGTCCGCGCCGCCTGCTCGACCGCGGCGCCGACCGGCCCGTCGAACGCGCCGACCGACCGCCCGTAACAGACCAGCACGCCGTGGGTCGCGTCGTCGCCGCCGACCGGGTGCGCGACCACCGACCGGAAGCCCGCGTCGAGCGCTTCCCGCCGCCAGCCGACCGACTCGAACCCGGCCGAGATGTCGCGTTCCGAGACCGTCCTCCGCTCGGTCACGACGCGCGTGACCGGCGGGTCGTCGCCTTTCTCCGGCGGGCCGTCCTCCGGCGGGACGTCCGCCGCCGGTGCGAACGAGAGGGTCGAGAGGAAGCCCCCGCCGTCGCCGGCGCTGGCCCGAACCTCGAGGTCCCCGTTCGACGTGACCGTTCCGAACCACGCGAACGAGACCTCGTCGGCCGCCGCGAGTTCCGAACAGACCGCCTGCTGGACCGCGCTGGTCGACGTGGCCGCGAGTATCCGGCGCTCGGCCCGCCGCTCGACGTCGACCGCCGCGGCCAGCCGGTCGCAGGCGGCCCGGTACCGCTGGTTCTCGCGGCGGGTCCGCCGGAGCGCGCGGCGGTCGCCGACGCGGTCGAGCGCCAGCGCCGTCGTCGAGGCGACGAGCTGGAGGAAGGCACACAGGTCGGCCGTGAGGTCCCCCTCCCGGCGGGCGCCGGCGACGAGGACGCCGTAGTCCCCGAGCGGGACGGCGACGCCGCCGGCGAAGTCCGTCCCCGGGAGCGCCGCGAGCGGGAACGCGTCGGCGGGGACGGGAGTGAGCTCACCGGTCCGCGCGGCATCGCGAACGACCGGCTCGACCTCGGAGTCGTCCTCGCCGGACCCGGAATCTCGGGATTCGTCGTCCTGGTCGGCGTCAGGTGCGTCCGCGCCCGCGGCGCCCCGACGGTATCCGCTCGCCTCGCTTCCGACGGGGCGAAGCGCCGCGGTCTCGTCGCCCCTGAGGTAACAGCCGATCTCGATCCCGGTGTCGGCCCCGCCGAGGTCGTCCGTCAGAGCGGTGAGCCGCGCGACGACCCCTTCGCGGGTCCGGGCGGTCGCGACGCCGCCGTCCGGGTGAGCGACCGACAGCAACGCCCGCTGGAATCGTCTCGGTCGAGTGACGTCGGTCAGCGAGACGACGACGCCCTCGACGGTCGGCCCGTCGCTGTAGGCGTAGAGCGTCGCCTCGAACACCGCGTCGCGCTCGGTCCCGGTTCCACGGAACGAGACGCCGGTCCCGGACCCCTCGCCGTCGAGGACCGAGACGAACGCCTCGGCGACCCTGTCGACGTCGGCCGGGGCCACTGCCCCGCCGAGGTCGGCCGGGGGAGACGTGTCCATGCCGACGAGCGCCGCGGCGGTCGGGCTGACGTACCGCGTCTCGGCGGCGGGGTCGAGGATAACGACCGGGAGACGCGCGAACGCGGCCCCGAACGAGTCTGACGGGTCGGGCGGACAGAGATCCATCACGACCACCTCGGCACCCGCACGAGCGGCTGTCGTCGCGCCATTGAACCGGGAAACGCCGCCTCGTACCGTTATTATCGGTGCGGTAGCGGTACTTACCATCCGTATAATAACCCCGCGGGGGCGCGAGGGAACGGCACATGTTACGAGCGCGTCGACGACCGGCCGCTGACGAGGTCGGTCGAGCAGCCGGAACGGGGCCGCCCGACCGCCCGAAGCGACCGCCCGACCGCCCAGTCGACCGCCCGAAGCGACCGACCGATCGCCCGAACCGTCCATTTGACCCACCGAACCGACCGCCCGATCGTTCGGATAGCGCGGTCGGACGTTCGAACCGTCCGCCCGATCAGGCGAACGACGTCTCCGAGCCGGCCCGGAGAGGACATCGAGCCGACTCGGCGCGTCGGCGGGGGGAGCATGGACGCTGACCGGCTGTTCAGCGTCGCCGTGGGCGTGATACTCCTGGCCGGCATCGGCGCGACGGCGACGACGCTCCAGACCTCCGTCGAAACGACGCCGGACGAGGCGATCGACGTCGACGAGGCGTCACTCCCCGTCGGCGCCGACGACTTCGGCAGGTACGACGGAGAGGACGACGGCGCGAACTCGGGCTCGAACCAGGGCGACAGCGGGGGTGCGTCGACGAACCCCGACAGCGACAGCGAGCGAGACGGGAACGCGAAGTCGGACTCGTCGTCCGCAAAAAAGGAGACGCGGCCGGCCAGCGGCGACAGCGAGAACGACGGGGACTCGAAACAGCCCATGGACGGCGGCCAGAATCAAAACTCCGGCGACGGGTCCGACGAGTCGCTCGGTGAGAAGTACAAGGACGACGATCAGTCGCTCCTCGAGTGGCTGCTCTCGCTGTTGCGGTCGCTGCTCGCGCTGATCGCGGAGTTGCTCCCGCTCGTCGTCCTGCTCGGGCTGGCGGCCGTCGCGGTCGCCGAGCGCGAGCGCATCGCCGCCTTCCTGTCCCGGTTCGTCGACAGCGGCGATGGCGCCGATGACCCGGACGGGCCGGCACCCCGTCCGGCACCCACGAACGACGTGGCGCAGGCGTGGTACGAGATGGTCGCGCTGGTCGACGCGGACGTGAGCCGGACGGCGAGCCCGCGCGACTTCGCGAATCGAGCCGTCGCGGCCGGCGCCGACCGGTCGGCGGTCGAACGGGTCACCTCGGCGTTCGAGGAAGTGCGCTACGGCCACGCGGAGGTCACGCCCGAACGGCGCCAGCGCGCACGCGAAGGGATCGCCGACATCCGGGCACAGCTGGGGGTGAACCGATGAACGCGACGCGAGTCGGGGTGGACCGATGAACCGCCGCCGGCTCTTGCTCGGCGCCGCCGGCGTCGGGCTCGTCTTGCTCTCGGTGGCGGGCACCAGCCTCGTCGCCGGCCTGTTCCCGTCGGGGACGGCGCTGTCCGTCCTCGGGAACGACTACGCGCTGGTCGCCGTGTTCGGCGTCGCGGCGCTCCTCGCGGCGGCCGTCGTCGTCGCCCGCGGCGGAAGCGTCGACCAGACCCGAATGCCGGATCCCGAGTCGGCGACGGCGGTCCCCGCACCGGGCGACCCGCTCGCGGAGACGCTCTCCGACTGGCGGTTCGCCGTTCCGTTCGCGGGTCGCGACCTCCAGTCGCGGG
>Ga0207851_100615_pt1 | contig 16145 bp, 12 predicted proteins | sample A23E3SouthBayCA_FD_187747 | JGI IMG/M metagenome (GOLD analysis project Ga0207851, IMG submission 187747) | Aerobic enrichment media microbial communities from Eden Landing Ponds, California, USA - A23 E3 (SPAdes) | ecosystem: Environmental > Aquatic > Marine > Unclassified | place: Emeryville... | reverse complement strand
ACACCATCATATCATTGTACGTAGGGCGCTTAGCTCAGCTTGGACAGAGTGCTTGGCTTCGGACCAAACCGTCGGGGGTTCAAATCCCTCAGCGCCCGTTCCCTTATCGAACGATTAGAATCCGACAGACGGCAGTGGGTCATTTATATACTAGCTACCTCCGACGCGCTGCATTTCGTTCGCCGAGCGAACGATTTTGTCTGATGGCCTTGCAGTCTGGCGGTTATTTACATCTAAAAGAACAGATCTGGTTTGCTGATTCCTCAACAACTGTTGGAGGTGTTGTCTGAGATTCAGAGGGCATATTCAATGTCATACTGAATTCCGCAGACCAGCCGATAATGATTGAGAGATATCAGGATCTCCAATTTATTCGGGAGAGGCAGTAAAGTCTTCACGCTGCTCAATACCGTCAAAGAAAATACCATGAAGCCGTTCGATATATTTCGCCGTCTCCTTTACAATCGCGTCAGATGTCTGGTGGGTGTCCACTTCCCATCCAATACGTAGTCGTTTATATTGTTCTTCTCCTGCCTTGTTCTCGAATATTTCCAGTAATTCATCTTGGTCAGTATGAGTTGTTGGGGCCGCCTCATTGACTAAACTATTCCAAGAAGCCTTGACTACCATTTCTTCCTTTTGGATGGTTTTTATCAGGTCTTCAGAATAGGATTCAAAGAGTAAGCGTAGATCGTCGTCTTTGCTTAGATATGCATTCAGCCCCACGAAGACTTCATTGTGAAGCGCGGGGACCTCTATTTGAATATCCCACCCTTCGTGAGTAATATCGTAATTTTGGTTTCTTTTATTGTAACCCTCAGGGTGGATAGAGAAGGTGTAATATGCTGGTCCCAGTCCTCGATGAGATTTATTTTTGACCTCCTCCAGATCACTTCGGATTCTGTTGTGGACATCAGTATCGTCTGTATAGAGCGTTAGACCACGAGCATACTTGGCGGCATCAAAGGCAAGATTGACAGCCTCGTTTTGATGTGTAAGGAACCACTCTTCGTCACGCTCGTAATCGGTGAACCCGGTAAATCGCTCGAAACCGTTGTCTTTGAACAGATCAGCCATAATTTCGATTACACCAGATTTGTTTTCTATTTCTATTACTGATGCCCCTATATCAAACCAATTCATCCACCTTGCGTTTGCATCGAATATGGGTTCCCGGAGATCTTCCGTGACCGCAAAGAGATAGACTTCCCTCTCACCTGCATTGTGCTGTAATTTCCGCATTTCCTCCCTCAGTTGTTCAGAGTCCAATTTGCTCCCCCGCTTCGATTCATATCCGACGAGTTTCTCGTTATCACTCACAACCCAATCAAGCGTACGACGAATTTCGTTCTCCGGAGCTGACTCCGGAAGTCCATCACGTTGACTAGCAGCTACTTCAGCTGACTCGTTAAATTCGATATCTTCGTGAATCGTATTTAGAATTTGAGCAGTATCTGCCCTGGCAAGAAGTGAGATAAAGAAGTCTGTGAACGATTCTTCGTTACCGACATAACGAAAAAATTCTCGTTCCGGGCTAACCATGGAAACTCCATTGCCTAGTATACACTATAAGATTTGCCACAGCACTACCGAGGTTAAGAACGACCCTTGGTTTAAGCAGGGTGCCACGATAAGCTGTACAGGTCATTCTCCTGAGCGTTCAGCGAATGGGTAGAGAGTTTCCGATATACCTATATTCAAAACAATCTCAAAAACCCCATTGTTTATCAATTGTATCAGTGACAAGTATCTAAATTAAAAATCAATTACCCCTCTGCCTCTTGGCTTGCTTGATACACTTCGCGCCGGAGGTGACGCGTAATTGCCTCTTGGACCTCCTCGTTGTCCATGAACTTCGCAAAGAGTTCTTGATTCTGATCCATTCGGTCGATGAACATCTCGGTCAGCGTGTCGTCGAATTCCAGTGCGAAGTTCTCCTTCGTATTGACTTGAGCAGACTGGCGTAGGTGATCGTCTTCAAGCGCGTCCTCCTTGAGCTGGTCGAGGAACAGTTGATCTGCCTCTGTGAAATCCGTCCCAAGTTCCTCGTTTATCTTCTCGACGAGAGTCGAGAGTTCAACCTCCTCGTCATCCTGACTCCCGGAACCAGTCTGCGTCGGCGACGATACTCCTCCACCTTTCGAATCGAGTTCGATATCTCCCTCTTCTGCTTTCTCTAGCCGGTAGTACTGAAGCGCGAGTTCGTCGTTAAATTCGACACGTGATTCTGACGAGTCTCTGGGAAGCTCCTTGTACAGGAAACGGCCGAAGGTGTACAGCTTCTCAAGTTGGGTATCAGCATAGTTCACCACTTGAGACTGGAATTTGTACAGCCGGAGGAACGACCGGAGCTTCGAGCGGAACTCCTCCTGAGTCTCCTCGTCAGCGACCATGAACTCGTCTTTCGCTGGCTGGATGTGGCTCTCTAATTCCGCGTGTGCCTGCTCCGTGCCCTTGTTCTCGGGGCTGAAGAACGCCTCGGCGAACTGGTCGACTTGCTGCTGAGAGTAGATTCGGAAAGAGTTGAGTTCTGACTCGAGCTGGTAAATGTGCTGGGGGTCAGTCGTCTCTTCGACGGTCGTCTTCTCGTAGTATGGCTGGAAGGCGTCGTAAATGTCCTCCCGGTCGTTCTCGAAGTCTAGGACGAACGTATCTTCCTTGCCTGGGTGAGTACGATTCAGCCGGGAGAGGGTCTGGACAGCTTGGACGCCGGAGAGCTTCTTATCCACGTACATCGTGTGCAAAAGTGGCTGGTCAAACCCAGTCTGGTATTTATCGGCGACTACGAGTACTTGGTACTCCGGCGTGTCGAACTTGCTCGGGAGTTCAGACTGTTTGATGCCGTCGTTCATCCCCTGTTCGGTGTATTCGAAGCCGTCGTCTTCCACGGTCCCGCTGAACGCAACGAGAGCATTGAGATTGTAGTCGTTTTCCTCAATATGCTCATCGATTGCCTTCTTGTAGCGCACGGCGTGAACGCGCGAAGAGGTGACAATCATCGCCTTGGCCTTGCCGCCGATTTTATGCTGCGTGTGATTGCGGAAGTGTTCGACGATGATCTCGACCTTTTGTGAGATATTGTGTGGGTGTAGCTTCAGGAAGCGTGAGACGGCTTTGACCGCTTTCTTTTGGGGTACCTGGGGATCTTCTTCGATGGCCTTCGCGATACCGTAGAACGTCTCGTAGGTCGTGTAGTTCTGGAGTACGTCAAGGATGAATCCCTCCTCAATTGCCTGGCGCATCGAGTAGACGTGGAAGGGTTCTGGGCTGTCGCTATCTTCGGATGTGTGGCCGAACGACTCCAGCGTCTTGCCCTTCGGCGTGGCCGTAAAGGCGAAGAAACTGAGGTTGTCCTGCTTGCCCCGAGACTCTGCGCTTTTGGCGAGAAGATCCTCCCAGTCGTCGTCTTCCTCGATATTCTGTCCCGAAAGGATCTGTTTCATCTCCTTGGCCATCTCCCCAGTCTGGCTACTATGGGCTTCATCGACTACGACAGCGTAATTCCGCTCGGGCAAGCCCTGCGTGTGTTCAATGACGTAAGGGAATGTCTGGAGCGTCGTGATGATAACCGGCTTGCCAGCGTCGAGGGCGTCGGCCAGCTCCTCGGATTTCGAGCCATGCTCACCTTTGATAGCGTGGACGACGCCGGTCTTGTGGTCAAGTTCGTAGATCGTGTTTCGTAGCTGTTCGTCTAAGATAGTGCGATCCGTGACGACCACTACTCCGTCGAAGACGGTTTCGTCGTTGTCGTTGTGCAGCGAAACCAGTCGGTGGACTAACCACGCGATAGATTTGCTCTTGCCGCTCCCGGTGGAGTGCTGGATTAGATAGTCCTCGCCAGCCCCGCTTTCTCGCGCGCTGTCGACGAGATCTCGGACACACTCTAGCTGGTGATACCGGGGAAAAATCATTGTCTCTTCCTCACGGACTTTCATCCCGTCTTTCTGAATCTCCTCTACGTCGACATGCATGAACCGCTGGAGAATCTCCATCCAGCTGTCCTTAGCCCAAACGTCTTCCCAGAGGTAGGCTGTCCGGTGGCCGGATTCGTGCGGTGGATTTCCAGCGCCGCCTTCGTGGCCCCTATTGAAAGGCAAAAAGTGGGTATCTTCACCGTCAAGTTCAGTCGTGTACTCAACTTCGTTTGGATCGACGGCGAAGTGGACCAGTGCCCCGCGCTTGAACCTGAGGACGGGTTCACCGGGGTCACGGTCAGTCATATACTGCGTCTTCGCGGACTCAATGGTCTGGCCGGTCATTGGGTTCTTGAGTTCTGCTGTCGAGACCGGCAGGCCATTGACCGATAGCGCGAGGTCGATACTCTTCTGCGGATCCGTCGCAGAATAGTACAGTTGCCGGGTGACTGCCAGCCTGTTGGCCTCGTAGCGTTCTTGTACTTCGGGATTGAGCCCAGTGTTCGGTTTGAAGTACGCGAGGTCGATGGTCGTCCCTGTTGTTCGGAGTCCGTGACGAAGCAGTTCGAGCGTGCCCCGGCCTTCGAGCGCGCTCGTCAGATCCTGTAGGAAGCGCTTGCGGGCATTGCCTTTGTATGCTGTTTCCAGTTTTTCCCACTTCTCAAGCTGTGTCTCTTTGACGAACGAGACGACGATATCGGGGAAAATACCACGCTCGGCATCGAATTCTTCGCTAGAGATTTGTTCATAACCTCCCTGCTGGAGAAGGTGGGCTTCGATCGCATCCTCGAAGGCGTGCTCGTCGTAGATACCAGGGCTCATTGACTGACTTCTTGCTTGTCAGGTGGTTGCCAGTCGCTTAAATCAATTTTGCCGGTGACGGCCGAGTTTATAAGCTCCTGCCGATATTCCTCCAATTTCCTGATAGAATCTCGAACATCCACTTTTAATTCATCAATATTAGTTGTAATGTCAGATAGTCTTTTACACAACTTTTCCTGCTCAGAGGTGGATGGGATCGGTATCCGTAGATTTTTCAGTTCATCTGTTTCTAGTCTTTTTGTTCCATGTGCAGATTCTTCAACAACCGATAATATCCTTGGAGAAAGTCCTTGTAATAACTTTTGCAGGTACTGTGGAGTGATTCCTGTAATCGGTTCTAATGCTTTCATATCTTGATTAATAGTTGCTTCAGATACAGTTCGACCAACCGGAAATTGTTTATCTAATATCATCCCACGAACCACAACAATAACTGTATTTCTTGGATATGAGTTTATACTAGATTTATTTAGAGCATACTCAGTGATCATCTTTTCTGACTCTTCAAGAATATCGTTACCCATATCTTTAGCAGTAAACCAGGGAATTGTACCATCCCAATATTCTGATTCTGATTTATTCGGGGTTTTTCCACCACTTATTTCTACATGATACTTTAGTGGTGAAAATCCCCAATTAACTGGTATTTTTTCAAGCCAGTCAACATCAACTGTTTTATACTCCCCTTCCTGCCAAATACTGCCTGTAACAGCCTGCCAAAGAACGGACTGCCTCTTTTCCGATAGTTTATTTATCATTTCCTTTTTATTATTTATTAGATCGTCAATTCGAGAGGTTTTGTAATCTAGATATCTGACAATATTATCTTTGTAGTCTTCTGGAGGAATTGGAGTCCATATATCAAAGAAGTCTCGTGATCGAAGGCTATTCTGGTCGTCCACTAAGCCATAGGAGCGCCTTCCAAATTCAGTAATATAGAGATCTGAATTATACAAATACTGTAAATAACGTGTATCTACATCTTTTGGTTCCATGACCACATATGCACTACTAACTATTCCACGGTCTTGAGCAATCCCAAATGCCCCCTGCCACATTCGCATTTTATTATATACTAAGTCACCCGGGAGAACTAATTTATAATTTGATTTGTCAATAGCTGTTCGTTTTAATTCATCGTCGTCATCGTTATATTGCGTAACTCCCTCCGAAATTGACACTCTTAGTGGCTTTTCGTTTGAGTGGGCTTTCTGATTACGTTCTTCAAAAAGCCCGATATTACGGACTAGCTCCCATCCCATATCCTCAAAATCGAAGTCAAATATGGGAGATTTCTCAGCGGTTTGTGAATTTTCCCCAAGTTCAGTCATAGTCTACTTAACAGTGCCTGTATGTCACTTTCCAGTTCATCTAGTTCCTTCTCCACTTCTTCAAGATCTCGAGGTTGCTCAAATTCATAAAAATATTTGTTGAAATTTATCTCGTATCCTACTTGTCCAAGATTCCCATCTTTTTCATCATAGTATTTGCTAGACGTGTTGATCCAAGATTCTGGTAGATATTCTTTTACATTTTCTCTGAAATATTCTTCAGGTTCTTCAGTTAATGGAACTCTTTCATAAATTCGCCGATCAGTATCCGCCTCGGGATTTCCGTTAGAGTCAGTACAGATATTAGCATCAGGGTTCCTTTCGCCAAGAGCTCTTTCAACAGCATTGAAAACACTATTTCGAACGTCAACACCATGCATATTGAATACTAATTCTACTTCGTCGATGAACAAATCTCGATCCATCCAGACCTTCTCAGAGTCGAGTTTTTTAAGTGCCTCTTTTATTGCTTGCTGTATTTCTTCGTCACGGTTAGAGAAGGCCCGTTCATCGTGTAAACTCTCGATTCTCTCCTCAGTTGCCTGGAAACTCATCCGAAGTGGACGGTCAATGACGATTCGGCGGTAGCCAAACTCCTTACTATCAAGTACTCTCGACCGACCGTTGGCCTCTAAATCTCCAAATATCTCGGTGATTCTCGCAATATGATCGTCTGTTAATTCATGTCGCTTTTCGCCCAGACCGCGTTCCATCTCCTCATAGAGATCACTTGCGTCAATTAGCTGTATTTTTTCCTCGCGTTGGTCTGGCTTATCGTTAGAAAGTACCCAGATGAACGTGGGGATTCCTGTGTTATAAAATAAATTTTCGGGTAGTGCTATAATGCCTTCCAGCCAGTCATTCTCAATAATCCACCGTCGGATCGCTGACTCACCGCTGTTTGGTCCACCAGTGAACAGTGGCGAGCCATTGAACACAATTGAGATTCGAGATCCACCCTCCTCGGGCGGTTTCATCTTATCGATCATGTGCTGAAGGAACAGGAACGCGCCATCACTCACGCGGGGTGTTCCCGCCCCGAACCGTCCAGCAAACCCTTGCTCATCGTGTTCTTGTTTGATCTCCTTTTTGACCTTCTTCCACGACACTCCAAACGGTGGATTCGATAGCATATAGTCGAAGTTCCGGTCAGGAAACCCGTCGTTAGTGAAGGAATTTCCATAAATAATGTTCTCGGGCTCCTGCCCCTTGATCAGCATATCAGAGTTACAAACGGCGTATGACTCAGGGTTGAGTTCCTGTCCGAAGACGTGAAGATTTGCCTCCGAGTTGAGGTTCCGAACGTGGTCTTCAGCTACGCTGAGCATACCTCCGGTTCCACACGCCGGGTCATAGACAGTGCGAACCGCACCTTCCTCGGTTAGTGCCTCGTCGTCCTTGTCGAAAATGAGGTTCACCATCAATTCGATGACCTCGCGAGGCGTAAAGTGCTCCCCGGCAGTCTCGTTGCTGAGTTCATTGAACTTCCGAATTAGTTCTTCATAGATATACCCCATCTCCTCGTTGGGCACTTCGTCGGGATGCAGGTCAATCTCAGCGAATTGTCGAACTACTTTGTACAGAAGGTCTGCCTCGTCGAGACGCTGAACTTGGTGGTCGAAATCGAACTTGTCAAAGATCTCTCGAGTCTCTTTGTCGTATGCGTTGATGTAGTACTGGAGATTACTGGCGATCTGGTCAGGGTCGTTGCACAGTGTCTCGAAGGTGTACTCGCTGGTGTTGTACACTTTCTCGCCCGACGCTTTCTTCAGCGACGGCGCGACATTCTCGATTCCCTGCTCCTGGAGCTGTTCGTACTTTTCGAGTACGCTTTCTTTATTTGGCTGCGTGACGCAGTCGAGCCGTCGTAAGACCGTCAGCGGGAGGATGACTTTCTGGTACTCCGATTGCTTGTAATCCCCACGGAGAAGATCCGCGATAGACCAAATGAAATCAGCCTTCTCGTTGAAATTGTCGACCATCTACGGAAGGGTCGTAATTGAGGATAATAAGTAGTACGGAGGAATCCCACTCACTGACCAGAGTCTTGAGAAAAGTTCACAAATGAGTCGATTTTAGCTGTTTCATGTTCAGCTACACTTTCTCCGACGAAGAGAAAGAGCGAGCAAGCAAACACGCCGAGTTCCAGATTGAGGAAAGAGGGGTCCCTGATAATAAGGACCGAAAACAGCTCATCGAAGCAAAAACAATTGGAGCCCTTGGTGAAATTGCATTCAATGAATTCTGTCGCTTATTTATCCCCTCTGAACTTTGGGAATGGTATCATCGTGAGGCCCTAAAAGAGGAGGCTGGTGAAACTACTGAATACGACCCGCATGATTTTGTGGTATTTCAACGCGAAGTTGACATTAAAACTTCTACTGACCCGGCCCGCATTGATGCGGAAAGTCAGTGGGAACTCGATTACTGGCGGAAAAAATTCCAAGAACATCAGCGTCAGGAAGGACAGCTAAGCAACGGTATTCAAGGTATCGAATTGCCTGATTTTTATATATTCTGTTTGTCCAGATTCAAACATGATCAAGTGATTATCGTTGGCTGGGCAAGAGCCCGTGATATTGCTTACTTAGCACATGCGCTACCTGAGAATCAGCGTGTGAACCTTGGTGAATGGTATGCAAATACTGACGAAGTATCAGGTGCAGAATGGACATTTACGCCGATACAACGTTTGTATGACTTTCTTCAGTTAGGTCCTCCTCAAATGATGATGCGTTAACAGACTAAACATAGCCTATTTGATGTCTTCCCTCGCTACCGTTGCCATAGCATGATACTGCTCAATTCTCTCCTTCTAATTCTTCGGCACTGGTGGTTCCTTCTAGGAATCTCTCTCCGAAGCTCGTAATTCGATAGTTAGACGCGTCTACTCGTTGGAGTAAGCCTGCATCAGTAAGTTTCCGACATCGTCGAGAAACATATTCATTCGTATAGTTGATGTTTGCAGCGATAACCGATGGTGACGCCACAATATCCTTCTCATATAGAAACTCCATGATTCGCTCGTCACCTTGTGTCATCCAATCTACGCGCGGTCGCATTCTATCCGACTACGTGGAAATCCGTTCTAACAGGAGGTGAAGACCCATCTATAGACATAGAGTATTAAGCCTATAGACCTAGATTTTTGTGGTTACAGAGCCATACATTAGCATGGCTACAATCGCTGCCCGATACGAGATCGCAATCCGGCCGCAGAGTTGTCTTGAGGAGTTCCCGTGACTTCTGAAGATTTGGAGACGCTTCTGTCTACGTTGTACCACGCTCTGCGGACTAAGCGTCGCCGCCTCGTGATTCAAATTATGGTGAGAGGAAACAGCAGAGAATTCAGCACCAGCGAGTTGGCGCGAAAGATTACCTGTGAAGAGATAGGTGTTCGAGAGGCACACGCGACTGGTGAACCATATCGAAATGCGTACAACGCTCTTTCGCAGACTCATTTACCGACACTTGATGGAGCCGGGATAGTCATCTATGACCCCCAGCGCCAGATGGTCTCTCGTGGCGTCCATTTCGAACTTGCTGCTCTCCTTCTCGATACAAATACGTCAACCGTAGATCTCGTGACGGAGTTACTATGTGATGAGGGATCTCGGGAGAATACGTGAGCGCAATTGGTAATTGAGCAAGTATCAGAATCGCGTTGAGGACCCATGGTGATTGGCGGGCGAAACCTGCCCGTTGCAACTATGGCTACCGAATTAACCCCGCTTGAAGCAGAACCTGATGCCGTTGAATTGGAAGAGAAGTTGTCTGCTGAGCAGTTTCGAGATTGGTATCGAGAACGCCAGTACAGACAGAACATCAAGAACGGGACGCCGTTTTTCAATGAGAATGGTCATGTCTCGGATCCGGAACGCCATAATCCCAGCCAACTCGTACAGTGCCACCGGAAGATGTTCTATCGCCAGCACAATGCACCAGAGGAAAATTCAGATCCCTCCGGTATTTTCTGGTTTGGCACCCGATTCGAGGAGGACATCGTCTTCCCTTTCTTAGAGCGATGGGTAACCGACAGGAATGCGTACGTACAAAACAGTATCTGGGTGGATTTCGCAGTCGAAACAGAGGGGGGTGAACTACGAATAAAGGGTGCCACCGACCCCGTAATAGTTGACAAAGATGCAACCCCCATACTGCCGACTGAGATCAAGACCAAGTCCTCGGTAACGAATCTCTCGTCTCCAAGCCGCCATCACAAGGCCCAATTACACGCCTATCTAGCCGGTTTATCCGAGAAGTATGAGATCGAGCTGACCCAAGGGGTGCTCATCTACGGAGGGCGAGATTCGCTGGAAACGAAGTTTTTCCACCTCAAATTCGACGACCAGTTTTGGGAAGACACGGTTATCAGATGGGCAAGAGATCACACACATTATCGACTCGACGAGGAGCTTCCACCCCCCGTTCCAGAATATGATTGGGAGTGCCAGTTCTGTGAATACCGAGAGCGATGTGGGAAGGGGGAAACAAGTGGAGAAGACTACCGGGCTTCAGGTTTTGTCCAGGACTTCAGTGGCTATCCCATCGAGAAAGTCGTTGAGTACCTAGAAGGGCATCCAGACGAGCGCCTCACCCCTACACTGGCACAGCAGTTTCCACACCTTACGGAAGACTATGACGTGTTACGCTGGTACTGCCGAAGCTGTGATTCCACAGTCGACGTTCAAGATATCACTGAAGCCACAGATCCCCTTTGTCCAGAGTGTGCTGACAGGGGAAATATCTCCCACATCGAATTGAGGGAAGAAAGTCGGAGTATCGCTGGAAGTGCTGAATCGCGCGATGGGGAGATGTAATGAGTAAATCGACTCAGCAGCAGATTGACGCGTGTTCTGTCTGCGATAGTGATGCCATCGATGAATCAATTGAGGACTTCGCAGGAGTCTGTACAGAGTGCGGGTTCGTAGTTCACGACCCGGCAGATACGACGCTGCCAGAATGGATTCAATCTCGAGAGGAGGTAGAGGAGCAGGCCGATGAAGACTGGCTCACTGTTTGTCGTGTTCGTAACTCGACGGAGCAGCAACTTGCTCGAGCTTTCGCCGCGTTGGAGGATATTGGAAATGCGCTTTGCCTCGACTCAGACCTTCGTCAGGAAGTCGCAGCAGTCTACTGTGACGCTTTTGTCGCAGGCACGACGGATGGCAGGGACACCATGTGTATAATCGCTGCATGCGCCCGTCTCGCTTCTCTATCGGCTTCGCAACCAATACCACCCGGACGACTAAGTAAACTCCCCGCTGTCGATCGAACAAAATACCGTCTCAGTCAGGCCGCGATTCAGAGTGATCTTGAATTGAGCCAAACACTCCCAACTCCAGAAGACTATGTTCATTTCCTCGCCGTAGAATTAGACCTCGAGGGTCTCGTTCTTGAGGTCATTGAGAGCACTCTTGAACAAATTGAAGGTCATTCTGCACTGGTTGGAAAGGACCCTGTTGGTATTACCGCAGCAGCGATCTACCTCGCAGCAGAAAACAAAACACAGTCCGAAGTCGCTGATGCTGGCGGAATCTCCGCGGAAACGATTCGTCAGCGCGTCAATCAGCTCCATATCTTGGTGAACGATGATTGAAAACGCTTCTATTCGTGAACGCGTCACAGAAGATCACGACAACGGGCCGTTGCGTGCGGCAGTATATGCGCGGACTTCGTCCAAGAGCGGTGGATTTGGGTATTCTCTCGATGCACAAACTCAACGGGGTATCGAGCGCTGTGAGTCACTTGGATGGACTGTGGCGTTCGTTTACCGCGATGAGGCAGAGAGCGGGAAAGATACCGATCGGCCGATGTTCCAGCAGATGCTGGACATGGTTGAAAACCGCGCATTCGATGTCATTGTCTTTTGGAAGTTGGACCGATTCTCACGGAGTCTGATGCACGCAGTACAACTGGAATCAGAACTTCGTGAGTGCGATGTATATCTCTACAGTGTCACTGAACAGATTGATACGACGACTGCAACTGGTCGTTTCAACTTTCGTAACATCGCAAGTGCTGCAGAATTTGAGCGCGATATGATAAAACAGCGGACGAGAATCGGTCTCCAAGGATTGGCCGAAGAGCACAGGTGGCCTAACAGCAATCCACCAATTGGGTACGATCTGACTTCAGATAATCGACTCAAAATCAACAAGGAAGAGGCGCAATTGGTGATTGAGATATTTGAGTCGTACGTTGAAAAACGATCAATGCCCAGCGTAGCTTCAGACTTGAATCATCGCAATATACTGACTGCTGACGGAGGTGATTGGACGCCAAGTGCGGTTGGGGAGATTCTCCGAAACGAGATTTATTTGGGTAAATACGAACTTGGAGAGGTTTCTGATCACGTTTCGGAGTATCAGATTGTCGATGATAACCTGTTCAAAGATGTGACTCGCATTAGATTGCGGTTTCAAAACGGGCGGTCCTCGCGGAAGGCAATGCCAGAGTCCAGAAAAGAAGCTGCTATTCATGGTATGAAAGCGCAGTATAGTTCGTATCTCAATCCATAGCGGGCAACATGGCAGAGTGACCCTTTCGCGAATCTCAAAGTCTCTTCAATCTATCTTCCATCTCGGTTAGATCCTATAGTTTTGGATTGCTCAGTAGAGCAGTTCGATACATCAAGACAGATTTTATTTGAGAGAGCTCTGTTGAGCGGTGTTAGTCATTTTCGAAGAGGCCCATGTCACCATCGAGGACGGCCTGAATTTGTTTGATTGCATCGAGTTCGTGTTCACGGGGCCATTGTCGATAGTACTCTTCTGCATTGTCAGATTCCTCACAGCGGGGACAGCGGTAGCGATGAAAGCTATTGCCCTTGAGATCAATCTGTCCGTCTTTGACTAGCGGTTCACCGCAGTGATGAAGAAGTGTAGCTGGTTCAGTTCCTTCGACAACCGCAAACAGACTAAATTCTTCCAGAAAATCAAGAAGATCGCGAGTGTCCTCATCAGTAGAGTGTTTGCTGTCTTTCTCCTCAATTATCGCCTGGACTTGGTGAAAGGTTTCTTCTGTTATATCGATTTCTGCATCCTCTTCTTTACCGAGTAGATGGAGGTCGGGACAATTGAGGTCATTTTCGTAGCTAGTTTCAGCAATCCACGAGTCTGGAAGCCGAGGCTCCCCGATGTACACTGTTTCCTGCAGAAGAGTTTTTACCCGATGTCCACTGAGAGCCTCGGTACCATATTTTTCGTCGATATACTCCTCAGTCTCAGAGTACACCTTGCACTCAGCGAATTTTTTGAACATGTCTCTCACAATCACCTTCTTCGAGTCGTCCACGGTCAGCCATCCATCATCGGTCTCCTCGTATCCGAGTGGTACCTTCGGTGAGTAACATTTCCATTTCTTCTTTTTCAGAAATCCCCGAATACGCTCTTTTTTGGCCTTAGCTGTTCGAATTGAGTTTTGCACTTCAGCCATCAGAGACATGAGAGTGGTGTGGAGAAGACCTCTGACTTGACCGATATCTTGTTCACCTGCGGGTGTCAGAAGAGTGACTCCACATTCCGACTGGAGAATATAGATGAAGTAGAGGGTTTCTGGTGCGCTGCGACCGATTCGATCGATTTTTTCTACAAGTAGGAAATCGATCTCATCCCGTTTCGAGAGTTCGAAGACTTCTTGAATACCATCTCTATCAAAGTTAGTTCCAGTCTTTGCTTCATCTGTGATGGGGTCATAGGGGAGAGCAATCCCCTGTTTTTCAGCAAGGTCTTCTAACTCGGAAATCTGACCGGAGATACTGCCGTCGTCTTCACCGTTTCCATCAGCTCTTTCGTTCCCATTGAGCTGACCACCAGAACTGACGCGGGCGTAGATTATCCCGTTGGGACCATCACTGGAATCAGGGGTAGAGTCAGATCCTCCACCCTCTGGATTAGGCGGCGTATCCGAGTCGTTCCCGGACATAGATTTCTCCTGAACCAACTCCTGAGGCGACTCGGTCGCATGTGTTTCACCCTGAGTAAAGCTATCCAGTTTACTCTGGGATTTGCTTGCAGTCAGGGTAAGGAGCAGTGCGATAAATAGCGGAGAGGAGAACTGACGTTTTAAGTCGTGGGACAGACCTGATATAATACCTAAGATACGCTCTCCCAAGACTTGGCGTATCTTACCTTTTTTAAGTGCATTGGGCCAAAGCGAGAGAATATCGGAGAGTATTCCGTTCATGCGTAGCCACCAGTTGAGCTTTCCTGGTTTTTGTCGAACACTTCTTTTCGCAGTTCCCGTTTTTCCGACTCAGTCCTCTCATCGTAGTGCTTCTCGAGAACATCTGGACTGACATCACATCGGCCACTGATGAACCGATCTGGAACCCCCTCACTACGTTTTGAAGTGATGTATCCGTGTCGTAGAGCGTAGGGTGAACGGCTTGAAGGACACTTAGATGCCACATCATCTGACTGTGCTGCCTGGCATGATTCTATATCTTGATCGTGAGGACATTGTCCTGATATGATACATGGACGACTGAATCTGTAGACATATGTTCGCATTGTTGACTTAGAGAGACGGCCGTAGCGTGAGGTCAGAAACGGTTCTCGGTCATTTTCCGTCGTTACGTCAATTCGGTTTTGGTTGATGTAATCTCGGAAAATCTGAGCCGCGTCGGCTGAAAGGTAGATTTCACCTTCTCCTCGGTAGCCGTTTTTCAGTTCCGTCTCCTCAGGCCGATGCCGGAGTTCTACATAGGGCTCATCACTGTCTAAATATAGGTCAGTCAAATCTATCGCGTAGAGACCACCAGGTCGACGTCCGGTGTGCGCATGGAACTTCCAGACGACGTGTTCCCGAGAGGCATACTGATATTGTCTTAGATGCTCCAGAATCATTTCGAGACGGTCAATGCTAATGTTGGTATCTCTGACTCCTTCACCCCAGCCCAGTTCCGGAATGCCGATTTTGTCACTCAGACCCGATGGGACTGATTCGATGTACTCTAAGTACTTAACGAAGTCTCTGAAGAGATACATATCGTCCCGCATCGTTTTCGTGGAGAGTGGTTCTCTCTGGTCTGTACTCTCGAGCCGACGATATCGTCGGAAACCCTGTATCACTCGCCCATCTAATTGATTGAGATTCTCGACACTCTGGCTATTGCAGAAGTCAATGAAGTGGTCTAATTTCCGCTTGTATTCTTTGAGTGTTTGTGGACGGATTTCTGGTTCTTTGTACGAGAGAAACTTTGAAACGGCTTCTTCTGGTTGGATAGATTCCAGCGAACTTGAGCCCGCTTCACTGGTCTCTCGTAGTGCACCACCTTGTTGTGAGGGGAAATCTGTCACTCTTGAACCCCCTGGAGCGGTGGTTTTGAACTCCAGTCCTTGTTTCTACTACTACTATCCGTATTGGTCAAATTGTACACCCTAGTATTCAGCTGGGATGCACAGACTTTCTCAAACAACCTAAACACCTCATACAAGCACAACTACCTAATAACGTGGTTAGAAGTAATCAAGTCATGACTCAAGAAAGTCAGTCCCCACGCCGTCTATCGCTTATCGATCTTATGTTTATATACTGCGACCGAAGGAGTATGGACGCCAACCACCAGCGTGCAACGCTGTAGCGATTTTTCTCTTTTCCCAAGACTCTGCTCTAATCCCGCTGCCAGAGCTAAGACCCGGTACTTTGTCACCTAGAGAATGAATAAAACGAGATTTGTGTGATGGCGGCCCATTTATATTGACGGTATCATCTAAAATGTGAGCCTCTAATGAAGCACAAAGACAGTTGTTAAGATGGGCATCAAGTACTGGTTCGAAGAAACTATTGTCTACCTCAACTGGGAGGTAGAGTCCCAAGAAAACCCGTGGGTATCCATTATGACCCTCACCCCCAATTACCCGAATTGACTGCCATCTGGGTAAATCAGACAAAGTGCGACTCAGTGCTTTTTGACGGGCAGACTTAGAAGATTGTAACGCAGTGAGAAAAGTAACAGGTGGCAGGAATACCTTCGAGTGAGGGTGTCATAGAACTCTTCTCACACCGTGATGATCGTGCTTCCCGGATTGTCTCCGCGTTCGTAATTGGTGATTGCGACGACCAGGCGAAGACA
>Ga0207851_100613_pt1 | contig 16186 bp, 16 predicted proteins | sample A23E3SouthBayCA_FD_187747 | JGI IMG/M metagenome (GOLD analysis project Ga0207851, IMG submission 187747) | Aerobic enrichment media microbial communities from Eden Landing Ponds, California, USA - A23 E3 (SPAdes) | ecosystem: Environmental > Aquatic > Marine > Unclassified | place: Emeryville... | reverse complement strand
CTCCACGTCGCCGTACTCGCGGACATCGCCCCGGCGAAACGCGAGTCCGTCCCCAAGCGTCCCCAGCAGCGCTCGCGGCGACCCCGAGGAGAGGTCGTCGAAGACGACGACGTCGTCGACGCGGTCGTCCGCTCGCAGCAGCGGAATCAAGGCGCTGCCGATGTAGCCACAGGCCCCGGTGACCAGCACGTCCATCGTCAGTCCTCGCTCAGGACGCCCGGCAGGAAGCGGTCCTCGTGGGCCTCGATAGTGTCGGCGTAGCGGGTCAGCGTCTCGAAGATATCGTCGACACCGTCCTCGAAGGACTGGGACTGGCCGTCGATGAGGTCGGCGTAGCGGTCGTTCTCGATCTCCATCTTGTGTGTCTCGTCCTCGTCGCGGGGGTTCTCGAAGTGCTCGACGTCGACATCGAGGTCGTACTCGCTGCCCACATCTGCAATCGTCTCGGCGATCTCGACGATGCTGATGGCGCGCGTGACCTGGTTGTACACCGTCAGGCCCTCGGGGCGCTCGTCGGGGTCGGTCAGCGCCACTTCGGCCAGCCCTTCGACGGTATCCTCGAGGGAGATGAACGGCTTGCGCTGTTCGCCCTTGCCGTATACCGTGACGGGGTAGCCCGCGACGGCCTGCGCACAGAAGCGGTGCGTGACCGTGCCGAAGTAGTAATCGAAGTCGAAGCGGGTTTTGAGGCGGTCGTCTTCGCGTGTCTCCTCGGTCTCGGTCCCGTAGACGATGGCCGTTCGCACGTCCGAAATCGGGATGTCGAACTGCGTGTGGGCCAGACGCATGTTCTGTGCGTCGAAGCCCTTCGTCGCGTGATACCAGCTCCCGCCCATGTTGGGGAACGGTACGTCGTCGCGCTCGCCCTGATTCTCCATCGTCGCACCGCCTTCCGGAATCGGGAACTCCGGCGCGCCGTAGACGCCCGTCGTCGTCGTCTCGACGAAGTGGGTGTCAGTGAGGTCGTGTTCCTCGAGCCCCCACAGGAGGTTCCGCGTCGCCTGGAGGTTGTTGTGCTGGGTGTAGTTCGCCCGCTCGCCGTTGATCTGGGAGTACGGCGCGGAAGGCTGGGCGGCGGTGTGGACGACGACCTCGGGTTCGTGGACCGTCAGCAGTTCGTCGACAAAGGATTTCTCGGCGAGGTCGCCCTCGACGAAGGAGAGGTTCGTCAGCCCGTGGACTTCGCGGGCGGCGTCGAGGCGCTCGTCGATGCTGGCCACCGGTGTCGCGCTCGTCGCGCCCACGTCTTCGACCCACTCCCGTCGGCCGAAGTTGTCTACGAGCAGCACTCGGTCGTCCGTTCGGTCCGCGATTCGCAGCGCGGCCGGCCAGCCGACGTAGCCGTCGCCGCCAGTGATGAGGATGGTCATAGTTACTCAGATAGTGAGTAACCGCGATGCGTAATCAATCTTCTGTTCGGTTGCCTGCCAGTCTCGTACAGCCTGCCCACTCATCAGACACGTATTCGTCCTCAAAACAGCAATTCCTTCTCTACTGGCCGACATCGAATCGTTCGAAGTACTCCGTGACGTACTGGTTCGCGTCCGCCGGTGGTTCCGTGACGACGCGATACGAGTCGTGCTGGTCGTCGAGTGTAATCTCCGCCCCGTTTTCGGGGACGACTCGATACACGATCGGTACCGTGTGACGGGAGTCGACGCCGTCGACGGACGACGCGTCCCAGAAGTGTTCGCTGACGCCGAGCCGTTCCGTCGCAACCGATGTGAGGCCGAGTTCCTCCTCGGCGATGCGCGCCGCCGCGTTGTCCAGTCGCTCTCCTTTGTAGAGGCGGCTCCCCGGCCAGAACCACTCGCCTTTGGCTGGTTCGTTCTGTCGCCGTGTGAGCAAGATACCCCCCTCGTACTCGACGACGAGGTCGACACAGGGCTGGGGCATGTTGTCGAGACAGGTGGCGAACGTCTCCGTCGGAATGCGTTCGTCGTGCCGGTCCATACTTCCCGCTTGCGGGCCACCGGTGAAACCGCTCCGCTTCTCGCTGTTTCGCAACCGTTAAAACCGACCCTATCTTCTATCCGATTGCTATCGCACGGGCCGGTGGGGTAGCCTGGTATCCTTCGGCCTTCGGGTGGCCGTAACCGCGATTCGAATTCGCGCCGGCCCATTTTTCAACGACGCTACTGGGAAGCGACAGGAGCGCGTCTCCCGTTGATCATCAGCCGTCGCTCCGACCGCGAACGACTTCGTATGCCTGCCCGCGGAACCGAAACCGCCGACTGTTCGTATCGTATCCCAGCACACCGTCCACGGCCCGCTCGTCGGTCTCGACGACGACGCGGCTCACACCGTCGGTCAGAAACGGGAGGGCGTTACGAAGCCCACCCTCGTACGTGGCGAATCGACCGCTTGTCATCACCTGCTCGGCGATGACCCGCTCGCCCGCGCTGTCGGCGCGAGCAAGCGAGAACGTCGCGTCGGGTGGCTGCTCTCCATCGCCGTGGCGTCCGGTCGTCACTGTGACGGTGTCGCCGTCACGTACTGTCGACACGCCGTCGACCGGGGTCACCGCAGCGCGGTCACCGACTAGCGCAACCAGAGCACCGCTCTCGGTCGTCGCCTGCCCGTAGCCGGCGACGATGGCGTACTCGCCGCCGCCGAGATAGCCCTGTGTGAGGCCGTCACAGTTGCAGTCGCCGGTGCTGCACCCGACAGCCGGTCCGTTAAACGCCCGGAGGCCCCACTGCTCCTGGCCGCCCGGCATCAGGATACGGCAGTCGGCGGTGTGACCCGTCGGCGCGATGTGGAACCACTCGCCGTCGACGAGTTTGTAGAGGTTCCAGTGGCCACACCGCAGTCGCTCGTGGCTGTTGTTGACCATCTCGAAGCCGACCTGCGCGTCCAGTTCCGCGCGCTCGGTCCCGGGTCGAACGAAGGCCGTGGTCGCCCTGCCGGCTTCGTGGAACCACTGGACGCCGCCGTCGCCGGGAAACGGCGGGAGCGAGCGGCCGGCGAACCGGGAATCGGTTTCCGGGCCGGGACTGCCCGTATCCCAGACGGTAACCGAGAGGGACTCGCCCTGGCCGCGGAACTCGTAGGTCCCGGTCGGCCGCCCGGACTGGTTCGGTTCGCCGACGAGGGCGTACTCCAGTTTGACCCATTCACCGGGATTTAGCCGGTACGTCTCTGGCATCCACGGACCGACATCGTCGACGCACCAGTACCCCTCGTCCGTTCGGCCGAGCGAGGGCACTTCCGCGGCGAGTTCGTTGTTGACCGTAGGTGCGAGATGGAGGCGCGCTTCGTGGTCGTAGCCGCTGGGCTGGCGGCTGTGTGTCCGACCGACTCCCGGAATCCACTCGGTTCTGAACGTGTTCTCGAACTCGTTGCCGTTCTGGAGCCAGCCGCGAAGCGTGGCCGGATAGCTGGCGGTCGCCGTCCGGTCGAACCAGAGCCTGATTCGCGCCCTGTCGTCGGTGTGGAGTCCCGGCGAACTGAGAGCATAGGTCCGCGGTCCAGTTTCTAGTTCGACGACGGTCGTCGGATTCTCGGGTCGGGGCGGGTCGCCGGTGTCTGTCGATGTCTCTGTCCTGCTGTCGTTCGCGTCGGTTGGTGACTGGTCCGGTCGCGGTGCAGGCGTCACGTTGTCAGTCTCGTCAGCTCCCAGGGTATCGAACGAACAGCCGGCGAGTCCGGCCAGCGCACCCGGGACCGATGCGAGGAGGGCACGTCTGCGCATGGGCAGCGATTCGTCGCCCCCGGTAAACCCTTTCTGGACGCTTAGACGGCGTTTGTAGCGTTTTCGGCCCTCGACTCCGAGATAGGCTTGGCCCAACTGCGTCTCCCTACCCCGGCTTTCGGATTCGGACTGTCACCCCTCCGCGAACATCTCAACGACGCGGTCCAGATCGGGCGACAGTTCCTGCATCACGTCTGTCGTCGTGAGAATACCGACGCCGTCGGCCTGTCCGTCGACCACGAGCCGCTTGATGCCGTGCTCGACCATCGTATCGATGGCTTCCTCCAGCGGGGCACCGGGGTCGATGGTCTTGACGGGGGTCGTCATCAGGTCTCCAACTGGTGTCGTATCCGGGTCAATCCCAGCGCGGAGGCCGTCGATAATATCTGTTTTCGTGAGCAGCCCCCGCCCGTACTCGGTTTCAACGACGACTGAGCCCACCGCTTCCGTCGCGAGGAGCTTCGAAACGTCTCGGACGGCAAGCTCGCGGTCGACGGCTTTCACTGGCTTCGTCATCACCTGTTCGACAGGTGTGTCAAGTGAATTCATACCACAAGTTAGGAAACGCACATAATAAGCCGTACGACTCCCGCAAGCGGTGCTAGGGCTGCCTTACCAGTCAAAGGCTTCGTGAATCGCCAATCCCTCCTCCTGACAGATCGGTCCGACGACGTCGGTCACGCCGTCGAGAATTTCGCCGGAGCGGACAGATTCCTCGTGGTCGCTGAAACCGGTCATCTCGTCGCTACTGACGCTGTATATTACCCGCCCGAGACCAGCGTATCGGAGACCGCCGGTACACATCGGGCACGGCTCGGTGCTCGTGTACATCACCAGTTCCCTACGCTCGTCCGGGCCAAACTCGCGCATCGATCGGTGCGCCAGTTGGAGTTCCGGATGACGGCGCACATCGGATTCAGTGCGGACGCGGTTCGACGCCTCCATCACAATCTCGTCGTCACGAACGAGCACAGACCCGAACGGCCGGTCGCCGCGGTCGACAGCGGTCCGAGCCAGCTCGAAAGCGCGCTGCATGTGCGTTTCGTGGTCGAACTCGTCGAAATCTGAAACGGGCATAACGGCGTTTCGACCCACAGTCGGAAGTAGGCACGGCGGGGAACACCGCCCCCGTGACCGCAACGGTGGGCCCCACTCGGCATCTGACTCCTCGTCGGCTGGATGAGAGCCCACGACTTCGCTGTCGATGCACGTAAGTCCCTGACCGGCCTCGCGTCCGTATGCGCCAGTTCGTCATCATCGGCCACGACGCCCCGACGACGCCGGAGTTCTCCCTCGACGATCTGGCCGGCGCTGCCGGCCGGCTCGACGTGCTCTGCCGGTGTGTCACCAGCGCGTTCTTCCTGAGTCATGCCATCCGGGAGGACGTGCGGGTCCACCTGATCCTGGCGGACGAGTACACTGTCACGTTCGAGGGGAGTGACCTCCGCCGGCTGAACCCGGACGAGCGGTCCACGGCGGCACTGATCCGCAAGGCTCTGGAAGAGCGCGAGGAAGCTATCGGCCACATCCCGGTCGAAACGTCGCCGGGGGTATCGCTCACGCGACGGGGGTTCGAGGGGACGCTCGACGACGTGGCCCGCCGCGGAACCGTCGTCCAGCTACACGAGGACGGCGACCCCATCGTCGACGTTGCACCGCCGTCGGACCCGGTGTTCGTCCTCTCGGACCATCACGACTTCCGGGACGAGGAAGCGACGCTGCTGGCCGACCGCGTTGACGAGCGCGTCTCGCTCGGGCCGAAGGCCCTCCACGCTGACCACTCGATCACGGTCGCGCACAACTATCTGGACACGGCGGGGTTCGAGCAGTACTGACGGGGCACGGCGGGAGGCTGCCAGAAGGGTTTTGCTCCGCGATTCGCTGAATGGTGTATGGGATTATCGGGCTCGGAGACAGCGACGGGTCGCGCTGTCCGACGTCGACCGACGCGACGAGGTATCGATGACTGACCGGGATGCGGTGTCACGTCGTGCGGTTTTGCAGACGGTCGCCGGGGCCGGCCTCGCGTCCGTCGCCGGCTGTTCGGCGCTCGAAGGCGGGAGCGACGACGCGGCCTCGACAGTTGAGGGCGAGCGGGCTGAAGAACTCGCGCGCCGGTTCGCGCCGACGCTGTATTTCGACCGGGAAGAGCCGTGGTTCCCGACGGACCCGCGGCCCTACACCAGCGAGCAGGGCGGGGAGACGGTCGTCGACGGGTTCGACGCCTTCGACGGGTATCACGAGCGGATGACCGACGGGGAGCCGCCCGACCCGACGGCGTTCTACAACGTCGTCGAGTACGAGAATTCGCCGCTGGCCGTCGTCCAGTTCTGGTTCTACTCGGCGTTCGACCAGTTCACAACGAACTTCCACTGGCACGACTGGGAGGTCCTGCACGTGTTCGTCGACACGGAGACAGGCGACCCGCAGCTGTACGTCGCCAGCTCGCACTCCCGGAAGGTGCCCAACAACGAGTTCCTCGACCCGGACCCGGAGATGGTGCCGCGCATCCTCTCGGAACTGGGATCGCACTCCAGTGCGCTGTCGGTCAACGACGTCCGCGACCGGTTCACCCGGCTGCCGGAGGGCGACCGGTTCGCGGACATCACGAACAGCGCCGTCGAGACCATCGAAGACCTCGCGGAGATCCCCGTGGCGTACGGCCTCCCGCGCGACGAGGGCTCCCGGCTCCCCTACCTCGTGCCGGAGTACGAGGGCGCGCCGCTGTACGAACACGAGCGGCTCCCGTCGGTCGGCCGCGAGGACCTCATCTCGGAGTCGTTCACGGTTCGGTCCTTCGACAGCCTCTCCCAACCGCCGACGGACCTGCCGACGCGGGAGACCGGGCTCGTCTTCCAGCACACCGACCGGGGCGAGGCCGACCCGGACATCGAGTACGACCTCGTGCCCAGCAGCGAACTGGAACACATCAGCGACTTCACCGGCCCGCAGTTGAGCTTCGAGTTCGCCGTCCCTGGGTTCGCTGAGGACGCCTTTGCGGGCCACATCACGACGACGGGCGCGCCCTGGGACCAGCCCCGATACGAGAACCCCGCTGCGGACATCTCCGAGCCGAATCACCGGGCGGCGCTAGCCGAGCGCTACGACGCCATCGGGGCGCCGGCGGAGATACGCACCGTCGTCGCCAGCCTCTCGGAGGCCGTCTCGAACGACGACGCACCGGAAGACGAGGGACTGACGACCGAGGACACTGCCGTCGAGTCCGTCGCCCTGCTAGAGAGCGACCCCGAGGCCGTCCCGACCTTTTCTGGACTAGCCGTGGTCCAGGACGTGCCCGAAGGCGACCACCGGTTCACCGTCAACGGGGCCGGCGTCGCGCCACACAGCGAGACGGTGTCTGTCCGCGACGCGGAGACAGCCGACGGGCCGACCAGAGCCGGTGTCGACGGCGAGGTCCCACTTGTCGCTCGGGAGAGCGCCACCCGCCTCGCAGTCGACCCGTCTGGAGCCGACAGCGACCTCACCGACCTCGCCGTCGAGGACGACTTCGCTGGCCGATTGTACGACGCGCCGCTCGAAGAGCCTGATGCGGTGTACGTCCACGGCGGCGGCGCGTACACGACGGAGGTCCGGGACAGCGACGACGAAATCGGCGCGTTCCGGGTGAATCCCGACCCCGAAGCCGACACGGCCGCTCGAATCGACGAGCCTCGCACGGGCAAGGCGTCGCTCGCCTCGTTCCTCGTCGAGATTGCCGAGGAAACGCGCCAATCGGTCGCCGACCAGATGGACGACGGCGACGACGGAGATACCGATTCCGACGATGACCCTGGACGCGACGGTGGCTCCGAGAACGCTATCCAGGGCCTCGAACGGGCGCTCGCCGCTGTCGTCGAGGCCGCTATGCGGGCGACGGAACGGGCCGAGGCCGGTGACCGCGGGAACGCCGACAAGCAACTCCAGGCCGTCGCCGACCGACTCCAGCGCGTCGCGACCCGTATCGAGGACGCCAGTGATGACTTGGACGATCCTCTGACGAACGCCGCTCGGAAGCGTCTCGAACAGGCCCAGCGTCGGGCCGAGCAGGCCCAGGCCGCCGACAAACTGTAGCGTCCCGGCGCGCTCTCAGAGGCCGAACCACCGAGCCAGCGCGCCGGTTACGAGCACCAGTCCCCCGGCGATGAACGTACCGGGAACCGGGAGGACGAACAATACGACACCGAGCAGCAGGCCGATAGTCGATATTTTCATTCGATCTACACGTAGCGCACCAGGTCGCATCCATCTGTTGCCTGCATTCGCGTGGACCCGTGCCGACTTTGCCAGTGGGGGCCACACTGCCGGTATGGACGAGGAACTCGTCTGGGAGACGCTCGGTGCCGAAACCGCCTACGCCTGTCCAGGGTTCGATGTTATCCGCGAGGACGTTCGCCTCCCCGATGGAACCGAGGGGGAGTTCGACTACGTGCAGAACGGCGACAGCGTCGTCGTCCTCCCGTTCACTACCGACGGGGACGTGGTGGTCATCGAGGAGTGGCGGCAACCGGTCCGCCGAGTCAACCGCGGCTTACCGGCCGGGACGATGGAGGGCGAGGACGGCGACTCAAAAGCCGCCGCCGCCCGCGAACTCCGCGAAGAGACGGGATACGAGGCCGACACTATAGACCATCTCTACACGGGTGAACCGGCAAACGGCAACACCGACTACGTGTTCCACTACTACGTCGCGAGGGACTGTGAGGCGACGGCCGACCAGGAACTGGACCACAACGAATCGATTCGGGTCGACACTGCCGACTTCGATTCGCTGGTCCAGTCGGTGCGTGACGGCACGCTCCGGGACGGCCGTGCCGCTTTGGGTATCATGCACTACGCGCTGTTCGAGCGCTGAACCGACGACAGCTTGAAATCCTGAGAGGTGGTATCATCTAACATATGGCATCGATCGAACTCGGCGAACAGACGGAACGGCGGCTGGATAAACTCCGCGCGGCCGTTCGCCGTCAGACCGGCCACCCGATTTCGCGGGCGGAGTTGCTCGAACGGCTTGTCGAGGACGCCTACGGGTCCCGAAACGAGGTGGTCGATATGTTCCGGATGTCACAGGCGTACGTCGCTGACGATGAATCCGGGACCGTCCATCGGCCCGAGCGCAAACTGGTTCCCGGCGGGCCTGAGCGGTCCGACGAATAGCGGCGCTGTGCCGGCCGGCGCGTCGCTCTGTCCACTGCTGCCCCCGATTGCGAACGGTTGCGCTCACGGGGGAACACAACCCTTAGGCGCGCTGACCGACGACGACGTGTAATGACGAATTTCGAGGTCCGCCAGTACGACGCTGCGGGCCGGCTGGGCGAGCTGACGGTGCCACGGGCCGGCGTCACCGTCGAGACGCCGACCATCCTGCCGGTGGTCAATCCGCACGTCCAGACGGTCGCGCCGGCGACGCTCGAATCCGAGTTCGGGGCGGAGATACTCATTACGAACAGCTACATCCTGCACGGCTCCGAGGACCTCCGCGAGCCGGTGCTGGAGCAGGGCCTCCACGACCTGCTGGGGTTCGACGGGGCCATCATGACCGACTCGGGGTCCTTCCAGCTCGCCGAGTACGGCGACATCGACGTGACCACCGAGGAGATACTACAGTTCCAGCACGAGATCGGCTCTGACATCGGGACGCCGGTGGACATCCCGACGCCGCCCGATGTGGACCGCGAGCGGGCGACCGAGGAACTCAAGACGACCCAGGAGCGGCTGGAACACGCCGCCACAGTCGACACCGGCGAGATGCTCGTCAGCGCGCCGGTCCAGGGGTCGACCTATCCGGACCTCCGGGAGCGCGCCGCCGCGGACGCCGTCGCCACCGGTCTCGACGTGTTCCCGCTCGGGGCCGTCGTCCCGCTGATGAACGAGTACCGCTACGCCGACCTTGCAGATGTCGTCGCGGCCTGCAAGCGCGGGCTGGGGGAGGTCGGTCCGGTCCACCTGTTCGGCGCTGGCCACCCGATGATGTTCGCGATGGCGGCGGCCCTGGGCTGTGACCTGTTCGATTCTGCGGCGTACGCGCTGTACGCCCGCGATGACCGCTATCTCACGGTGCAGGGGACGGAACTGCTGTCCGAACTGACCTACTTCCCGTGTCACTGCCCGGTCTGTACCGACCACGCGCCGGCGGAACTCGATGCGATGGACGCCGACCAGCGCGAGGAACTGCTCGCCCGGCACAACCTCCACGTCACCTACGGCGAAATCCGGACGGTCAAGCAGGCGATTCGCTCTGGTAACCTCATGGAACTGGTCGACAGTCGCGCCCGCGGTCACCCGGCCATGCTCGACGGCTACCGCGCGCTGCTCGACCACGCCGAACAACTCGAACGCACCGACCCGGTCTCGAAGGACGCCTTCTTCTACACCTCGAATGAAAGCGCGCGTCGGCCCGAAGTCCGACGCCACCAGGACCGGTTAGAGCGGCTCCCGGTCGAGGGCAATGAAGTCCTGCTGACCGAAGGCAGTTCCAGCGCGCGTTACGACGAAACCTGGGGCGTCCTGCCCCCGTTTGGTCCGTATCCGCGCGAACTCGCCGACACCTATCCGTTGACCGCGGAGACCCCGGACCAGACCGACCGAGCGGCCTACGAGGCCGCAGCAGACGGCGTTCGGCGGCTGGTCGAACTCCATCCCGACGTGTCCTTCACGCTGGTCCACGACGACTGGCCGGCGACGGCGCTGGACCGTGTGCCTGACAGCGTCCGCCTGCGTGCCCTGCACGCCCGCGACTGACAGCGCGTAATTGTCTCGCCCGTCGGTCAGACCCTCGGCACGTCCACGTCCTCGTCGGCGGCCTCGCGCCAGGACCGGGTCGGCTCCCAGCCCAGCAGTTCCGCGGCTTTGGCCGTCGAGTACGCCGCGGCGTCCCCCTCGACCGTACAGTCCTCGGGGACGGCCCCGTAGTGTTCGCGCATGAGTTCGACCAGCGGCCGACCGAGCGCGTTGTCGGGACCGACGCAGTTGAACGCCTCGTGCCCGTCGATATCGCTCGTGAGCGCAGCTTCAACGAGGTCGACCACGTCCCGCACGTCCACGTAGGACCAGTAGTTGCCCGCGCCAGCCGCGAGGTCGTCGACGTACTCCTCGTCCCGACAGGGGTAGGCCCCGGGGCTCTGTATCCACGAGGGGCGAACCGACGCCACCGAGATGCCGTCCCGGCGGGCGATTGTCTTCCCGATTTCCTCGGTGACGACCTTCGAGAGCCCGTAGTCATCCTCCGGCCTGCGCGCGTGCCGTTCCGTAATCGGAAGCTCGTCCGGCACGGGCGTCTCTTCGGCGAAGAAGAAGCCGTACGCGCCGTCCGAGGAGCCTTGCACCACGTCAGCGCCGACGCGGCCAGCCGCCGAGAGGACGTTGTGCGCCGCGAGCGTGTTGTTCTGAAAGAGGTCTACGCCGGGGTGGGTCCCGGCTACCGGAATCGCCGCCCAGTGGACCACTGCATCTGGGTCGATGGCGGTGAGCGAATCGAACACGCTCCCGGCATCTGTCAGATCAAGCGCTCGGTACCCGACAGCCGGATGGCCCCCATCGTCAGGGAGGTGGCGGTCGAGTACTGTCACGTCGTGCGGTCCGGCGAGTCGGTCGACGATCCAGCGCCCGGAACTGCCCCGGCCGCCGGTCACGACAACATCCATATCTGCTCTGTGGCCGCTGGCATCCAAAATTTGATGGTGTGGCTATCAACGCCGGATGCCCGCTCTACAAATCGAGCCGGAACCGCTCACCGTGCGTGAACGTCGTCCAGCCGAGGATGCGTTCGTCCCGATGCGGTCGGTCGGGGTTGTCAATCGCGGCCTGTTGGGCCGAGACGTACGTCGGGACGTTCTTCACCGGCTGGCCGCTCTGCGTGAGCGCCTCCAGATACGTGTCTTTCTCGTAGTACGAGTAGGCCACCTCGTACAGCGAGGACGCGGCCTCCTGCTTTCTGGCAGGGAAGCCGTCCGTGTTGACGAACCGGTCGGGATCTCCCTCGCCCATCGCTTCCCAGGCCTGAGGGTCGGCTACGTACGGTGCGTGGGCGTCGAGAATCCGCTCGATAGCGCCCCTGTCTCCGCCAAACTTCTGGTACTCGTACAGCGTGGGGCCGTCGAGTTTGTCGGCGTAGAGCCGGCTGAGTTCCGCGGCGGTGACCAGCGCTTTTGCCGCGTACAGCGAATATGCCAGGCTCGACGCGCGAGTGATTTCGTTTTCCAGCAGGCCGTCCTCTCGGAGTTGGTTGAAGCCGTCTTCGCGGTTTCGCCGCATGGCCTCTCGGAACCGGTCCCAGTTCCGGAGGTACACTGAGCCGGCGGCGTGGGTCATCTCCTGCCAGTTGAAGATGTTCTGTTGTCCCATCTCGGTCGGAATACCGTGACCCATATCATCCAGGAACGCCCGGACCCACTCCTGCAGGTCGGCCTCTGTGCCGACGCTGTCGGCGTTCCACGCCTCGTGGCCGCGAACGAGTTCCGCGCCCCACCACATTTTGGGGAGCGTGATGTACTGTTCGATACTGTTCGTTTTCACAGGGGCCATATGGGTCTCCGAGCTCAGGAACCAGTGGTCCAGCAGTTCGATGGCTTTCTCGGCGTACTGATCCGCGCCGGTGTACTGGTAGGCGAGTCCGAGGTCACGGATCCGATCCCCGGTCCTGATGGCGGCGACGTAGTCCTTGCGTGCCTCGGGGTCCTCGGGACCCTTCGTTTTGAACTCGTGGCCGTCGCCGTTGTCCGTGACGCTCTCCGGAGCCGCTGCCATCGCATCGCGGACATCATCGATGAAGGCTTCGTAGGCCTCCGTCCACGGGCTGTCACCGTTCTCGACACGGCCCCGTATCGCAGCCAGTGTATCGAGATGGACGAACATTGCGGGCCTGCTTTCCGTGGCTGACTCGGATGCCCGTTCCGTCGGTGTTGGTTCCGTCTCCTGCGACGCGGCCCTCGCGTCCGACTCCCCCGACGAGAGGCCGGTCGAACAGCCCCCCAGCGCTGCGGCCGTCCCAGAAAGGGCGAGCAACACGTCTCGTCGTGTCTGTCGCTGCACGAACAGTCAGTCATCTCCTATCGATTTAGTTAGGAACCAGCTAACCGGTGGATAGCGGTCTGTCTGCGATAATCAGGGACATATAACCGTCGGCCGGGACGACGTACGGCATACGTGAACCATTCTCGGTCGCTACCGATGCTTGCCGGCCCAAAGGCAAGATAGTTGGTCGCGCGTGGCTGACGCCATTGCATGACCGACTACTTCGAGATCCACGAGCGCGACAGCGCCGCGCGAGTGGGTGAGTTGCGCCTCGCCGACTCTGTGACGACGCCGGCGCTGGTCGACGACGTGGACACAGCGACGCCGGGCGACTGCCGGCACGTCCTCGACGACGCCGGAAGCCGCTGGCCGACGACACAGGACGACCCTGTGGGCGATGACTCACTGCTTACCGTCCTGCCCCACCGCGGACTCCCCGCCGGAACCCCAGACGAAGTCGCCGATGCGTTCGCGGTCGACTATCCCGACGTTGACTTCCCGAGCGCAGCAGTCGTCTCCCCCGATACCGCGACCGACCACGGCAGCGACGCCTACGTGCTCGCCGGCGCGCCCGGCTACGTCGGGCACGCGTCGGCGTTCGTCGATGCCGTCACGACCGTCCGCGAAGCTATCCCCGCAGACACTGCGCTCTACCTGCCCGGCGTCGCTACGCCGCGAAACGTCGCGACGCTCGTCTACGCCGGTGTGGACCTCGTGGACCCCGACCGCGCCGTCATCCGCGGGACTGAGGGTCGGTATCTCACGACCGACGAGGCGTACTTCCTCGAAGACCTCGACGAACTCCCGTGTGCGTGTCCGGCCTGCCAGCAGCCGCGCGACGAGTTCAACCGCGAGGACTGTGTCGAGCACAACGTCAACGCGCTCGCCGCGGAACTCCGTCGCGTCCGCCGCCGGATTCGTGACGGTCGCCTCCGGGACTACGTCGAAGGACAGGCCAGACAGGACAACTGGCTCACCGCGACGTTCCGCCGACTCGACCAGGAGTACGGCTACCTCGAACAGCGAACGCCGCTCATCCGGCGAGCCGACCTCTCGGCGGCCAGCGACGACTCGCTGCGTCGCGTCGAAATCCAGCGCTTCGCCGAGCGCGTCACCGACCGTTACGTGCCGCGCTTCGACGACCGTCCGCTCGTGCTGGTCCCGTGTTCGGCACGCAAGCCCTACAGCGATTCTCAGAGCCACAAGCAGTACCACGACGCGATCAAGTGGCGCGCCCACGTCGTCTCGATGACCTCGCCCATCGGCGTCGTGCCACAGGAACTCGAACTCACCTACCCCGCACAGCACTACGACTCCGTGGTCACAGGCAACTGGACCGCCACCGAAATCGAATTCGTCAGCCGCGTGCTCGAACGTTATTTAGAAGGCACCGACTACCCGGAGATTATTGCCCACGTTCCCGGCGAAGGCTACCGCGACATCTGCGAGCGCGTGGCCGATTCGCTGGGTCGGGAGTTCACCTACACGGTCACCGACCACCCGACGACGGCGGATTCGTTGGGGAATCTCGCCGCCGAACTGGAAGGCTGGGACCGGTATCCCAAGCGGGAACGCGAACACAACACCATCCGCGCCGTCGCCGACTACCAGTTCGGCGAGGGTGCCGGCGACGAACTGTTTGACGACCTCTCGACGCAGGGCCGGTATCCGCAACTGCGCGCCGACGACGCCGACGGTGAACAACTGGCGGCGCTGGCCCAGCAGTACGGCGTGCTCTCGCTGACCACCGCCGGGGCGCGCCGCTGGGTCGAGAGCGACGTGCCGACGAAAACCGTCGAAATCGAACCGTTCGTGCCCCACGGCTCGGTGCTTGCGCCGGGAATCACGGACGCCAGCGACGACATCCGCGTCGGCGACGACGTGGTGATTCGGGGTGACGCGGCCTTCGGCGTCGGTCGCGCCCAGATGAGCGGCCCGGAGATGCGGTCCTCGACGCGCGGGATCGCCGTCCAGATGCGCCACACCGAGGAACTGTAGCTGGTTTTTTCCCGGCCCACGGAATAGCGTCGGCTGATGGCCGACCCGCTCGAACTGTACCTGCTCGCAGTGGCCGGGATGGTCGTGTTCTTCGCGGCCGCGTACGTCTACTACGAGCTCCAGACCCCGGCTGGTCGCCCGCTCAGGGAGCGCGGTGTCACGCAACGAGGTATCGTGGTCGCCACCGTCGGAACGCTGGGTACGATTGTCGTGTTTGGGTTTCTCGGGAATGTCGACATCTCCGCGAACCTCCGTGGTCTCGGATACGCGACTATCGGTATTTCGATTCCGCTCGTACTGGGGTATCTGGGACTCAACATCAGTCACACGCTCGGCCGCCGGTGGCGGCGACTCCATCCGGACAACGACGTACCTACCGGCAGTCTCGAACCCGGCGAGGTGGCCTGTATGGGCGAGGTAACTGGCGCTGCTGTCGATGCCGCCCCTGTTACCGGACGCGAAGCGTGTTGCTGGTCGTGGTCAGTCGAGGTGTTGAACCCCTACGGCGTCGGCAGCAATGGTGACCAGTACGTCACCGTTGACGGCGGTGACGGGGGCGTCGTGTTCACGATAGACGACGGCAGCGGACCGGTACGTATCGACCCCGAGGGGGCGACGATTGACCTCGGTGCCACGCGGACGCGCTCGCTCGAACCCGACGAACAGCCTGCGACGGGGTTTCAGTCGCCAGCGCCGGACGTCGAGCGCAACCACGCCGACAAGTCCCGGACCTACGAGGAATCCATCGTCGCCCCCGGCGACCACGTCGCTATCGCCGGTACGGCGACGACCGACGACGGGCTTGTGATCGGTGGCGAGAGCACCCACATTGCTATCGGCTCTCTCGGAAACGTTGCTACTCGCTACCGGAACCAGGCGGCGATGTACGGCCTGGGCGGCCTGGTCGGTGTCGGCGTCGGCGTGCGCTGGCTCGCAGCTCTCTACGGCGTGTTCTGACGACCGCGCGACTTATTTGCCGAACGGGAGAACCGCCAGTATGGACTGGTCGGAATCCCGCCGCTACCTGCCCGCTGTCGGGTTTTCGCTGTTATTACTCGTCACCTCGCTTCTCCCGGTTCCCGAAGGGGCGGGCGAGCAGGTCCCCTCACTCCTCGGTTTTACGCTGGATAAGTGGGTTCACGCGGCGAGTTACGGCACACTGGCGGTACTGCTCGCGTGGGGACGACAGGCCCGTGACGTCATCGCAGTTGCAGCACTCGTGACCGTCTCCGTCTGCTACGGGGCTGGAGTCGAACTGCTACAGGGGCTCGTCCCGTCACGCGGTGTGAGCGGTACTGACTTCGTGGCCAACGCTGTCGGGGCCGTTCTGGCCGGGCTGGCGTGGATCGCGGCCCACCGCTCCAGCATACTTTCGGACCGAACCGACCCACAATCCCGGCAGTAACGAAGCGGCTTTACGCACTCATCGGCTACCTCGCCCCAATGAGCAAGCCCAGTCCCGAAGTCTACGAGGAGGGCAAGGGC
>Ga0207851_100610_pt1 | contig 16237 bp, 16 predicted proteins | sample A23E3SouthBayCA_FD_187747 | JGI IMG/M metagenome (GOLD analysis project Ga0207851, IMG submission 187747) | Aerobic enrichment media microbial communities from Eden Landing Ponds, California, USA - A23 E3 (SPAdes) | ecosystem: Environmental > Aquatic > Marine > Unclassified | place: Emeryville... | reverse complement strand
CTCGTGGGCTCTGTTCATTTCGAACGCGAACCGCGAGCACGCTCGGTTGCAAACTCTCACGCGCACTCGACACGCCACAGACTCCACTATAGAGGACGATCCCGACTGCGTACAGTGCGCGCGAGCACGATCATCGCGCGCTGGGGCGGAGTCGACGTGGTCGACACCGCCATCTGCGGCGGTTTTTCAACTATGTGACCGTTAACCCGATTAAATCGAGTTAATTGGAAAGAAGACGGGCTGAGCGAGTTCTCGGTTTATACGATAGTCCTCGTTACGAGCGATTGCAATGACCCGCACGACGACAGTCACGATCGCACTCGTGGTCGCACTCATCGGTCTGGCAGCGTTCCCGATGGGCGCGAGCGCGGCGACGGACCTCTCGGTCGACGTTACACAGGACTCCGAGACGGGCGAGGCGCTCGTGACCGTTACGACGAACGGCAGCGCAGTCGAGAACGCCACGGTAAACGTGACGTCTCAGTCGGCGTATGACGGTACCGGCACGAACGAGACGGACGCCAACGGCACCGTCACGTTACCGAATCCGAACGAGACCGTCACCGTGAACGTGACGGTGACCGCTAACGACACGACGGTCAGTCAGCAAGTGGAACTGGTCCCCTACGAGGAATCACTCGACGTCGATGTGATGCAGGCGGACGACGGAACGGTGACCGCGAGCGTCACCCAGTACGGTGAGGCCGTCGAAAACGCCACCGTCGAAGCCGACGGCGAGGCGAACTACTCGGCGAGCGCGACGACCGACGAGAACGGAACCGCGACGCTCGCACAGCCCGAGGACACGCAGAACGTCACGGTAACGGCGACCGCAGACGACCTCACGGCGGAGACGACGACGCAACTCGAGGGCTCCGCACAGCTCGAAGTCTCGGCTGAGCAGCGCACCGACGGCGTCTTCGTGACGGTCACGCACGGTTCTGACGCAGTCGAGAACGCGACTGTCGAAATCGAGGCCGACAGTGACTACGCGGGGACGGGGACCCACGAGACCGACGCAAACGGCGAGGTCGCCCTGCCGCTCCCGCAGGAGAACGTCACGATCACTGTGACGGCGACGGCTGACAACGAGACGGCGACGACGACGACGGACCTGACCGTCGCGTTCGTCGAGGAAGAAGGCATCTTCGGGCAGGCCGTCTCCCAGTTCGTCGCTGCCCTGCAGACCGCCGGGTTCGACGGCCCGCCGGGACAGGTCATTTCGGACTTCGTGACGGGCAACAACCCGGGTAACGCTGCGGACGCGCCGGGACTCGCTGACGAGAACGAAACCGACGGCAACGAAACCGACGACGCGCCCGGCCGCTCTGGGGACGCGCCCGGTCAGTCGAACGGTGCCCCGGGCCAGTCTGAGGCTGCGGACGACGGCGACCGCGAGCGCGGACCGGATTCCGCTGCGGCGAACGGTAACGCCGCCGACGACCGTGACCGCGGTCCCGACGCGCGAGACGACGAGACGGAAGATGACAGTGACGACGACGCCGAGGAAAGCGATGATGCGGACGCTGACGACGATGACAACGACGGAACCGGCGCACCGGGTAACTCCGGCAGCCCGCCCGGTCAGCGCTAACGATTCGACAGCGATAACGGCCCGACAGAACCAACTCGACACGTAATTGACGGACTGGTCCTCACGGACCGCGGTCAGATCGAGGCACGATTCGCTACGATCTTTTCTCGGACGTATCCCGTAACCAATAGCCGCTGGGTCGTGCCCGTCGCGTGCTCGACAGTGTGTGCAGTGACGAAGCGCGAGAGGCACGTCGGAACCGTCACTCGCCCGAACGAGTACGACGTCGATAGCGCTTGAGTTCGTCGGGCGACAGTCCGGACTGCGCGGCAACCGAGTCGAGATCGGCGTCGAATCGACGGACTGCGGCGAATGCACCGGTCGCGACGAACTCGATCCACTCGTCGCCGCTCCCCGGCGACCACGCGTCTGCATCGAGCGGGGAATCGCTGCGCCTCCGCGCCAACGCCTGCACTGCAATGGTGCTCAAAAGCGACGCACACAGCGGGTCGGCGCGAACGTCGCTGTCGGTGTGTTTGCGCGGACCGTGGCCGCGATCGATCCGCACCAGTGCGCCAGCGAGCGCGAAGTACCGTCGGGCATCGCTCTCATCGATGAGCGCCCGTTCGAGGGCGGCGTCGACGACGGCGTCGAGCGCGTCGGTCACGGTTCGTCCGCGTCGCCCCCGTCCGGAACCGTCAACGAGGTATCGACGACGGTCCCGTCCGGTCGGAGCGTGACGCGTCCGAGCGTGACCGTCTCGCCGACGTCGACGGCGCGGGAGACTGCGCGAAGCGTCGCCTCGCGATCGAGACGGTCCCAGACCGCACGTTCGACGTGCCCTTGGAAGGCTTCGGGGTCGGTCCACCCCGAGTCGATGTCGGAGGGGACGTGGACGACGAACTGGAACTCGGCCTCGGTGACGTGGATGCCGACGCCGAACGTGTCGCCCGCAGGGTCGTCTTCGCTCATATCTCCCACTGGGAGGCGGCGACAAAATATCCTGTCGGTGTGCGAGCTGTCGGCCACCGTCGATAGCGTGCCGTGGCATCGATTGGACCGTGAGGCGTGTCATCGCATCACGCTGAGGGGTCGGATAGGACGGCTTTTGAGCCGCGAGAAACTTCTGACAGCAATGAGTTATAAGATCGGACTCGTCGGCAAGCCCTCTGTCGGCAAGTCCTCTTTTTTCAATGCGGCGACGATGAACGACGTGCCCGAGGGCGCGTATCCGTTCACGACCATCGATCCCTCCGTCGGCGAGGCGTACGTCCGCGTCGAATGCGCGGCCCCCGAGTTCGACGAGACGTGCACCCCGTCGGTCGGCTTCTGCGACCACGGGACGCGGTTCGTCCCGGTGAAACTCGTCGACGTCGCAGGCCTCATCCCCGGCGCACACGAGGGGAAGGGCCTCGGCAACCAGTTCCTCACCGACCTCAACGAGGCCGACGTGCTCGTGCACGTGGTCGACTTCTCCGGCACGACGGATATCGAAGGCGAACCCACCGAAGGACACGACCCCCGCGAGGACATCGACTTCCTCGAGAACGAACTCGATATGTGGTATCTCGACATCTTGGAGAAGGGCCTCGAACGGTATCGCTCGGGCTATCACGGCGAGGAGGCGAATATCGAAGAGGATCTCGCCGAGCAGATGTCGGCGTTCAAGACGAACAAAGACGAGATCAAGCAGATCTTACTCGCCACCGACGCGGGCCTCGATCCCGACGAGTGGGACGAGGAGATGAAAGAACGGGTCGCCCGCGAGATCAGAAAGCGGACAAAGCCGATCCTGATCGCCGCGAACAAGATGGACACGCCGGCCGCCCAAGAGAACTACGAGTCGGTGACGACCGATCCGGCGTACGAACACCTCACGTTCGTTCCCACGAGCGCGCACGCGGAGAAAGCGCTCAAGCAGGCCGACGAGGCCGGCGTCGTCGACTACCAACCCGGCGCGTCAGAATTCGAGATCGTCGGCGACCCCTCCGAGGAACAGGCCGCCGGACTCGAACAGATCCGCGAGTACGTCGAGGCGTTCGACGGCACCGGCGTACAATCCGTCCTCGAATCCGCCCTGTTCGACGTGATGGGTGCGATGGCGATCTTCCCGGGGAGCGCGAACGGCCGCGCCGACTCCCAAGGCGTCTTCCGCGACTGCTTCATTCTCCCGGAGAACTCGACCACCGAGGACTTCGCGTACCACCTGCACTCCGACATCGGGGACGGCCTGCTCCACGGGATCGACTGCCGCTCGAAGCGCCAAGTCGGCTCCGATCACGAACTCAGCCACCGCGACGTCGTCGAGATCGTCACGACGAACTGAGTCGACGTCGCACCCGACAACCTCGCCCCGGAGGCCGCCCGCGTGGACAAGTAGGTACTTGACAGCGGCGCACGCATCCGTGGATATGATCGACGACGCGCCGATCGGTGCGTTCCTCGACGACGTCGCGTCCGAGCGGGTGACGCCCGCGGGCGGCACCGTCGTCGCCGTCGCCGGTGCGATGGGTGCGGCGCTCTGCGAGATGGCCTGCATCCACACGAGCGCCGCGCGGAGCCCCGGGACCGAGACGGACGCCGCCGACGATGCGGTCGACGACGACATAGCCGCCGACACGGCCGACGACATAGCCGACGACGATGCGGCCGACGACATAGTCGACGATGATACGGCCGACGATAGGAGTGATACCACTGACTTCGATTCGATCCGCGCCGATCTGGCCGGTCACCGTCGGCGGCTCCTCGCGCTCGCAGCGGAGGACGCGACGCTCGTCGACGACCTGTTCGGGAGTGGTACCACCTCGACGTCCCGCGACGGCGACGCCGACGATGGTTCGACTGAGTCGAGCGATCGATTCGCCAAGCGGGCCGCTGGGATCCCTCTCGCCACCGCTGAGACGTCGGTGGCGGTCCTCGAAGCCGCCGCGGTCGTGATCGACCGAGGGAACCCTCGCGTCGCGGCCGACGCGAAAGCGGGCGCGTACCTCGTTGACGCCGCCGTTCGGGCGTCGCTGGCGACGGTCCGAACGAACGTCGAAGCACTCGACGACGCCTCATACGCGGCGAGGCTCGACGAGCGTAGCGCACGGATCGCCGCGACCGCGGCCGAACTCCGACGGGACGTGTTCTCGGAGCCGACCGATGACGGTGGTGACCGCTGATCGGCGTTCAGGGTCGTTCAGGGCTGTCTAAGGCCCATTCCCGTTCAGGACTCGACCGGCGTTTTCACCACCGTCACCGGCATCTCCGCCAGCCGGAGGACCCGATCGGTCGTGCTGCCGAGCAGACTCCGGTACTCGTCGGGACGGCGTCGCGTCCCGAGAACCGCGAGGTCGACGCCGGCCTCGCGGGCGAACTCGACGATCTCCTCGGCCGGTTGTCCGTGTGTGAGGTGGCCTTCGACGTCGACGCCGCGAGCGTTCGCTCGCTCGACGACCGCCGCGATCGCCTCTTCGCCGACCTCTTCGAGCCCGTGTTCCGGGCCCTCGTGGCCGTCGACGTACTCGTCGCCGCTGTAGGCGTCGTAGACGTCGCTGTCGACGACGAACAGCACGTGCAGTGTGGCATCGTGGTGGGCGGCGAGCTTGATCGCGTGGTCGGTCGCGCGGTCGGAGGCCGCTTCGCCGCCGGTCGCAAGTAGTATGTCTTCGAACATATCTACCGGTACGTGTTCCGAGACGAAAAGTGTCGGTGGTGGCTCTCGCGTTTGTACAGGCGAAAATAGTAAACAACTACTGAATTTGTATACGAGATATATACTCTATATTTCTCGAAATCGGCTCTCTATTTGATTTTCTCCCTGTCTGAAATGACTCCAAAAAACTGCACAAACTATATAGAGATTTCATCGGTAACTCGGGGGCGGGGTAATCTCGAGATGCTCGATCGGCACCGTGCCGACGCGAAGCGTAATCACGTCGGAAGGAAGGCTTTTGTACGATGGATGCTGTAACCTCATCGTGTTACGTGGTGTCAACAGCGGCCTCGGCGATTCGCCCGCGTCATCCGCTCAGGGCCCACAGATCTCGGGGCGATCTGGATGATCTCCACAGGTCGAAATTACGGCACGCCACAGGGCGCGACACGTTGCGGTGATAACTGATGATTCCAATGAGCACGAACGACAGCGAGGACGGCGACGGAACGAGCGTAGACCGGAACAGTCGAAACACGGTCAACGAGGGTATCTAGTAATGGATGGACGCGTGACCATCTCCGAACTGGAGAAGGTGTACGGTGAAGGGCCCGAACGGACGAAGGCCATCGAGGATCTCTCCTTCGAGGTCGAGGGTGGTGAGTTCGTCAGCGTGGTCGGTCCCAGCGGCTGTGGGAAGAGTACGTTGTTGTACCTCATCGCGGGCTTTTTAGACACCACCTCCGGAACGATCGCTGTCGACGACACCCCGATCAGCGGCCCCGGAACGGATCGAGGCGTCGTCTTCCAAGACTACGCGCTGTTCCCGTGGCGGACGGTCTTCGAGAACGTCACCTACGGCCTCGAAGAGAACGACATCCCCAAAGAGGAACGACAGAGCATCGCACAGAAGTACATCGACCTCGTCGACCTCGACGGGTTCGAGGACAAATATCCCAAGGAGCTCTCCGGCGGGATGAAACAGCGCGTCGGCATCGCGCGCACGCTCGCGTATGAACCAAAGATCCTGCTTATGGACGAGCCCTTCGGCGCGCTGGATCAGCCGCTCCGCGAGGCGCTGCAGGACCAACTGCGCGACATCTGGGACGACCTCGGCAAGACGATCGTGTTCATCACCCACGACGTCGAGGAGGCGGTGTATCTCTCCGAGCGCGTGCTGATAATGACGCGACACCCCGGAACGAGAAAGTCTGTCGCGGAGATCGACCTCGACCGGTCTCGCACGCGGGAAGAAATCGTCACCTCCGATGAGTTCGCACAGTACAAAAACTCCGTCTGGCGGTCCCTCCACGAAGAAACGCAAACTGAGGTGACATTGTAGCCGTGCGACACGCGACGTCACAACGCATCGAGGCGCTCCCCGCCCCCGTGCAGGGCATCGCCCAGACGATTCTCGATTGGATCCCGCTCGGGATCGTCGTCGTACTGTGGGAGCTCGTCAGCGGCACTGTCGTCGCCGAATCGATTCTCCCCCCGCCGACGGCCGTTTCGAGTCTCCTCGTCGAGCTCGTCGTCACCGGTGAGGTGTTCTCACATCTGTTCATCTCGCTGTTTCGGATCGCCGTGGGACTCGGATTGAGTATCCTCATCGGCGTACTCCTCGGCATCGGGATGGCCCGCTCGGATCCGGTCGAGGACTTCTTCGACATCTTCCTCTCGATGACGTACCCGATTCCGAAGACCGCGCTCGTCCCGCTCGCGATCCTGTGGTTGGGTGTCGGCACGGAGACGGCGATCCTGATCGTCTTCCTCGCGTGTCTGCTGCCGATCGTTCTGAACGCGTACAACGCCGCCAACGACGTCAACCAGAGCCTCGTCTGGGCGGCGCAAATGATGGGGACCGACGAGCGCTCGATGCTGTACAAAGTGGTGTTTCCGGCGACGATCCCCGAAATTATGACCGGCGTTCGACAGGCCGTTCCGATCGCCTTCGTCGCGCTCGTGAGCGCTGAACTCATCGCCTCGAACCAAGGCATAGGGTATCTGATTCTTACCTCCGGACAGATCGGCAACTACCCGCGGATGTTCGCGAACATCGTCATCATCTCGGCGGTCGCGTTCGTGGCCGTCCGCGGCTTCGAAGAGGTTCGTAACAGGGTGTTAGTATGGACGTAACTTCCGAAACACAGAGCGGATTCGACCTCTCGCGACTCGTCGAGCTTGGTAAGTCGGTCTACTCGCTGGTGATCGTGCTGGTGCTCTGGGAGCTCGTCGGCCAGTTCGAGCTCATACACTACTACTTCCTGCCGCCGCTTTCGGACATCATCCTCCGCTTCATCGAACTGACGCTGTCGGGTGATATGCTGTACAACGCGTACCTGACCCTCTATCGGGCGCTCGTCGGACTCGCGATCGCGTCGGTCTTCGGAGTACTCGTGGGCGTGTTGTCGGCGCGGAACGATCTCGTCGACTGGTTCTTCGATCCGATCATCAAGATCGGGTACCCGGTGCCGATCATCTCGCTGATCCCCGTGTTTATGCTGTGGTTCGGGATTGGCGACATCTCGAAGATCATTATGGTCGCAGTGGGAACGTTCTGGCCAGTCGCCGTCAACGCCCGTGACAGCACCCAACAGGTCCAGCAGAACCTCGTCTGGGCGGCGCAAATGATGGGAACGAGTGACCGACGACTGCTCCGGCGCGTGGTGTTCCCGGCGGCGCTGCCCGGGATCATCACCGGATTCCAGATCGCGATGCCGCTGTCGCTCATCATCACGTTCGTCTTCGAGATGGTTGCCGGCGGCGGCGGACTCGGTGCCCTCGAAATTCAGGGCGTCCGTTCCTTCCAGTCCACACAGACCTACGCGGCGATCATCGCCGTGATGTTCATCGGTATCGGACTCGACCGCGGACTCCGATTGATCCGGAGCCGCCTCCTTCACTGGACCTGAGTTCGATCTCGACGGGTCGCCTCCGACGACTCGCACTTCCCCTCGGTTCTGTGTCGCCGTGGTGAACGCTCTCTCGTGGACGAATCGCCGTTCTCGCGCCGTTCCGGTACTGTTTAATCGGAACACTTGATGAGATCGAATGGGGAGTGCAGACGACGCACGACCCTGCCAACAGACGGGTGGGTGTCAGAGGCACCCCTCGGTCCCCGCGATCTGACGTGCAGCTTCGGAAGTCGGTGTCTTTCGAGGTGGGCGCGACGCATCTGCCCGTCTACCGGTTCTGCTTCGGCGTTGCCGACGCTTCGATGCCCGAAAATTGCTACTGCTGAACGCGCGAAACGGGGCTGTCACGTTCAAAATTTCACCAGTCGACGTAGTGGCCGATCTATCACAAAAACCTAAATGGATGTACATCAAAGACCGGTGTGTATGCCAACCACACGCAGCGACGGTTGTCCGTCCCTCGACCGTTCTCCGGCGACAGTGTCTAAGGAATACGAAATCCGAGCGCAGGTGATTCGATGATCGACGCCGCCGAGGAGCGAGTCATCGATTGTGACTGGCACTATCAGGACTCGTTCAAGGAAGTCGCGGAGTACATGCCCGAACCGTGGAACACGAAGTACAAGAACAGCAACTGGGACCACGCGGGCGTCAAACAGAACCTCAGTTCCTTCTTCCCGACGTCGACGGGTGACAGACAGAACTACGGGAAGGTGCTTCGAGAACACTCGAACTACCCGGATGCGCCCGAAGAACCGGAACGCGTCGGCGAAGGGATGGACTTCCTCGACATCGACGTCTCGCTCCAGATCTCCCATCTCATCCTCGCGATGGGCGGCGTCAACGCGGACGACGAGCGCGTACAGGCGTTCACCCACGCCTACATCGAGTATATGCTCGAAGAGGTGCTCGACCCCGACGAGGGCATCTACGGACTCGCGCCGATCCCGTACGGTGACATCGACGCGTCGCTGAAAGTCCTCGAACGCGTCGAGGACGAGGAGGCGTACGTCGGTGCGTGCTTCGTCACCGCGGGGGCGAGTCCGCCGCTCGGCAACAGAAAATACGACCCCATCTACGAACGCTGCGAGGACCTCGGGCTCCCCATCGTCTACCACACCGGCGGCTCCGGTCTCGACGAGTACGTCCGCGCGGGCTATCAGGAGATGATCGAGACCCACACGCTGGGGTTCCTCGAATCCAATATGTCTCAGATCGTCTCCGTCGCCTGTCAAGGCGTCCCCGAGAAGTTCCCCGACCTCGAAATCGTCTTTATGGAGTCCGGCGTGACCTACATTCCCGGTCTCGTCAGCCGCTTGGACGAAGAATATCTCAAACGACCCGAGGAAGCGCCGCTGCTCGACACGCGCCCGAGCGAGTACATCACCGACTTCTACTTCGGTACGCAACCGCTCGAAATCTCCGCGCGCAACGACCTCTTGGAGGTCTGCTTCGATATGATCGGCACGGATCGACTGCTCTATGCTTCCGACTACCCCCACTGGGACTTCGACAGTCCCTCGGTCATCAACGATCTCTCGATGCTCGACGACAGCGACAGAAGAGCCATTCTCGCCGGCAACGCCGAGGAGGTGTTCGGCGTATGAGCGGCGAGGGTCTCGTCGAGGTCGGCCCCGAATCGGAGTTCGACGACGGCGACCACGCCATCGTCGAAGTCGGCCGCGCGGAAGTCGGCGTCATCAAAGCCGAGGGCGAGTTCTACGCCCTGCGGAACCAGTGTCCCCACGACGGCGGCCCCGTCTGTCAGGGCAACGTCCAACGCGAACTCGTCGGCGAGTTCACCGGCACGGGCGAGCGAGTCGACCAGTACTACAGCGACAACTGCATCGTCTCCTGCCCGTGGCACGGGTGGTCCTTCGAGTTGGAGACGGGCAAGCACATCGGCGACGACCGGATCAGAGTCCCCACCTACGACGTCGTTGTCGAGGGCGGAACCGTCTACGTCGACGGCGGCGACTGATACGGATTATTCTCACTGTTTACCGCCGAGCGCCATCCTCGTTGGCGGCGCTCGGCGGTAAGCGAAGAGAGTAATCAGTATGAGTCACGGGACTCGACGACACCGACCTCGAATTCGTCGGTGACGCGGCCGCGGCTCCGTTTTGGGCGAGGTCCGTGGACAACCTACTTGTATTCGAGCGCAGACGTATCGCTATGCACGTCGCGATCATCGGCGGTGCGAGTACCATCGCAACGACTGTAGCTCACACCCTTGCGGGCGTGGCACCGACTGTCGACGTCTCGCTCGTCGATCTCAACGAAGGTGCCGCGTGGGCACACGCGAAAGACGTCACTCACGCGACCTACCACTTCTCGAACGCGCCGGGGTCGACGGTTTCCGGCGACGACGTGGGCACGATTCGGGCGGCGACGCCCGACGAACTGGCAGATTTGGATCCCGACTTCATCGTGTTCAACGCGGCCGCGCCCCAGCCCGAGGACGCGACCGACCGCGGGGCGCGGGAAGCCGAACTGGATCGGAACCTCCCGATCGTCGAATCCGTGGCGGAGGATCTCCAACCGTTGGATCCGACCCCGCTGCTCGTCGTTACCAACCCCATCGACAGACTCGTCTATCAGTTCTACTCGCTCTTGGAGTGGCCGCGGCGCTGTTTCCTCGGCTATTCGCTCTCGGAGACGGCGCGGATGGCCGACGCGATCGGTTCCGAACTCGGGGTTCCGCAAAACGACGTCTACTGTCCGATGATGGGCGAGCACGGGGAGAACCTCGTCCCGATACTCTCGCGGGCGCGCGCAGACGATGCGTCCGTCCCGACCGACGACCTCGACCGCGAGGAGCTGTTGGAGTACGTCCGCGACATCCCCTTCGAGATCGCGAAAGAACGCGGCGTCGCGGAGACGTCCCGCTGGGTCACGAGCGCTGGTATTACGCGCGTGATCCGCTCGGCCATCGCGGGGGGGACGCCCGACGGCGACGACCCCCGTGGGCGTCTCGGCGAGCCGTTCTGTCTGTCGACACCGCTCGCCGGCGAATACGGGTTCGAAAATCTCTCACTCAGCGTTCCGATCGACCTCGACGACGGCGGAGTGAGAGAAATCCACGAGTGGGACCTCGCTCCCGCCGAAGCCGACGAACTCACAGTCGCAGCCGACGCGATCCGTGCCGACCTCGAACGGATCGGTGCGAAAGGCTACGACGCCTGATACCGCTCGCCCCGCTCAGTTCTAGGGGAGGTAGTCGTTGGTCGCGTACTCGGTGACGTCGAAGCTCTCCTCGACGAACCCGAGTTCGACCAGTTCGTCGATCGCGAACTGGAGTCGGTCCATATCGATTCCGATGTCCTGCCGATAGTAGTCGTTATTCGTCAGGAAGAACCCGTCGATGACCGGTTCCGGAAGCCCGAAGTGCTCCGCCGCGAGCGTCACGACTTCAGACCGATTATTGTAACAGTACTCCACGAGTTCGTCGAGGTCTTCGCCCCACGCGGCGATCGCGTCGCCGTTCTCGTCGAGGGAGTTGTTCGAGGCGACCGTGTACGCGAAGGGATACGCCTCGTCCCAGAGGTCTTGGCTGGTGTAGACCTCGTTGAAGCCCTCAGCACGGGCCCCGACCGCGAACAGCGCCGGGAAGATCCCCGCGTCGATCCGCCCGTCGTTGATCGCCTCGATGAACGTCGGGAACGGGAGTTCGACGATCTCGGCGTCGGAGCCGAACTCGAGATTCTCTTGGCGCACGCCCTTTTCGAGGACCGCGTGGGTCCCGGTCCCCCGTGCGTTGACGCCGACGTTCGCGCCTTCTAGGTCCGCGATTTCGGTGATTCCCGAATCGGGCCCGGAGAAGATCGTGAAGCCGTACCACTCCGGGTGCGCGTCCCAGAAGTCCGTCGAAATCATCGAGATGTTGCCCGGAACCGCCTCCTGGCGAACTGCTGATGCATAGCTCACGGTCGTCAGGAGCGCCATATCGACTTCTCCCGCGGCCATCGCGTTCAGCGAGTCGGGCGTGCTCTCGTTTCGGCTCACGCTGAGTTCGTACTCGGAGCCCAGATTCGTCACTTCGTCTTGTAGTTCTTCGATCGCGAACAGTGATCCGAAGTTCTCGACCGGCACGGTGAACGCCAATCCGAGTTCCGGTGTCCCACCCCCGGTGATTCCCGAGATACTTGAACACCCAGCGAGTCCCGTCAAGCCGACCGTTCCGGCGGCCGCGCCGGCCTTTAGAAACGATCGACGGCGTATGCTGTCAAATGCCATCAAGAAAGGTGATGAATTCGCTAGTATATAAAATCACCTGCAAAACTCCCCCAAGTCCACGCGTCGCGCGCAGACGCGATTGCGCGCGTCGATTCGGGGGGTCGCTGTCAGTGTACTGGACAGACGGACCGGACAGACACAGCAGAGAACGTCGGGGTGCGCAACTACTCGTCGGACATCACGGTGACGACGGGAATCTCGGCTTCCAAGAGAATCGACTGCGTTTTGCTGCCGAACAGCGCCTTTCCGGCGGGCGATCGTTTGCGGCCGCCGATGACGAGATACTGTGCGCCCCGTCGGTCTGCCTCGGCGAGGATCTCCTCGACCGGTTCCCCGACTCGGCCTTTGATGACCGTGTTACCCGGATCGTCGATCGTTTCGCGAACCACGTCGCGCGCGACGCCAGTCGCGTGTCGCTCGCCGTCCTCGACGGTGTATTCGTCGCCTTGGATGCTCTCTCGCGCCGGTTGGTTGCTTCCCCCGTAGGACGCGGGCGTCGTGACCGACCGTCCCGAAGAACCGCCCGTCGACGAACGGAACTCCTCGAAGACGTTCTGTGGCATCACGTGCAGCACGATGTGTTCGACGCCTAGGGCCGTCGCTAACTCCTCGCCGCGCACGACTGCCTCGCTCGGAATCGATTCGCCGTCGATTGCGGTCAGTATCGTCATACGCGATACTCCAAGCGCGAACTAATAAATCGTGGTGGCGATTGTCCCACTGCCGAGACGGTCAGTGTGGTTTTCTCGGTGCGACATCGCCCGAGAGAGAACGCGGCAACACTGGTGCCGCGTTGCATCGTCGACAGCGCGTCCAACGCCGACGCGTTGCGTCGTCGACGGCGCGTCCCACGCAGACGCGTTGTAGACGCCGAAGCGTTGCAGACGCCGATGCGTCCAATGCCGACGCGATAAACCGACGCTTCCGGGCAGATCGACGGAGCGGGTGGCTTCCCGCGATTTTATTACCGGTCCCGAACAAGAACGCGTCGTCGAATGAGCGATAGAGCATCAGACAGACGAGTATCTCCAGCCACCGGCGACGACGGCGGTGGCGAGGTGCGCTACCTCTCCCAATCTGATCTGGAGGTCCCGACCCATCAGATCGTCGCACCCGACGGATCGTACGACGAGAGTTCGATCCCGGATCTCGACGACGAGGAGCTTCTGGACCTGTATCGGTGGATGGTGACCGACCGGGTGTTCTCCCGGCGGATGGTGAACATCCAGCGACGGGGCGAGCTCGGGACGTTCGGGTCCACCCGTGGGCAGGAAGCCAGCATCATCGGGAGCGCGTTCACGCTCACGCCCGACGACTGGCTGTACGTCGGCCGCGCGTGGACGCCGATGTTTATGCGCGGCGCGTCGATGGAGGATATGATCCTCTTTTGGCGCGGTATCGAGGAGGGCCAAGAGGCCTTCGCGAAGGTCAACGCCCAGATCGCGATCTCGATCGGCTCGCACCTCCCGCTCGTCTCGGGAATCGCGTGGGGGATGCACCTCGACGACGCCGACGCCATCGCGACCGCGTACCTCGGCGACGGCGCGACGAGCACCGGTGCGGCCCACGAGGGGATCAACCTCGCGAGTTCCGTCGGCCTGCCGGCGCTGTTCTACTGTCAGAACAACCAGTACGCCATCTCGATGCCCTACCAGAAGCAGTCGGGGGCGAACACCATCGCCCAGAAGGCGCTGGCGTACGGCATCGACGCCATCCGCGTCGACGGACAGGACGTCCTCGCCGTCTACGACGCCGTTTCGAGCGCTCGCGAGAAAGTGCTGCAGGGCGAACCCGTCTTCGTCGAATCAGTCACCTACCGCCTCGACGCGCACACGACGAGCGACGATCCGACCCGGTACCGATCGGACGAGGAAGTCGAGGAGTGGGAGGCGCACGACCCGATCGAGCGCTACCGCGAGTTCCTGAAATCCGAGGGGCTGTGGTCCGAGATCGACCACGACGCCGTCGTCGACGAGATCGAAACGGAGTTCGACGAGGCGCTGGCGGCCGCCAACGCGATGGAAGAGCGCGCGGTCGCCGAGATGTTCGAGTACGTCTACGACGAACTGCCGCCGGAGCTGGCCCGACAGCTCGCGGAGTTCGAAGACCTCCTCGAACGACGACCCGAGATGTACGACTTCATCGAACAGCGGCCCAAGGGATGACAATGCAGGCAACTATCGTACAGGCGGTCAACGACGCATTGCACACGGAGATGGAACGCGACGACCGCGTCGTCGTCTTCGGCGAGGACGTCGCCGAGAGCGGGGGGGTCTTCCGCGCCACCGACGAACTCTTAGAGGAGTTCGGGAGCAAGCGCGTCGTCGACACGCCGCTGTCGGAAATCGCGATCGTCGGCGGCGCGGCCGGGATGGCGATGTACGGCTACCGACCGGTCGCCGAAATCCAGTTCTCGGGCTTTCTGCCCCCCGCGTTCGACCAGCTCGTCACGAACGCGAGCCGGATCCGCTGGCGCACTCGCGGCGAACTGACCGCGCCGATGGTCGTGCGGATGCCCTACGGAGCCGGCGTCCGGGCGCTCGAACACCACTCCGAGAGCCTCGAAGGCGCATATGGCCACATCCCGGGCCTGCAGGTCGTCATTCCGAGCACGCCCGCGGACACCAAAGGCCTGCTCACGGCGGCGATCCGCGATCCCGATCCCGTCCTCTTTATGGAACCGAAGCGGATCTACCGCTCGATCAGGGAAGAGGTCCCCGAGGGCGAACACGAGGTGCCGATCGGCGAGGCCGCGGTCCGCCGCGAGGGCGAGGACGTGACCGTCGTCGCGTGGGGCGCGATGATGCCGCCGACGCTGGAAGCCGTCGACGAGGGCGACGTCGACGCCGAGGTTATCGACCTTCGGACGATCTCGCCGATGGACACCGAGACGATCGTCGAGTCGGTGAAGAAGACCGGCCGCTGCGTCGTCGTCCACGAGGGGCCGCGCACGCTCGGCGTCGGCAGCGAGGTCATCGCCCGCATCAACGACGAGGCGCTGATGTACCTCGAATCGCCGGTCGAACGAGTCGCCGGCTTCGACACCCCGGTTCCGCTCCTCTCGATGGAAGACTTCTACTTCCCGCACCCACCGCGCATCCTCGACGGGATTGAGACGGCGCTCGCGGAGTAGCGCACTCGTTTTCTCCTGATTCGCTTTCGCTCCCGATTCCGCGCCCGCTTTCGCCCGTCCCACCGACCGCCGACCGACTGCCGATCGACTGCCGCGCGCGACGCGCAGGGAAATACTGAAAGGGTTGTGCGTCGACCGGCCGGTATGGTAGAACGAACGTTCGAGTTGCCGGATCTCGGCGAGGGGATCGCCGAGGGCGAACTCGTCTCGTGGCTCGTCGACGAGGGTGACTCCGTCGTCGAAGATCAGGTCATCGCGGAGGTCGAAACCGACAAGGCCCTCGTCGAGATCCCCAGCCCGCAGGAGGGGACCATCTCGAAGCTCCACTACGACGAGGGTGCGATCGTCCCCGTCGACGAGGTCATCGTGACGTTCGACGTCGCCGACGACGGGGCGGGTGCGGAATCCGCTTCGGCCCCAGAAGCGGAGTCGGGCGCGGCGAGCGACGCCGGAGACGACGAACCGACCGCGGAGACCGCGGACGCGACGGCTGAAGCCGAATCGAGCGGCGACGGGGAAACCACTGTCCCGTCGGGTCGCGTGTTCGCCGCGCCGAGCACTAGGAAACTCGCACGTGAACTCGGCATCGACATCAGCGCCGTCGAGGGAACCGGCCCCGGCGGCCGCGTGACCGAGAGCGACGTCGAAGCGTACGCCGAGGGGGCTTCATCATCGGCGTCGGCCACGGACGCCGAGCCAGCGGCGGAAGCTGCTGCCGATGCCAGTGCCAGCGCAGGCGGAGCGGAAACAGCGGCCGCGGGAGCGGCACCGGCGGTCCA
>Ga0207851_100606_pt1 | contig 16302 bp, 12 predicted proteins | sample A23E3SouthBayCA_FD_187747 | JGI IMG/M metagenome (GOLD analysis project Ga0207851, IMG submission 187747) | Aerobic enrichment media microbial communities from Eden Landing Ponds, California, USA - A23 E3 (SPAdes) | ecosystem: Environmental > Aquatic > Marine > Unclassified | place: Emeryville... | reverse complement strand
GCTGCCGGCACCGACTACCCCTGGACCGACGGCACCGCGATCATGGGCATCCTGAACGTCACGCCCGACTCCTTCCACGACGGCGGCGAATACGACGCCGTCGACGACGCGGTCGCCCGCGCCGAGGCGATGGTCGCCGATGGCGCCGACATCGTGGACGTGGGCGGCGAGTCCACTCGCCCCGGCGCCGAACCGGTCCCCGCCGAAATCGAGCGCGAGCGCGTTCTGCCCGTCCTCGAACGGCTCGACGGACTGGACGCGACGATATCGATCGACACGCGCAAGCCGAGCGTGGCGGCCGCCGCTCTCGACGCCAGCGCGGACCTGGTCAACGACGTGACCGGCCTCGCGGACGCGTCGATGCGCCGCGTCGTCGCCGAGCGCGACGCACCCGCGGTCGTGATGCACAGCCGCTCGGTCCCCGTCGACCCCGACCGCACGCGCGCCTACGACGACGTAGTCACGGACGTGCTCGGTGCCCTCTCCGAGCGCCTCCTGCTGGCCGAGCGCGCCGGGATCGACCGGTCGAAACTGGTCGTGGATCCCGGACTGGGCTTCGGGAAGACCGCCGCCGAGAGCTTCGCCCTGCTCGACAGACTCGAGGAGTTCCGCGCGCTCGGGACGCCCGTGATGGTCGGCCACTCTCACAAGTCGATGTTCGAGCGCGCCTCCGGTTCGTCGGACGACCGTTTCGCTCCGACTGTGGCCGCCACCGCCATGGCCGCCGAGCGCGGCGCCGACGTGATCCGCGTCCACGACGTCGCGCCCAACGCCGCCGCCGTCGCCACCGCAGATTCCACCGCGAGATCGGAGTGAGCTGGTGGGGTGAGCGTCGGAAAGCTATTCGAGAATTCTGGGCGAACGACTGCCGCAACCGACGCCAACAGCGTGAAAGCACCCGCAGGAGTGATCGTGACCGCGAACAGCGTGAAAGCCCCGACGCGTTCGACCGTCCGGGCCTCGCTGCGCGCCTCGGCCCGTGCGAACAGCGCCGGAGACGCCGTGCGCAGACACCGCAGGAGTGAGTGCAACGAGCGACGAGACGCGAGCGAACCGCGGCGGTACGAGCGACCGGGGGCTTTCACGCTGTTCGCGGCGGCGGTTCCAGTCACTCCGGTCGACACTTTCAGACTATCCGCGGCAGCTTCTCGCCCCAGCGAGAAACCACAAAACAACAGCACAATTACGTTTTGTGGGACGGGCCAAAGATGGCGAGAATCGTCGGGATGGATCCCTCCGTACCGAACGCGAGGCCAGCGACGCGAGTGCGGAAATATCGCACTCACGAACCCTCAGAAAGACATTCTCTCTCAATCAACCGAAGTCGATTCACGCGCTCAGTCGCACACAGCGTCCGAGTGTGGTACCTCGTCGCATAACGGAACTGTCGGGTCGGCCTTCATTTAATATCTGTCGCGGTCTCCCCACGAAAACGACCATGGAACCCACAGAGAGACGGTCGACCGCGACGCGAACGGCGGTCCGAGCGGGCCGGCGGACGGCCCGAGTCGCTCGGACGACGCTCCGAGCAGCCACGGCGGAGGGGCGCCGATGAGCGACCTCCCCGACTCGGCGCGGACGGTCATCCTCGGCGCCGGCATCGTCGGCAACAGCCTCACCTACCACCTCGCCGAGCAGGGCCGCGAGGACATCCTCCTCGTGGACAAGGGGCCGCTGCCGGATCCGGGGGGATCGACGGGCCACGCCTCGAACTTCCTCATGCCCGTCGAGCACTCCAAGGAGATGACCCACCTCACCAGGGAGAGCATCGAGCAGTACAAGGACATGGACACGTTCACCGAGAGCGGCGGGATCGAGGTGGCCCGCACCGACGAGCGCATGGCCGAACTCGAGCGGCGCGTCCAGTCCGCGAAGGCCTGGGGCGAAGAGGCCGAACTGCTCACCCCCGAGGAAGTCGAGGAACTCGTCCCCTACATCGAGACGGACGTCATCAAGGGCGGGTTCCACGCGACCGGCGCGGGGACCTGCGATCCGCTCCGGGCCGGCGAGGTGATGCGCGCCCGCGCCGACGCCGCGACCGACGGCGGCCTGACCGTCTCGCCCAACACCGAGGTCCTCGACATCCACACCGAGCACGGCGAAGTGCAGGCCGTCGAGACCGACCGCGGGACCGTCTCCTGCGAGGAGTGCGTCATCGCCGCGGGACTGTGGAGCCCGAAACTGGCGGAGATGGCCGGGGTCGAGATCCCGCTGACGCCGGCGGTCCACCAGATGATCAGCGTCGGCCCGATCCCCTTCTTCGAGGAGTTCGAGGGGGAGATCAACCACCCCGTCGTCCGGGACATGGACACCCAGATGTACGAGCGCCCGAGCGGCAACGACATGGAGGTCGGCTCCTATCAGCACCGCCCGATCCTCTGGGACGTCGACGACGTGCCCTCCATCGACGAGGCGCCGCTGTCGCCGACCCAGCCGCCGCTGACCGACGACGCCTTCGAGCAGTCGATGGCCGACGCGCTCGAACTCATGCCGGAGGTGCTCGACGACCCGAACGCCGGCATCCGCCACGAGATCGACGGCCTGCTCTCCGTTACGCCCGATGGCGGCCCGCTGCTCGGCCCGCTCCAGGACGTCGACGGCCTCTGGTCCTGCGCGGCGGTCTGGATCAAGGAAGCCCCGGCCATCGGTGAGGCCGTCGCCCAGTGGATGACTCGCGGCTGGTCGGATATCGACATCCACGAGTCCAACGTCAACCGTTTCTACGAGTACGGCACCTCACGCGAGTTCGTGAAGAACCGCGGCCACGAGGGGTACAAGAAGATCTACGGCATCGTCCACCCGAGCGAGCAGTGGCAGTCTTCCCGACCGCTCCGAACCAGCGCCTTCTACGACCGCCAGGACGACCTCGACGCGCGCTTCTTCGAGGCCGCGGGCTGGGAGCGACCCCAGTGGTTCGAGTCCAACGAAGACCTCGTCCGCGAGTACAACGAGGAACTCGACGGCCTCCTCAGAGCGAGCGAGTGGGACTCGCGGTGGTGGTCGCCCATCATTCTCGGCGAACACCTCCACATGCGCGACAACGTCGCGCTGGTCGGCGACATGGGCTTCACCGTCTTCGACCTCGTCGGCCCCGGCGCCACGGAGTTCGCCGAGCGGATGGCCGTCGGACGGATGGACGTGCCCGTCGGCAAGTCGGTGTACACGCCGATCCTCGCCGAGAACGGCGGGTTCGTCTCCGACCTCTCCATCGTCCGCGCCGCCGAGGACCGCTACCGCGTCATCACCGGCGGCGGCATGGGCGGCGCCGACAAGTCGTGGTTCAGATCCCACTTGCCCGACGACGGCTCCGTCCACATCCAGGACCAGACCTCCGCGCTGTGTACGCTCGGCCTCTGGGGCCCCGAAGCCCGAAACGTCCTCCAGGAAGTCGCCGAGGAGGACGTCTCCCACGAGGGGTTCCCGCCGTACACCGCCCAGGAGATCACGATCGGCGAGGTAGACGCCTGGGCGCTCAGAATTTCCTACGTGGGCGAGCGCGGCTGGGAGATTTACGCGCCCACCGAGCAGGGGGGCCGGCTGTGGGATATCCTCTGGGACGCGGGGCAAGAGTACGACATCAGACCTGTCGGAATGGGCGTCTACGGAACGACCGCCCGGATGGAGAAGGGCTACCGCCTCTACGGCCACGAGCTCGAACTCGACTACAACCCCGCCGAAGCGGGACTCACGTTCCACGGCGTCAAGGAGGCCGACTTCGTCGGGAAGGAGGCGTACGCGGCGGCAATCGACGAGGAGAACGCGGCGACGCTGTGCACCCTCTCGGTGACCGACCACCGCTCCGAGGACGGCGAGCGGCGCTTCATGCTCGGGAACGAACCGATCCTCGACCAGGAGGGGAACGTCCTCGTCGACGACGAGGGGCGGCGGTCGTACGTCACCAGCGCCGGCACCGGCCCGACCGTCGGCAAGCACCTCCTGATGGCCTACCTGCCCCAGGAGTACGCCGAGGAGGGGACCGACCTGCAGGTCGAGTACATGGGCGAGCAGTACCCCGTGACCGTCGAGGTGGCCGGCAGTCGGCCGCTGTTCGACCCCGAGAACGAACGGATCCGGAGCTGACGATGACGCCGACATCGAATCCGGCGGAGGGAGGCCGTCCATGAACGTCCTCGCCTGCGTCAAGCGCGTCCCCGACACGGGCGCGAAGATCGTCCTGACCGACGACGGGCAGGCCATCGACACCTCGAATCTGGGGTTCACGATGAGCCCGCACGAGGAGTGCGCCGTCGAGGAGGCCATCCAGATAGTCGAGGACCACGGCGGGACGGCGACGGTCATGACGCTCGGACCCGAGGCGGCGACCGAACAACTCAGAACGGGCCTCGCGATGACCGCCGACGAGGCCACGCTGCTCGAAACCGACAGGAGCGAGTGGGGCCCGCGCGCCACCGCCAGCGCCATCGCCGACGCCGTCCGCGCGCTCGAAGACGAGGGCGAGTCGCTGGATCTCCTCCTGTTCGGCAACGAGTCCGCCGACGCCGCCAACTATCAGGTCGGCGCCCGCGTCGCGACCGAACTCGGCCTGCCCTGCGTCGCGGGGATCAAGACCCTCGACGTCGAGGACGGGACCGCTATCGCCAAACGCGAGATTTCCGGCGGCGAGGAGGTCTACGAGGTCGACCTGCCCGCCGTGGTCACGGTCAAGGAGGGCATCAACGAGCCGCGCTACGCCTCGATGCGCGCGAAGATGCAGGCGCGAAACCAGGAGGTGGCCAGCCGCGACCCCGACCCCGGCGAGCACGCCGGGACGCTCGAGATGGTCAGGCTGGAGGCCCCTGTCGAGGACGACACCGAGGCCGAGATTCTCGGGGAGGGTCCCGACGCCGTCTCGCGGATCGTCGAGGTGTTGCGCGACGACCTGGAGGTGCTCGGATGATCCTCTCGTTCGTCGAGCACGAGCGCGGGACGCCCGCCGAAACCTCGCTGGAGGCGCTGACGCTCGCGCGGCGACTGGCCGACGAGGCCGGCGGCCCGGTCGAAGCGGTCGCGGTCGGCGACGAGGCCACCGCGGTGGCCGACGCCCTCGGCGAGTACGGCGTCGAGACGGTCCACGCGGTCGCGGGCGAGCGCCTCGACACCTACGCGCCGGAAGCGTGGGGCGCGAGCGTCGCGCAGTTGGTCGACGACCTCGCTCCCGCGGCCGTCGTCGCGCCGGGGACCGACCGCGGTCACGAGGTCTGTGCCCACGTCGGCGCGAAGCGGGACCTCCCGATGGCCGCCAACTGCATCGGGGTCGAGTCGGCAGCGACCGGCGAGGCCTGGGAACTGACCCGCAACCGCTGGGGCGGGAGTCTCCTCGAGCACGCTCGCATCGACGCCGAGACGAAACTCGTGACCGCCGCGGAACACGAGTACCCCGTGGAGGCCGCGGAGGAGGGTGCCGATCCCGCGATTGAGGAGTTCGCGCCCGACCTCGACGACGACCACTTCAGGGTGCGCGTCGACCGCGTCGAGGAGTCGGACGTGGAGGGGGTGCCGCTGGGCGAGGCTCGCGTCGTCGTCGGCGGCGGCCGCGGCGTCGGCGGCCCCGAGGACTACGACCAGCTCGAAGAACTGGCGGACCTGCTCGGCGGCGCCGTCGGCGCCTCCCGCGCGGCCGTCAACGAGGGGTGGCGCCCCCACGACGACCAGATCGGTCTCACCGGCGCGAAGATCAGCCCGGACGTCTACATCGCCTGCGGGATCAGCGGCGCCGTCCAGCACATGGTCGGCTGTAAGGGCGCTGAGGCCATTCTCGCGATCAACACCGACCCCGAGGCCGCCATCATGCAGAAAGGCGACTACGCCGTCGTCGGCGACCTCCACGAGGTCATCCCGGCGCTGAACGACGCCATCCGCGACGCACAGTGATCTGTTGTGCGCTCTTTCCGCGTCTTTTCCCGAGTAATGGCCGCTTACGAGGTGATTTCGGTGGGTGATCGCGACGCTCGACTTTCAGCGACAGCCGCCCCAGACCACGCGAACGTTTCGAGTCGAGCCGCTAGTACAGCGACCGCCAACAGCGTGAAAGCCCCGACTGGAGTGACTGGAACCGCGACCGCCAACAGCGTGAAAGCCCCTGCTCGCTCGTACCGCCGCGGCTCGCTGCGCGCCTCGTCGCTCGTTATACTCGCTCCTGCGGTGCTTACTTCGCCGGGGCGGCGACGAGCGAGCAGCCCCTTTCATTCCCGCCCGCATAGACTGTCGAACCCGCCGACACGGGTGGGAATGAAAGGGGCCGTCCGCTCCGGGAAGACGGACGATGCAAGCACCGCAGGCCGGAGGCCGCGTGAGCGAAGCGAACGCGGACGCAGGCCGAGGCGCGCAGCGAGACCCTCGACCGGAGCGGACGGGGGCTTTCACGCTGTGTGCGGCGGCGGTCCCAGTCACTCCGGTCGGGGCTTTCACGCTGTGTGCGGTCGCGGTCCCGGTCGTTGCTGCGGGGGATTGCACGCCGTTCGCGGTTGTGGTGACGCCAGTTCGCCGAACGGCTCGCACGGATCGCGAACAGACGGTTCGAACGACGGTCACACTTTATTGTGCCACGGAGACTCATGCTAGAGAACCACATGAAAAATCGAACGACGAGAGCGGGGCGTCGCGGGACAGCCCCGGCACGACGGGAGCAGAGGCGATGAGCGACACGGACGAACGCGTGATACGCGTTCCGCGCGGTCACGACGCACTCCGCGACGCAGCGACCGGAGACACTGTCGCAGTCCACGAGGTCGGCCCGACGGGCGTCGGCGCGGTGGACCCGCTGATCACCGCCACCGCGGCCGGCGAGACGGCGTTCTACGTCGATCCCGGTCCGGATCGCGTCCGCTCGGCGGCGGCCGCGCTCGCCGACGGCGAGAGCGCCGGAAGCGCCGGCAGCCCCGACGCGGTCGTCGACGGCGACGGCTGGACCGACGCGCTTCCGCGGCCCGATCTTCAGGGACTCGACCGCGAGCGACACCTGCTGGCCGGCTGTGGCTGGCGCCGCCCCGCGTCGCCCGAGGACCACGATTCGGCGGGTGGATTCGTGGATGCCGACCCGGACACAGTCCTCGACGCCGCGGCCGATCTGCGCGGCCGCGGCTGGGGCGACTGGCGACGCGACGAGCCCGTCGGGCCCCTCTGGGAGCGCGTCGCCGACTCCGATACCGCAGATCCCGCGCTCGTCGTGAACGCCCACGGAACTGACCGAGGGACGAGCGCCGACGCGCTCTTGCTGGCGAGCGCGCCCTTCGAGGTGCTGGAGGGCGCGGACGCGGTGGCCCGCGCCGTCGGCGCGAGCGAAGTGGTCGTCTACGTGAACGAGGCTGACGAGGCGGCCGTCGAGACGGTCCGCGAGGCGATCGAAGCCTACCCCGATCCCGCCGCGCCGATGTCGGTAGTTACCGGCCCGCCGGTCTACCGCGCGGCCGAGCCGACGATGGCGCTCGAAGCCATCGGAGGCGCCGACCGGCTGGAAGCGCGCCTGCGACGGCCCGACGCGCTCCCGACGCTCGGCAGAGGGCGGACGCGCGACGGCCGGCCCGCACTCGTCCACACCGCGCGGACGCTCGGTCATCTGGCTCTCTCGCTCCGCCAGAACGGAGATCCCACCCGCCTCGTCACTGTCGCGGGCGACGTGGAATCGCCGGCGACGGTCGAACTCGCCGAAGAGGAGCCTCTGAGCGCGGCGGTCGAAGCGGTCGAACCCGCGGGAGAGATCGACGCGGCCTGCGTCGGCGGTCGCTTCGGCGGCCTGACCGACTCGCTGGACGTGGCCGCCGACCCCGACGCGCTGGCCGACGCGGATCTGGGCACCGACGGCCGCGTCGAACTGCTCGCCGCCGACCGCTGCGTCCTGGAGTTCGTCGGCCGCCGCGCGCAGTTCGCGGCGGACGCCAACTGCGGGCGGTGTGTCCCCTGTCGCGAGGGCGCGACGCAGCTCGCCGACCTCCTCCGAGACGTCTACGACGGCGACTACGACGCCGCCGGGGTCGAGGAGTTGACTCGCGTGATGGACGGGACGAGCGCCTGCGACTTCGGCGTCGACGCTGCGCGACCGGCCCGGACCGCCGTCGCGCGCTTCGACGACACCCTCGCCGCACACGCCGACGGACGCTGCCCGGCAGGGAGCTGTTTCGACGGCGAAACGAGCAACGACGCCGCCGGTGACAGCACGACGGCGGCCGCCGCCACAGACGGTGGCGAACCCGCACCGGAGGTGCCCCGATGAGTTCCGACCGACAGGAGGGCGACGTGCCGGCGCTGACCGAAGATATCCGGCCGGGAACGGCGACCGACCCCGAACCAGGAAGCGACACCGAGGCGACGGTGACCGTCGACGGCACCGAGGTGTCGGTCCCCGAGGGTTCGACGCTGCTCGACGCCGTCGAGGCCGCAGAAGCGGCCGGCCAGGGTGCGCCCGAGGGCGTCGGCGGCACCGCCGCCGAGGTACCCGCGCTCTGTCACTACGGGCGCGAGGGCATCGGCCCGCGCAGCACCTGCCGGACCTGCGTCGTCGAGACCGAGAGCGACGGGCTGGTCGCAGCCTGTAGCCACCCCGCCACGGAGGGAGCCACGATCCGGACGGACGCCGAGCGGGCCGCCGAGGCGCGCTCGGTCAACCTCGATCTGGTGCTCTCGAACCACAACCTCCGGTGTACGACCTGCGGGAAGAACGGCCGCTGCGAACTCCAGGACGCGGCCATCGACGCCGACGTCGAGGAACCTCGCTACGGCGTCCTCGACGACCGGGACGCCTACGAACCCATCGACGACTCCTCGTCGTTCATCCAGATCGACCGCAACAAGTGCATCCTCTGCAACCGCTGTGTGGAGGCCTGCAACGACGTGCAGGTCGAAGGCGTCCTCCGCGTCGAGGGGTCGGGCGCGGACACCCGCATCGGGTTCCAGAGCGGCGTCGAGACGATGGAGGACTCGACTTGCGTCTCCTGCGGTCACTGCGCGACGGTCTGTCCCACGGGCTCGCTCGTCGAGAAGGGCATCGAAGACGCGACGACCATCCCCATCCCCGGCTTCACGCAGAAAAACAGCGTCGGGAAGGTGAGGGAGGGGACCGGCGAGACGAGGGGGCCGATGACGCCGAAGAAAGGCGACGGAGCCACCGAGCGCCAGCGCGCGAGCGAGGCCGAACAGGAGGCCACGAACGCGCGCGAGGCGGCCGCTGCGGACGAGGAACGGAGGGATTGGCCATGAGCGGGGACAGCGACGAGCGACCGAGCGCGAGCGGCCGAGAGAGCGATACATCGGGCGTCGCCGGCTACATGCAGCGCGCGAAACAGCAGGCGCTCCAGAACGTCGAACAGTTCGCGGAGGGGACCACCGCCGAGACCCTGCCCGAGGGGAAACTGTTCGAGATCGCCCAGGCCGTCGGCGACCGCCGACTGGAGGAGTTGACCGTCGAAGACACCACCTGTGGCTACTGCGCGGTGGGCTGTCGGTTCGATCTGTACTCCGACGGCGAGGAGGTCCTCGCGGCCCGACCCACCGACGCGGAGGACGCGCCGATAAACGGCATCTCGACGTGCGTGAAAGGCAAGTTCGGCTACGACTTCGTCAACTCGGACGATCGACTCACGTCGCCGCTGGTCCGGGACGACGACGGCGAGTTCCGCGTCGCCACGTGGGCGGAGGCCCTGGATCGCGTGGCCGAGGGGCTGGACGCCATCAGGGACGAACACGGCGGCGAGGCGCTGTCGGTGATCGCCTCCTCGAAGGCGACCAACGAGGAGAACTACCTGATGGGCAAGTTCGCCCGCCAGGTACTGGGGACGAACAGCGTCGACAACTGCAACCGGCTCTGTCACTCCTCGACGGTCGCGGGGCTGGCGTCGACCTACGGCTACGGCGCCGCCTCCGTGAATACAGAAGACCTCGAACTCGCCGACTGCATCCTGCTGACGGGGTCGAACACGACCGAGGCCCACCCCGTCCTCGCGACGCGGATCAAACAGAACGTCCGCGACGGCGCCGACCTGCTCGTCTTCGACCCCCGCGAGGTCCAGATCGCCGAGTACGCCACCCAGTACTCGCGGGTCCAGCCCGGCTACGACGCCGTCTGGATCAACGGGATCACCCGCTATCTCATCGAGAACGACCTGTACGACGAGGAGTTCGTCGCCGAGCGGACGACCGGCTTCGAGGACGTCAGAGAGTCGGTCCAGGAGTTCACGCCCGAACGCGTGGAGGAAGTGACCGGCGTTCCGCCGGCCGAGATCGAATCGGCCGCCGAAACGATCGCCGCCGCCGAAACCTGTGTGTTCGGCTGGACGCTCGGGCTCACCGAACACTCCCACGGCACCGAGAACGTCATCGCGATGGCGAATCTCGCGGCGATCACCGGCAACCTCGGCAAGCCCGGTACCGGCGTCTCGCCGTTCCGCGGCCAGAACAACGTCCAGGGCGGCGGCGGCGACATGGGCCCGCTCCCGGACAACTTCCCCGGCTATCAGGACGTGGCCGACGACGAGATCCGGGCGAAGTTCGAGGAGGCGTGGGACTGCGACATCTCGCCGGAGTACGGCTACTACACGACCCAGATGTTCCTCGCCGCGGACGACGACGACCTGCGCGGGATGTACGTCATCGGCGAGAACGCCGCGCTCTCGGAGCCAGGCGTCAACCACGCCGAGCAGGTCCTCGAAGACCTGGACTTCCTCGTCGTCCAGGATCTGTTCGTCACCGAGACCGCGAAGTACGCCGACGTGGTGCTGCCGGCCTGTTCGTTCGTCGAGAAGACCGGCACGTTCACCAACACCGACCGGACTGTGCAGATGGTCAAGCAGGTCATGGAACCGAAGGGCGACTCGAAGCCCGACTGGGAGATCCTGCAGGCGCTCGCGAACCGGATGGGCCGCGAGTGGGACTACGACGACACCGCCGAGGTCATGCGCGAGGTCAACTCGCTGACCCCGCTCTACGGCGGTGTCTCCCACGAGCGCGTCGAGTCGGAAGGCGGGCTCCAGTGGCCCTGTCCCGACGAGGACCACCCCGGCACGCCCCGCCTCTACGCCGACGAGTTCAACACCGACGACGGCAAGGCCCACCTCCAGGGGATCGGCTTCAGCGAGCCCGCCGAGACGCCCGACGAGGAGTATCCGTTCACCCTGACGACGGGGCGGGTGCTCTACCAGTACCACACCGGGACGATGTCCAACCGCGAGGACGGGATCACCCAGTACACGCCGAGCGACTTCGTCGAGATCCACCCGCAGACCGCCGCCAGCTACGGTATCGAAGACGGCGACATGGTCGACGTGACCTCGCGGCGCGGGGAGATCGCGGTTCCCGCGCAGGTGACCGACCGCGTCGGCCCCGACACCGTCTTCGCGCCGATCCACTTCGCCGAGACGGCCGTGAACCGCCTCACCGACGAGGAGCACCTCGACCCCGCCGCGGCCACGCCCGAGTACAAGGTTTCGGCCGTCCGGATCGCGCCCTCGGAGGGCGAATCCGAACCGATCGCGGCCGGTGAGAGCGGGGATCAGTCCACGGGTGACGACGGCGAGACCACCGTGGGGGACGACTGAGATGGCCGAACCCACCGACGCCTACCCCGAGGAAGCGACGAAGGGCGGGAACCCGCGCGAGAACGGCGACGGCGCGGTCGCGCTCGACGAGACCCTCGACGAGCACGGCGGCGATCTGGCGGCCGCGCTCGACCGGACGGACGAGGCCGCGGACCTGGTCGAGACGGCGATCATCGTCCTCGCCAGCGCCGACGAGGACGAGATCGAGGCGCTCACCGAATCGACCGGCAACCTCGTGGAGGCCGCCGACGGGCTGACGACCGAGGGCGCGGCGCGGCTCGCGACCGAGGTGGGCGAGAACGGCGACGACCTCCGCGACGCGCTGCAGACCGTGCTCGCGCTCCAGCGCGACGGCCACCTCGACGACCTCGCGACTATCGCCGAGGCGTTCTCCGAGTCGCTCTCGCCCGACGAGGTCGATGAGCTGGCGACGCTGCTGGAGGAGAGCGGGGCGGAGACGATCGAGGCGCTCGACCTCGTCCTCGAACTCCAGCGCGAGGGCCAGCTCGAGGACCTGGTCGCGCTGGCGGGGACGCTCTCGGCGCTGGAGATCGACGCCGACACTGCGGCGGGGCTGAACACCGTCCTCGCCTCGGTCGGCGAGGCCCGGCGCGAGTCCGAACCGGTGGGCCTGATCGGGTTCGTCCGCGGACTGGGGTCCCGGGACGCCCGCGCCGGGCTGGGGTATCTCCTCGCGCTCCTCCGCGCGCAGGGCCGCCGCCTGCGGGAGCGATGAGCCGCGGGGGTGGGGGGAGCGGCGACGAACGCCCGGACGGCGACGCGCGTCCGGACGGCGACGCGCGTCCGGACGGCGACGAACACGCCGAGGGCGCCCCCGGTACGGTCTGTCCGTTCTGCGCCGTCGGCTGCCGGCTCGACCGAGCCGAGGAGAGCGACGACGCGACGGCCGACGATGGCTCCCGGCGGGTCCGCGGCCGCGCGGGTCCGGCGAACCCGGACGGCCGGCTCTGTGCGCAGGGCTTGCACGCCTTCGACGCCGTGGACGACGACGACCGACTCACCGAACCGCTGGTCCGCGAGGGCGACGAACTGGTCGCAGTCGACTGGGAAACGGCCCTCGACCGGGCGGTCGCGGGCTTCGAGCGCGTCCGCGAGGCGCGCGGCCCCGACGCGCTGGCCTTTCTCGGCGCCCCGCAGTGTACCACCGAGGAGAACTACCTCCTCCAGAAGCTCGCGCGGTCGCTCGGCACGAACAACGTCGACAACCGGTCGCGGCGCTGTCACGCGGCGACGGCCCGCGCCGTCGAGGAACGGCTCGGCTATCTCGCGGCGACGAACGGCCTCGCTGACCTCGGCGCGGCGGACGTCCTCCTCGTCGTCGGCGCCAACCCCGCCGCGCGACAGCCGGTCACGTTCGACTCCGTGGTCCGCCCGGCCGTCAACGGCGGCGCCACGCTCGTTCACGTCGACCCTCACGCGAACGAGACCACCCGCCTCGCCGACCGCCACCTCGCGCCCCGGCCCGGCACCGACGGGCTCGTCGCCACGCTGCTGTGCGCGCTGCTCGTCGACCGCGGCGCCGTCGACGGGGAATTCGTCGCCGAGCGGACCACCGGCTTCGGGGAGTTTCGCGAGTCGCTCGCCGCGGTCGGCCCACCGGGCTCGACCGCCTTCGAGACGCGGGCCGCGGCCGCCGGCGTGCCCGTCGCGGCCCTCGAAGCAGTCGCCGAGACCATCGGCGACGCCGACCGGACCGCGGTGTTGACCGGCACCGGCGTCTCCGAGCGGGCGACCGCGGACGCGCTCCTGAACCTCTGTCTCCTGACCGGCAACGTCGGCCGGCCGGGGACGGGGCTGAATCTCCTGCGCGGATTGGCCAACGAGCAGGGCGCCAGCGACGCGGGCTGTGCGCCCGACCGGCTGCCCGGTCACCGGCCCGTCGACGACCCCGCGGCGCGGACCGCCATCGCGGCATCGTGGGGCCGCTCGGTCCCGACCGCGCCCGGGAAAAGCGAGCGCGAACTGGTCGATTCCTTCGGCGACGAGATTGACGCGGCGCTCGTGGTCGGCGAGAACCCCGCCGTCTCGAAGCGCGACCACGAGCGCGTGGCGCGCGGACTGGCGGCCCTCGACGCGCTCGTCGTCACCGAACTCGCGCCGACCGAGACGACCGCCCGCGCCGACGTGGTCCTGCCCGCGGCCGCCGGCGTCGAGAAGGGCGGCACCGTGACGAACCTCGACCGGCAGGTCCAGCGCCGCCGCCCGCTCGCCGAGCCGCCGGTCGGCGTTCGCACCGATTTCGACATCCTCCGCGACCTCGGCCGTCGGCTCGTCGGTCCCGGCTTCGGGCCGTCGACGCCGCGGGCGACGTTCGCCGAACTGACCAGAGTAGCGCCGGTCTACGCCGGACTGTCCTACGACGACCTGGGCCGGCGGAGCCGACGCTGGCCCGCTGACGGCGCCGACGGCGACAGCGTTCTCTACCGGGAGTCGTTCCGCACCGGGAGCGGACGCGCGCCGTTCGTCCCGGTCGAACCCGATCCGCCGGACGGAGCCGGCGAACGCGGCGATGACGCGATCGAACGCGGCGATGGGGAGGGCGAACGCGGCGGCGCTGGCGCGGCCGAACCCGACGCGGACGGCCTGGACCTGGTCGTCACGGACCGCGCGGGCGGGTTCGGTGCCGGCGGTCGCGACACGAGTCGGCCCGACGACGATGGCCGACTCGTCGTCAATCCGGCGGACGCGACCGCACGCGGCCTCGACGACGGGGACGGCGCCGTCGTCGCCGCGGGCGCGGCGAGCGTCGAGACGGTCGTCGAGGTCAGCGAGGCCGTCCGTCGGGGGAGCGTCGCGCTGCACGCGAGCGTCGCCGACCCGCTCGTCCGCGCGAGCGACGGCGAGCGCCCGGTCGTCCGCCTGCGCCCGGAGGAGTCGGGCGAGTGAGTCGGCCGGCGGCGCCCCTCCGTGGGCGTTCGAGGGGCTTCGGACCCGCCGACTGCCGCGACGGCCCGCCCCACACCGATAAATGACTGGCGTGAGAACTATCGGAAGATGACGATGGGTGAAGCAGGGAGTCAGGTCAAGGGGTGTTCCTGCAAGGTCGGTCGGGTGGCCGCCGAGTACGGCATCGAGCGCGTCGGCGACCGGCTCGCCTTTCGCCGGCGCGACGGCGCCAGCCTGCGCGAACTGGAGCGCGTGCTCAACGAGGCCGTCCTGACGGCGGCGCTCGAGCGGGCCGACGCGGACCTCTTCGGCGACATCGCCAGCGTCTACGGAGCGCTCGTCGACGACGACGCCGACCCCGGGAACCGGGCCGAGGTCCGCGAGCGTCTCGCCGCCGCCGGCGTCGACGTCGAGGACGTGCAGACGAACTTCGTCTCCTACCAGACGATCCGGACCCACCTCCGGGACTGCGCCGGCGTCGACAGCGACACCGACCGGGCCATCTCCGTCGAGAACGCCCGCGGGACCATCGAGTGGGCCCGCGCGCGCAACGAGGAGATAGTCGAGCGCACCATCGAACGCCTCGTCGAGTCCGAGGCGGTCGCGGCCGGCGACGTGGCGGTGTCCCACGAGGTGTGCGTCTCCTGTGCCGACTGCGGCGAGCGCCGGGAGGTCGAGGACTTCGTCGCCGGCGGCGGCTGCGAGTGCGAGAACTGACCCGATCCGGCGACTGATCCGCCCCGATCCGGCGACCGATCCGGCGACCGATCCGCCCCGACCCGGCGAGCGTGGAACGCGAGGCTTTTGCCGCTCGACCGGAAACGATGGTGTAATGATATCCGAGGGCTGCGAGCAGTGCGCGGAGGGCGGCAAGCTCGTCCTCTTCGTCTACGGCTACTGCGACCAGCGGGACTGTTTCTACTGCCCCCTCGGCGAAAACAGGAAGAACGTCGACCAGGTGTACGCCAACGAGCGCCCCGTCGAATCCGACGAGGACGTCCTCGAAGAGGCCGAACTGATGGACGCGCTCGGGGCGTCCGTGACCGGCGGCGAACCCCAGGAGGCGATGGGCCGCACCACGCGCTACCTCTCCCTCCTCAAAGACGAGTACGGCGAGGACTTCCACACCCACCTCTACACCGGGATCACGGGCGGGCGCGAGAACATGCGCCGGCTCTCCGAGGCCGGTCTCGACGAGATCCGCTTTCACCCGCCCTACGAGCAGTGGGGCGACCTCCACGGGACCGAGTGGGAGGATATCCTCTATATCGCCCGCGAGGAGGGACTCACACCCGCCTTCGAGATTCCCGGAATCCGACCGGAGACCGAGTTCCTCGACTTCCTCGACGAGGGCGCCGCCGACTTCTGTAACATCAACGAGTTCGAGATGAGCCACGGGAACTTCCGGCGGATGCAGGCGGAGGGCTACGAGCTCCGCGAGGGACACATGAGCGCCGTCGAGGGCGCCGACGACGAGCGCAGCACCCGCGAGGCCATCCTCGACGAGATGGGCGACCACGAGAAGGTGTACTTCTGCACGAGCGTGTTCAAAGACGCCGCCCAGCACCGCCGCCGACTCAAGCGGATGGCCCGGACGATCCGGCGGCCGTTCGACGACGTCACCGACGACGGCACGCTGGTCTACGGGAAGACGTGGGCCGAACCCGAACGCTTCGAGGAACTGGGCGTCCCCGAGGAGTTCTACACCGTCAAGACCGACCACGTCGAGGTGGCGTGGTGGCTCCTCGAAGAGATGGTCGCCGAGGGCGACCTCGACGAGGGCGAGATCGTCGAGCAGGAACCGACCTACGACGGGACCGTGGTCGAGCGGACGCCCGTGGCGTAGGGTCCGGCGCCCGCGGCGTCGGTT
>Ga0207851_100601_pt1 | contig 16392 bp, 21 predicted proteins | sample A23E3SouthBayCA_FD_187747 | JGI IMG/M metagenome (GOLD analysis project Ga0207851, IMG submission 187747) | Aerobic enrichment media microbial communities from Eden Landing Ponds, California, USA - A23 E3 (SPAdes) | ecosystem: Environmental > Aquatic > Marine > Unclassified | place: Emeryville... | reverse complement strand
TTCCTGCAAAGCGCGTCGTGGAAGCAGGAAGCCCTACCCTCAAGGAGCGAACGGCGTCAGCCGTGAGCGAGTAGGGTAGGGTAGTTCACACGGATCCGGCCTTGTACGAATGAATTATTGTCACGGAGTGTGAATTAGTGTCCATGATGGTCCGTTCTCTCGACGAGCCCTTTCCGATCAAACCAGAGACGGCGGACTACGAGGTACTTCGTGTGCTCGTCACCGATTACGAGGACGGAGCCACACCCGCGGAAATCGCAGCCAACACTGAACTGAGTACGTCACGTGCGGCAGAATCGCTGGGAGCGCTCTCGAAGTCAGCACTCATCAACCACGAGAACGGAGTCTATTACGTCAATCCGGATCAAGCTGACCGGTTGAAGCGGCGACTCGAATCAGTGGATGCAGTCGAACACCTTTTCGAATCGACTCCAGACGACGTCTACGGCGAACCAGGATGGGACGATCAAGTACCAAGCATCAGCATGGAGGACGATTCAGACACCGTTGACTCGCGAGCCTCAAGAACTGTTGAGGAAGACGCTGAGGGTCTCGTCGCAGAAATCGAAGAACAGAACTCAACCGGCTAGATGCTCTCGTCCACAGGAAGGTACTAGGAAGCACCCTATCAGGTGTCAACGGACCTACTTACTCGATTGTGGCTAGCAGACACTCGCTATGTTGAGTGTGGGACTTTTGCGTGGCGGTCACCTCTGCCTCTTGTTCGAAGTACGAGATGAATCCTCAATTCGGTTTCTTGGTCCCGGAGCACTGGGCGAGTTGACTGTCAGTTTTCCGCTGTGAGTCGTGAAGCCCGCGACGGACAACCCACTATTCATCATACTTCAACGCATTTTGACAACCTAAGGGGCCTGAGGCCGGAGGAGGATGTCACTGCCAGTGGTAAAATACACTGACGACGATGACAACGAAGCCAATGGAAAGGGCTCCCCACGCAAGCGCTGCGCTTCCAGTCGAAAGTGTGGGTGGAGCTGAGAGTCTAAGCAATACGAGCGTTAGCAGTGTCAGACTCAATCCGACCACGAGCGCAGAGAGCCAAAGACGCTCAAACGCTAGGTACTGAAACCGTGATTCTTCAGCGTCATTCGCTCTTGGACTTGATGAGTGTTCGGACCCGTCACTGCTAGAATCTGGTTCAGGTACTGTCGCGTCAGTCGTCGACTCAGTGGATAGGTTCAGTGAGTCCGACAGCCAGTACTGGTGGGGTTCTCGACTCGTATCGCGATCCAGAATGCCGGCTTCGACGAGATCGGTTAACGCCGGGTGGCTTGATGATTTCGCGGGGTCGATAGCAGTGTGGTCTTGGAGATCGGCTTCGACTTCGTGACGAGTGAGCGCTCGGGGTGGAGTATCCGCCTCGTTACGAACGAATACTCTCGCATACGTCCACCGTGAGTGCTTCCGCAGTTGGTCAAACCCCGCTTCGGAGAGTGCCTCGTGAAGTTCGTCGGGTAGCGCCTCGGTGTCGTTTCGACTGGCCCTCATCTGGCGTGTCTGTTGGTTTCAAATTCCCGATGCAAGATAATTCCATCGCGATTCCCCGGCAAACTCGAGCTAGGACATAAATTCACTGGCTGATTGGATGGTGGGTTCCGCAGCCGAACGGTCGTTCGAGCCTCGAACGCACGTCTGCTCGACATCGCTCCCTAATAGCACTCCGTGAGGGGGCTACACCGTCGCCAATGACAGACAACCAATCAGGTCCAAACCACCGCTCGCTTTCAGCGGCGTATCGGCAGGCGGGCTATACAATCACAGACGCCCCAGGTTTCCAGCGGGCTGACGCCGCCGCCCTGTGGGTGGCTCGTGATGACCAGCCAATTGCTGTCGTCGCGTCTCTACGCAACCCTACGAAACCGGGTGTGCTTATCAGGGACGTCGATCAACTCAGCCGGCACGCACGCATCCATCTCGTAACCGGCTCACCGGGGATCGCTAGCCGCGTCCGAGACCTCCTCCAGAACCCGGTTCGAAGGCGGACCGACTGCGGTGTCGAGTGTTTCCTCCATCCAGCACAGTTCGTCCTCAATGGCTCTCGACTCGCCGTCTCCGAGCCCCACGTCTGGATTGCAACGACCGATGACCAGTCACCGCCTACCGGTACTGTGCTCTCAGCCCCATTGAGACTCGCGAACGCATCTGAAAGTGAGACTGAGCCATCGAATCCGGGGGCCAGTGCCATCGAAAAACGCCCTGGATTCGAGTCGACGGTCACCGAATTGAAGGGCACCGAAACACTCCCGGAGTCATCGTATCTGGTGCGGAAACCGGTTATTACAGATCAATCGGAAGAGGATCACGGTGTCGTCGTCGCTGTCCTCCGTGATAGCGGACTCACTGTGGACAACCCCGCGCGGAATCGCGCTCCGGAGTCGCTTGGGCAGGAGACGAAGCAACCGCGGGTTCTGGGAGACGAGCCCTGGGCGATGTCTGCCCCACCGGCGTTGGCGGTCACTCGACTCCATCTCGTTGCTCAACGCGAGTGGGCGGACAGGTAGTTATTAATCCATGTCAATTCAACCGCAGCAGCTTGACGCGTACCAGGACCCAGACAGCGAAGACAGTGAGGACTCCGAGGAACTTCCGGCGCCGTCGAATGTTCCGGCTAGTCCGACGATGGTGCGGAGCCTCCAGGGTGGTCCAAAACAGCGCCAGAACGCGATTCGGATTCGCCTCCCACGGGATCCTGAGAAACGTGAGGAGCTCCCCGAGGACATCCATGGGGTGTTGCTGTGGGTTATTAGCGACGTGTGTGGTGAAAGCTGTATCGCGGGCGTCGAAGTTCTCATGTTCCCGGGCCCGTATGGACTTGAGTTCGTGCTCCATCCGCGGCCATCAGTACTCGATGGTCGGAGCGATACCCAATCGACGCTCGATTCGTTCACGAAAAAGATCTATTCGCGGCCGGTGAGTAAACTCAAGCAGTCGGTCAAGCGCCGCTATCCGAGTTCGGTGACCGCCGAGATCGGGCATCTCGACCTTGAACCCGTCGGGATTACCGATGTGACGACGACGCGACTGTACTCGCTGAAAGACGGGAACCGGATGACGCCGGGTAACAGCAAAGAGAACCCACTTGATGTGCTGTTCGATGCGTTCCGGCAGGCCCACGACCCGTTCATCTACCAGGTCATCATCAGTGGCGAGGATGGCGGGTACAGTCTGTGCGTCCGGTGTGCGACGTACCGGCCGAAGGACAACTACGTCAGTGACCGCGAGTTCGCGAAACTCGTTGAACGCGGGAAGCCATCGGATCTCGCCCACGTTTTCGGTGACGGTAACCTCGTCTCGAATCACGATGCGGCGCTGGCGGCCCCCTACTGGAAGACGAGTTACACCGAACACGTCGACGGGAACGACTCGTATCGAGCGAGCTACAGCTACGAAAAAGAGACGCCGTATAAGGGCAAACGGCAAGTCCGACGTGAGGCAGACACGATCAAAGACGTCGTTCTCGGGCAGACTGCACACCGACGGCTCATGAGTGGTGACACGACCACCGAGTTCATCCTCAAAGACGAATTCAACCGATACGGGTGGATCCCAGCGTTAGAAGCACAGCTCAAACCCTTCATCCGAACGGTAACGCTACGGTGGAAGACGAACCCGTGGCGTGACGTCCGCGGCCGCGACCCACCGGAGTTCAATTCGGTTGAACCAATCGAGATCGAAACCCCGGCCGAGTTTGGACTCGGTGAAGGCCGAGAGGATACTCCCTCCGATGAGACAACTGTTGAAAACGAGGGCGGACCCGTCCACCGCTCGCTTGGACAGTTCGCTCGGCGAGTCTTCAGCGAAGGCGGTGACGATATCGAAGAAGTCGACCAGACCACCGATACCCTCCCGGATAACCGCATCACAACCGACGGCACCATCAACACGCTCGGCATGCAGTTGACTCGGATATTGTCGCCGTTGAGGCTGAAAGCAAAAACGTCTCGAAACCGGCGAAGACCCTGTGCAACGCTGAACGAGCGATGGCCGCCGGCCGGCACGTCATCTTCGTGTACAACCAGAATGACGTCGAGCGTGGGTACGGCCATCTCGACGAGCCGTACAAGAACCGCCTCGAGGACCGAATTGAGTTGTACACCGGGTCTGACCGCGTGCAGGCGGTCGATGGGCGGCATCTTGTCCGGCGCGGCGACGGCAACACCACCTACGAGCTCAAATCACGGACGCTCATCGCGAGCGACGACTACGGCGAACTGACCCGTGGTCCAGCAACCGACGACATCGCCAGCTTCGAATGGCCCATCGTTGGGACTGCCGCCGACTCAGGCACGAGCACTGGGGACCTGCCGGCCGAGCGGTGTGGGTACTATCGGAAGACCGACGACGGCACTCACCGCATTGAGACCGCGGACGGGACGGCGATCACGACGTACAGTGAAAAGCAGGCGTTTCTCGCTGACTGGACGTGGATTCGTGAACCGCACGTGCCGGTGGCGCTCAGTTACCTGCACGCGGTGACTGTCACGTACCGCGACGAGCAGACGAATCAACTCGAGGTGTACGATCCGTCCCCGGACTGGGAGACGAACGACCGGACGGCCACCCAGGAAGCCGGTGTCGAAGCCTTCCACGACACGTTCATCATCGAGCGGGATGGCCCGGAGTTGACCTATGATGACCTAGAAGCCGCGTTCACGCCGTGGTTCGAGGGGCACTCGCAGTTCGATGCGCCGATCAGGTCAGTCATGGGCGGCCACCACCCAAAGCCGTTCAAAAAGGCGAAAACGAGCGGCACGGGCAACGATTACCGCTACTTCGACGGATACGACTGGCTGTTCGCACCCAGCCTCGACTCACCGCATCAAGCAAGCCCGCCCGCCGACTACGACCCAGACGCAGACACGGACTCGGAACCCGAGCCTGAATAGCGACATCCCACCCCGAGGCTGTCACCTGCATCGTCCCCTCGTACTCTCGTGAGTTCCACACCAACCACCAGCGACCCGACCGTGCTCAACGATTTCCAGCCATGACTGAACCACCCCACGATACTTGGCAAGCGCTTGAATTCATTCGTGATCCGCGAATATCGCGGCCGCGACACGCGAGCCCGCTGCACAAAACCGTCGCCAACGTCGTCCACGACGCTGTCCGGACGTACGACTGCGGGCCAATCACCTACCTCTCACTGCCCGGAGTGACCCGGCAGCGAACGCTGCTGCGAGCTGGCTCACCACCCACAACGCCACCACCACCGCTGCAAGACATCAACACCAGTGACGTCACGCCCGAAACGCAGACGCTTGCCGCGCTCGCAGACGCCGACACGGCCGACGACATCGGACTGGCTGTCGTTGCCGTCGAGACCACCCCGATTGGACGCACGAGTGCGTTCACACAGCGCCTGCTCGCAGAAGAGCCGACCGCACCAGCGTCCTTTTCGACAACACCACCAGCACTCGCGCCCGTCCTCGAGGCCATCGAAGGAAAGCCCCACGCGTTCAGTGTCGTGGCCGACCAGAGCCCGGACGACGTTATCGAGCTCGCCGTCCGGCTCGCCGATTTCACCCCGTCAAACCAGATCACGTCCCGTGACGCATTCGCCCAAACACAGCCCGGGTCGCTAAGCGATACGATCGACGCCCTGGACCTGGTAACTAACTGGGAGCTCCCGGCGGAGAATGGGTGGACGCGACGGGTCGAAGACCGACTTCGGGCTGACCGCCCGGTGCTCCGGCAGACGATCCACTCACGGTACACCGACACCCCGACGAAGCAGGCGCTCACCGTGACCGCCGCCGGCGACGAGTACGCCCAACTGTGGACGCAGGCGCCAGCTGACCCACTTGCCGGCGTGTACGAGCAGTACGGGGTTACAGGCCGACTCACCGCCGCCCCTGGCGAGCTGCCAGCCATGTATCCCGTCGCCAGCCGCCTGTATCCAGACTCCGTCTGGACCCACGTCGATGGACGAGCCCCCATCCAAGTAACACTCGTCACTCCCGTGGCGGTCCCGCACGGCCTGACCATGACCGACACTGACCCGACCGCCCACGCCACGAAGAAGACCCCAGCGACGGATGGCGGGTCCGTGTCAGCGTTCGAGCAATCCGTGCGGCGGTGGTGTCTCGAGCGTGGCGAGACGCTAACAGCACGGCCATCATCCCCGCCCGGCGTTGCGTTTCAGCGAACCGCAGCCGATGGCACCCGGACGCTAGCGTACCTTTCGGCAGGGGACGCCCTCCAGCCTGGACGCCTCCTCGCAGCAGTCTGGCACGCCCACCACGAGGCTGGCACCGCCGGCGTCAGCGTGTTCGCGCCATCGCAGACGCGCGCCACGCAGGCGGCGACAATCCTCGGCCGACCGTTCAAACCCACTCCACCAGAGACGCTGACAACACTGTACCCCAAGCTAACACCACTCTCGGGTCCAAACGGAGTTGCGGTCCGCTCCCGCGAACACCCCGTCGAACGATGGGTTGTAACACCAGACAACGAACTTCGCTGTATCATCGATGGCACAGTCGTTGCGAGCGCGCCACTGACAGCGCCGCTTGCAACAATCGCCGAGCAATTCGTCTGCGTCTCGACCGACGGTGAACCAGTAACCGTCACGCACCCAGACGGCACGACAACCGACGAACGCCCCGAGACCGTCAACGAGATGGCAACCCCGATTCAGGCGCCAGCACGCCCCGTCCATCTCGCAACCGGCCGTGAAACAGCAACCGTCTACGCCCAAGACGGCCCGAACTTTACAGACATCCGCCATCCCTCGACCACCAGCCCCCTCTCGAATCGCAGTCCCGATGACGTCGCGACCGCGTTCTGGGAGACGTATACGATTCCCGACGACTCCGGGACACTCCACATGCAGACGACACTCCCCGAAGTCGTCTCGTACGCTCGCCACCAAAGCGACCGACCACCGCGGCCCCCCGGCTGGATCCATCTCCAGCGACTCCACGACACCACCCCGCCGACGCGTCCCACCCAGTCACGAACCACAATCGACGGCCGAACACTCCGGTATACGCCACCCGCACGAAACAACCCCGACTGAACACTCGTACACCTGATATTTTCTGGCAGCCACCCCAAAGCCGAATATACCAATACCACCAACAGAACACCTCGAAAGAACACCTAAACAACAGATTATAAAAGTGATAATTACGCCATTCATACCAGTGTGCCGCCACGACGGAGTCTGTCCCCAAATGCGGTTTCAACCCTGAACCACTCCCACTACGACAGCCCAAGTACGGAGTTAGAAGGGGAGTGAAAGGGCGGTCTGAACGGGTGAACACCACCCCCCAGGAATCGGAGACGTATCGCTTCCCCGTCAGCCAATTAAGGGGGCTAACTCCCGACTGATAAGAACAACAAGAAGACCCCCTAACACATGACCATCCGCCCAACACTCGCGTTACGCCAGGCCGGAGCCACCACCACCCAACCCTCAAAGTGACCCCCGACAGAAAAGACACACTCTCGACTGGCCAACCGAAACATACCATGGAACACATACAATATGTAGGATAAGTAATACTATTGGAGATACTCCCCGCGATCACCAACACCTCAAACCGATACTAATATGACAGAATTATATAATTAATGGGCGGCTCAACATTTGGATTTCCCTGAGCGAACAGGCCGACTGAAAATCCAAGCAACCACGCCAAGGACCCACCCCACCTGAATGGACGGTTGGAACTCTCGCCTCCGCGCTGGCTCTCACTCACAACCCCACAGTCGGGGCCGTTGATCTAGTCTTTTTGTTCTTATCAGTCGTATTCTGGGCCCGTTAACCGCCCCCGTCCTGGAATTTGGGCCGATACCCCCTACCTCTCGATGGCTGTCTCTTAACTGGGGTCCTAACTGCCCCCTAGTGAATTCAACCACCACCAGCTGTTGGCTGAGATCAATTGACAACAGTCCATATGAGTGATGTAGGTTCCGTCAGTGCCAGTCTCTGGCCAGTTTGGGTTGGTGCAGTTGGAATTGTTTGTATCCCCCGGGGGATTGGGTGGAGGGTGCGTGTGAACGCGCCCGGTGAAAGAATGCCTGCTGAGACCACGAAAAGCGGTCCGCAATCCGCCCAACCCAGTTGCACCACCCCACAGAGCACCGCGACACCCACGCAACCAATGACCCCGACAACTCGCTGTGAGGAAATCGTCGAGTTCACCGACCAATCGGGGACGCGACGCCGCATCCGGTTCGTCCCCCAGTCCAACAACGGCGAGGGGTGGCAGCGGATCGAGGAAGTCTGGCGGACCCAGGAGTGGCAGCTCGTCGGCCAAGAGACCGTGGCTGCCGTCGACCACTGGACGCGGCCAGTCCAGACACCCTGACCACCGATGAAGACCGCCCCAAGAAAGCTCAAGCCAGCACGCAGCGGACAAGAAGCCAATCTCACCGAGCAGCCAGCTACGTCCCGTAATCCACATGCAACAATCACAGCAACCAAGTAAGCAACTCTGGAAGCACAGCTCCCAGACCAGCCATCGAATCGCAGTCCATCGAAGCCAACAGCAGAACCGTACGCCACGAAGAGACCTCCAGCGAACCCAGCATCAACGCCACAAGGAAAGCCGCCCAACGAACCAAGTCGTCTCCGGCGGGCTTCGTCGAGGGCCTGCAGCACAGCACGACGCAGTTGGCCTAGAGCAACACGGCGCCCGCGGGCATCCGTCCAACGCCCAATTCGGAGTGGGAATCCAATGAGGCCCGACGGCCTGGAGCAGGCAGTGTTTGACCGCTGGGGAAACGCCTGTGTTGTCTGCGGACGGCGACCCGAAGAATGGCTTGAAACAGACTGTGGTGAGCGACGACAGGATAAGCTGTCCTTTCATCACGTCAACGGCGACGACACCGACGACCGTATTGAGAACTTCATCCCACTCTGTCAGAGCTGTCACGTCCAGATCCACCGGGTCGACGACCCCCCATACCGGATGTGGCACCGCCAACTCCCCAGCGACCACCGCCACGCCTGGAACGGCCACTACGAAGAGTACTACGAAGGACCCCGGCTCACTCGTGACGAAGCAGTACGGCGGTTCAGCGACGAAGAAGGCACCCCAGAGAGCGTCAAGTACCTCAAACACGAACGTGAGAACTTCGATCCAGACAATTTCACAACCAACGCTACACCGGGAACCAGCTACAATCCCGAATAAGCGGTCCTTCGATGCGTGTGGCACTGTATTGCTCAAATACCGCTTCGTCCGATCGGTGACAATGATAGAGGCGGACGAGTTGATAGAGAGTGACCGAGAAATTCTCGATGAACTCCAGAAGGGGCGGTGGACGCCTGCTGTTCTCGTGGATTGGAGGGGGCTGTCGAAGCAGCCCATTCACCGTGAACGCGACTGACGTGGCGTCCGACCAGTACGTGTCGGCAGAACGGAAGTCCACCGACAAGCCCACCCCTTTAGGGATGGGTAGCTAACAACCGTCTGAACGTTCTTGTCGCCGCTGGACACGTCGAAAAAGCCCACGAGAGTGGCCTCTACGAACTGGTTGACGATTCGCGCGACGACTGAGCGACAGTTCTTTGAGTACCACCCGCGTACCACGACGTATGAGCACGGACGCGGGCGACAACGGCGACGGGGACATGGTGAAGTTGAACGTGAAGGTGCCGAAGCGGCTGCTCGAAGAGATCGACGAACTGGCGGAAGAACTGGAGTACACCAACCGTTCGGAGTTCATTCGTGAGGTGCTGCGCGACACCACGGAGCCGATTCTGACGCCCGGTGCGCAGGAGGGCGTCTCGGAGGGTTACGCGGACGTTGCAGCGGGGCGGACGATGTCCACGGACGAGGCCCGCGAACGCCTCGGTATCGACGACTGAGGGCTCAACGGTGGGACACGAGATCGTTCTGACGGAGACGGTGGTCGAAACGCTGGAACAGTTTGAGACCGATGACGCCGAGCGGCTCATCACCAAGCTGGAGGACATCGGCGACTTTCCGGACCATTTCCTTGACCGGTTGAAGAACCATCCTGGCTACAAGCTTCGCGTCGGCGACTTTCGCGTACTGATTGATTGGGATAAGGACAACGAGAAGCTGTACGCCATCGACGCCTTCGAGCGGAAGAAGGAGTATCGCGAACTCGGCAAGTACCGAGAAGTGTGGGGGAGCTGGAGAGACGACGAGTAGGAGTTGACATCCTCCCACCCCTGAAGGGGCGGGATTCCTCCGGTGGGGATGTTGGCTATGCCGTACCCACGGAGGCAAGTTTCCCGTCGTCGGTACTCCGGTTTGTGCGCTCCTCGTTGGGACTGGCCCTCTCGGGAGAGCGTGATAACTCCGACCAGTTGTGGTCGTCCCACTTGAGGCGCACGGGCCGTGCCATCGACCCGACTTCGAATTTACCAGCCTGCCGTTCGAGGAACGTCCGCGACGCGTCAGGCTTCGCCTCGAATTGGTGACGCCACGCTTATTCGTGTGTAGGTCCTACACATAGAATGTGATGTCGGAGGAAAAAACGCGCGTCGACTTTAACGCGCCGCGGTCGCTCGTCGAGCGTGCTGATCGGGCCGCCGACCTCCTCGATATCTCCCGAACACAACTGCTCATCGACGCCCTCCAGGACGAACTCGCGGAACTTACGAACGACGAGGAGTTCCGGAGCCGCCTCGAGCAAGCCTACTACGACGGCCGAGCGGACTACCAGACGATCGAGGACCTCCTCGGAACGGAAGCGGCGATGCGGCTGAAACTCCTCCGTGACTCCATCGATCGCGCGCCACCCGAACCCGTCCTCGACGACGAGCTGCCCAGTGACAACGAGTTCTACGACGGGGAGGTCGAGACGTGGTTGGACAGCGACGAGTCGGACACGTAACCAATGGCGCGCCAGTCGACGATTGTCATCGATGCGAATTCACTGCTGAACCTCGCGACGGTCCGAGTCGACGCCAGCGACCGCGCGCCATCGGGAGCAGATCCACTCAAAGCACTGCTCGCGACGTATCAGGTCCACGTTCCGGACGTGGTGATGGAAGAGATTGGAGAGGCTGCTGTGGGCGACGACCTCCTCGCCAGGGCCGCCGACCTCGTGCTCCAGGCCGCCCACCACCTGACGACACACGATGTCGAAGCAGTACTCGACGCGCCGCTGACCTATGGACTTGACACAGGCGAATCACACGCGATCTGCCTCGCAAACGACCTCCAAGCCGCGATGTTTCTCACCGACGAATTCAACACCACGAACTATCTCCTCGTCTCTCTCGCCCTCGACGACCGAAACACGCTCTTCACTACACCGCACGTCCTCTGTGCGCTCGCACGTGATGGAATTCTCTCGACAGCCTACGTCGACGCCGTGCTGACGTACTTGGTTAGGAGAAAACACTGGGACAAAGCCTACGTCGAGCGCCTCCGAGGCGAATACCTATGAGCGACTCAAACGCGCCTGACGCTCTCGATGCGAAACACGAGCAGAACCGTCAGCGGCGCATTAAGGCGATCAAGCGCTGGGTTGAGTACATCAAAACGGAGCCACCGGAGAAGTGGGGGCCACAACAAAATATGGTTGTCGACGGTCAACTGACGTCTGCACAGCACGCCCAAATATCGGCGAAACATCGACAACACGTCAAAGATGTAGCCGACGAACTCGCGGACATTCAAAACCACGACAACGAGGCTCAGAGTAATCCGGCGGGTGGCGCCACGGCGAGGAGACGATTTCATCGAGCTTGTCGAGTATCCGGTCTTGGTCGGTGGGGGACAGTCCGTTAAGGTCGTCTTCGGCCGTCGAGGAGAGTTCCCACGTCCACCCGTCGTCACTCATCGCTCGTGCCGAACCGCTCGCGGGCCTCCTCTGCGCTCGTCGTCCGACCCTCGCGGATGTCCTCCTCGGCTTCGAGGAGCGCAACGAGTTCATCACGGTCGAACGTCGGGAACTCGATGGCGTCTCGAAGCGTGTACCGGATGAACTCGCTCCGGCTGTTGAACCCCCGCCCCTGCCACGTGTCGTCTATCTGTTCGAGGAACGACTCGGTGACTTTGAAGTTCACCGTGGCAATGTCGTCTTCGCCATCGTCGTTTGTAGCTGCTTCAGACATATAGACGTAATACGCTGGTCTTACCAATAGGCGTTTCGGCGGAACCTCAATCGTCAAGTATGCGTCGTAGACTATCGTATCGAGAAGGAATTTTGTCCTCGAATTCGGAGTGAACCGACTGCTCAGTGGGTGTGCTGTACTTAGCGGTAGTCGTCGATAGTGCGGTAGGGGACGTAGTATCCGTAGTCGTCGATCCAGGTCTGGAGGTAGTCGTTGGCGGTTGGTTCGTCGATGCGGCCGGCATTGAGCGCGGTGAGGAGAACGCCGACGGAACCGACTACAGTCACGCCCTGTTGTTTGGCGAACGTGCGGGCGTCGCCGTCGTCGGTCAGTAGTCGGCCGTCATGGGTGTCTGCGAGCGCGAAGGCCTCGGCTTCGCCTGGGTCAAGATGGCTACGGACGACCGCCTTACGGTTCGCTACCGTCTCGGAAACCGGGGGAACTGCGACTTTGTCGTGGAGTGCCTCGAGTGCAGGCTGGAGGTACGGATGGTCTGGACACCGTCTTCGAGTTCGCGTTCGACTTCGGGGACGGCGCAGATGCCAGCGAGGTCCGCGATGAGGTCGATGACGGCGAAATTCGAGAGAACGGTCGTGTTCGGGAGCTCGGGTCGGTGGGAACTGTGTCCGCCGTCATTCGGTCTCCGAGTCGTCGCCGTGGTCGTTCGCGCCAGCGTAGTCGAGCTCTCGGGCGGCTTCGACTTCGGACTCGGCGTCTGCTTCGTCAGTGAGACCGAGACGGAGTTCGACGCCGTGGTCGCGGAGAATGTCTTTCATTTCGAAGCGGTTGGCGCCGGCGAGGCGGGCGGCGTCGCCGAGCGTGATGGTTTCGCGTTCGTAGAGGGCGACGGCGGCGGCGATGCGTTCCTCGTCGTGGTCGTCGAAGTAGTCGCGGGCGAACTCTCTGAGAGCGTCGCTCTTGCCGGTGAAGACGCCGGCTTCGATCGTCCCCTCGATGAGCAGATCGAGGTCGTCGGGATACGAACCGGTGATGCGGGCCATCGGTCTGGTCGAAACCACGAATTCATACTATTTATGAACCCGGTCGCCAGGTGAGTATCTGGATTTCGTCACGGGGTATCACGAGCCTCCTTCGCGCCCGCTCCCTTTCTCTAGTCATTGACATCCTCCCCGCCCTGAAGGGCGAGGATTCCTCACGTGGGAGTCTCAGTCGTCCGAGTCCCCGTGAGCGACATTCCCGCTCGATGCGGTACTCTGGTTTGTGTACTCCTCGTTGGCCGTTGTCTCCACAAGGGAGGGCAGGCTATGATCTTCCCGCCACGTGTGATTGTTCCACTTGAGGTACACGGGCCGTGCCATCGACCCAACTGCGTTGTTCTGCCGTCTCAGAAACGATTCGGACGCCACCAAGTCAGAGTGCCCCTCAAACCCGCACGGGCACGTCAACGAATCCTCGTGACGAATCGTCACCTCTCGCTCGCCACACTCCGGACACTCCTGACTCGTCCACGCCTCGGACTCCTCCTCAACCGTGATGTCGTACTCCTCGCACACGCTTTCGAGGCGGTCAAGGAACCGCGAGAACGCCCAGAAATTGTGTGTCTTCTCGTTCACACGAGCCTTCCAGTGCGTCGAAAGCACGTCCTTGATGTCGCCAACGTACAGCGTCGAGACACCCTCATCGTGCAGGCGTTCCACGAGGTCACGAACAAGGCTGTCTTGGGCGTGGTCGCGGCGATTCGTGCGCTTCCGGTACAGGCGCTCGATGCGCTTGCTGGACTTGCGCTGGTCTTCGAGGAGCGACTGGTAGTGCGCGATTCGCTCCGTAGTGTTACGGAACTCATCGAACAGATTGCGTCCTTCGTACAAGTATTGCTGGCCGGTCGAAACGGTGCAGGCGACGAGGTTGTTCGCGCCAATGTCCAGAGCGGCCTCGTGGGAGGCCAGTGGTGAGTCCAGTCGAGAATCAGGTACGGTGACTGGTTGGAAGGCCCTGAACGCATCTGCGGTTTCGTCGTACACGAGTTCGAGTCGGCCCTGCTCGCCGCTCCACTTTGGGTCGCCAGCGACTTCGAGTCGGAGACGTTCCCTGTACCCGAATCCGTACTCGTCTTTCAGGTCGGAGCCAATCGGAACTTCGAGTCGGGAAAACTTCCCGTACTCGATAGTGTACTGGTCGTTGCGAACGTAGGTGCGTAGCACTCGTCCGTCTTCCTCGTTGCCCCAGTATCCCGGTGGTGACGGCTTCTCATTGTGTTCTCCCGCGTGGTACTTCTCGTTGAGCGAGAGGAGTGATCTCCACGCCTCGCTGTTTTTGCGGATGATTTGTTGGGCGACACTGCTGCTGAGGATACCCTTGTACTTGCCTTCGAGACTGCCGGTATCGGCGTCCCAGACGCTTGCGTCGTCTTCGGGGAAGGCTTGGCGGCGAGCGTAGTTTGTCTCGTTCCAGAGACTCGCAGAAGCGTCCAACCAACGAACGAACACCTCGCGCTCTTTCTCGGAGCGAGGGCGAACGTCGAACTGGTTGGCTCGCTTCATCACCGCATCATTCGAAGTGATGATTTGTAAAAATATTCGTTGGCGTGGGAGATTCGTTCCTGCTATCGTCGGTTGATTGTGGATGGGTTGTCGGATTCATCCCCGCCCTAAAGGGCGGGGATTTCTCCTTGATTCTCCGTAAATATCCCAACGCTTACGGTGCGGTCGGGAAGCCTCGCCGTTTACGGCGAGGAGGAGGTCACCGAACTTCCTTACTTATTTACTGTGAGCGTTCGGTAGCAGGCCATAATGACTCCGCTTGAGCTTAGCCTCCGCTTGGTCGCTGGTCTCGCCCTCATCTTGACCAACGGTTTCTTCGTCGCTATCGAGTTCGCATTGACGCGCGCTCGGCAGTTCAGCGAACAGGAGTTCATTGACGATAGCCCTGCCCTCGAACGGGCGTGGGAGATGACCCAGAATCTGGAGATCTATCTCACAACCTGCCAGGTCGGGATCACGGCATCGAGTATCGCGGTCGGGATCGTAGCAGAGCCCGCACTGGCGGCGTTGTTCGAACCGTATTTCGCCGCCACACCGCTCGCGTCGATCGGTGCGGGTGCGATAATCGCATTCGGGATAATCAACCTCCTGCATCTCACGCACGGCGAGCAGACGCCGACCTATCTGGGCGTTGAGCGCTCCCGGATGGTGTGCCGGTACGGAGCGACGCCGTTGTACTGGTTCAACTGGCTCATCTCCCCGCTCATTACGCTCGGCGACTGGATCGCCAAGGCCACGCTCAAGCTGTTCGGCATCGAGATGACCGGGGCGTGGCTCGAAACCGAAGAAGAGGTCCTCGAATCACGAGCCCAGCTCCGCAATCGGCTGCACTCGCTTCTCGAAGAGGGCGAACTTCCAGAGGAGCGGCGCGACGAGGTCCTTGGCGCACTCGACATCGACGAACTCTCGGTTAGCGAGATTATGGTGCCGGCAGACGACATCATCGCGCTCTCGACTACGCTCTCGGTTGACGAGAACTTCGACCGCATCCGAAACACGCCTCACACACGATTTCCACTGGTGGGCGAGGAGTTGACGGACTTCCATGGGATCGTGTACGCTCCGTCGATCATCGACCACTACGAGGATCTCGTGGACGGCAACGTCACCTTTACCGAGATCGCAGCACCCTCAATGACGCTCGCGGCGGAGACGAACGTCAGTAACGCGTTCGATCAGTTCCAGGCCGAGGATCAGGAACTCGCGCTCGTCCTCGAAAATGGCGAAGTCGTTGGACTCCTCACGGCGACGGACGCCCTCGAAGCGGTGATGGGCGAACTCGAAGACCCGCTTGACCAGCAGGCATCGACGTGACGCGGTCATCCTCCAGCCAGGCGACGATTCGGGACCCCACTATCGGCCTGCATCAATGCCACCGTTCGAGGTGACATCAGAACGAGAAAGGCCTACGGTCGAATGAGGTGAGTATCGAGTTCGCATTCGAATAGGCGAACACAGCGAGATTGGGAGCGAACCCGAAATCGGATACCGACCCGCGGTCGTTCTTGTAGTTGCGACTACTCTGATACGCGAGATTCGAAGATTCGGCTATTCAGCGCGGATACCGCCACGTTGAGCAGGAGGAACACGACGAACCCTACGGCGATCCATCCCCACTCGACGAGGGTGAGGGGAACGACCTGGAAGAAGTCGTGAAGTGGTGTGTACAGGACTGCGAGCTGGACGAGGAGTGACACGCCGATCGCACCAACGAGCCATAGATTTGAGCGAAGCGTCTGGTCGTACCGCGAACGGATAACCTGGATGCGGATCAACTCAACGACTACGATGAACGTAAAAAGGAGCGACTGAGCGCGGAGAAGC
>Ga0207851_100598_pt1 | contig 16423 bp, 18 predicted proteins | sample A23E3SouthBayCA_FD_187747 | JGI IMG/M metagenome (GOLD analysis project Ga0207851, IMG submission 187747) | Aerobic enrichment media microbial communities from Eden Landing Ponds, California, USA - A23 E3 (SPAdes) | ecosystem: Environmental > Aquatic > Marine > Unclassified | place: Emeryville... | reverse complement strand
ACGCCCGCCTGGTTCGCCGCGCTCGTCATCGCGGGCGCGATGGCCGCGATGATGTCCTCCTCGGACTCGATGCTGCTCTCGGGGTCGTCGTATTTCACCCGCGACGTCTACCGGCCGCTCGTGACCGCCGACCTGTCGGGGGTCTTGGGTGGTGACTCGCGGTCGGACTCGGGCGCCCTCGCGCTCGTCCGTTCGGTCCTTGGCGAGCGCACCGTGGACGGGGATCGGGAGGCCCAGGTCGCCCGCGCCGGCGTCGCGCTGTTTGCGACGCTTTCCTTCGTCGCGAGCCTCTTCCGGCCGGGGAGCCTCATCGAGGTCGGCGATACCGCCTTCGGCGGGTTCGCACAGATGGCGCTCCCGGTGATCGTCGCGCTCTACTGGTCGCGGACGACCCGACAAGGGATGCTCGCGGGGATCCTCGGCGCACAGCTGTTCTACGTCGCGCACGTCTTCCTCCCGTCCGTGACCATCGGCGGCGTCACGGTCCTCGGTCAGACGTACTTCACGTGGGACTTCGCGCTCTACGGGATGGTCCTCTCGCTCGTGCTCACCGTCGGCGTCTCGCTCGTCACCGCCGCCGACACCGACGAGCGCAGCGAGACGTTCACTGTCGGGACGCGGGCGGACTGAGCGGACCGTCCGTCGATTCGGCCGTCGATCCGGCGTTCTCACCCACTCGAACCGAGCGAAGCGCTCTTACTCGCGGAATCCAACTGGCCCGTATGAACGAACCGGGCATCCAGTCACTCGTGGATCAAGAGACGCTGGCGGCCCGCGTCGACGCCGGCGAGACGCCGGAGTGGGTCGACCGTCACTTCGAGACGTTCACCGACGCCCTGCTCGGCGAGCGGAACGGGACGCCCTTCCCGTGTCACTTCGGGACGCAGTCCGTGCGCGACGGCGAGCCGCTCTACACGGCCGTCCCGTCGACGACCGACCCCGATGCGCTCTTGCGGTTCCGCGATACGCTCCTCGAATACCTCGATACCTATCCCGACGCCCCCGGTCGCGCGTCGCTGGTGACGTTCTTCAAACCGCCCGAGCGCGAGTACACCGAGGCCGACTACCACGAGACGCTCTGGCATCTCCTGCAGTTCCTCCACGTCCACGACCCCGAACCGTGGCCCGAGGATATCCCCACCGACCCCGACGACCCGCGCTGGGAGTTCTCCTTCGGCGGCGAACCGATGTTCCCGACGTGTCGCGCGCCGTTCTACGACGAGCGCAAGAGCCGCTACTGCCCGATCGGCTTGGAGATCACGTTCCAGCCCCGTGCGCTCTTCGACGGGATCACGCACGACACCGAGGCCGGTAAGCGCGCCCGCGAGCAGATCCAAGGGCGGCTCGAATCGTACGACGGCGTCTGCCCTCACGCCGACCTCGGGGACTGGGGCGTCGCGGGCGACCGCGAGTGGCCGCAGTACCTCTTCAGAAACGACCCCGCGCAATCGCCCGACGAGTGCCCGATCGAGGTGAGTCGCGAACACCCGAAGGCCGCGTCACCTCGATCAGAGCCACCGATGGCTGGTGACGACTGAGATGTCGTCGCCGTCTCTCGACTCGTTGCTGGCGGGCCAGCCAGCGCTGCTGCTGATCGATCTCCAGACCGGCTTCGACGACCCGGCGTGGGGCGAGCGCAACAACCCCGAGGCGGAGTCGAACGCTGCCCGACTGCTGGCGACGTGGCGCGCCGCGGACCTGCCGCGCTTTCACGTCCGTCACGATTCCACCGAGCCGGACTCCCCCCTGCGCGGCGACGCCCCCGGTTTCGCGTGGAAATCGGAGACCGCGCCCGAGGACGACGAGCCGATCATCACGAAGCGCGTCAACGCCGCCTTCGTCGGCACCGATCTGGAAGCGCAACTCCGCGAGCGCGGCTGTGAGACGGTCGTCGTCGTGGGACTCACGACCGACCACTGCGTGTCGACAACGACGCGCCTCGCGGAGAATTTGGGCTTCGATCCGATCGTCGTCGACGACGCGACCGCGACGTTCGAGCGCGACGCGCCCAACGGCACGCACTATTCTGCAGCTGAAATGCACCGCACTGCCCTGACGCACCTCTACGAGGAGTTCGCGGCGGTGGCGACGACCGACGAAGTCGTCTCGGCCGTCGGAAGTCCCAAGCAGTGACGACCGGTTTAACACCCAGTCGCTCCTACGGCGGCGTATGCAGACCCACATCGTGCCGGTCGGGTTCGACTACGACCGGCTGATCGCGCCCCTCATCCGCGATCAGCGGGACGTCGATCAGGTGATCCTCTTGGAGGGCGCGGTCGGCAGCGAGTCGAACGTCGAGTACTCCCAGCACCTCTCTCAGAAGCTCGAAAAGGACTTTCAGAACCTCTTGGGCGCGCACACCGAGCGAGTCGTCGTCGCCGACGTCTACGACTACGACGCCGCGTTCGAGCAGGCGTACGACCTCATCAACGAGGAACTAGACGCCGCGGAGGATTCGGAGGTGTGGGTGAACGTCTCGGCGATGCCGCGACCGGTCTCGTTCGCCTTCGCGACCGCCGCGCATTCGATTATGGTCGAGCGGCAGGCCGACCGCGACCGGATCCACACCTACTACACCGCCCCCGAGAAGTACCTCGAAACCGAACTCGCCGAGGAGGTCCGCGAGGCGAAGGCGCTACTGGGTGAACTGCTGTCGGGCGAGGACGTCGACGACGAGCGCATCCGCGAGCGCCACGAGTCGGCGAGGGACATCCTCGCGGAGTTCGACGAGCGCGGGACGACCATCGGCGCGAAGCGCATCGGCGACAGCCACGTCGTCGAACTCCCGGTCGCGTCGTTTCAGAACGTCAAGCCGTTCGAGGAGATCATCCTCTACGAACTCGGCGAGTACGGCGAGTTCGATTCGGTGTCCGAACTGGCCGAGACGCTCGCTCGCGATATGAACGAAGAGTACACCGACTCGTTTCGATCGAAGGTCATCTACAACGTCGACCGCCTCGGCCCGGGCGGGAAGGGCTACATCGAACAGGAGGAGCGCGGGAAGTCCTACCGGACGCGGCTCTCCCGAATCGGCCAGCTCTGGGTGCGCGCGCACGCCGAAGACGACGTGCTCGAGGAGTGAATTCCCGGCGCGTGGACGCGCGAGCGGGAAGGATTACGCGACGGCGACGGATTCGTGACGGCGGCGGACTCGCGACGGCGGCGGACTCGCCACGGACCGTAGCGACGGCGGCGGACCTTACTCGTCGACGTCGAGGTCGAACTGCGCGTTCTCGACGACGGCGTTGAGGACGACGCTCGTGTTCGACTCGCGGATGTCGGCATCGGTGAGTAGCTCTTTGATCTGGGCGTTCATCCCGTCGGTGTCCTCGAACTTCCCGACCGCGATGACGTCGTAGTCGCCGGTGACTTCGTACACCGTGACCATCTGTTTGTGACCCTTGAGACGGTCGGTGATGTCGGGGAGTGCACTCCCCTCGACCTTCAGTTGGATGATCGCCGTCACGTCGTATCCGAGCGCGTCGTAATTGACGCGGGGAGTGTATCCTTCGATCACGCCCGCTTCCTCGAGTTCGCGGAGGTGGTTCGAGACCGTCGTGACCGACACGTCGAGTTCCTCCGCGAGACTCCGTAGACTCGCGCGACCGTCGCCAAGTAGTGCGTTAATCAGTTTTGCGTCGAGGTTTTCGTACGTCATTACAATCTAGATGTGTCTGCGGGCATTAGAATTTTACGAATATCCAATTCAGAACACAAGGAGGGGCATTTGCACTAAGCGATAACGTCTTTATACTGGGAGTGTTCGGGTTCGATTGTCTAGGATATGACGGACGAAAACGAATCACCCGCCGTTACGGACGGCGGTATCTCCGCAGAAGCACAGCGCGTAATCGACGAGATCGAGGAGAAAGACGTCGACTTTCTCCGCCTCCAGTTCACCGACATCCTCGGGACCGTAAAGAACGTCGCCGTCCCCGCGACGCAGGCCGAGAAGGCCTTCAGCGACGGGATTTACTTCGACGGATCCAGCATCGAGGGCTTCGTCCGAATCCAGGAGTCGGACATGCGCCTCAAACCCGACCCCGAGACGTTCGCGATCCTTCCGTGGCGCGACGGCCGCTCGGCGCGTCTCATCTGCGACGTCATCAACACGTCCACCGGTGAACCGTTCGAGGGCGACCCGCGCACCGTCCTGAAGAAGACGCTCGAACGCGCCGAGGAGATGGGCTACACGGTCAACGTCGCCCCCGAACCGGAGTTCTTCCTCTTCGAGGAGGACGAGGACGGCCGCGCGACGACGAAGACCAACGACGCCGGCGGATACTTCGACCTCGCGCCGAAGGACCTCGCGAGCGACGTCCGCCGCGACATCATCTACGGCCTCGAATCGATGGGCTTCGAGATCGAAGCCAGCCACCACGAGGTCGCCGAGGGACAGCACGAGATCAACTTCGAGTACGACGACGCCCTGACGACGGCCGACAACGTCGGAACGTTCCGCACGGTCGTCCGCGCCATCGCGGCCCAGCACGACCTGCACGCGACGTTCATGCCCAAGCCGATCCCGAAGATCAACGGCTCGGGAATGCACACCCACGTCTCGCTGTTCGACGAGGACGGCAACAACGCGTTCCACGACGACGACGACGAGTTCAACCTCTCGGACACGGCGCACTCCTTCCTCGCGGGCGTCCTCGAACACGCCCCCGCGATCACGGCCGTCGCCGACCCGACGGTGAACTCCTACAAGCGCCTCGTGCCCGGCTACGAAGCGCCGGTCTACGTGGCGTGGTCCGACCGCAACCGCTCGGCGCTCATCCGCAAGCCGGCCGCGCGCGTTCCGGCCGCATCGCGCATCGAGCTCCGTTCGCCCGACCCGTCCTGTAACCCCTACCTCGCGTTCGCCGCCATCATCTCCGCCGGTCTCGACGGCATCGAGGAGGGTCTCGAAGCGCCCGACCCGGTTCGAGAGAACATCTACGAGTTCGACGAGGAGAAGCGCGAGGAGTACGGCATCGACACGCTCCCGGCCAACCTCGGCGAGGCCGTCACCGCGCTCGAAGAGGACGAAGCGATCCAAGACGCGATCGGCGAGCACGTCTACGAGAAGTTCGTCGAGGCGAAGACGCAGGAGTACGACGAGTTCCGTATCGACGTCTCCCAGTGGGAACTCGACCGCTACCTCGAGACGTACTGAACGCCGACCTCGACAGAAATTTTCTTTTTGCGCGCTGTGAGCGGGAGCGACCGCGCTCGGGAATACCCGACGGTCAAACCGGAATAACCCGACGGTCAAACCGGAATAGCCGACCGTCGCGTTACGTCGCTCGCGTCGTGACGACGGGGAGCGCGAGTAAACAGACTGCGCCGACGGCACCGACCGCCGCGATCAACAGCGCGCTCTCGGCGATCTTGGCGGTGCCGCTCATCGCTGCGAGCACGCCCACCGTGCCCCCGCCGCCGACGGCGAGCGTTCGGGCCGAGAGTTCGAGTGCGGCCTCAGCCGCGCGCTCGCCGAATTGGGACCACGCGAGTACGCCACCCGCGGCGGTGCCGATGCCGAGGAACAGTTCGCTCTCACCCGGAGCGACGAGCAGCGCGCCGAATCCGAGGACGAGTGCGAGGCCGAACAGCGCCGTGACGTGACGGTGCGTCGGCGTCGCGAGCGCGCCCACGCGATCGTCGGTGTCGAAACCGGGGGCGACCGCGAAGACAGCCGCCAAAAAGAAGACACCGATCGCGACGCCCGCGACCACGTCGGCGACGTAGTGGACGCCGATGAGGACGCGAGAGAGCGCGACGGTCACAATCACCGCTGCCGCGACGGCGAGGCGTTGCCGCCACTCGCCACGGTTCGCGAGCACCGCGACGCCGCCCCAGAACATCGTCGATCCGAGCGCGTGGCCGCTCGGGAACCCGAGGCCGTCTCGATACGAGATCGGCGGGCGCGGGAGCCCGAAGAAGTGTTTCAGCCCGATCGTCAGCCCGATCGCACAAAGTCCGAGTCCGAGCGCGAACGCTGCACTGCGTCGGGAGATGCCGACGCGATCGCCGAGGAGATACGCGAGGGCGACACAGGCCAACAGCAGATACGGGTTGCCGAGGTGAGTGAGCCACCAAAAGAGGGCCGTTATCGCCTCCGGAAGCGACTCGGCGAAAGCAATCTCGCCGACACCGCGGGTCGCAAGCGGCGTGACTGGTGCGATCATCGCCGTTCGGTCACCGGCCCAGACTCAAATAGCTGCGGAAAATCGGATTCGATCGAGAAGTCACTCCCGCGCCCGCCACTGATTGATCAGCGTCGGGACGACGACGCCCACGCCGATGAGGACCGCGAACTGTACCGCCGAACTGTCGGTGACGGACTGCGACACGTACCAGAGCGTGAGTCCGAATACGGCGAACCCGGTCACGATCAGCGTGTCAGTGGAGACCATCGTCTCCGAAAACGAAACCCGGCGATAACAGCGTTACGGCGTCTCAGGACCGCCGGTCGCGAACCCAGTCGACGAGTCGACCCGGAACGCCGAGCGCGTTCAGGCCGACGCCGAAGACCACGAAGAGCACGTAGAGGCCGAGCGTCGAGAGGTAGATGATGACCATCGCGGCGACCGCGAGGAGGTCGTCCTGTAGGAAGTAAAAGGCCGCAATCGTCGCCACAGTCCCGTACAAGAGGACGAGATACGGGCCCCAGCCGCGGGCTTTTCCGCGGCGGAGTCGCCCGCGGACGTAGCGGCGCATCTCCGATTCGACGTCCGGGCGGTCGACCGTCCGGGACTGCACGTCCGACTCGAAGGCGTCGAGGTCGGCGCGCAGTTCCTCGACGCGCCGGTCGAGTTCGTCGATATCGGGCGCGCCGCGCGGTTCTACGTCGGTGTCGGCGGGGCCGGAGTCGGCCGCGGAAGGGGAGCCGTCCTCGGGGGCAGACTCGTCGGCGGCGTCGTCGGTCGTCGCGTCGTCCGCGCTCATCGTCTGATCGTGTCGTCGCCCCCGCGGGTGTTGTAGCTGCCGGTCTCCGCCGTGGACCGTTGTTCCGTCGTTCCGCTCGGCACCCCCCACGTCCGCACCGTCGACCTGCCCGGCGATGACTGCGTTGACGACGGCACCGAGGAGGACCAAGATGCCCGAGAAGTAAAACCACGTGACGAGCAGTAAGACCCCGCCGAGTGCGCCCGCGACGCCGCTGGAAAACTGCGCGTAGACGCCGAACCCGGCGCTCAGGGCAGTCCAACCGACGGCGGCGAACACGGCCCCGGGAAGCGCGTTCCGGACTTCCACGCGAACGTCCGGAATGACGGTATACAACGGGAGAAAGGCGACGACGAGAAAGCCCAACAGGACGAGCGAACTCACCACCTCGACGAGCGGGAGGTCGACGACGGCCATCACCGTCGTCGCGGCCACGACGCCCAGCGTCGCGAGCGCGAGCGACGCGAGCGTGACGAGGCCGTCGGAGAGCTGATCGAGTATCGGGCTCGCGGGGTAGCCGTACACTCTCGCGAACGCGACGTCGACGCCGCGGAACAGCTTCAGCGCGCCCCACAGCGTGAGACCGAGACTGAGGACCGAGAGCGTCCCGCGACCGGTGGGGTCAGTGAGTGCACTCAAGACCAGATCTGAGCCGGTGGGGAGGAGATACTGTCCGGCGATCGACTGCACCGAGGCGGCGAGGTCGGCCCCGCCGATGACGGTGGCGACGACGACGGCCAGGGTGAGAAGCGGGACCAGCGAGACGAGAACGTAATAGGAGATTCCCGCCGCGAGGAACGTCACCTCCCGCTCGCGGACGGTCGCGACGATCGAGCGCGGTACGGCGAGTCGGTCGGGTGTCGAGACGCTCACGGTGAACGATTCGGCGGATCGACACAAGAATCACCCGGCGTTTTGGGGTCGTCGCCGACGGTGGCGACGCTCACTCGGCGGTCGCGTCGCGGATCTCCGCGACGGTTGCGTCCGTCTTGAACGCCGTGCCCGAGTAGTGCGCGCGCGTGGCCTCGAATCCGGCATCCCGGAGGTCCGCGAGGAAGTCGTCCATCGCGGGTGCGGGCCGGGTCCACTGCTTGCACAGCCGGTGTTGGTCGTAGTGCGTGGGCGCGTCCATCTCGATTTCGAGGGTGTCGAGCATCCGACGGGCCCGGGCGGCCTCGCCCATCTCGTCGGTGACGTGTTCGCGGACCGAGCGAACGAAATCGGCGTCGCGGATCGAGCCGAGGTAGAGCGGCCCCGCCGAGAGCAGGCGGTCGCTCCCGCACTCGTCGCACGTCTCCGGCGGGTGGGCGATGAGGTCGAACTCTTGCGTCCGGTGGAGGCAGTCCTCGCAGTGGTGGACATAGCCCAGTTCGTCGATCAATTTGTCCGCCTGCGTGGCGCGGGCGTCGAGTTCCAAATAGGCGCGGGCGTAGTGCCGCGTGACGTGCGAGAGGATCGGCACGGCCGCTTTGTCGTAGCGCGCCGCCGTCCGAACGAGCGCCGAGAGGAGGACGCGAAGCCCCATCTCGGGGTGGTAGTCGGTGTTCTGCGGGAGCGCCGAATACTTCCGGATGCCTGAACGTTGGTGCGCTCCGCACAGCGGCGCGGTGTCGGTGGCGGTGACACAGACCAAATTCCGGGTGTTCGCGACCGCGCTGTCGACGAACGGGATCGGCGTCCCAAAGGGGTCGAGGTCGACGACGTCGAACACCGACTCGTGCAGGAGTGCGTTGACGTCACGCTCGACGACCTCGCCCGAGAGATCGTTGCGCGCGAGGTTCTCGCGGGCGAGGTCGACCGCGTCGCTGTCGATATCGGCGCAGGTGACGTCGAAGCCCTCGGCGGCGGCCCGGACGCCGCGGATCCCGCTGGCGGTCATCGCGTCGAGATACGACGCCGCGCGCGGCTCGCGCTCGCGGTACGCGCGCAGCGTCGCCACCGTCACGTCGCGGTTGAGCTCCTGCGTCGGGTTGTAGAACACGCCGTCGCCCGCGCCCTCCGACGCCCCGTCGCGGGCGTCCGGCACCGACACCTCGACGTCGCCCTCACGAACGTCCATAGGGAGAGTCGAACGCTCCGCCGCGAAAAGCGATGCGATGCGTCGCGAGCGCGTCGGCAACGCAGCTCCCGGGCCTCGCTGACCGGTGGCGTTTTGTCGGGCCCGCGGGAAGACCCGGGCGTGAGCGACGGGGACGACGGGGGAGATCGGGGCGAAGGCGCGGACGCCGAGCCGAGCGACTCCGCGGACGCCGAACCCAGCGAGCGAGCGGACAGTCCCAACCCGAGCGACGCCTACGTCGTCCCGACCGAGACCGACAACGAAACCGAGACCGCCTGGCGACGGGAGTTAGCGGAGGCCGGAGAATTGACCCCGACCGCAGTCGACACGCTGATGTCGCGGCACGAGGGCCGCGGCGCGCGCGCCATCGAGGCCGTCTCTGAAGGGCGGGTGAAGCGCTACCGAGATTTCACGGTCGTCGTCGGTCACGAGGACGAGTATGTCGTCGAGGACGGCGGCTGCACCTGCAAGGACAGCGAGTACAACCTCGACCCCGAGGACCCCACAGAGCGCTGCTGGCACGTCCTCGCAGTCGCGATCGCAGAGCGGATCGGCGAGGTCGACCACCACGAGATGTGGTACTCCGAAGTCCGGGATTTCCTGTAGTATCCTCGAACGCCTATTGTCCCAACCGACCGCTATCCGAACTGGGGACGGCTCCCGTCCGCACCGCTACACGGCTCCCGTCCGCACCGTTTTTACCGTCTCTCGTCGAACCTCAGGCAATGCCCACGATCGACGAAAAGCGGGTGTACACCGACAACTCGGGGGTCGAAACGGTCTTTCTCGCGGCGGAGTTGGGCGTCGTCGCCGTCTCCGTCTCCGACGACCTGATCGGCGAGTTCGGCATCGTCCACCGGTGTCGCGCCCGGGACGTCGCGACCGCCGGACCGCTCGTGGCGGTCGCGACCGACGGGGACGTGTTGCTCGCAGAGCGCGGCGGCGGAGCGGCGGGTGGAGGCAACGACCCCGAGAGCGACCGCGATCTCGACTTCGCGGCGACCGGGTTCGGCCCCGCCGCAGCCGTCGGCTTCGACGGGGACACGCTGCTCGCGGGCGATGACGAGGGGCGCGTCGGCCGTTGCGACGCGAGCGGAACGGAGCCGACGTGGGAAGACATCGGGACCGGGACCGCGGCCCCCGTGCGCGCGATCGATGGTCCGCTCGTGGCCGCCGCGGACGGCGTGTACCGGATCGGCTCCACGGGCCTCACGCACGCCGGACTTGACGACGCGCGCGACGTCGACGCCGAACCGCTCATCGCGACCGGCTCGGGACTGTACAAGCTCGGCAACGGCTGGATGGACGTTCTCGACGGGCCGATCGATTCCGTCGACGCCACTGGAAAAAGAGGGCTCGCAGTCCGGGACGGGGCGCTCTACAGCCGCGTCGACGGCGGCGACAGCGAGCGCGGAGGTGAAGGGGCCGACGACGGCAACGGTGATGGCGCGTGGATCGAATCACCACTCCCAATCGACCGCGACGTCGTGGCCGTAACACACGGCGTCGACGCGTCGTACGCGGTCACCGCCGAGGGGACGCTGGCGGTCCGACTGCCGGGCGAGGGGTGGCGACATCGGGAACTGGGTGTCAGAGACGTCGCCAGCGCGGCCGTCTGAGTCAGGTGCCTTGAGAGCAGTATGCGGCGGCCGAGACGGAAAGGGGTTTTACCGCGCGTCGAGAGGGTTCGGGTATGATCGTACCCGGCGCATCCTCGCAGGCTTTGGCGGCCGCGCTCGCGGACGAACTGGATGAACCGCTTTCGGCCGTCGAGTACGACCGCTTCCCCGACGGCGAGACGTTCGCCGCCGTCCCGGAGTTCGACGCCGACCGCGCGGTCGTCGTCGCGACGACCGACTCGAACGACGCGTGGATCGAACTGCTCCAACTGCAGGACGCCGTCCGCGAGGCCGGGGCCGCGGAGGTCGTCACCGTCATCCCGTATATGGGCTACGCGAGACAGGACAAAGCGTTCGAGCCGGGACAGCCGGTCTCCGCGCGAGCGGTGGCGAAGGCGGCCGCGACGGGAGCGGACCGCGTTGTCCTCGTGAACCCGCACGAAGACTCTATCGCGGACTTTTTCGACGCGCATGTGACCATCTGCGACGCCGCGGGCGTCCTCGCCGAGCCGCTTCCCGACGATCTCGTCGATCCGCTGTTTCTCTCGCCGGACTCCGGCGCGGTCGAACTCGCCGAAGCGACCAGAGACGCCTACGGGACCGGCGAGACCGACTACTTCGAGAAAGTGCGGCACTCCGGCACCGACGTCGAGATCACGCCGAGCGACGCCGAGCCCGCGGGCCGCGACGTCGTCATCGTCGACGACATCATCGCGACCGGCTCGACGATGAGCCAGGCCGTCGGCCATCTCGATAAGGGCGGTGCAGCCCGGGTGTTCGCGACGTGCGTCCACCCGCTGCTCGCTCGGGATGCCAGAACGAAACTCGAACGCGCGGGAATCGAGCGCATCGTCGGCACCGACACCGTCGAACGCGACGTCAGCGCCGTCTCCGTCGCGCCGCTCATCGCGGCCGCGATCGACGCGGTCGACTCGGCGTAACACCGACTTCGGAGACAGATGGACCCCCAGTATCCGGACACACAGCACGTTCTCGAAGCCGACTGCGCCCGCTGTCCCGCACTCGTCGACTGCCGAACCGAGATCTCGTGGGGCACCGGCGACCTCGCTGCCGACGTGATGGTCGTCGGCGAAGCGCCGGGGGCCGGAAACCCGGAGGTGGAGACGTGGCGTGGCGGCAACTGGACGGGCAAAGCCTACACTGCGCGCCATTCGGGGCGTCGCGTCCGAGAGCTTCTCGCCGAGATCGACAGACCCGACGCCTACGTCACGAACGCAGTGAAGTGCTTTCCCTGCGACGGCGAGGGATCGAACCGAGAGCCCACGGAAACAGAGCGCGAGAACTGCCGCGGCCATCTCCGAACGGAGATCGAGACCGTCGAGCCGACGGCCATCGTCGCGACGGGTAAGCACGCCACGACGTCGATACTCGCGCTCGAAGACCGCGAGATCGACGGCTTCGTCGACCACGTTCTGGAGCCGATCGAACTCGCCGACCTCGAAACGACCCTACTTCCGATTCTGCACCCCTCCTATCAAGATATTTGGCGGGCGCAACTCGGCTACAGTGCCGACGAGTACCGAACCGCCGTTCACGACGCGATCCACGCGGCACTCGACGACAACTCCTCCTAAAACGAGCGTCGAACGCAGAGATTCCGCGGGCGATAGCCGAACGAAAACCGACCGGGCGGGAATGGAAGGGGCCGCGCGCTCGCTGAGCGAGACGACGTAAGCACTGCAGGAGCGAACGGAGTGAGCGACGAAGCGCGCAGCGAGTCGCAGCCAGCGAGCGCGCGGGGGCTTCCGAGGGCCACTCAGCGACGGTTCGAGTATACACAGTGAGGAATCAAACGTACAGACCCGAACCTACTTCGGCGATCCGTCCGACACGTCGCGTATGAGCGAGCCGACCATCTTCGAGCAGATCGTCGCCGGCGACATCCCGGCGCGGATCGTCCACGAGACCGACACCGTCGCGGCGTTCCTCGACGCGAACCCGCTCGCGGCCGGGCACACGCTGATTGTCCCGAAGGATCCCTACGAGCGACTCGACGAGCTACCGGACGACATTGCTGCCGATCTCTGGACCGCCGTGCAGGAACTGACGCCGAAAATCGAGGCCGCCGTCGACGCCGATGCGACGACGATCGGCGTGAACAACGGCCCCGCAGCGGGACAGGAAGTCCCGCACGTGCACGTCCACGTCGTCCCGCGGTTCGAGGGCGACGGCGGCGGTCCAATCCACGCGGTCGCGGGCAAGCGACCGAACCTCTCGGACGACGAACTCGATGACATCGCCGACGCTATCGAATCCGGCGAGTGAGAGATCGGTGGACAGACACCGAGAGAGCACCAGAGAAACGCGCGGTCGACCGGATATTTTAAATCCGAGTACGCGGCCAACTGGGGTATGTCTCGGGAATCATCGACGGACGTGGCGGCGTTCGTCGGCGCGACGGGCGGGGCGGGGACGACGCGAACCACCGTCGAGGTGGCGGCGGCGCTCGCGGCCGACGGCCGGTCGGTCGCAATTCTGGACGCGGCGTTCGCGACGCAGGGGCTCTCACAGTACGTCGCGGGGACGATCGATCCCGATCTGACGGCGCTCCTCGTCGACGACGGGCGCGCCCTGACGGCCGGGTTGCGACCGCTCGAACTCGGCAGCGAAACCGACGGCGATGTCGCGGTCTGTCCGACCTATGCGCCGTTCGAGCGACTCGCGCGAGCGAAGAGTGTCGAAGCAGCCCAGCGCTTCGAGTCGCTGATCGCGAGCGCGGCCGGCCAGTTCGATCACGTGCTGCTCGATGTGCCACCCCTTGCGGCGAATCAGGCGGTCGCCGCGGTGAACGCCGCGAACCGCATCGCCGTCGTGGCCCCCGCGACGGAGCGCGGGACCGAGGCAGTCCAACAGATCCACGAGCGACTGGCCGATATCGGCACCGAGGCCGATCTCGTGATCTCGACCCGCGGCGAGTTAGAGACGGCGGACGTGTCCATTCCGAGCACGGACGCGACCGGGGTTTCGTCGGCCCCAGTGTGTCTCGACGGCGACAGCGCGTTCGCCGCGGGTGTCGCCCGCGTCGCTGCCGCGGTGACGGGGCAAGCGATCGAGACGGACGAGAGCGGCGGGCTGCTCGGCTCCGTGGGCGGACTGATCGGCAGATAGATCCGACAGAAACGTCCGCGAGAACGCCGATTACCGGAGGTCGGCGCTGCCGCTCATCGTCTCCGCGAGCGCGTCGCGTTTCGAAACCAACGCGTCGCCGGCGATCGGTGCTGCGGCGTCGCGTCGAACGGCTTCGGCGAGTTCGGTGATCGGCTCGTGCGTTTCCACGTAGGCGGCGAGGGCGAACTCCGCCTCGTTCGTGCCGGTGAGTTCCAGCGCATCCGCGCGCGATAGCCGCCCGGCGACCCAGTCGCGAAGCACGCGGCGGGCCGTCGGCGACAGCGGCGTGACTCCCTCGAAGCCGCAACGATGCAGGAGTTTCGCGGCGGTGATCGGTGCGAGCGCTGCGGCTTCTCCGGCGTCGCCGACGCTCGCGCCAGCGTCGTACCGGTCGAGAACGGTCGATGCTCCCGCGGCGGAACACGGCAACTCCGACTCGAACTCGCGGAGCCGCGCGTCGAGGTCGACGTCCGTGTCGTCGACGCTCGCGACGCCGCGCTGCACTTGCTTCGTCGTCAGTTCTAGCCCCGCTGCGATTTCCGACAAACCCATCGTGTGCGTGTGTCCACCCCATCCGATAAGAGGGTTCGGGTGAATTATCAAGTTTGATCTCCACAACCAACCGGTTACCGGTAGGTATGATGTGTCGCTAACGGGTCCCAGACCCCGGATTCTCACGTCTTTAAATATGGCTTCGCGACCGAGTTTCAATTGTGATGACCGAAGCACCCGCCGCCGACGCCACTGCCGACGCAACTACCACGACGAAGGCCTGCCCAGAATGCGGGGGTCGCCCCGAGACCGCTCGCGGCGAGACCGCCTGCGCCGACTGCGGGCTGGTCCTCTCGGAGTACCGCATCGACCACGGCCCTGACTGGCGCTCCTTCGCCGACTCCGACACCGACCCGAAGCGGACCGGCGCGCCGCTGACGCGCTCGCGACACGACAGGGGCCTCTCGACGGAGATCGGTCGGTCGACGCGTGTGAAAGGTCGCAAGCGCCGACAGCTCGCGCGGATGCGCCGCCAACACAACCGCGCGCGGATCTCGACGAAGCGCGAGCGCAATCAGGTGTACGCCTTCACCGAGATCCGACGGCTCACGAGCGTCCTCTCGCTCCCGGACCGGATCCGCGATCACGCCTGTTCGCTCTTCCGCTCCGCGCAGTCGGAGGACCTCCTCCCCGGGCGCTCGCTGGAGGGCTTCGCGGCCGCGTCGGTCTACGCCGCCTGCCGGGTCGCCCGCGTGTCGCGGACGGTGAACGAGATCGCCGACGTCGCGAAGGCGACGAAGGCGGAACAGACCACCGCGTACGACGCGATCAACCGCGAACTCGGGCTGCCGGTCGGCCCGATCGATCCGTCCGAATACCTCGCGCGGTTCGCGTCGCAACTCGATCTCACGGGCGACGTCGAACGCCTCGCCCGCGAGTACGTCGAGGAAGCCGTCGACCGCGGGATCGCCGTCGGCCGGAATCCCGGCGGCGTCGCGGCCGCCTGTCTGTACACCGCCGGTCGCGACCTCGCTGTCGGGCTGACACAACAAGACGCCGCCGACGTGGCCGACGTGACGCCCGTGACGCTGCGATCGACGTACCAGCGGCTCCGCGACGACGAATAACAACGCGATATTCTCGATCTAGTTCCAGTAGCGACGGGAGAACTCCCGTCTCGAATCAGATACGCTTGGCCCGACGCACAGTCAGACGCGCTTGGCCCGACGCACAGTCAGACGCGCTTGGCCCGACGCACCGCGTCGGCGACGGTCGCCACCGCACGGGCCGCCCGCGTCGACGGCGCAGTTCGGACGACGGGACGGAACGATTCCACGGTTCGACCCACCCGCGGATCGGCGGGAACGACGACCGCGGGCGCGCCCAACACCTCCTCGAACGTCTCCGTCGGCGGGTCGTCGACCGCGCGGTTGATCACCACTCCGAGGAGGCCCGCGTCGAGTTCGCGGGCGAGCTCACGGGACCGAACGGCATCCGCGAGCGCGTACGACCGCGGCGACGCCACCACGACGCAGGCGTCGGCCACGGCGAGCGGGACGCCCGCGTCTGCCTTCAGCCCCGCCGGACAGTCGACGACGACGTCGCCGTAGGCGTCTTCGACCGCACGGAGCGTCCCGTCGAGTGCGGCGACGTCGGCCGCGCGAGCCCCCGCGAGCGAGCGGCCGCACGGGAGCAATCGAATCGGGCCACACCCCTCTCGCACCGCTTCGACGGGATCTGCACGGCCGGCGAGGACGTCGTGGAGGTCCGGGCCGGGACCGGTCGGCAGATCCGCCATTCCCAAATCCGCGTCGACGACGGTGGCGTCGAGCGCGGCACCGAGTTCGACCGAAATCGTCGATTTTCCGACGCCGCCCTTGCCGCCGGTGACGGCGACGATCACGGCTCGCCTCCGGTGTTCGGCTCTGTATCGGGATCGCCGCGAACCTCGGCCGCCGCCGACAACGAGGACACGACGGAGGCCGCGTCCGTCGCCGCAGCACGAGCAGCGAGGTCGTCGGCGCGAGCGGCGATGTCCCTCAATGTCGATTCGTCGGCAGCGATCGCCGCCGGCAGACCGACGAGCGCGTCGACGCCACCCCGATCGTCGAGCACCGCTGTCGCCTCCGCCGCCGTGGCGTCGGTCAGCCGCTCGGCGTGGTGAACGCGCGCGTCGACGGCGTCCAGCCACGCG
>Ga0207851_100596_pt1 | contig 16457 bp, 15 predicted proteins | sample A23E3SouthBayCA_FD_187747 | JGI IMG/M metagenome (GOLD analysis project Ga0207851, IMG submission 187747) | Aerobic enrichment media microbial communities from Eden Landing Ponds, California, USA - A23 E3 (SPAdes) | ecosystem: Environmental > Aquatic > Marine > Unclassified | place: Emeryville... | reverse complement strand
GGAGGCGTGAGGCTCACGCCGGCCCGACCAGCCGCCGGTCACAGCCTGCCGCAACGAGATTCTCCTGGCGGACTGAACGGGCGAGGCGTGCGAGGCGCTTGCGCCTCGATGCCGAACGGCTCTGCCGTGAGGCGCGCTCGCGTTCATGTAGTCGCCTGAGCGGGCCAGTATCCGCGCGGGCCGTGCGGAGAGCGCGGATATCCCGGTCAGCGACGGCGAGCGCGTCGAGGGCTTTCAGCGCTCAGGATCGAGTGCGGTCGCAGTGGCGTCTGCGGTCACGGTCCCAGTTTCAGCTAGCGAGCGCGTCGAGGGCTTTCGACTCACAGGATCGACTGCGGTCGTGGTAGCGGCTGCGGATACGGTCACGTCGGCGATCGACCCGAAGACACTCCTCCAGACGGAACTCATTCCTTCGAAGGTAAATTTGTCACAAGCACACGCAAACGGAAACAACACCGAAATAACCGAGACACAGAATAGAGATCATACGCGGAGAATACTGACGGCGCAGCCACGCCCACTCCGAAGGGATGTACGACCACATCCTGGTGCCGACGGACGGGAGCGAGGGGGCGCGGGCGGCGATGACCGAGGCGGTCGCGCTGGCGCAGATACACGACGCGGCGATCCACGTCCTGCACGTCATCGACGACTGGCACTACGACACCTCCATCGACAGCGCGGTCGCACCGCTGCGCGACGAGGGCGAGGAGTACGTCGCCGAACTGGCGGACCTGGCCAGCGAGACCGACGTCCCCGTGACGACCGTCGTCGAACTCGGGCGGCCGGGACGGGACGTCCTCGACTACGTCGGCGCGCACGACGTCGACCTGGTCGTGATGGGCGCGACCGGCCGCGGCGGCCTCCCGCGACGGCTCCTCGGCAGCACCACCGACTACGTCGTCACCCACGCCGACGTGCCCGTCCACGTCGTTCCGGAACCGGCGTGACCGCTCCCACCGTGAGAACCTTCAAGGCGCGGTCGGTCGATGGGCGCCCATGCGCGACGCCATCGAGTCGTTTTTCTACGAGTACATGTACGGCGAGTGGGAGTCGGTGACCCGCCCGCTGTGGATCTACGGCCACGCGATGATCTTGCTCGCGACCGCCCTCGTCGGCTTCACGTTCGCCCGCGGCGAGTACCTGCTGACGCTTCTGTTGCTCCCGTTCCCGCTCGTCTACTTCTACAAACGGTACGAGAAGGCCCAGGCCTACACCGTCCAGTCCGATACGCCTGTTTGAGGTGGAGAGGGTTCACACTCAGGTCTATTCTCGACCGCAAAGACCACCGCGACCGCACCTTCCGTAGTGAATTGAAAGCCCTCGACCCGCTCGCGGTCGCTGACGGGACATATCCGCGCTCTCCGCACCGCCCGCGCGGATAGGGGTCCCGCAGACGACCATGCAAGCGCGAGCGGGCCTCACGGCAGAGCCGTTCGGCATCGAGGCGCAAGCGCCTCGCACGCCTCGCCCTTTCAGTCCACCAGGACCGCAACCGCACCGCAGACAGCCACGACCCTCCCCAACCGATTGCGTTACTCGTCGTGCCTCCTGCGTTACTCATCCCTCGCGCGGCTTCGTCGCGACACGGAGGTCGCGACGGCGCGCGCCACGGCAGTTGTCCCAATGTTTGCGCTGTCGTACAACGAATACACAGCGCTCACTCGTGCTCGTCGGCGTCGTCGCGGATGTCGGGGCGTTCGGGGAGCAAGGTAATATCGCGGTCGGCGAGGCGGTCGCGGGCGCGGCCGGGGAGGGAGGCGTGGCCGCGCTCGTGGCGCGCGAGGGTGAGCGTGAGGCCGGCGAGCGCGACCAGCGAGAGGACGGCGAACGGGCCGCCGGTGAGGACGGCCATCGTCTGCAGGGACTCGGCGCCGCCGACGAGGAGGGCGGCGACGGCGACGCTGCCCTGAAAGACGCCCCAGAAGACGATGGTACCGGTCGAGGGTGCCACGTCGCGACGAGTGCCCAGCACGGCGACGACGAGCGTCGAGACGGCCGCCGAGGACGTGATGAACACGAGGATGAGCGCGAGAAAGAGGAACATCAGGAGCTCGCCCAGCGGGAGCGCGTCGAAGGCGGCGAAACCGGCGACCGCTTCCGCGCTCTCGGCGTCGGCCATCGTCCCCAGGATGTCGGCGGCGCCGGAGTGCTGGAGTTCCAGGGCCGTCCCGCCGACGACGAGGAACCAGACCATCGTCGCCGCAGAGGTCGCGCCGACGGCGGTGAGGACGACCGTCCGGACCCGTCGCCCTTTCGAGAGCGCGGCGAGGAAGAGCCCCGCGAACGGCGCCCACGAGAACCACCACGACCAGTAGTAGCCGGTCCAGGCTGCCGTCCAGTCGCTGGCGCTCGCGAGGCTCATCGGGAGGAAACCGACGGCGTAGCGCCCGAGCGCCGCGGCGCCGCGGTCGGCGACGAACCCCCGCGGACCGACCGCGAGGACGAGCGCGGTCACGAGCGCGAAGAGGACGACGGTGACGCCCGCGACTCTGCGCACGCCGCGATGCACCCCCGACTCGGCGACGACGACGTAGATGCCCGTCAGCCCCGCGGCGAAGACGAGCGGGCCGGCGACGCCGACGGTCACGTCCCACTGGGAGTCGATGCCGACGAGGAACTGCTGGCTCACCAGTCCCACCGAGGTTCCGACGCCGCCGATGGTCGCGAACACGGCGAGCACGTCGACGAGGGTGGCCCACGGCGAGTCCAGCCCGTCGACGCCGAGGAAGGGCGCGAGGATGGTCGAGACGCGCAGCGGCGCGCCGCGCTGGTGGACGAAGTAGGCGATGGGCAGGCCGACGGCGAGATACGCCGCCCACGCCGAGACGCCCCAGTGAAAGAGCGCGTAGGTCAGCGCCGGGACGACCGCGCCCGCCGATTCCGGCGCGGCGCCCGCGCCCGGTGGCGGTGTCTGGTAGTGTACGAGCGACTCCGCCGGCCCCCAGAAGACGATGCCCGCGGCGATGCCCGCGGTGAACACGAGCGCGGCGTACGTCGGGTAGGTGTAGGTCGGCTCGGCGTCCTCGCCGCCGAGTTTCACGTCGCCCCACGGCCCGACGAACAGGAAGAGAGCGTACCCGACCGCCACCAGCACCGCGCCGAAAAAGAGCCAGTGCAGGTCCCCCAGGAGCACCCCGCGAACCCCGTCGACCACCTCGACCGTCGCCCCCGGCGCCAGCCACCGCGCGAGCAGGAATCCACCCAGTCCGATGACCGGGATCCCGAACGTCACCGGATCTTGCCTTCGAAGGAACGGCCCCAGCACGCCGCGGAGGCCGCGATGCCGGAGACGGAGCCACAGCGGTGCGGTCCGGGGCTGGCCGCCTCCGGCGGCGGCGTCGGCGGACTCTGTGGCGTCCGCGGCGTCGGCACCCTCGCCCACCGGTAACAGGGCGAGATAGGTCAGACCGGCACCGAAAAACGCGAGGGAGACGACGAGCCAGCCCGCGCCCGTGACCGCGTCGCCGACGAACTGCGGGAAGAAAAACCCGGAGACGACCACGGCACCGGCGACCACGCACACCGGCAACAGCGCTCGTCGGAGGAGCCGCTCGGCGGGGCGATCACCGCGTGTGCCCATGCGTGACACACGCCGGCCGGCGACCAAATGCGTACCCCCCACGGGCGAAACAGACTCTGTCAGTTCGCGTACGCGTCGGGGTCGTGGTCGCGCCGGAGTCCCGGGGGCGGGGCCGCCTGCGACCGCTGGCCCGGGAGAGGTTTTTGTGCGGACCGGGCGAAGATCGGAGTCATGGTCGGTGAGGCGCCCGACGAGCGGTCGAGTGACGCGGCGCTCCGGGAGCTGTTCGACCATCCTGATCGCGTGCGCTTCGTCGACTGGGCGGCCTTTTCGGGCGCGAAGTCGGCCGTCCTCCTCGTGGCCGCGACCGCCGTCCTCGCGTTCGTCACCGGCCTCTCGGACCTGAGCCAGGCGTCGGTCGCGCTCGAGGGACCGCTCGGCGGTCTCTTCCCGGCGACGAGCGCCCTCGTCCGCCTCTACGGCGTCTTCTTCGCCTTCCTGCTGGGCGCACTCGCCGTCGGCCTCCAGCGCCGTGTGAAGGTCGCGTGGTACCTCACGCTCGTCGCGCTGCCGCTGGTGGCGCTGCTTCCGCTCCTGACCGCCGACCCGACCGACGTGCCGCTGTTGCTGTGTTCGCTCGTCACCGCGCCGCTCGTCGTCGCCAACCGGGCGAGCTTCGACCGGGCGATCGACCTCTCCCCGTTCCAGACGGCCGCCATCGCCGCGTTCGTCGGCGTCCAGATCTACGGGACCCTCGGCGCGTACGTCATGCGCGAGCAGTACACCGGCGTCACGTCGGTCACGGACGCCTTCTACTACATCGTCGTCACTGGGACGACCGTGGGCTACGGCGACGCGACGCCGACCACCCAGCTCACGAAGCTGTTCACGCTCTCGGTGATCGTCCTCGGCACGGGCTCCTTTACGATCGCCTCGGGGTCGCTCATCATCCCCGCCATCGAGTCGCGGGTCTCCCGCGCGTTCGGAACCATGACCGCATCGGAACTCACACTGCTCGAGGACCACGTGCTGGTCCTCGGCTACGGCGCCATCACCGCACCGCTTCTGGACGAACTCCGGGCCGCGACCGACGTGGTCGTCGTCACGCCCGACACCGACGCCGCCGCGACGCTCCGCGAGGACGACATCAAGGTCCTCACTGCCGACCCGACCGACGAAGAGCCGCTGCTCGACGCCCGCATCGACACCGCTCGCGGCGTCGTCGTCGCCACCGAGGACGACGCACAGGACGTGCTGGCGATCATCGCTGCCCGTCAGGCCAACCCCGGCATCCGCATCGTCGCCGCCGCCAACGACCAGCGACACCTCGACAAGCTCGAGGGCGTCGGCGCCGACCGCGTCGTCAGTCCCACCGTCATCGGCGGCCGCATGCTCGGCCGCTCGGTGCTCGGCGAGGACACCTCGCTGTTCGACGACGACGGGGACAGCGACCGAACTGGCGGCGCTGACGACACCGACCGAACTGGCGGCGCTGACGACACCGACCGAACTGACGGCGACGGGGACACCGACCGGACGGACGACGCGACGTAACCTCGAAACACACGTTCTCTGTCATCTCTTGTTTCGCCCGCAGTCCCCGTGAAAAGCTATTTCCTGTCGAGTTGCGAACAAAGATAACCGAGGTTCGAGGATGTACGACCACATTCTGATCCCGACGGACGGGAGCACAGACGCGGAGAAAGGGGAGGAACACGGGGTCGAGCTCGCGGCGGCGGTCGGCGCGAAGGTTTCGGCGCTGTACGTCATCGAGAAAGGGGGCAACCCCTGGCTGTCCGAGCCGATGGAGGACCAGCAGAACCGCGCTCGCGAGTACGGCGAGGATATCCTCGACGACGTGGCGACTGCGGCCGCCGCGGCCGGCGTCGAGTGCGAGACCGCCGTCGAAATCGGCCCGCGCGTCCACGAGGAGATAAACGAGTACGTCGAGGAACACGACGTCGACCTCATCGTCATGGGGTCGGGCTACCGCGGTCGCCTGGGCGGTCTCCTCGGCAGCACCGCCGAGAAGGTGCTCCGGGAGGCCGAGGTTCCGGTCACGACGATCCGACGGAACGGCAAGAGCTGACTGTCGCCGTCTTCGAGTCGCTGGGGCTGACTGCGACCGGTTTCCAGCCGCGCGGGCGCCGCGGTCACAGCCGCTTTTCGCGCAGGTAGATCGACAGGCTCAGGCCGAGAAAGCAGACGCCGGCCACGAGCAACTGGCCGAGGAAAAACGCCAGCAGCCCCCCGACGAACAGCATCACCGGCAAGGCGGTGAGCAGCCGTTCCCGAGAGATCGTGGTGTCGAGTGGCACAGGCCTGATTCTCGACGCGGCGGGAAATAGGTTCGCTCGGGAGCGTCCGTTCCGGCGCCGCGACCGCAGTGACCGTCGCGGTCTCAGTACCAGTGGTCCAGGTCCCAGTGGTACTGGCAGTCGGGGCAGGTCGCCCACTCGGGGACGTCGTAGGTCTGGGGGTGGCGACGGCCGTGGTCCATCTCGGTCGCACAGCGGGGACAGACCATCCCGAGGAGGTCGTGGTCGGCGAACTCCTCGGAGGGGTAATCGCGGTAACAGTCGGGGCAGTCGATGTCGTCGAACGACTCGGACTGGAGCACCTGCGAGTCACAGCCGGGACACCGGACGACGGCCGGCGGACGGTTCTGCCAGCCCTGGACGCTGTCGACGGTCGTCGTCTGGGCGTCGGGGATGCCGAGCGAGAAGTTCTCCATCGAGTCGTCCTTCCGCAACGGCGCTGCCAGCCGCTCCAGAACCCGTTTGCTGACCCTGTATATCGTCGCTGAGGTGCCCATTCGACCGGGCTTAGGTGAGGACAACTATAAACGTCGCGCCAGCGCCACGTTGTGGTTCGCTCGCCGAACTGTCCGGGTCGCCGATAGCTATTCCCCGCCCGCGCCGGTAGGACACGGCTATGGATCCCGTCGCGATAGCGACGCTCCCACCCGAATCGCCGCTCCAGGCCGTCTCCGCGGTCGAAGGGGCGTCCCGCCCGGCGCGGGCCGCGGGCGTGTTCGCCCTCGTCGCCGTCGTCGGCGGGGCGCTGTGCTGGCGCGCCGAGCCCTTCCTCGAGCACGCCCGCGAGGCGTCGCTCGACCGCCCGTTCTCGTCGCTGGGCTACGGCCTCGCGACCCACGCCGTCATCGCCTTCGGCGGCGTCTACCTCGCCAACAAGCTCGCCCGCTTCGCCCCCTTCGGCGAGGGGTCGGGCGTCGTCGGCCTGTGGTTCGGTCTCTCGCTGGTCGCCGTCGCCGCCGCCGTCGGCTTCACCGTCGTCGGCGTCACCGCCCTCGAACTCCTCGGCGAGGACGGCCCGTGGCCCGGCCTGCTCGCCGGCGCCGTCGCCGCCGCCGGCACCGCCGTCGTCTCACCGGGCGTCGGCGCCGTCGCCTGGTTCGCCCTCGTCTCGGTCGGCATCGGCGGCGCCGTCCGCGAGTGGCTCCACGCCTCCGCCGTCGACGAGATTCGCGCCGAAGAGGCGTCGTGATCGCCACGCCGACCAGTCCTCGTGATCCCGTCGAGGTGAGTAACTGACACGTAGCGAGCGGAAGCCCACCCGTTCACGGGTGGGTCCGAGCGACAACACGGCCCGACAGTCCACGCGCTACGACTCGTCTGGATGTTTCACGTTGTCGAGCCCGGTTTTCACTAACTCGATGTACGCTTCTGTGAGGGTTCGACCAGTTTCTTCGGCCCACTCTTTCACCTGTCCGTGGAGCGACCACGGAATATCCACGTTCGGACGCATCAGTGACAAGACTTTAAGACTATAAGACCATAGAAGTTGGTGTCGTGAGGCGAACCAACACGTTCGCGGTACGGCCGCTTTCCGACAACGACGAGCGGCTACTGCTGGACCTGTTGGACGCCTCTGCGAGCCTGTGGAACGAACTGAACTACGAACGTCGCCAGCAGCTCTTCGGCGGCGAAAGCGTGTGGGACACCGCCGACTACCGGAAACAGTACGTCGATGTTCTCGGTTCTGCCACCGCACAACAGATCATTCGGAAGAACAAATCGGCGTGGCAGTCGTTCTTCGCCGCCCGCGAGAACGGCGAGGATACCGCCCCACCGGGCTACTGGGGCAACGAGGACGACGGCAGGGAACTCCGCACGCTCATCCGAAACGACCAATACACGCTGGAAACCGGCGAGCGGTCACGAGTCGAGATTCCAGTCGGCCAAGCCCTGAAAGACGAGTACGGGCTTGGGTATCACGATCGGCTTCGCCTCGAAGTCGCTGGCGACCCGAAGTGGAGTGGCGAACAGGGGCGCTTGGAGATACAGTACGACGAGACAGACGACACGTTCAGGGCATTTCAGCCTGTCACCGTCCCCGATTCTCGGCAGGATTCACCACTGGCTTCTCAGGAAGCCGCGCTGGACGTGGGCGCGAACAACCTCGTCGCCTGTACGACCACGACCGGCCAGCAGTACCTCTACGAAGGCCGCGACCTGTTCGCCCGCTTCCGCGAGACGACCGAGGAGATTGCCCGCTTGCAGTCCAAACTCCGTGAGGGTCGGTATTGCAGTCGCCGGATTCGACGCCTGTACCGCACGCGGACGCGACGGCGTGACCACGCACAGGATGCACTTGTTCGGGACCTGATAGAGCGGTTGTACGCCGAGGGGGTCGCTACGGTGTATGTGGGCGACCTCACGGAGGTTCTCTCGACGCACTGGTGCGCCGAGGTGAACGCAAAGACGCATCAATTCTGGGCGTTCCGGGCGTTCATCGAATGCCTATCACACACCGCCGAGGAGTACGGCATCACGGTCGAGGTGCGGTCAGAAGCCAACACAACGCGAACGTGCCCGGCGTGTGGCGAGCAGGAGGATACCGACCGGGACGGCGACCTGTTCCGGTGTCCGTGCGGTCACGAAGCCCACGCCGACTTGTGTGCGTCTCGCACGTTCCTCGAACGACAGGCTGGCGAACACGTTGGGTCGATGGCACGGCCCGTGCGTCTCAAGTGGGACGACCACAACTGGTCGGAGATACCACACTCTCCCGAGAGGGCAAGTCCCAACGAGAAGCGCACAAACCGGATTACCGGCGACGGGAAACTTGCCTCCGTGGGAACGGCATAGCCAACATCCCCACCGGAGGAATCCCACCCCTGAAGGAGTGGGAGGATGTCAAGACAAGACTCAACGGGCTTGGGACCGTACGTACTGTATGTCACACACCGTTTTCGCGCCCGCCGTCTTCGCGCCCGCCGTCTTCGCGCCCGCCCAGCAGGGGATCCCGGACATCATCGGAGGTCTCGTGGGGATCGCCGGAACCATCGTCCTCCTGCTCATCGTCGTCGCGCTGGGGGCGTTCGCGTACAAGTCCCTGACCGGCGGCGTCGAGTGGCCCGACGAGGACGAGCGCGACGAGGAAGAGGGACTCACGCAGGGCCAGTCCGACGACGAGTGGGACTACTACTGAGCGGTCGCCGGCACGCAGCCGTCGCTCGCACTCGGGTCGAAAACGCGGAAAAGAAACGGTGAAAACTGCGAGATCGGCCGGTCAGTCACTGGACCCGGACTCGGTGCCCTCCCTGACGCCGGTGACGACGTCGCCGCCGGAGCGGTCGATCTCGACTTCGCCCTCGCCGCTGATCTCGCCGATGCGCTCGCGGAACTCCTCGGACTGGAGGATCTCGTACTCCGACCGGAGCCCGAGATACACCGTGTACACCATCAACAGGAGGATGGCGGCGAAGGGCAGGCCGGTGGTGATCGAGGCGGTCTGGAGCGCGTCGAGACCGCCGCCCCACAGGAGCGTGGCGGCGACGGCGCCCTCGGCGACGGCCCAGAAGATGCGCTGGGTGCGCGGCACGTCGTGTTTCCCGCCCGAGGTCAGGTGGTCGACGACCAGCGACCCCGAGTCCGATGAGGTGACGAAGAAGGTCGTCACCAGCAGGATAGCGACGACCGAAGTGATCGTCGTCAGCGGGAACGACTCCAGCATGGCGAACATGGCGTACGCGTTGCCGATGTCGCCCTGCGTCGTGACGATGTTCTGGAGGTTCGCGTCGCCCAGCACCTGCTGGACGTAGATGCCGGCACCGCCGAAGGCGCCGAGCCACACGAACGAGAACGCCGTCGGGATCAACAGGACGCCGAAGACCATCTGCCGGACCGTCCGCCCGCGCGAGATGCGGGCGATGAACAGGCCGACGAACGGCGACCACGCGATCCACCAGCCCCAGTAGAACACCGTCCAGAAGTGCGCCCAGTTGGCGTACCCGCCCTGGACGCCCTCGCCCATGAAGCTCTCCGTGAAGAATGCCATGTACGGCAGGTTCTGCAGGTAGAAGCCGACGTTCTGGACGATGCTGTCGAACAGGTACAGCGTCGGTCCGACCGCCAGCAGGAACCCGAGGAAGATGAACATGATGTAGACGTTGAGGGTGCTGAGCCGCTTGACACCCCCCTCGAGCCCGGCCGCGACCGATATCGTCGCGATGGCGGTGATCACCGCGATTATCGCGATCTGTGGCGTGGTGGCGACGTCGACCATCGCCGAGCCGGTGACGTCCTCGCTGACGACCTCGAGTCCGGCGTTAATCTGCTGGGCACCGAGACCGAGCGACGTGCCGAGGCCGAAGATGGTCGCGAAGACGGTGACGAGGTCGATGACGTGGCCCGGCCAGCCGTAGATGCGGTCGCCGAGCAGCGGGTAGAACACCGACCGGAAGGTCAGCGGGAGCCCGCGGTTAAAGGAGAAAAAGCCGAGCCCGAGCGCGACGAGGCCGTATATCGCCCACGGGTGAAAGCCCCAGTGGAAGAAGGTGACGCCCATCGCCGCCTGGGCGCCCGCGCCGGAGTTGGGGGCGACGTCGAAGAGGTTCCCTCCGCCGGTGCCGAGGTGCCACATCGGTTCGGCGACGCTCCAGAACATGAGGCCGATCCCCATCCCGGCGCTGAACAGCATGGCCATCCAGGCGAACGTGCTGAACTCCGGTTCTGCCTCGACGCCGCCCAGCCGGATCTTGCCGTACTTGCTGAAGGCGAAAAACAGCAGGGCGGCGATGAACACGTTCACGACGAGGATGTAGAACCAGCCGAAGTTCGCGTTGATCTCGTCGAAGATGACGTTGAACGCGTTCTGGGCGTCCATCGTGGTCGTCCCGCCGTCGGCGGCGACCATCGTCCAGCCGAGCGCGTCCGCGATCGTCTCGAACGACAGCGTGAGCGCGACGAACAGGACGATCAGGACGAGCGCGATCGGGAAGACGACCGGGTGGACGTCGAACCCGAACCGCTCGATGTTCGTGTCGCCCGGTTCCCTGTCCGACTCCGGGTGGAACAGTTCGACCTGCAACCCTTCCGAGGTCTCGCCGACCGTGTCGTCCTCGCCGTCCGTCATGCGTTCCCACCCCGATACCGTCCGCTGTGACTCGTGTGTGTCATAGTTCGTGTCGTGTTGCCGGTGTCGTGTCGCCGGTGTCGTGTTGCCGCCTGGTCGTTGCGAAGCCTGTCCCCGACCCGGTCGTCGCCGCGTCCGTCCCTCTCTGGCCGTGTCTCGTGGCTCGTATCGTGGCACACTGCAGTCGCGGTCGCGCCGCTGGCGCCCGCGCGTCTCCGCGGCCGGGCGATCCGCTCGTTCGCGACGGTCGTGCCACCAGCTAACATACTGCAGTGTCTGGCAGAAACGACCCGAGGATCCTTCATAAACGTTCGTCTGGAATAATACGTGCTTTTATAAGGAGGGTCCGAACCGATTCGACGACGGATCGCGGCATTCGGCGTCGAGGCGGACACTCTCTACCGATCCGGAGTCGCGGCCGACGGCGCCGCCGCGCTCAGGTCGTCGCGGCCCGGTTGACGACCTCGACGGGGTAGCCGTGGTCGGCGATGGACTCGACGATGCTCCGGGCGTGGGCGGCGCCGCTGGTCTCGACCTCGAAGGTGAGGTAGGCCTCGCCGACGTCGAGGTCGGCGATGGCGCGGTCGTGGTGGACGGTGTGGATGTTCGCGCCGTGGTCGGAGATGATCCCCGAGAGCTCGGCCATCTTCCCCGGGCGGTCGTCGATGTGGACTCTGAGCTCGAGCAGTTGCTGGCGGTGGGTCAGCGCGTGGACGAGGATCGCCCGCAGCATCGTCATGTCGAGGTTGCCGCCACAGAGCAGGGGCATCACGCGCTCGCCGGACACGTCGAGGTCCGACCCCCGAATCGCCGCGACCGAGGCCGCGCCCGCCCCCTCGACGAGCTGTTTCGCCCGCTCCAGCAACAGCAAGACCGCGTCGGCGATCTGGCCGTTGGTCACCGTCACCACCTCGTCGACGTGCCGGTCGATGATCGACAGCGTCAGATCCGAGACACCCCCCGTCGCGATACCGTCGGCGATCGTATCCACGGAGTCGAGCGTCTGGGGCGAGCCCTTGTCGAGGCTGTCGGCCACCGTCGCGGCGCCCTCGGCCTGAACGCCGACGATCCGCGTCTCGGGACGCAGTTCGGCGAAGGCAGTGGCGATCCCGCTGATGAGTCCGCCGCCGCCGATCGGGACGACCACGGTGTCGATATCCGGGGCGTCCTCGTACATCTCGACGCCGAGGGTGCCCTGGCCGGCGACGATCGCGGGGTCGTCGTAGGCGTGGACGAACGCGGCATCGGTCCCGTCGACGAGCTCGCGAGCGTGGCTCGTCGCTTCCTGAAAGTCCTTCCCGACGAGTTCGACCGACGCGCCGTAGCCCCGCGTGGCCTCGACCTTCGTTTGCGGGGCGGTCCTCGGCATCACGATCGTCGCGTCGACACCGAGCGTGGTCGCGGCGAGCGCGACGCCCTGGGCGTGGTTGCCGGCGCTCGCCGCGACGACCGCCGTCACGTTCCCGTCCTCGTCGAGGAGCGTCTTGATCTTGTTGTACGCGCCGCGCGTCTTGAACGACCCCGTCCACTGGAGGTGTTCGCACTTCAGCAGAACCTCGCTCGCGTCGGTCATCGACTCCAGGGTGGTCGACTGCTCGACCGGTGTCTGCTTCACGACCGACGGGTCGTCGATCCGCTCGGTCGCCGCCTCGACGTCCGCGAACGTGACCGGGGGAGGGGAATCCTGACTCATGGGTGGCTCCTTGGCGTGCTAGCTCACACACTCCGCTGATAAGTCCTCTTGCCCGTTCGTGACAGGCTGGTGACTGTCGTCCGCGCGCGAGACACCGGTCGCCCATCGGCCGGCCCGTTCCACAGCCTCTCCGGGCGCTGTCAAGTGTTGTCGAGTCCGCCGATATCGGGGCCCGGGGACACCCTTACCACGCATCGGCGCCTTCCGACGAGCAACGGAGGCCGCCGGAGACACGGCGGTCGAGCGGACTCAGCTATGGCACTCGGCAGATCCACCACCACGACCGACGGCGCGGCGGCGCTGCTCGCCGACCCGCGCTACGAGCTCATGCCGTTCGACAGCTTCGAGGAGCAGGTCACCCACCTGCCGGACGGCGCCGAGATAACGATCACCGCCTCGCCCACCCAGGGGCTGGAGGCCACCATCGAGTGGACCGAGTGGGCCGCCGGACGCGGCTACGACCTGATCCCCCACGTCGCCGCGCGCTACGTGCGCGACGACGACCATCTGGACGAGATCGCCACCCGTCTCGAAGAGGTGGGCGTCACCGACGTGTTCGTCCCCGGCGGCGACCGCGAGGAGCCCGTCGGCGAGTTCGAGTCCGCCCACGACCTGCTCCTCGCGCTCGAACGCCTCGGCCACGACTTCGACGAGGTCGGCATCACCGGCTACCCCGAGGGCCACGACTTCCTCTCAGAGGAGACGCTCGCCGAGGCGATGGCGGAGAAGGCGCCCCACGCGACCTACCTCACGACGCAGCTCTGTTACGACCCCGAGGCAATCGTCGACTGGATCGAGCGGGTCCGGAACGACCGCGGGATCGACCTCCCCGTCGAGGTCGGTATCCCCGGCGTGATGAAGTACCAGCGCCTGCTCGGCATCTCGCGGAAGGTCGGCGTCGGCGACTCGATCGACTTCCTGAAGAAGACCAGCGGCGTCCTCGGGTTCGTCCGCCAGCTCGTCGGCTCGCGCGGGAAGTACACCCCCGACGCCCTCGTCGACGGCCTCGCGCCCTACGCCGACGACCCCGACTACGGCATCCGCGGGTTGCACGTCTACACCTTCAACCAGGTCCCCGACACCGAGGAGTGGCGACTCGGGCGACTCGGTGAGTGACGGACCGTCCGGTGGTTTCGGCGTCTGTCCCCGCGGATCGCGCGTCAGTCCTCGCGGAGGTCGGTCGCGCAGTCGCGACAGAAGGCGAACGTCGCGTCGTTTTCGGTTCCGCAGTTCGGGCACTCGCCGGTCCGCTCGCGATCGCGGAGCGGGACCCCGTAGATGGAGAGGTTTGTGAGCATATGAGCGCTCAGGACTGCGAGAATTTGAGTCTTGTTCGAGCCGTGTTCTCACGACGCGAGGGGGTTCGTTTCGGGTCGAACCGGGTCGAGTTCGGAAAACTGCGCGCGACCGAGCGGTCGGTACGGCCACCGCCAACAGCGTGAAAGCCCCCGGTCGCTCCGGTCGGGGGCCTCGCTGTGCTCCTCATCGCTCGTTGCTCGCGGCAGCGCCGCTCGCTTTCGAGGCGCTCCGCGCCTCGCACCCCTCGCTCCTGCGGTGCTTGCTTCGTCCGCCTTTCCGGAGCGACCGGCCTCTTTCATCCCACCCGCGTCGGCTTGTTCGACAGTCTACGCGGGCGGGAACGAAAGGGGCGACGCGCCCGATTGCCCGAGGGACCGTCGGTCCCTCGCTGCCCGGACGATCGAACGGGTCGGGGCTTTCACGCTGTCTGCGGTCGCGGTCCTGCCCACGCTGCGGTCGCGGTCCTGCCCGCGCTGCGGTCGTCTGCGGTCCCGCCTCGTCGCTCGGCCACACCAACCACAAGACATAATGAAACTGTTAATTAGTGGTTCGAAACGAGCGTCGGGTGGCGAATCACTACTCGAGAGAAACGCCCTCTAGTGCGCTCTATGGCCGATAATATCCGAGTACTTCACGCACATAAATCACGACGTATCGGGGCAGAGAAAAGTGACGCCTCTCTTTTATGAGGGTCGGGCGAGACGTGAAAGGCGATGTCCGAGAACGAACCGCCCCGCGAGCGCGGGGAGGACCACCCGAACCATCCGAGCGTCGACCAGTCCGACCGCGTGTTGCCGCGGAACCTGCGCCAGTCGGGCGACCCCGGTATCGAGATGCTCGTCTCGACGCGGGTCCGCAAGTCGCCCTTCTTCCACAAGTCGTTCGTCGAGAACGGCGCCTGGCGCGCGACGGTGTACAACCGCCTGTATCACCCGCGCGGGATGCTGACGCCCGAGGAAGGCGGGATGATGGAGGAGTACGACGCGCTGGTCAACCGCGTGACCATCTGGGACGTGGCCGTCGAACGGCAGATCCGCGTGAAGGGTCCCGACGCCGAGGCGCTCACGAACTACGTCATCACCCGCGACGCCACCGAGATCGAGGTGATGAACGGCAAGTACGTCATCCTCTGCAACGAGGACGGGGGGATCCTCAACGACCCCGTCCTCCTGCGGCCCGGCGAGGACGAGTTCTGGTTCTCCATCTCCGACTCGACGCTCATGCTCTGGCTCCAGGGGATCAACGCCGAGGCGGACTTCGACGTCGAGATCGACGAGATCGACGTGGCGCCGATGCAGATCCAGGGGCCCCGCTCGGTCGACGTGATGGTCGACGTCGTCGGCGAGGAAGTGAAAGACATCCCCTACTACGGGCTGATGGAGGCCGAGGTCGACGGCGTGGACGTGCTCGTCAGCCAGACGGGCTTCTCCGGCGAGAAGGGCTTCGAGATCTACGTGAAGGAGGCATCGAAGTACGCCGAGCGAGTGTGGGACCCGGTCCACGAGAGCGTCGAAGACCACGGCGGGATGCAGGTCGCGCCGGCCCATCACCGCCGGATCGCCGCCGGGATCCTCTCGTGGGGCCAGGACATGGACCACGAGACCTCGCCGTTCCAGGTCAACCTCAGCTACCAGGTGCCCGACGACAAGGACGCCGACTACGTCGGCAAGGAGGAACTCGAACGCCAGCGCGAGGAGATCGAGGCCGGGAACTACCCGTTCGTCCACAAGATGGTCGGGCTGAAGTTCGCCGGCGAACCCGTCCGGGACTACGCTCCCGACTTCTGGATCATCTCCGACCCCGAGACGGGCGAGGAGTGCGGTTACGTCACCTCGCCGTGGCACAACCCCGAACTGGAGACGAACCTCGCGCTCGGGTTCGTCCCCGCCGAGAAACTCGACGGCGACCCGATGGACGTCTACGACGGCGACATCGAGACGGAGTTCCGGGTCCACCTGCCCGACGAGTACGCCGAAGAGCCCGGCGAGCCGGTCTACGCCAAGGTCTCGGAGGTGCCGTTCAAACCCTCTGTCAACCCCAGCGCCCGCGAACAGGCGAAGCTCAACGCCAAGAAAGACGCCGAATAACTGGACACCGAGCGAGTCGTCTCCCGGGGAGCGACGACTCCCTTTCGGACCGCCCTTCCCGACCGCGTTTTGCCACCCATGCAGACTACTCGCCTCCGCGGTGCGCCGGTCGCAGAGCGGATCCGCGCCGACGTGGTCGACCGCGTCGACGCGCTCCGCGAGCGCGGCGTCCAGCCGACGCTCGGGACCGTTCTCGCGAGCGACGACCCCGCCGACGAGCGCTTTCTCGACCTGAAACACGAGGCCTGCGACGCGGTCGGGATCGCCACTCGCGACCGCCGGTTCGACCCCGCGTCGACGGCCGACCACCTCGCGCGCGCCGTCGCGAGCCTCTCGACCGATCCGGAGGTCCACGCGATTTTCGTCCAGGCCCCGCTTCCCGACGGCGTCGACGCGATGACCGTGCGAGAGCGCGTCGCCCTCACGAAAGACGTCGACTGTTTCCACCCCGCGAACCTGGGCCGGCTCGTCGCCG
>Ga0207851_100595_pt1 | contig 16459 bp, 16 predicted proteins | sample A23E3SouthBayCA_FD_187747 | JGI IMG/M metagenome (GOLD analysis project Ga0207851, IMG submission 187747) | Aerobic enrichment media microbial communities from Eden Landing Ponds, California, USA - A23 E3 (SPAdes) | ecosystem: Environmental > Aquatic > Marine > Unclassified | place: Emeryville... | reverse complement strand
CTCGACGACCCGCGGTTCATGACCGACTACTGGGAGGAACAGATCGAACTCCAGTTGGATATCGGCAAGAAGGCCGAACAGCAGGCGCTCGCCTCGCGTGGGCTGGATTTCGTCACGGACGAATACCTGCCGACGCGGCTGGGCGAGATGGGCGTGCTGTAGCCTCACGCACACTTATTCGTTCGGGCGACGTACCGGGTGTATGCAGTTCGAATTCGACATCGAGCGGCTGCGCCACCGACCCGAGACGCCGCTCCGGGCGCTCCGGCGCTCCTTTTGGTGGGTCCGCAAGACGTTCTTCTCGAAGCCCAAACCCGAGAACCCGGCCGTCGTCGTCCCGATGGACGAACCGGTTCTTCGAACTGGGCTGGGAGATGTCGTACAGCTACGGGGACGCGCGATTCTATTTTCGGCGGGGCTAAGCTTATATCAGAAATCGATATAATCGGTTGCGAACTCGTCCGTTTAGCGTTGTTGACTGCTGGTCGTGAACCGGAACAGCATGACTCCTCCTCTGGTGCCCGGCATTCCAGCCCCTAGTCCGACTTCTTATGATGGCGCAGAGTTAGTGGAGGTACTCAAACGCGATCTGTGTGGTGTCCGATATATCCTGTCGCCGCCGCCATTCATACAGTTCCGTTGATATCTGTTCCCACTCCCCCGGATTGGATGACATCTCTTCGACGAATCGTTCGAGTATTTCACGGACATCGCTGTCGAGTTCACTTGGAGTAATCACAAGCGCCCCGTCCTCAAGCTCGGAGCCGACCAGCAACCGGATCGTCTCACCCTCCTGAATCTCATGGTAGAGGTCCCGAGAAATCTTGCGATCTGGATGGTCGTACCGCAGGTCTTCGACCGCGTGGTGGAGCAGTCGCTGGATTATGTCTCTGTCTTGACTATTGAAGAGAGGTAAGGTACGTTGAAAGGAATCGTCTGACGTGACCCCGGACATATGCATGCTTTACCTGTGCTCGTCTCGTTGTAATATCACCGGTGGACGCTACGGGTTAACGCGAAGATGAACAAACCGATCATGAACGCCCCGACAAACCCTTCGCTGGCGGCGAGAAAACTACCAGCGAATTCAGGGATTGAGGCGGTGGAACCGAATATAAGTGAGGCAAATGATTGCACACTCAGCAGGACGTAGCCGAGTCGCGAGTCGAACGGTGGGATAGACACAACCAGTGAGAAGAGAACTGCATACACACCGATTGTGACAATAGAGAATCCCAACGTTCGACGCGGTTTCTCGCCATACCCACAGGTGAGTGAGAGTGTGAGATTCATTATGACCAAGAAGAGCAACTTGAGTTTGTCGAGTAGCGACTCTTGATAATTAAGGGCACGGTGCATATGCGCCTGGCGACGATAGTACATTTCCTTTATGAAGAACCGAGATGCAGACTGGTTATCCCCAACTAGCTCAGCTCCATTCTTCGCCTTCAGATACGTCACCTCAAGATCCGGGGCTTCCGGATTGACGACTCGGTTCATGAATCGGGATTGCAGATCGGATTTGCTGGAAGACACTTGGGAGGGACCGTCAGGCCCTTCTTCCAGATCATCACCACCTTCAGCCTCAACATTGAGGGAAACCCGGTCAGCCTCCAAGTCGTACGTGTCATCTATCGTATCACCCGGATTATGTAAATTCCAATTGGGGGCGAGTTCGTATCGGTAGTTTGAGAAGTCGAAGTCATCGAAGTCAGTCCGGTAGATGAAAATTCGGTCAAAAACAGACATCAAATCGCCCACTTCGATGTTGACATCACCAATCTCACCATCTCGAAGATTGTAGTAGATTTCCTCGCCGTTCTTTTGTACGAATCGGCCGCCGTCGACTTTCGCCTGATCTAAGTCGATAGTGATGCTCTCAACTGGTGTTTCAATGTCATGTAAGACTAAGTGACTGAACAGGGACTCCCGAAGCGTCGCGTTCAAATGAAGCTCCGATTCGACAAAATAGGTGCTATCGTGGAACTCAGATCTTCTGAAATCTCCATGTCCCACAAACGTTGTCTGGTCAAAAAAGACCTCGTCGTGGAACTCGGTTTTCAGAAACCTTGCCGTGTCGGTGAACATCGCCTTTCGGAAATCTCCTAACTGGTCGAAGGTCGACTTGTAGAACGACGCGTAATCGTTGAAATCGACCGCTTTGAAATACGTCGCCCCACTAAACTTGACGTATGATATTGACGCCTCCTCACCAAAGTCGGCGAACTGGAACTTGGCCTTGTCGCCGAATGCTGACATCGAGAACGACGCCTCGGAGTGAAAATCAACGTACTGGTAGTGGGCAGCCTCCGAGAACTTGACCTTCTTGAAGAGTGCCTCGGCCTCGAACTCACAATCCATGAACACTGCCACGTCGTCGAACACACAGTGGTTGAACCTGCTCGTCCCATGTAGATGGACATTCTGGAAGTTCGCCCTCGAATAAAAATGACTTGACATAAAGGTCGAGTTTGAATTAAACTCTGCATCTTGAAATCGACATCTCCCCCGCCACTCAGACCCCTCAAACGAGGACTTTTCTTGGAACTCAACCCTGTCGAAATCTGAAGCCTTCATAAACTGAACTCCGTCGAAGCTGGATGGTCGAGTGAACTTTGAGTTGGTAAACCAACAATTATCCTCAAACTCAGCCCCCTCGAAGGTCACTTCTCCCTCAAAAGATGCATGTCTCGCACTCACATCCTCACCAAGCTCTGCATCAAAAAAATCAACCGCTCCTTTGATCGTGATTTCGTCAATCAGGATCGGCTGCCTGATGACGGCTTGCTCTGCAAGGAGATCTCCGTGAATGGTCGCATGTCGGAGATCTATTGGATAGTTCGTCACCCGGTTAAGAACCCTGTATGAGATATCAATATCACCGAACTCACATCCCACAAACTGGAGTGAGGACTCGTCCCCTTTGGCTATCTCTTCTAGCAGAGAGTCACGCAGAGACTTCTCGTCAATACCGACCGCTCTACGCTGATCCGGTGGAAGGTGGTACCTGCAGTAATCAGTCCCGTCCTCGGCATCGCGCGGGCAGCTCCACTCTGCATCAAGTGCTGCAGGGCGCCCGTGTTCCCTTTCCCACACTGCAGGGTCGAACCTGTACCCACACGTCCCTGCAGACATGATACCATGATCTAATCACCGCCCGATCCTAAAACTATCCCACCGCTACGTCTGACCCGGTGTGTGACTACAGGATTGTGTATGAGGTCAGCGTTTCACCATGAATTTTGATATCAACGCTGATTCGATCATCGACTTCAACCTCAGCGTAAGTTCCGGTCAATGGCTTGTCTGGCACCTCCTTGCTGAAGGCATTGACAGATATATGTGGCATGCCACGGAAGTTCGTGAATCCAGACTGATGGATGTGACCACTGATCGTTCCCCGAGCGGGACTGGCCTCCTCTAGCGCGTCAAGCGCCTCCTTTCGGTCAGAGAGGAAGGCCCGCTCGGGGTAGTTCTTGTACCACTCATTACCGGAGATATCAAAGTTTCCAAAGGGATGATGACTCAGGACTAGTGGCTCATCATACTCCGAGCAGGCATCTGCAAGCAACTCGCGCTGCTCCGGACCGAGCTCACCACGAGCTCCTGGTGTCGCTTCCTTGGTTGAATCGAGATAGATGATTGGGATGTCTGCCGCCTTGAGAACTCCGTGGAATTTGTCTTGATTTAGAAGAGACGACAGATCATCACGGCTCAACGCTTCCACGTCATGATTGCCAAGCAGATAGGTGACTGGAAACGAGGCGTCATCGAAGGTTTTTCGCACTTGCTTGATATGTCTCTTATCGGTAGCAACCGAGTCCGCATCCTCAATCAGGTCCCCAAGAACGAAGGCATGATCTATATTCTGAGTAGATATATTATTAATAGCTGTGCGTAGTTCCGCCTCGACCTCGGACGCGTGGCCATCCCGTAAGTGGATGTCCGAAAATAGTGCCAATCGGCCCATGCTATTCAACAACCACAGTAACCGTGGCGGGACTAAATAAGTACGTATCAAATCCCTCTCCATGGCGAAGCGGAGCGTAGGTTGTAGTGGTTTGAACTCCATACGCCGTACATCCGTGAAAACAGCCGAAACAATCGTCAAACTTGGTCACTCATCTACCGATGCCACCAGTGCGCTCGGTGGTGTCGTAGCCACTGCTCTATCGATAAGTGATGGAGACCGATAGCAGAACGACAGAGCAACCTACACGACTTTTAAAGATTCGCAAACACGACAGATCGAGCCACAGTCAACCCATCAAGGAGTCTCACCTGTTTGTGCAATTCATTCGGGGATTCGTGCGTGCTGCTACCGTAACGAAATCGTGAACCTCCGGCGGGTGCGGTACGTCCGTGACCATCCCTCCGGCCTCCGTTGGTGGCAGACCCACATCCGCGGGTACAGTCATCCGGACGGCCTCGAACTCGCGGCCCACGTCGAACCCGAACCCGCCGAACATCCGGACGCCCACGTTGCGGGCGAGTTCATCGACGTGCCGCGGGGGAACGCGACACTGGTCGGCGTTCTGGAAGAGGCGGACGTGGCGTTCCGACGGATCGGGGAGTGGCCGGAGGACGGGGCGGCCGTCGCGGACGACTGACGGTCGGTGCGTGAAGCCGTCGCTGACGGGAGTATCGAACTGCGAGGGGCCGACGGATCACACCCGTCGGCCGAGAATCACGGGGGGATCGGTGGACGGACGGGTCGTCCCTAGCTTTCCGTGTCGTCGTCGACCTCGTCGGTGACGGCGGCGTTGTTCATGCCGCTCCCGTCGTTGTGGCGGCACTGCTCGGTGTAGAAGCCGAGGTCGAACTCGACGATGTCGGACTGGATCTGGTTGCCGTGATCGACCGGCACCCACCACGCGAAGGCGGCGCTGAAGTCGGTTTCGCCGCGGAAACAGGCGGTGGGGAACGCGCTCAGCGAACTGCTGTTGAGCGAGGGGTTCGTGACGTAGACATCCGAGACGGCACCGCTGAGACCACCGACGCCAGCGGCCATCGAGACCACTTCGGCGTCGGAGCCGTATTCGGATTCGGGAGTTCCGCCGAGACTCACGTGACCAGTATCGGTGACTCGCATCCAGCCGTTGAGGCCGGGGGTACTGCCGCCGCCACTGAGTTCGGCACCGACGTCCCGCGTCTGCCACGAGTCGTCGATGGCTCCGTCATTGCCAGTTCCGCCGTTCTGCCAGACCACGTGCCGACTGCCGTCGGATTCCTCGATCAGGATCCAGACCTCGTCCGGGTTGGCAGCGGTGTTGTTCGCGCCCTCGTAGTAGTCGTACGTGAGTGAGGTGATGTTGTTGATGGTCTCGCCGACGGAGACGGCCGTTGTCGCGTAGTCGGTGGTACTCTGTCCGCCGGAAGTAAGGTGAGCTACCTGCCCGCTTCCATCCGGATTGTCGACGAGTTCGACGTCGACGTCGTAGTTACCGTCACCGTCGTTGTCGAAGCGGTTGACACCGGGCGTGGTGAAGGTGTCTGCATCAGGCTTGGAGCCGCTCGCGTCGATGTTCTGCCCGTCGATTCGCACCCCGTTCCCGCTGTTCAGCGCGTTGAGGACGTTCCTGAGATCACCGGAGAGCAGCGGGCTCTCGCCGCCGTCCTGGTAGTTGTCGCCGTCGTCGAGCCACACGGCCGCCTGCACGACATCGAGGAGTTCGACGTCGGCCGGGTCGGTCGAGTTCGCGGCGCCGTCCTCCTGCGGGTCGTCGGCCTCCGGTTCGGTGACGCCGTTCTCGTCGGCCGTGACCCCGTTCGGATTGTTCATCCAGACGTAACCGGGGTTCGTACAGAGTTCCAGATCGAAGGTGACCTCACCGAAGTCGCCGGGCTTCACGTCGCCGACGCTGACGATGGCGCTCTCGCCGTCGGCTTGGGTCAAACTCCCACAGGAGCCATTTCCTTCGGTCGTACCGGTCTGGGTGTTGCTGAGGAACGTGTCGGGGTCGTCGACGGCGATGAGCCACGCGTCGTTCGTGGGCATCCCGGTTTCACCGGACTGCAGGTCGCTCGCACTCCCGGTTTCGCCAGCCGCGCCGTCGTACATCCGCACGCTGACGCCGTTCCCTTCGTCGCTACTCCAGTCGGAGTAGTGCGTCGTGTAGCCGACGCCGAGGTCCAGCGTCCCCGCGGTGAGCTGGTTGTTCTCGAACGTTTCCTGATCACTGAAGTACGCACTCGTCCCGAGGCCTGCGCCCGCGGAGGCGACGCCGATGGTACCCAGTGCGGCGAGCGCCTTCCGTCGGGACAGATTGAATCGTTCTTCGCTCATTGATTTGTTCCCCCTTGCGGGGATGCCCACCGACGGAGTCGAACCGTCGTACACCGTGTGGGTCGGACCGCTCGGTTCGACCCAATGGGGGGACCCCGTTAGCTATTGAGCGGTTAACGACGGTAAGGCGCCGATTAGCGTCGCTAACGGTGGGTTAATAGTTTCTAGATTGACGTATGGGGTGGCCTGAAAACTCCTGAGAGCCGTAATCGGGGTGCGGAACCCGGATCATCGTTGCCGGTTCCGTGTCCACTAATGATCTCTAATTTACACAAAAGCTCGACGGGCGTCCACGATGCGTAGCCGTCACGCCCACCCCTCGTCGAGGACGACTGGGACACCGCGGCTGGCCACGTCGGCCACGAACGCTCGCGAGTCCGCGGCGAGAAAGGCCCGCGTGTCGTAGTGGATCGGACAGACGAGGTCCGGGTCGAGCCGTTCAGCTAGGTCAGCGGCCTCGTGGCGGTCCATGCAGACCGATCCCGAGATGTTGGCGAGCAGAAGTGATACGTCGAGGGCGGCGTGGTGGGCCAGCACGTCGGTATCGCCGGGCCAGAAGACGGGGACATCACTCACTTCGAAGCGGTAGCCGACGCCGAACCCTTCCGGGTGGACGACGGAGCCGTCCGTGTTCGCGTGTGGACCGTCGGGATCGTTGTACGCGGGCACGCTTCGGATCGAAACGCCCACCGCCTCAATCTCCTCACGTTCCCCGATCCGAACGAGATCGTACCCCTCGGTTTCCGCGAGCGCCTCGGGTGACGGGGGACGACCCGCCCGTTCGGCGTCGACGCCCTCGTAGACGACGAGCGTTGCGTCGGGCGCAGCGACGCGGCGGATTCCGTCGGGGTCGTAGTGGTGGTTGTGGGTGACGAGAACGAGGTCACCGTCGCGGGCGTCGTAGGCTGGGCCGGTCGGGTGGCGGGTGTCGAGACCGTCGGGTGCCGTCCACTCCCCAGTGAGGACGCCGTAGCGACCCGGATCGGTGTAGACAGTCGTCTTCCCGTCGGCGACGCGGGCCGTCGCGTAGCCGAGCCAGCGGATCGAGAGGGAGTCGTGGCGGACAGTCATACGCCACGTTCGTTGGCTCGAAAGAAAAATCGTGGGCGCAATCGCAACGGCGACCTACTCTTCGACGAGCGGCTGGGAGTCCGTAACCGACCCGTCGCCGTTGATCGTGCCGGTCACGTCCGTCGTGTCGCTGCGGTTCTGCACGTCCCCATACACCACCGTCACGGTGTCGCCGGTCGAGAGGCTGTTGTTGCCGCCGAGCGTGATGTCGAGCGTCGTGCCGTTGTTCGTCCCGGAGACGTCGTCAACGTCGCTGTCGATGTTGGTGCCGTTGAGTTCGACGTCGACATCGCCGCTTCCGGTGTTGCTGATATCAGTGCCACCGGTGTGGTCGAGGGTGATGCCGGTGAGCGACTCGCCGTCGTCCTCGGACTGGACGGTGAACTCGGCCACGAGTTCGTCGCCGGCATCGCCGGAGTAGACATCGAAGGCAGGCCCAGAGCCACTACCGTCGTCAACGTCCTCGTCGTTCATACCACTACCGTCGTTGTGGCGGCATTGCTCGGTGTAGAAGCCGAGATCGAAGGTGACGGAGTCGGACTGGACTTGATTGCCGTGGTCGATCGGCAGCCACCAAACGACGCTCACTTGGTGGACTGTCTCGCCGGCGAAACAGCCCTGCTCGCCCGTGCCGCCGTACTGCTCGGCGTTCATCGTTCCCTCGCTAAGTTCCGATCCGGGACCGTCGTCGATGCTGTTCAGGAACTCGCGGAGGGAGTACTGTTCGTTCGGCTGGAAGCCGGAGCTGGTGTCGCCGAACCCGGACGGATTGTCGTTGATCGGACCGACGCTGTAGGTGACCTGGATCTCGTCGAGGAGTTCGACGGTTTTATCGCCGGATTCACCGGTCTTCAGGCCAGGATTCCCGCTTCCCTCAACCTGGTCCTCGTCGGGGTCGTCGGCTTCGGGTTCGTTGACGCCGTTCTCGCTCTTAGACACCAGCCTCCCGTTCAGCCAGACGTAGCCCGGATTGTCACACAGTTCGAACGCGAACTGCGCGCCGCCGAAGTCCCCCGGTTTCACGTCGCCGATATTGATGATGGCTCGGCCGTCCGCGTCGGCCTCGGGCGTGTCGTCACAGAGCCCATCGTCAGTCGCCGCCGAAATCCCGCCGTTGATCGTCTCGCCAGTTTCGAGAGTGCTAAAGAAGTTTTCGTAGTTGTCGCCGTCGATGTCGATGGCGATGTCCTGTGCGTCGGACTGACTGCTGCCCGCCGGTAGCCGGATATCCGTCGAAGCGTCGTCGGAGGCCATTCCCGCATACTGAGCCTCGTCGGACGACCAGTCCGAGTAATACTCCGTGGCAGCGACCTTCATGTCCAGCGTGCCCGCGGTGAGTTGGTTGTTCTCGAACGTCTCCTGATCGCTGAAGTACGCGCTCGTGCCAAGCCCGGCGCCCGCCGACGCTACCCCGATGGTACCGAGGGCGGCCAGTGCCTTCCGCCGTGAAATGTCGAATCGTTCGTCTGTCATTGGTGGGTGAGTGGGGAGTCAGACGGACCATCGCCGATCCCCGTCGTCACACCCATCGCACGTAGGGGTGTTAGCTATTGTATCGTTAGCGACATACCCGAATCCGGTATAGGCTGATTAATGCCAGTAACGAGTGATTAACCACCGCTATCGACGAGCCGTTCGACCCGCTCCATCGAATCCGCTTCCGCCGGCGTCTTGTCCTCCCGGACGGCCACGAACCGCGGGAACCGGAGCGCGTACCCCGAGCCGTACGTGGGCGACGCCTGAATCTCCTCGTACCCCACCTCGAAGACGACCGACGGCTCGATGTCGACTTCGGTCCCCTCCTGTGCCCGGATCAACGGTTCGAGTCGGTCGCTCAGGTCGGCCAGTCGCTCGTCGGTGATCCCCGTCGCCACCTTGCCGATGGTGGCGAAGTCGTCCTCACCCGCAACGCGTACCGACAGCAGGAACGTGCCGAGGTGGTTCGCCCGTCGCCCCTCACCCCACTCGGCGCCCGTGACCACGAGGTCGAGTGTCTCCACGTCAGGCTTGCGTTTCAGCCAGTTCTGTCCCCGCTTGCCCGGCGTATAGGCGGCGTCGGGATTCTTGAGCATGATGCCTTCGTGACCCGCGTCGAGGGCCGCGGATTCGTGGTCGGCGATGGCCGCCACGTCGTCGGTGATCGTCAGCGGCGAGAGTCCGTCCGACAGGACGGCGGATAGCCGCTCCCGTCGGTCGCGGAGGGGCGTATCGAGCAGGTCAGTCCCGTCGGCGTGGAGGCAGTCGAACGCCCGGAACTCGATCGTCACCTCCTCGCGCATCCGCTCGACGTCGTGTTTCCGGCGGAACCGCCGGAGCACCTCCTGAAACGGGAGTGGCTCACCCGCGTCGTCGACCGCGATCGCCTCACCGTCGAGGATAACGGGCACGTCCACTTCGGCCACGAACTCGACGATCTCCGGCAGGGCGTCGGTCACGTCCTCCAGATTCCGGGAGAATACGCGGGTTTCGGCCGCCGGATCGTGGTGGACCTGCACCCGCGCGCCGTCGAACTTGGTCTCGACGGCGACCGACCCCCACGCCTCGACGGCGTCGGCGGCGGTGCCCGTCTGGGCGAGCATCGCCTGCACCGGCCGTCCGACGGCGAGTTCGGCGTCGTCCAACCCTGCCACGCCCTCGTCGCGGGCACGGACGGCCACCGCCCCGTGGTCGTTGGTCACCTGTAACGCGCGTTCGACCGCCTCGACCGGGACGTCGAACGCCTCCGCGACCCCGTCGCGGACGGTGCCCTCCCCGACGCCGATCCGCATCTCCGAGAGGACGAGTCGGGCGAGATAGCGCGCCGAGAGGGGATCGGCCCGGCTGAACAGGCCGAAGAGCACGTCGACCTTGTGGTCGCGGCTCCCCGCGCCGTCGGCGGCCGCGAGGTCACGCAGACGGTCGTCCACCCCGGCGACGGTCAGGGGATCGGGGTCGGCGGCGCCGAAGGCCGCCAGTCCCTGCTGGCCGTCGAGATCCAACGATTCGGCGACGGCGCCGATTTCGCCCGCCTCCGCCAGCCGTTCGGCCACGTCGTCGGCGGTGACGTTCGGCCCGGCGGCGCGGGCGAGCGCCTCGTGACAGAGAGTCGGTCCCACGTCGAGGGTCGTCGAGTCCCACGCGGGGAACACCCGCCCGAGCAACAGGCGGACGACGACGGGCAGGTCCGCCCCGGCGTCGATCAGCAGATCCGCGACCAGCGACGTGATCTCGAGGTCGGCGGATTCGGCCTCGATGTCGTCGATCCGGTCGGCGAACTCCGAGAACTCCATACCGACGGCACGACATCGCGGCTCCTGAGGGTGTCGATTCCAGCCCCGACGGACACGGTTCCCGAGTCATCGGATTCAAGACGCTGTACCGTGCAGGGGGTGGTATGAACGGCGACCTGGCGGCGCAGGTCCGGGACGTGCTCGACGTCGACGTCTCGGAGTTCCGGGCGCAGGCGCAGGCCGACGCGGAGGTGGTCAAAAACGAACTCAAAGACGGCACGTTCGACAACCACCGGTCGATCATCGGGCTGGAGTACGAGTTCTACGCCGTCGCCGACGGACGGTGGCGCCAGGAGAGCGAAGGAGCGGAGACGGGGGCCGAACTCGTGCGCGTGCCGCGCCGCCTCCTCGAACTCATCCGATTCGAGAAGGAGCTCGGCCTCCACAACGCCGAACTGACGACGAGTCCCCAGCCCCTGAACGCCGAGGGTCTCCGCGCCCAGTCCGCGGGCGTCCGCTCGCACCTCCTCTCGGCACTCCAGACGACGCGCATCGAGGGGATGCGCCTCGTCAGCGACGGCATGTGGACCATTCCGCCGTCGGGCGAGACGGCCCGCGACTACCTGACCGACAGCATCACCGACGAGGGCGTGCGCATCGCGACGAACATGACCGACGCCGTCCGGTACCACGCCATGGCCAACGGGCCGAACACGCCGACGCCCTTCGCCGTCGACGCGCCACACGTCACGCTCGAAGCCGACACTGTGATGCCCGAGAGCCTCATCACGTCGATCCAGCCCCACTACCAGATGCCCCACGCCTCCGACCTACCGACCTACCACAACTACGCCCTCCGGGTCGCTGGGCCGCTGCTCGCCCTCGGCGGCAACTCGCCCTTTTTCCCGGCCGACCTCTACGACGACGGCGTCGCGCCGGAGGCAGTCGTCGCCGACGCCCGCGCCGAGAACCGCATCTTCGTCTTCGAGTCGGTCCTGAACAACGAGAACGCGCGGAAAGTCCGGTTCCCGGAGGATCTCGAAACGGTCGAACAGGCGGTCGACCGCGTCGCCAACGATCCGACGGTCGTTCCCATGCCCGTCGACAGCGGCGACCGCTTCGACGACAAGTTCGCCACGCTCCGGCGCAAACACGGCACGTTCTGGCGGTGGGTTCGGCCGGTGTTCGACGGCGCCACCCGCTCCTCGGCGAACGCCCGCATCGAGTTCCGTCCCATCGCCGCCCAGCCGACCGTGCGCGACTCCATGTCGTTCATGGCGACGTTCGCTGGCCTGATGGAGAGCCTCCCGCGAAACGAACATCCGGTGATCGATCAGGACTGGTCGGTTGCGCGGGAGAACTTCTACGCCGCCGCCCGCGAGGGGTTCGCCAGCGAACAGCGCTGGATCACCAACAGCGGCGAGGAGACGACCGATGTCGAGACCGTCTACGACGACATCTTCTCGCACGCCATCGAAGGCCTGCAGAACGCCGGCTGTCCCGAGGCCGACGCGGAGTCGTACGTCGCCCCGCTCCGGGCGCGCGCCGAGTCGGGCATCACGCCCGCCCGGTGGAAACGCGACCGGGTGCGCGACCGGGTCGAGAACGGTGACCCGCTCGAAACCGCCATCCCCGCGATGCAACGAGCCTACGTCGACAACCAGACGGAGACGCTCCTCGACGGGGCGTTCACCGAGTGGTGGTAGCTGTCGGAGCTAGAGAAGCGATTCGAAGTCCTTGTGCTTCGAGATGTCGACGCCCTCGTCGGTGACGACGGCGACGTTGATGCCGTTGCCGGACGCCAGGTCGCGCTCGACGGCGCTCTGGATGGCGTGGGCGGCGACGGACTTCGCTTCGTCCATCGTGAGGTCGTCCTCGTACTCCTGTTCGAGGACACCGAGGGCGTACTGGCTCCCGGAGCCGGAGACGGCGTAGTCCTCCTCCATCATGCCGCCGAGGGGGTCGAGGCTGTAGACGTGAGCGCCGTCCTCGTCGACGCCGCCGAGAAGCGGCGAGACGATGAAGAAAGCGCCCGAACGGAGGAAGTTACTCGTGAGCGTCGAGAGCGCTTCCATGCTCATGTCCTTGCTCCGACGGGTTTCGTAGAGGCTGGTCTCGGAGCGCAGCGACCGGATGAGCGACTGCGCGGCCGACACCGACCCTGCGATGGTGAGGGCGGCGTTCGGGTGGATCTGTTCGACCTTCTGGACGTCCTTGCTGGAGACCATCCGGCCCGCGCTCGCGCGCATGTCCGTCGCCATCACGACGCCGTTCTCCGTCGAGAGGCCGACGGTCGTCGTGCCGGTTTTCATCTCCTTGTCCTCGCCGTCCGCGGCGGCGAGGCGCTCGTCGGTGTTCGTGAACTCGCCGATCTCCGGCCCGAACACCGGTCGATCGCTCCCGTCGAGACGGTCTTGCGTCTGTGAAAAGTCCTGATTCGTCGGGGTACGCATCACCTGCTTTTGCGGGGGCGCGCTGATAAATGCAACCCTTCCGTATCGTCTATCGCTGCACGCGGTCGTAGGTCCGTCCCGTGGCCGACACCAACTCGCCGAGCGGAATGGTGACGCCGAGATGACGCGCGAGCAGGGCCAGCGGCATCAGGGCGATGCCGACGACGAGTGTTAGCTGATAGACCGCGAACGCACCGGCGCGTGACAGTGATTCCAACATCTGCGTAGCCGTGGTCGAGCGACGGGAGTATATAAGCTTTCCTGCTCGCGCCACGCGATCACCCCGACGGAGTCTGCTGATTACGTCGAACGACGAGAACACATGTGGCCCCACACCGTCACCGCGCCGGTCGGCGCGATACTCGGAGTGCGGTATCCCCGTCTCACACATAACTTATGCGTGTTATCGAGACGGCGTACGCGCCGTCGGCGTGGGAAACCCTGATACGTCGGGTCGGCGTAGGACCGTCCATGTCGAACTGGACCGACAGGATCGTCGGCGACCGGATGGCCGTCGACCGGGAGTTCAGCGATCAGGTCCGAAACTCGGAGTTCTCGAATCAGGAGTGGGGATTGATCATGACCGCCGTCGACTTCGACATCGAACACGCGGACGACCCCGACCGGGCACGGATCGTTCCAGACACGGAGAACCTACCCCAGATGATTCCCGAACTGGAGAAGGTACAAGGGGGGATGCCCGGCGGGCCGGGCGCCCAGGGAGGGACAGACAGCGGCACCGGGGTCCTCGACGCCATCCGCGGGGCCCTCGGCATGGGCGGCGACGACGGAGCCGACCGCCTCGATGCGGCCGAGCGGCTCGTCGGCGAGTACGCCGAGATGCTTCAGGCTCGCCTGGAGGAGAGGGGCAAGTGGGACGACGTCCGCGAGCAGTACGCCGAAAGCGAGTGAACTCCACTACACCTCGTCGCCGCCGTGGAACAGCGTCAGCTCCTCCGCTTCGTAGATGTTGATGAGTTCGGTGACGATCTCGTCGTACTCCTCGTCCGCCTGTCGCAGGCCGTCGAGCCGTTCGACCGTTTCGTCGTCGAGATGGATCTGCGGCATGGACGAACGAAAGCGATACGCCCGCTTAAGATAGGCGGTCGACGACCGCGTCCGCTACCTCGCCGGTCGTCGCCGACCCACCGAGATCGGGCGTTCGCGGTCCCTCGGCCAGCGTCGTCTCGACGGCCGTCCGCACGGCCGCCGCCTCGTCGCCGTAGTCGAGGAAGTCGAGCAGCATCGCGGCCGAGAGCATCGTCGCCGTCGGGTTGGCGACGCCCTCGCCAGCGATGTCCGGCGCACAGCCGTGGACGGGTTCGAAGATACCCCGGTCGGCGCCGACGTTCGCGCTCGGCAGGAGGCCGAGCCCCCCGACCAGCCCCGCGGCCAGATCCGAGAGCACGTCGCCCGCCAGGTTGGGGCAGACGATCACGTCGTACCCCGTCGGGTCCATGGCGAGATGCGTCGCCATCGCGTCCATGTATGCGTCGTCCGCGTCGACGCCGTGCTCGTTCGCCACCTCGCGGATGGTGTCGACGAACAGGCCGTCGGTGACGCGCATCACGTTGTTCTTGTGCGCGATGGTGAACCCGTCGTGGCCGTTGGCGTCGACGTAGTCGCAGGCGAACTCGGCGAGCCGTCTGGACGCCGACTGCGTGACCAGCCGCGTCAGCGTCGAGACGTCCTCGGTCAGGCGGTCCTCGATGCCCGCGTAGACGCCCTCCGTGTTCTCCCGGAGGATCACCAGATCCGTCTCGGGCTGGACGGCGTCGACGCCGGGGTAGGTCCGTGCCGGACGGATGTTGACGAAGGAGTCGACCGCGTCCCGCAGCGGGAGGATCACGTCCGCGGAGGTTTCCCCCGTCGCACCGAACAGCGTCGCGTCGGCGCTCGTCACGGCCACGAGCGTCTCGTCGGGCAACGGGTCGCCCGTCCGCTCCGCCACGGCGTCGCCCGCCTCGACGTGGTCGTACTCGAAGTCGGCGACGGCGTCGAGGACGCGGAGCGTGGCGGGCACGACTTCGTGGCCGATGCCGTCGCCCGGAATCACCGCGATGGTTTCACTCATCGCGACCGCGAGTCGACGTACGGCAGGTTCGCCGCCGTCTCGTCGATGGCGTCCATGTTCGACCGGAGCAGAGCGACCGTGTCCCAGATGCCCTGCACCAGCGCCCCGCGCATCGCCTCGTTGATCTCGACGTCGACCGTCTTGCCGTCGTAGGTGACCGTCTCGTCGACCACGTCGAGTTCGACCCCCGCGTCGGGATTCGCCTCGATGAAGTTCTGTAACTCCGCGACCGTCTCCGCGTCCGTCGTCGCCGCCGGGATGCCCAGCGACTTGCAGTTGTCCGCGAAGATTTCCGCGAACGACTCGCCGACGATGGCCTCGACGCCCCAGCGGGCGAGCGCCCGCGGCGCGTGCTCCCGCGAGGAGCCACAGCCGAAGTTGTCGTTGACGACGAGCACGTTCGCGCCCTTGTACTCGTTGAACGGGTGGTCGTTGAGATTCCCGTCGTCGTCGCGGCGGGCGTCGTAGAAGGCGTACTGATCCATCCCCTCCCACGTCGTCGTCTTGAGGAAGCGGGCGGGGATGATCTGGTCCGTGTCGATGTCGTCGCCGCGGACGGGGACGCCCGTCCCGGCGACGCGACGAACCTTCATCTCCTCGACGCCGACGCCGTCGTCGTCTTCCCGAGGGCTCTTCGACCCCTCGCCGCTCATGCGTCCACCTCCAGATCCCGCACGTCGGTCACTTCGCCCGCCACCGCGGCGGCGGCGACCATCGCCGGACTCATCAGCACGGTCCGGCCGTCCTTGCTCCCCTGTCGCCCCACGTAGTTGCGGTTCGACGAGGACGCACACCGCTCGTCGCCCTCCAGGGAGTCGTCGTTCATCGCCAGACACATCGAACAGCCGGCTTCACGCCAGTCGAACCCTGCCTCGCGGAAGATCTCGTCGACCCCCTCGGCTTCGAGTTTCGACTTCACCGTCTGGGAGCCGGGCACCGCGAGCGCGCGCACGTCCGGATGCACCTCGCGGCCCTCCAGGACGGCGGCGGCCTCGCGGAAGTCGCTCACGCGACCGTTCGTACACGTGCCGAGGAAGGCCACGTCGATGTCGTAGCCAGCCATCGGTTCGCCGGGCGTGACGCCCGTGTGCTCCTGGGCGGTCCGGGCCGCCTCGCGCTCGCCCTCGGGCAGGTCCTCGGGCGCCGGTACCTGTTCGCTTATCCCGACGGCCTGTCCGGGGTTCGTCCCCCAGGTGACCATCGGCTCCAGATCGTCGGCATCGAGATGCACCACGTCGTCGTACTCGGCGTCCGCGTCGCTCGCGATGGACTCCCAGTACGCCTTGCGTTCCTCGAAGGCGTCGCCCTCGGGGGCGAACTCGCGGCCGCGCAGGAACTCGTAGGTGGTCTCGTCGGGGTTGATGTA
>Ga0207851_100589_pt1 | contig 16674 bp, 13 predicted proteins | sample A23E3SouthBayCA_FD_187747 | JGI IMG/M metagenome (GOLD analysis project Ga0207851, IMG submission 187747) | Aerobic enrichment media microbial communities from Eden Landing Ponds, California, USA - A23 E3 (SPAdes) | ecosystem: Environmental > Aquatic > Marine > Unclassified | place: Emeryville... | reverse complement strand
GCGAGGTCGGCCGCCAGCACGAGCGCGCCGTGAACGTCCCCGAGGAGCTCGTTTCGGAGATATCCGAGACCTCCTCGAACGCGCTCCCGGTCTGGGAGGAGGCCAAGGCCGAGGACGACTTCGAGAGCTTCGCGCCGACGCTCGAGAAGATGGTCGAACTGAAACGCGAGTACGCCGAGGCCATCGACCCCGACCGCGACCCCTACGAGGTCCTCTTCGAGGACTACGAGCCCTATCTCGGTCTCGACACCGCCGAGCGGATCCTGGAGCGCCTGCGCGACGAACTCGTCCCGCTCATCGCGGAGATCGAGGACAGCGACGTCGACCTGGCCGACCCGTTCGACGGCGAGTACGACCCGGACGACCAGGAGGCGCTGGTCCGCGAGGCGCTCGACGAACTGGGCTACGACTGGGACCGCGGGCGGCTCGACACCGCGCCCCACCCGTTCTCGACGGGGACGCAGTTCGACGCCCGCGTGACGACGCGCTTCGACCCCGCGGACCCGCTGGGCGCGCTCGGCTCGACCATCCACGAGTTCGGCCACGCGACCTACACGCTGGGACTGCCCGACGAGCACTACGGCACGCCGCTGGGCCAGTCGCGGGACCTCTCGGTCCACGAGTCGCAGTCCCGGTTCTGGGAGAACCACGTCGGTCGCACCCGCGCCTTCGCGGACTTCTTCGCGCCGACGGTCGAGGACCACCTCGATACGGCGGTCTCGGCCCGCGAACTCTACGAGGCCGCGAACCAGATCTACCCGGACAACCGCATTCGGGTGGAGGCCGACGAGCTGACCTACCACATGCACATCATCCTCCGGTTCGAGATCGAACGCGACCTGATCTCCGGGGACCTCGACGTCGAGGAGGTTCCCGGCGTGTGGAACGACAAGATGGAGGAGTACCTCGGCGTGCGACCCGAGACCGACAGCGAGGGCTGTCTGCAGGACATCCACTGGACGCACGGCTCGCTGGGTTACTTCCCGACCTACTCGCTGGGCAGCGTCATGGCCGCCCAGATCGACGCGGCGATGCGTGAGGACCTGGCGAGCGAAGGCGAGGAGCTCGACGAACTCGTCCGCGCGGGGGAGTTCGACCCGCTGCACGACTGGCTCACCGAGAACGTCCACCGCCACGGCTGTCGCTACGAGACCGACGACCTCGTCCGCGAGGCCACCGGCGAACCGTTCACCGCCGACTACTTCGTCGACTACGCCACCGAGAAGTTCGGCGACCTCTACGAGCTGTAGTCGGTCGGGACTCAGGCCAACCCGACCAGAAAGCCCAGGATACCGAGCGCGAAGGCGATGAGAACGGCCGTGTCGTTGTCGAGTCCCTGGCCCTTCACCAGTCCGGCGGCCGTGATGTACGCCTTCCAGAGCGTGGCGACGAGCGACGCGACGACCAGCGACGCCCGCTCGCGACCCACGATCCCGCGCAGGAACTCGGCGGCCGCTTCCGGGTCCGACGGGACCTGCCCGATGACGGAGTAGAACACGACGACGACCACGGGCAAGACGAGAAAGGAGACGATCTCGGCCTCGCCGACGACGGCCAGCGTCGTCAGAAACGACTCGTCGCCGTCCGCGAACCAGACGAACAGGTGGATGACCGCCGCGGCCAGCAGCCACCCGATCACGACCGTCACCGCGAGCCCCATCGCCTGGCCGACGAGTTCGCTTTGCACGTCCGACACCTCCGCCGCAGGCGCGTCGATCCGGTCGAGGACGCTCGTGACGAACCACCAGACCAGCACCGCGAACGCGACCGCCTGAGCGGCGACGATCCCGGCCGCGACGCCGAGCGACGGTCGGTCGTACTGGTCGAAATACTCGCCGGGATGCAGGAGGGGTGTGCGGGGCGGCATGCCTGTCCGTTCCGACTACTGACAGGTAAAACTGTCCGTACGGCGACACGGTCTCCGGGAAGCGAGCGCGAACGCCACCGATAGCGCCATCGGGCCGTGTCCACAGCGGACGGTTTAAATCTCGCACGGCCGTACTCGCGGCCATGCCAGCGCCGGATCTCGACCCCGAACAACTGGACCGGTACTCCCGGCACATCATCATGGACGAGCTGGGGCCGGAGGGGCAGGCCGCGCTGCTCGACGCGGCGGTGCTCGTCGTCGGCGCGGGCGGGCTGGGCTCGCCCGTCCTCCAGTACCTCGCCGCGGCGGGCGTCGGCGAACTGGGGATCGCCGACGACGACGCGGTCGAGCGCTCCAATCTCCAGCGCCAGGTCGTCCACGGCGATTCGGACGTGGGCCGTCCCAAAGTGGAGAGCGCCGCCGAATTCGTCCGCGAACTCAATCCCGACGTGACCGTTCGGACCCACGAGACCCGCGTCACCGCCGACACCGTCGCCGACCTCGTGTCCGGCTACGACTTCGTCGTCGACGCCTCCGACAACTTCCCCACTCGCTATCTCGTCAACGACCACTGCACGCTCGCCGGCGTCCCCTTCTCCCACGGCGCGATCTACCGCTTCGAGGGGCAGGTCACCACCTTCTCCACCGACGGCCCCTGCTATCGCTGTCTGTTCCCGGAAGCTCCGCCCGCCGGCGAGGTGCCCGACTGCGCCACGACGGGCGTCCTCGGCGTCCTCCCCGGGACCGTCGGCGCCATCCAGGCCACCGAGACCGTCAAACAGATCACCGGCGTCGGCGAGACCCTCGACGGGCGCATGGTCGCCTACGACGCCGCCGGGATGAGCTTCGACGAGGTGCCCGTCCGCCCGAACCCCGCCTGTCCGGTCTGCGGGGACGACCCCGCTATCGGCTCCGTCCACGACGTGACTTACGAGGCCACCTGCGCCATCGGCGAATAGTCTGACCGCGACCCCGACGCGAGGCCTTCGCGACCGTGCGAGCGACGAGGGTGCGGTAGCTAGACGGGGTAGTTAGCGATATCAGTACGGGAACCGCTCGGTCCGCTCCTCGTGGACGACTTCGGGGGGGATGGTCCGGCCGCCCACGTCCACGGCTTCGCCCGCCGACAGTTTCCCGAACGCGGGACCCTCGCTCACACCGAGGGCGCGCGCCTTCTCAGGGTCGAACGCGGACCGCTCGGCGACGACGGCCTCGTCGGTGACCGTCACGGAGTCGTAGGACGCTTCGAGGATCGCCGCCAGCGACTCGACGACCGCGCGGCGGTCCGTGGAGTCGGCGAGCGCCGCCCGAGCGCCCACGAGCGCCCCGTCATGCTCGGTCGTGAACGCGAGCGCGATATCGGCGACGGCGTTCCACGCCCGGTCGCCGTCGATCCCGCGCGCCTCGGCGAGCAGGTCCGCCGGGAGGTTGACGACGGTGAACGCCGCGGCGGAGTCAGCGGCACTTGCCGGGTCGCCGAAGCGGACGCCGTCGTCGATCCCGCCGAGGTCGGCTTCGACCCGTTCGACCAGTCCCAGCGGGACGCCCGCGGTCTCGCGGACCCACGTCTCGCCGACGACGCGGTACCCCAGATCCTCGATCGTCGCGACCAGACCGGGCCGGTCGCCCTCGACGACCGCGAGCGTCGCCGCGCTCTCTGCGAAGACGCGCTCGAGGACGGCGCGGTTCTCGGCGGGGTCGCCCATCGCCTCGAGCCCCCAGTCGGCGGCGACGTGACCGACCGCCCAGTCGGTCTCGCGGGCGATCCGCTCGAACCGCGGCGCGTAGTGGCCGCCGCCGAAGCCGACGACCTGCCGTCGCGAGCCGTTTTCGGCCGGTGCGTCGGCCGGAACGTCCCGGAGGTCGAGGATTGCCTCCGCGACCGCCCGCGCTGCGGCGGGGTCCTCCCACTGCGTTTCGGCGCTGCCGACCTCGACGAACATCGACGGCGCGCCGACCGCGGTCGGTCCGTGGTGGGTACACTCCGTGCCGACCTCGTAGTCGGGCGGTGCGTGCTCGCGCAGTGCGTCCAGCACGCGCCGGTGAGCGTTCGGACAGGCGCGGGCGAACTTTCCCGGTTCGCCGCCGTAGTCGGCCGGCCCGAAGTTGCCGGTGTGGTGGGCGGTCAGCAGTTCGTCGGTCTCGCCGGCGTGGCGCGAGGCGAACACGAGCAGATCGGGGTGGGCCCGGTCGGCCGCGTCGTCGCCACCGTCTTCGCCCTCTTCCCCGTCGCCGTCGACGCGCCCGAACGCGTCGGCCGCGTCGGTCAGGTCGAGGTGCAGGTCGTCGAACTCGCGGAGTTCGACGGCAGGACCGACGGTCGGGTCGTCGGCGTCCGGCGGGTCGTCGGCGTCCGGCGGGTCGTCGGCGTCCGACGGATCATCGGCGTCGGGCGCACCGCCGAGCCGATAGACGGTCCCGCCCCCCTCACCCTCGGGCCGCGATCCATCGGTGTGTTCGCGCCAGTCAGCCAGGACTCGGAGGTGTTCGCTGATGTGGACGGAGGCCGAATCGGCGCGGGAGACGACGATCGCGAGCATCTCAGTCGGCGAAGTCGGTGTGGATCGGTTCGCGGCCGATGGCGGTGCGACCGGCGTCGGCGGCGAGGCCGAGCATCTCCCGGAGCGCCTGTCGCCGGAGGGCGAACAGCGCGGTCCCGACGACCATGTATATCGCGGTGTAGGCGAGCAGGAGGTCGGTCGCCGACACGCCGCCGATGAGGAAGTCCTGGATGATCATGAACTCGAGGGCGACCTGCGAGATGAAGAGCGCGAACAGGACGAGCGCCTCGCGGACGCTGATCTCGAAGTTGACCAGCAGCGCCAGCGCGAAATAGGACTGCGCGGCGGTGATCCAGATCTCGGCGGCCTGCTTGAAGTCGAAGGGGAGGACGCCGTACTGGCCGTACGCCAGCGAGAAGACGACCGACAGCGTCCCGATGAGCAGCGTCCACTGGTTGAGCTTCGAGGAGATGAGCGCGTTGAATCCGGCGGTCGACCGGGCCTTGTTGACGAGGACGACGACGACGATGAGTTCGGGCGACTCGCTGGCCAGCGGCGCGATCCACTGGATCATGAAGAACTGGGGGATGCCGTTCTGGAGGCCGATCGCCTCCAGCCCGTGGGCGAACGGCTCGACGGCGGTGAAGATCATCACGCCGGAGTAGCCGAAGAGGGTGAGGACGACCAGCGGGCGCCACGGGAGCGACCAGCTCTGGAAGTACTGGGGGACGCCGACGTGTTCCTCCTCGGTGTCGACGTCGCCGCGGATGATGATGAGGATGTAGGTGACGTAGAGGCCGACGAGCAGGACGGTGTCGAGGGCGTCGATGCCGCCGCCGAACGGGACGAAGAAGGCCCAGACGGTCGCGAGAAAGAGGAAGGCGACCTCGGTGGCGATGCCGCGGTCGAGCGTGACGGCGTCGGAGAGCCAGCCCTCGCGGTTCCGGACCGCCGAGTCGCGGGTCTTGTGGGCGCGCCAGACGGTGAAGACGGCGATGCCGGCCCAGCCGATACCGATGAGGATCCGGTTGGCGCCGGTCATGTTCGCGACGGCGAGGTTGGCGTCGTGACAGGCCTCGGCCAGCGGGGTCACGCCGTTTTCGATCTGGGTCGGCGTGAGTTCGCTGCAGGCCTCCGTCGTCGCGCCGCCGGCGCCCGCGTTCCAGGCGTACAGCGCGTCGACGGCGTACTCCGGCGCGACGGCGAGGATGGCCAGCACGGCGATCGCGAACGCTCGCGGGACGTCCTTCTCGGCGGTCTCGGCGCCCCACGCGAGCAGGAACGAGGCGCCCAGGACCGCGATCCCGGTGACGGCCACTTCGGTGACCGTTCCGAAGTGGATCGGCTCCAGATCGAGGTCGTTGAACGCGATGATGAGATTGTAGAGACGCGTCCCGGTCCAGGGAACCGTCAGCGCGACCGCGTAGGCGACCTGGGCGAGCGGATGACGTAAACGGCTCACTACCTGTCTCGTCGCTCGGTCCGTATGAAATAGTTGCGAATCGCGTCGCGCACGTCGTGCGCGCGTGACGAGAGTCCGAGCGCCCCCGACCGCGAGAGCGCATCGGTTATGTCTGCGGCCGCGCAGGGGCCGGTATGGACGTCTACGGACTCGTCGGCAACCCCGTCGGCCACTCGCTGTCGCCACCGATGCACGAAGCCGGCTACGAGGCGCTCGACCTCGACGCCCGCTACGTCACGTTCGAACCCCCGAAAGACGGCGCGGCCGCCGCGATCCGGGGCGCCGACGCGCTCGGCGTCGCCGGTCTCAACGTCACCATCCCGTTCAAACAGGACGCCCTCGACGCGGTCGACCCCGATCCGCTCGCCGAACGCATCGGCGCCGTCAACACCGTCGATTTCACCGGCGAGGGCCGCCCAGCCGGCTACAACACCGACGCCGCCGGCGCCGTCCGAGCGCTCCGCTCGCACGACGTCGACCTCTCGGGTACCGCAGTCGTCGTCGGCGCCGGTGGCGCGGGTCGGGCGGTCGCGTTCGGCCTCGCCGACGAGGGCATGACCGTCCGGATCGCCAACCGCACCGAGTCGAAAGCCCGCGACCTCGCCGACGAAGTGCCCGACGCGACCGGCCACGGACTGGACGAACTCGACGACCTGCTCGCCGACGCCGCCGTGCTCGTCAACGCGACGAGCGTCGGCATGGAGGAGGACGCGACGCCGGTTCCGAATGAAGCGCTTCACGGCGGTCTCGCGGTGCTCGACGCGGTCTACCGGCCGCTGGAGACGCGCCTCCTTCGCGACGCCGCCGAGGCCGGTGCGACGACCGTCGACGGCGCGTGGATGCTCCTCTATCAGGGCGTCGAGGCCTTCGAGCGCTGGACCGGCGAGACGGCGCCGGTCGACGCGATGAACGAGGCGCTCCGGGCCGAACTGTAGCGGCGGTTCGAGGGGGCCCGGGATCCGCAAGGGACACGCACAAACCGATCGAGTCCGAACGGGCGCCTATGAGTCAGACGATCACCGTGACCGGGATGAGTTGCGGCGGCTGTGAAGCAAGCGTCGTCGAAGCGCTGGAGGGCGTGTCGGGCGTCGAATCAGCCACTGCCGACCGCGAGCGCGACGCCGCCACCGTCGAGGGCAACGCCGATACCGCCGCGCTCGTCGAAGCCGTGGAAGACGCTGGCTACGAAGCGTCTGCATAGAACGACACCACCGGCCCGGTTTCTCTCGTCACGATTGCGAACAGCGCGGAGAACGTCGCAGTACTACCGACGCGAAACCCGCAAGCACAGACGACAGGTCAGTCGTCCAGCGCGACGGAGGCGAGCAGCGCTTCGAGCTGGATCCGCTCGTTGGCGCCGCGGGTGATGCGGTAGTCGGCCTCGCCGATGCGGTCGAGCAGACGGACGGCCGCCTCGTCGTCGAGGTCGAACTCCCAGACCGACCGGTGGAGCTGGTCGATGACGTCGCCGCCGGCGATGCCCTCCTCGGTCAGTAATCTGTCGAGCGACGAGCGCGCGGCGGTGAAGTCGCCGTCGAGCGCCTGCTCGACCATCTCGCGGATCTCCTCGGGCCGGGCGGTCGAGGTGAGCGCGTAGACGGCGTCCTCGTCGACGACGCCGCCGGTGACCGAGGCGGCCTGCAAGGCGTTGATCGCCTTGCGCATGTCGCCGTCGGCGGCGTAAACGAGCGCGTCGAGGCCGTCGTCGGTGACCTCGATCCCCTCCTCACCCGCGATGTGTCGCATCTCCTCGGCGACGGCGGCGTCCGACAGCGGCGAGAACCGGAAGACCGCACAGCGAGACTGGATCGGGTCGATGATCTGACTGGAGTAGTTACACGAGAGGATGAAACGGACGTTGTTCGAGAACTGCTCCATCGTCCGACGGAGCGCAGATTGAGCATCTGACGTGAGGGCGTCTGCCTCGTCGAGGAATATTATCCGGTATTCGACGCCGCCGAAGCTCGTGCGGGCGAAACTCTTGATCCGGTCGCGGACCACGTCGATGCCCCGTTCGTCCGAGGCGTTGAGTTCGAGGAAGTTGTCGCCCCAGTCGTCGCCATAGAGTTCGCGGGCGATAGCCGTGGCGCAGGTAGTTTTCCCCACTCCCGCGGGCCCTGAAAACAACATGTGGCTGAGGTCGTTGCGGTCGACGTAGCTCTGGAGGCGTTCGACGATGTCCTCCTGTCCGGCGACCTCGTCGAGTCCCTGGGGTCGGTACTTCTCGATCCAGACTTCCTCGCGGCCCGCCCGGGACTCGGCGCCCGTCTCGGCGTCGCCCTCGCTCATGTCACAGGGGAGGCGACGCCGCGCCGTAAACCTACCGAGACGGGGACTGCGGTGCGGTCGTTCAGACTTCGACGGCGCCGCCGCCGTCGACGCTGGGACCGTGTCATGCGGTGTCGCAGGTCCCGCCGCGAGCCGAAGGTATATGGGCGTCATTCCCATAGGCTCGCCCATGCGACGCGACGACCGGGACGACCCCTTCGACGACTTCTTCAGGGAGATAGAGCGGATGATGAACGACGTGATGGACGACGCGCGGACGGGCGTCGACGGCGGTGCCGGCGCCGGCCCGACCGACCCCGCCGGCGCGGATGTCCACCTGGACGTCTACGAGGAGGACGACCAGCTCCGGGTCGTCGCGGACATCCCGGGCGTCGACCGCGAGGCCATCGACCTGAAGTGCGACGGCGAAGTGCTCACCCTCGATGCGACCGGTCGGGTGCGCGAGTACCACGAGCGCGTCCGCCTGCCCACCCGCGTCGACGAGCACTCCGCCTCGGCATCCTACAACAACGGTATCCTCGAAGTCACGTTCGACGCCATCGGCGAATCCGCCGACATCGACCTGTCCTGAACGGGCGCTCTCGTCCGTTCCGGTCGATCGATGCGTCTCGGCGACCCGTTCGTCTCTCGTCTCACGACACAGAGCGCAGTCGCGGTGTCTCGCGGTCTCAGTTCTGCCGGCGGGGGAGATTCGCCCCCGCTCACTCCGCGAGTTCGAACTCGCTCTCGAAGACCACGTCGCCGGCGGAGCGGCCGACGTACAGGTCGAACTCGCCGGGCTCGGCTTCCCACGTCTCTTCGGCGGTCCAGAAGGCGAGGTCGCCGGCGTCCACGTCGACGGAGACCTCGCGGCGCTCGCCCGCTTCGAGCCGGACTTTCGCGTAGCCGACGAGTTCCTTCACCGGTCGCGCGCGGCTCCCGGTCCGGTCGTGAGCGTACACCTGCACGACCTCGGTACCTGCGCGCTCGCTCTCGTTTTCGAGCGTGACCGACACCGCGAGCGACTCGCCGAAACCGATTTCGTCGGTCGACTGCGACCAGTCGACGTAGCTCACGTCGGCGTAACTCTCGCCGTGGCCGAAGTGATACAGGGGATCGTTCGGGACGTCGACGTACCGGGCGTGGAAGCGCTCGCCCGGCCCTCCCGGTGGTTCGCTCAGGTCGATATCGTCGGGGACGGGCCGTCCGGTCGAGAGCCGGTCGTAGTAGACGGGAATCTGCCCCTCGGTGACGGGGACGCTGACCGGCAGGCGGCCGCCGGGGTCGCGCTCGCCCAGCAGCACGTCGGCGACGCCCGGCCCGGCCTCGGTCCCGGGGAACCACGATTCGAGGACGGCATCGGCCGTCTCCGCGACATCGGGAACGATCAGGGGTCGGCTGGTGAAACAGACCGCGGCGACCGGCGTCCCCGTCTCGGCGAGCGCGTCGACGAGGACGGCCTGATCGCCGGGGAGGTCGAGGTGCGCGCGGCTGGCGCCCTCGCCGCCCCACTCGCCGGGTTCGCCCACGGCGGCGACGACCACGTCGGCGTCTTCGGCCGCCGCGACCGCCTCCTCGCGCGCCTCGTCCAACACCGTGCCGTCGCGTTCGTAGCCCGTCGCGTAGGTCAGGTCACCGCAGCGCTCCTCGAGCGCGCTCCGCAGGGTCACCACGTCATCGGCGCTGGCGTCGCCGTCCCACATGTCCATCATGTCCTCCTGACTGTCGGCGAACGTGCCGACGAGCGCGACGGAGTCGTCGGCGTCGAGCGGGAGCGTTCCGTCGTTCTCGAGGAGGACCTGCGATTCGGCGACGGCCTCGCGGGCCAGCGCGCGGTGGTCCTCGGTCAGCACGCGCTCCTCGGCGCGCTCCTCGTCGAAGTAGCGATACGGGTCCTCGAAGAGGCCGAGCGCGCCCTTCAACTCGAGGATCCGCCGGACGGCCTCGTCGACGCGCTCTTCGGAGACGCGGCCCTCGCGGACGAGGTCGGCGAGGTGGTCGGTGTAGACGCCGCTGACCATGTCCATCTCCGAGCCCGCGGTGATTGCCTTCTCGGCGGCTTCTTCCCTGTCTTCGGCCGCGCCGTGGACGATCATCTCGCCGAAGGAGTTCCAGTCCGAAATGAGAAAACCCTCGAACCCCAACTCGTCGCGCAGGATCCCCTCGATGAGTTCCTCGTGGCCGCTCGCGGGGATCCGCTCGTGGACGTTGAAGGCGTTCATGACCGTGCCGACGCCCTCGTCGACGGCCGCTTCGAACGGCGGGAGGTGCGTCTCGCGCATGGTCGTCTCGGAGACGTCGACGGTGTTGTACTCGCGGCCGGCCTCGCTGGCGCCGTAGCCGGCGTAGTGTTTCGCGCAGGCGAGCAGGCTGTCGTCGGCCGCCAGGTCGTCGCCCTGGAAGCCCCGCACTCGGGCCCGGGCGTACTCGCTGGTGAGGAGCGTGTCCTCGCCGGACGTTTCGAGGATGCGACCCCAGCGCGGGTCGCGCGTCACGTCGACGCCGGGCGCGAACGTCCAGTGGACGCCGCAGGCGGCGGCCTCCGTCGCTGCCACGTCTGCGGTCCGCTCGGCGAGGTCCGGGTCCCACGCCGCCGCCTCGGCCAGCGGCATCGGGAACAGCGTCCGGTAGCCGTGGATCACGTCCAGCGCGAGGAGGAGCGGCACGCCGCTCGGTGACTCCTCGACGGCGATTTCCTGAAACTTCCGGGCGTCCTCGATGCTCTCGACGTTGAGCAACGACCCTACCTCGCCGTCGGCGATGGCCTCGGCGAAGTCGCTCCGGCCCACGTCGGTTCCGGTGAGGAAGCCGGCGTTCTCCTGTGTGAGTTGCCCCGCTTTCTCTTCGAGGCTCATCTCGTCGAGCAGTTCGTCGACGTGCGCCGCCACCTCGGCGCGACGGTCGTCGTCGACGTACTCCATAATCGAACTGTCGTCGTCCATAACACAACCGAGACCACCGGGGAAATAAAATCGGAGGGTCCCGGTCGAACCTTCCCGTTCCGGTGAGAACGTCCACGACGAGGCGATTACGACGGTGTGACTATTACCGTGGCTGGCCGATTACGACGGCGAGACGGTGATCGTCTTGCCGCGGTCGATCGCCAGTTCGAGTTCCTCGGCGATGGCGCTGCCGCGGGAGACCTGCACCTCGCCGCCGCGCGAGACGGTCGCGGTGAAGAGGTACTCGCCGTCGGCCTGGACCTCGACGGTGTCGCCCTCGTAGCCGTCCATCGGGATGACGACGTGCCGGGAGGTGATCTCCGGCGAGACGATCTCGCCGCCGCCCGCACCGCCCGCACCGGGGCCGCCACTGCCGTTCTGACCGCCGCCAGCGCCACCGCCGCCAGCGCCACCGCCGCCCCCACCGAGCGCCGACGCGCTCTGCGGTCGCTCGTCCAGCGTCCGCACGTCGATGTCGATGCCGAGCCGGTTCTCCACGTCGGAGATGCGGCCGCCGCCCTTGCCGATGACCGCCGAGATGTCGTCGTCCTCGACGTAGACGACCGCCGTGTTCGGGTCGCGGATCTCGACCTCGACGTGGCCGTGAGCGATCGAACGGATCTCCCGCTCGACCTCCTGTTTCGCGATGCGCTCCGTGCCGCTCTCGGCGGCGGGGCCGCTGTCGCCCGCGTTGTCGCCCAGCGGGACGGTGACGACCTGCCGGTTGAAGGTGTAGATCTCGTAGGCGGGCTGGCCCGTCTCGAAGTCGCGGATCATGATGACCGGGCGGGCGAGGTCCTCCTCCATCAGTCCCTCGGGGACTTTGACCTCGGTGGTCACGTCGTAGACGGTCTCGACCTCGCCGGCCTCGATGTAGACCACGGTGTCGACGACCTGCGGGATCATTCCGAGTTCGACCCGGCCGACCAGCCGCTGGAGGGCGTCGATGGCGCGGGTCGCGTGGACGACGCCGACCATCCCGACGCCCGCGAGTCGCATGTCCGCGAACACCTCGAAGTCGTCGGTCTTCCTGACCTCGTCGTAGATGGTGTAATCGGGCCGGACCATCAGCAGCGAGTCGGCGGTCTTCTCCATCGATCCGCCGAGTTCCGTGTACTGCGTGACGTTGTCGCCGACCTGGAGGTCCCGTGGTTTCTCCATCGTCTTGACCGCGAAGTCCGAATCGGCGAGGAACTCGGCGACCGCGCCGGCGAAGGTGGATTTCCCGGCACCGGGCGAGCCCGCGATGAGGACGCCGCGCTGGTGTTCGAGCAGGCGCTCGCGCAGTTCGTCGGCGTGTTCGTAGTCGTCCATGTCCGTCTGGACGATGGGCCGGACGGCGGTGATCTCGAGTTTGTCAGAGAAGGGCGGGCGCGCGATGGCGATCCGGTAGGTTCGGAACTGGACGATGGTCATCCCCGGCTCGTCGAGTTCGATGAAGCCGTCTGGGCTGGCCCGCGCGGAGTTCTCGACATCGTGGGCCCACTCTTTGAGCTGGGTCTCCGTCGAAACCTCGTCGCTGATGGATTCGTAGTGCATGTCGCCGATGGCGCCGCGCTTTGCCATCGGAGCCACCCCCACCTTGAGGTGGACGCTCATCGTCTGGTCGTCGAAGAACTGCTCGATCTGGAGGGACTCGGTGTCGCGCGTTTCGGGTTCGAGGTAGACCACGTCGAGGCCCTTGGCGCGGGCCACTTCGCTCTGGACGACGTCGCTGGTGACCAGGGTCGCGTCGTGGGTCTCGGCCAGATCGCGGATGATCGCGTCGATCTTCCCCTCTCCGGCCTCGCGCTGTTCGATCTCGGCGGGGCGGCGGCCGACGTACTCGACGTCGACGGTGCCGTCGTCGGCCAGGTCCGCGAGCGCCTGGAGTTCGGCGAGGCCGTCCCAGCCGCTGTCGCGGCCGTCGTTGGCCTGGGCCTCGAGTTCGCCCACGACCGCCTCGGGGACGTAGACCGTCGCGCCGGCGAATCCCTCGCCGATCGCCTCGGAGTCGGGGTCCGCGTCGGCTTCGACCTGTTCGGACACGCGGCCGTCGATGACCACGCTCGTGTCCGGAACGATGTTCATACCGTCACTACGGCCACCCGGCGGCATAAGGGCCCTGATGCCCGAGCGGCGTCAGTCGGCGAAACAGAGCCCGCGCGACTGGCACCAGATCGCGATCTCGGTCCCGCAGTCGGGGCAGGACAGCACCGTCTCGGCGGCTTCCTCGCGGACGGTCCAGTCGCCGGCCGCGTCGCTCGCGTGGCCGCACTCTGGACAGAACAGCGTCGACTTCGGAGGCGGTTCGGCGGTCGTGTTGGAAGGCTCGGATGCGCTCATTGTATGGATCGTAGGCGCCGGAGACGGATAACCCCTTTTGGGCATGATCGATAGCGATAGACACGCTATCGCACGAATCGACCGGTTCGGCCACCGCCGCTCGACCGCCGCCGTTCGAGCACTGCCGCTTGACCGCTGTCGTTCGATCGCCGCCGTCATCTCACGCCGCGTCCAGATCCAGATCGACGGCGTACCAGTCGAGGACGAGGACGACGACGGCGCCGATGACCGCGAGCGCGGCGAACTCGCCGATATCGGCGGTCGTCCACGTCACTTCCGGGCGGGCGTCGAGCGTCGCGATCGGCGCCCGGAGCGCGCCGACCACGAGCGCGACGAGGAAGGCGTAGGTCACCTCGCGGTTGGCGGCGAGCGCGCGCTTGATCAGCCGCGAGATGGTGAACAGACCGACGAGCCCGCCGGCGATGAACACGACCACCTCGCGACCGGCGGGGCCCGTGACCGCGGCGGTCGACTCGCCGGTGACGAACCCGAGCAGACCGTGCAGGAAGTTCGAGAGCGCCTCGGTCATCCGGGTGTACTGGCTGAGGATGACGAGCAGGAGCGACCCCGAGATACCGGGGAGGATCATCGCGCTCACCGCGACGGCGCCGGCGAAAAAGACCACGGCGAGGCCGCCGCCGCTGAGCATCTCGCCCTGTCCGGAGACGACGAAGGCGAGCAGGAAGCCGACCGACGCTGCCAGGGCCGTATCGGCCCGCTGGACGTCGATTTCGCGACCGAGGATGACCGCCGAGGCGGCGATGAGGCCGAAGAAGAAGCCGAAGAGAACGACCGGTTCGTGTTCGTCGACGTACTCGACGGCCTGCGTGACGATTATCACGGCGGTGCCGACACCCATCAGGAGCGCGACGACGAACCAGCCGTCCGCGGCCTCCCACTCGGCGAGCGCGCGGTCGATCGATATCCCCCCGTCGAGCGGCGTGAGCGCGCGCAGGAAGTCGACGATACGGGTCGGTGTGACCGCGTTGATGGCGCCGATGAGTCGCTCATAGATGCCGGCGATGAGCGCGATGGTGCCGCCGGAGACGCCGGGGACGCCGTCGGCGGTGCCCATGAAGATACCGATGACGAAGGTGCGCGCCCACTCGCGGACCGGCGGCACCGACTCGCGGACCGTCCGCCGCTCGCTCGCCGTGTCGGGCGCTGTCGTCATTCGCTTTCCCCTTGCTCTATCTGCGTCAAGTCTCTTGTGGAGTGGCCTCGGCTGACGGTGCTGGGTGGTTGTCGGCGAGGGGCGGTTGGCGGTGGTGTGCGGTGGCGCGCGCCGTCGCGACCGCCGTGTCGCGACGTTCCCGTGCGAGGGATGAGCGAACGCGGTGTGTGAGCGAATCGGCTGGGGAGGGTTGTGGCCGTCCGCAGTCGCGGTGTGGAGCTGTGTGGGAGCGGTGCGGTCCTGGTGTCCTGGCGAGCCGTGCGAGCCAGGGCTCGGGAGAGCGTGCTCTCCCGGTGGACTGAACGGGCGAGACCCGCTCGCGTCGAAGTGGAGTCGTCTCGGGGGCCACTATCCGCGCGGTGCGAGGCGCCTGCGCCTCGAAGCGAACGGCCCTGCCGTGAGCGGCCGGTGCCGAGAGCGCGGATATGTCCCGGAGCGACCGCGAGCGGGGCGAGGGCGTTCAGCGTTCACGATCGAGTGCGGTCGCGGTGGCGTCTGCGGTCGCGGTTACAAAAGCTAGCGAACCGGGCGGAGGCTTTCGACTCTCAGGATCGAGTGCGCTCACACTGACTCGGACAGATGGCCCTGAAACCACTTTTTCAGCCACTCATGCCCACGATTCGGCCACCCGTCGATACACGTCCCGACACCGTTCCAGCACGGGAAGAGAGACGCTCTCGTCGGCGGTGTGGGCCTGGCCGGGTTCGGCGGGGCCACAGATGACGCAGGTCGTCCCGGCCTCGGCGAGCCAGCCGGCGTCGGTGGCGTGGGGCTTGACCACCTGCTCGGGCGTGCCGGTCCGCCGACTCTCGCCGTTCTCCACAGCGTGAACACTGCGAGCGGCGTCGAGCACCGCGTCGGCGAAGTCGGGGTCGTCACAGCGCATCGGCGGCAGGTCCTGGTCGACGCGCCAGTCGACACCGCCGATTTCCTCGGCGCGCTCCAGCGGCGCGCGCTCGCCGGGCACGGTGCGCTCGTCGACGGTCACGGTGCAGCGTTCGGGGATCACGTTCCACGCCGAGCCGCCCTCGATCTCGGTGACCGCGACGCTCCCCGAGACCTCGTGACCCATCACCTCGGTCGCCGGGAAGTCCAGGTCACGAACCACGTCGACGGCGTCGCTGGCGCGGTAGATGGCGTTGGTTCCCTTTTCTGGGACGCTGGCGTGGGCGGCGGCACCGCTGGCGACGAGCGTGCTCCCGCGTCGGCCCTTGTGCGCGACGGCCACGTCGGTCACGCCGGGCGCGGAGTAGCCGGTCGACCCCTCGCCGACGACGGCGTAGTCGGGCGCAAATCCGCGGTCGATGGCGTACCGCGCGCCGACGCCGCCGACCTCCTCGCCGACGAACGAGGCGAAGACGAGTTCGCCCGCGGGGTCTGCGTCGCGGAAGGCGTGCATGGCTGCGGCGATCGCGCCCTTCATGTCCGCGCTGCCGCGGCCCGCGAGGCGCCGTTCGCTCTCCGTCGCGTCGTCTGCATCGGAGGTGTGCTCGGAGACGACGTAGCCGCCGTCGGCGGTCACCTGCGACTCGTCCGGCGGGACCACGTCGTGGTGGCCGACGAGTGCGATCGTGGTATCACCGGAGCCCTTGCGGGCGATGACGTTCCCGCCGCGGTCGTCCCGCTCGCTGTCGTCGTCGGTCTCGGTTCCGGCGGCGTCGCGCGTCACCGCGGCGTCGGTGTGTTCGCGGAGCCACTCCTCGATGAAATCGCCCGCGGCGGCTTCGGACTCGTGGCTCGGGATTTCGACGAGGTCGCGCGTGAGGTCTTCGACGGTCATGAGCGTTCGATGGGGGCGACGGGTCTTGAAGCCACGCGAGAATGGTGTGGATTCGGACGGAGTGCACCGGTCCGCTCGCTAGCTGTTGTAACCGTGACCGCGCTCGATCGTGAGCGCTGAACGCCCTCTCCCCGCTCAGGCGACTGAACTGCACGCGAGCGGGTCTCGCCCGTTCAGTCCACCGGGAGAGCACGCTCTCCCGAGCCCTGGCTCGCACGGCTCGCCAGGACACCAGGACCGCACCGCACCCACACAGCTCCGCACCGCGACCGCGGACGGCCACAGGCCTCCCCAGCCGATTCGCTCACACACCGCGTTCGCTCATCCCTCGCGCGGCTTTGTCGCGCCACGGCGG